>Ga0194121_10000702_pt1 | contig 58516 bp, 48 predicted proteins | sample TA2MahCa50mmetaG_FD_148609 | JGI IMG/M metagenome (GOLD analysis project Ga0194121, IMG submission 148609) | Freshwater microbial communities from Lake Tanganyika, Tanzania - TA2015020 Mahale Deep Cast 50m | ecosystem: Environmental > Aquatic > Freshwater > Lake | place: Tanzania: Lake...
CAGCGGCGCCCCCCCTGTGCAGGATACGCAGTCAAGGACTTGCGGCGCGAGCGCTCGACGGAACACCACGGACGCCGCGCGAAGCGGCACCCGTGGGCCCATGGAAACGTGGTGCGATGGAGGTAAGCACCAGCAGCCGAAGTTTCGGGGCGGATCAGGTCAGCTTGACCTTGCCGCCCGCGTCCTCGATCTGCTTCTTCAACTTCTCGGCCTCGTCCTTGGCGATGCCTTCCTTGACCGGCTTGGGGGCGCCGTCGACGAGGTCCTTCGCTTCCTTCAGGCCGAGGCCCGTGATGGCGCGGACTTCCTTGATGACGGCGATCTTCTTGTCGGCCGGGCAGCTGTCGAGGACGACCGTGAAGGACGTCTTCTCTTCAGCGGCCGGAGCGGCGGCGCCGGCGGCGGGGGCCGCGGCGACCGCGACCGGCGCGGCGGCGCTGACGCCCCAGCGCGCTTCGAGGTGCTTGACGACCTTGGAGGCTTGGATGAGGGTGAGGCCGTCGAGTTTCTCGACGATCGTCATGAGCTCGGGCTCGAGCTCGATCATGTTCGTGGACATTGGAAGACTCCGAGTGAAACGAAACTGACTTGAATCCGCGATCCGTCCCCGCCAGGCGCGAACGGTGTGCGAAGGAACGGGCTCCCCCACCGGCGTGCCCGCACGGCGCGGGCAGCACAACCGGCCTGGGGGCCGTGGAACATCAGGAAGCCGCGGGGGCCTCCGCCGTAGGGCCACCGGCCGCATCGACCTTGGCTTGCAGCACGCGCGCGGTGCCCGAGGGCAGCGCGTTGAGGGTCGTGACGAGGCCGCGCAGGGGACCGACGAGGCAGCCGACGAGCTGCGAGCGCAGCGTCTGCTTGTCCGGCAGGTCGGCGAGCGCGAGCGCGTCCTTGGGACCGAGCAGGCCACCGTCGAAGATCGCGCCTCGCAGCGTGATCTTGCCCGGCTTCTTGACTTCCGGGCTGGTGAGCAGCTTGGCCGCGGCGATGGTCGCCTCGAGCGCTCCGTAGACGATGCCGGTATTCCCGGCGAGCATCTCGGCGCTGGCTTCGAAGCCCTTCTCGGCCATGGCGCGGCGCAGGAGCGATGTGCGCACCATGCGAACGCGCGCGCCGTCCTTGGCGAGCTTGTTGCGCAGGGGCTCGAGCTCCTTGACGGTCACGCGACCGAGGGAGATCACGAGCACGCCTTCGGCCTTGGAGAGCAGACCGTCGTATTCGGACGCGATCAGGTTGTTGACGAGATTAGGCATCGACCTCAGCTCCCGTGGAGTAGTTGATCCAAGCGCCCGGACCCATGCTGGTCGAGACCGAGATCTTGCGCACGAACTGGCCCTTGACGGCCGGCGGACGCATGGCGACGAGGTGTTCGAGGAAGGCGCGCAGGTTGATCTCGAGGTCCTCGACCTTGAAGGAGCGCTTGCCGACCGAGGCGTGCACATTGCCTCCCGCATCCGTGCGAAACTCGACCTTGCCGGCCTTGAACTCGCGCACGGCGCCGGCCACATCGGCCGTCACGGTGCCCGACTTCGGGCTGGGCATCTTGCCCTGGGGGCCGAGAACCTTACCGAGCTTGCCGACATGCTTCATCATGTCGGGGCTGGCGATCACGATGTCGAAGTCCGTCCAGCCGCCGAGGATCTTCTCGGCCAGGTCGCCGGAGCCCACCATGTCCGCGCCAGCGGCGCTGGCGGCAGTGGCCTTTTCGCCTTCGGCGAACACCACGACCTTGATCGTCTTGCCCAGCCCCTTGGGCAGCGAAACCGCGCCGCGCACGAGCTGATCGGACTTCTTGGGATCGATGCCGAGCACCACCACCACATCGACGCTCTCGTCGAACTTGGCCGGGGGCAGGGACTTGATCAGGGCGAGCGCCTCGGCGGGCTCGTAGACCTTGGAGCGATCGACCTTGGCGGACGCCGCGCGGAAGCGCTTGGAGTTCATCACCCGCTTGGAGTTGGTCACCATGACTAGCCCTCGACCTTGATGCCCGCGGCGCGCGCGGTGCCTTCGATGATGCGGCACGCGGCCGCGAGGTCGCGGGCGTTGATGTCGTTCATCTTCAACTTCGCGATTTCCTCGACCTGCGCGCGCGTGACCTTGCCGACGGTCTCATGACCGGGCATGGCGGCGGCGGACTCGAGCTTGGCAGCCTTCTTGAGCAGCACCCCGGCCGGCGGCGACTTCAGGATGAAGTCGAAGCTGCGATCCTTGTAGACCGTGATCTGGACGGGGATGATCAGGCCCATCTGCGCGCGCGTCGCGTCGTTGAACTGCTTCACGAACATCGCGATGTTCACGCCGTGCGAGCCGAGCGCGGGGCCCACCGGCGGTGCCGGCGTGGCCTGGCCCGCCGGGCACTGCAGCTTGATCTTGGCGGTGACTTCCTTCGCCATGGGACTCTTTTCTTTCGTTCGTCGCTGGGCGAGCGCTGGACGGAGCGCGCGCGTGGTTGGGGCTTGCAGGAAGCGGGCTAGACGGGCTCCACTTCCCAGTACTTGAGGGACACCGGCGTCGGGCGTCCGAAGATGGTCACCGTCACCGTGACGGTTCCCTTGTCCGGTTGGACCTCGTCGATCGTGCCGTCGAAGCCATCGAAGGGGCCCGACTTGATCTTGACCATGTCGCCCTTGTGGAAGCCGATGTTGACGGCCAGCGCGGTGTCGGAGTCCGACATGCGCACGAGGATCGTGCTGACTTCGCCTTCGGACAGGGGCACGGGCTCGCCGCGGCCACCGAGGAAGTCACCGACCTTGGGCGTCTCACGCACCACGGCCTGAGCCTGCTTGGCGCGCGGATCCTCTTCGGGGCGCGCGATGTCCGCCTGAATCATCAAGTAGCCCGGGTAGAGCTTCTTGTTGAGCACGCGCTTCTTGCCGCCCTTCATGTCGGTCACGCGCTCGAACGGCACGAGCACCTGCGGGACGAGGTCCTGCAGGCCGGCCATCTTGATGCGCTGCTCGACCTGCTTGCGGATCGAGTCTTCCTGACCCGACTGGCAACGGACGAAGTACCACTGGTGTGCCACGGGTTCCTCCTAGAACAGCAGCGGGTTGAGGACGCGGGCGAGGGCCCAGTCGGCGCCGGCGAGGAAGGCCATCAGCAGCACCACACACACCACCACGACGATCGAGGAGTTCATCACTTCCTTGCCCGTCGGCCAGGTGACCTTGCGCAGCTCGTGCTCGGTCTCGATCAGCAGGTCGGCGATCTTCGGAGTCTCCAGCCAGCGGTAGGACAGAAAGGTCGCGCCGAAGAACACCACGCAGCCGATCAAGAAGGCGCCCGAGAGCGAGGTGTCGAGCACCGGCAGCTTCGGGAGCGACGCGAACGCGGGCTGGGAAATGGCCGTGAACTGACCCGCGAGGGTCTCGCTGAGCGAGCTGCAACCGTAGAAGAGGAGCAGCGCGAGGGACCAGAAGACGGTCAAGCGGACCATCCTTCCCTGATCTTGCTTGTAGCGTGCCATGGATTCTCCGGCCTGCGGGGTCGAGCGTTGGGGGTGAGCGTGGGACGAGGCGTGCGAGCGACGCGAGTGGTCTAGGCTCGCGCGAGGCGCTCGGCGCGGAACCGCCGCGGGCGCCGCGCGCGGCGATCAGAGCTTGTGCTCCTTGTGCGACACATGCTTGCGGCAGAAGGGGCAGAACTTCTTCTTCTCGAGCTTGTAGCTCGCCTTCTGGCGCTTGAACGTCGTGTAGTTGCGGTTCTTGCACGCCGTGCACTCGAGGAAGACGAATCGTTCCTTGGTCTTCATGGCTGGCTCTCGTTCGTGGCAGGGTCTGGTGGCGGTGCGGGTCGCGGGCGGGGCCGTGGCGGCGAGGGAGCTTGCACTCCCCCGACGCCGCGCGATCCGCCTCGGGGGTACGCCTCGAGATCGAGGCGCGCGGCCCCACGGTGACTGCCTCGGAAGGACTACTTCAGGATCTTGGTGACGACGCCGGCGCCGACTGTGCGACCACCTTCGCGGATGGCGAAGCGCAGCTTCTCTTCCATCGCGACGGGGACCTGCAGCACGACCGACATCTTGACATTGTCGCCCGGCATGCACATCTCGGCGCCGCCGAGCAGCGTGGCCTTGCCCGTCACATCCGTGGTGCGGAAGTAGAACTGCGGCTGGTAGCCGGTGACGAACGGCGTGTGACGACCGCCCTCGTCCTTCGAGAGCACATAGACCTCGCACTCGAACTCGGTGTGCGGGGTGATCGAGCCGGGCTTGGCGAGCACCATGCCGCGCTCGAGGTCCTTCTTCTCGACGCCGCGCAGGAGCACGCCGACATTGTCGCCCGCTTCGCCCGACTCGAGGACCTTGTTGAACATCTCGACGCCCGTGACGGTCGTCTTGCCGATCTCGGGGCGCAGGCCGACGATGTCGACCATCTCGCCGACCTTGACGACGCCCTTGTCGATGCGGCCCGTGCCGACGGTGCCACGACCGGAGATCGAGAACACATCCTCGATGCACATCAGGAACGGCTTGTCGATCTCGCGCTGCGGAGTCGGGATGTGGCTGTCGAGCGCCGCGACGAGGTCGTCGATGCACTTGTTGGCCTTGTCATCGCCGCCGCCCGACTCGATCGCGAGCTTGGCCTGACCGCGCACGATCGGGGTCGTGTCGCCGGGGAACTTGTACTTGTTGAGCAGGTCGCGGATCTCCATCTCGACGAGCTCGACCAGCTCGGGGTCGTCGAGCAGGTCGACCTTGTTCAGGAACACCACGATGTAGGGCACGCCGACCTGACGGGCGAGGAGCACATGCTCGCGCGTCTGGGGCATCGGGCCGTCGGCCGCGGAGACGACGAGGATCGCGCCGTCCATCTGAGCGGCGCCGGTGATCATGTTCTTGACGAAGTCGGCGTGGCCGGGGCAGTCGACGTGCGCGTAGTGGCGCGACGGCGACTCGTACTCGGTGTGCGAGGCCGCGATCGTGACCGTCTTGTCGGCCGAGCGGACCGTACCGCCCTTGGTGATCTCGGCGTAGCTCTTGACCTTGGTCTGGAAGCGGTGCGAGGAACGCGCGGCCAGGGCGGCCGTCAGCGTGCTCTTGCCGTGGTCGATGTGACCGATGGTCCCGACGTTGACGTGGGGCTTGGTTCGCTTGAAGACATCCTTTGCCATGGGATCTCGCTCTCTTGGGTTGTCTGGGCCCCTACCCCGGGGGCTCTCGGGCCGCCGCGCAGCCGTTGGAGCCACGGGCGGGGGTCGTTGGATGGGAAGCGTGTGCGGTTTGGAATGCGGCAGCGCTCGGAGGCTGGAGCTGCTGGTGGGGATTGAACCCACGACCTCTTCCTTACCAAGGAAGTGCTCTACCACTGAGCTACAGCAGCGGATGCGTCCGCCCTCCGCGAGGAGGACGGGCGTGTCCGGCGTGCACCCGCGACGATGGGGTCGCGGGAGGTTCTCACGGAAGGTCGCCGATCGCCGCGCGCGGGACCACCGGTGGGCGCCCGACAGCAGGGGGCAGCGAATGGAGCGGGCGATGGGAGTCGAACCCACGCTATCAGCTTGGAAGGCTGAAGTTCTACCGTTGAACTACGCCCGCGCGGGCCATTCACCGCTGCAGGGGGAGGCCCCTAGGAGAGAGTCGCCCCCTAGGAGCTAGTCGCCTACGAGGGAGCCCCTCGAGCGAGAGGCGCGGGCCGGTCGGAATCGGACAGAGGCACCCGCGCGCCCACGCCCCGATCGGGGCGCGATCCGCTGGCGATGAGCAGCGCCGGTGCAAGCTGGCGAAGGCTCTGGCAGGGGCGCTGGCGGCGAGCGCGAAGGCAGAGGCTGGTGGGGAGAGGCGGATTCGAACCGCCGAAGGTGAGAACCACCAGATTTACAGTCTGGCCCATTTGGCCGCTCTGGAACCTCCCCTCTGCCTACCCCCACGGCCCATCGCGACCTCCGAGCAGCGGGCGCGGCCCCGCGCACGCCGCCCGAGCGGGGACGATGCGTCGAGACCAGCTCCAGCTGCGGCGAGGTGGCCGCACAGGCGCAGGTGTTCCGGTGCCCGGTCCTAGTGCAGACGCCGCTGGCCCGCTGCCGTCGAGCGCACAGCGCGAGTCACCCGTAGCGGGCGCCTCGCAGGCTGTACGGCGGCCGCGGGAAGCATCCGCTCCCGTGTCATCCGTGAGGTTGTCGCGTTTCCATGGAACAGCCCGGCACCGAGGCGCCGGGGAATCCACGACCCGCGCTACGCGCAGGCCCGGCGGATCCAGCCGTGATCGTTCGTGTCTCGAGGTCTTCCGCGCCGCCACCGCCGCAGCCTTGCGGGCTGGGGTCAGAGGGAGCCGACGATGGGAGTCGAACCCACAACCCCCTGATTACAAATCAGGTGCTCTGCCAATTGAGCCACGCCGGCGGTTGTCAACCCATGGCGAGGCCCGCGGCCGAGCGTAGGTTGGCAGGCGAAACTGCCCCCGACGGTGCGGAGAGCGAGGGAGGATAGGGGGCGACGGGGCCCCGTCAAGGACCCACTCCGGATTTCTTGAGCCACCCCCGCGGGCGGGGTCCACGGCGGCGATCTCGGCGGGCTACAGACGGCGCAGCCGCTCGACTTGGTCGGTGTAGGCCTGCGCGACCTGTTCCAGCGTGTCCCCGCCAAAGCGCTCGAGGAAGGCGCGGGTGAGTTCGAGCGCCACGAGCGCTTCCCCCACCACGCTCGCCGCGGGAACCGAGGTCACATCCGAGCGTTGCCAGGTCGAGAGCACGCTCTCACCGCTCGCGAAGTCGACCGTGGCGAGCCCCCGCCGCAGGGTCGAGATGGGCTTCATCGCGACCCGCGCGACGAGCTCCTCGCCCGTGGTCATGCCGCCCTCGAGCCCGCCGGCGCGGTTGGTCGCGCGCGCAAAGCGCCCGAAGGTCCCCGCCCGCGGCACGATCTCGTCGTGCACCTGCGATCCGCTCCGGCGCGCGGACTCGAAGCCCAGCCCGAACTCGACGCCCTTGATGGCCGGGATCGAAAACAGCGCGGCACCGAGGCGCGCGGTCAGGCGCTCGGCACCGGAGTGGTAGCTGCCCAGCCCCGGCGGGAGCCCGAGCACGCGCAGCTCGAACACGCCGCCGAGGGTGTCGCCCGCCGCCTTGGCCGCGTCGACGCGCGCCCTCCAGTCGGCCTCGATCTGCGGGTCGAGCGCATGAAACGCCGAGGATTCCCGCAGTTTCGCGCGCTCGCCCGCAGCGCTCTCGAAGGCCTCCGCGCGCGCGCGAGCGCCGCCGAGCTCGACCACATGAGCGAAGATCTCGATCCCGAAGCGCTCGAGCACGAGGCGCGCGAGCGCGCCGAGCGCCGTGCGCATGGCGGTCTCGCGCGCGCTGGCGCGCTCGAGCACCGCGCGCGGATCGCGCTGGCCGAGCTTCTGGCAGCCGGCGAGGTCCGCGTGCCCCGGCCGCGCGCTCGTCGGCACCGGCAGCCGCTCGATGGTGGAGTCCTTGTTCTCGAGCTCGAGCGCGATCGGCGAGCCGAGCGTGCGTCCGGCGCGTACCCCTGAAAGCACGCGCACGCGATCGGTCTCGATCTTCATGCGTCCGCCGCGGCCATAGCCGCCCTGCCGACGCGCGAGTTCGGCATCGATGCGCCCGAGATCGACCTCGAGCCCGGCGGGAACGCCCTCGAGCACTCCGATCAGAGCCGCCCCGTGGGACTCCCCGGCCGTGGTCCAGCGCAGGTTCGTCACGGCGCACGCGTCGGGCTGGCCCCGACCTCCAGCTCCGTCCTGTCGCGGGAACCTGCGCCGCTGCGGTCCGCGACCGCCTCGCCGCCCGAGGCGTACGCGAGCTGCTCGCGCGAGCGACGGTTCTCGCGCAGCCGCGCCACCCCCCGAGCATCGAGTTCGGTGGAGACGATGCCGGCGCGGCGCTGCTCCGACACGGACGCGCGGATGAACTCGAACACGCCGTGCGAGGATAGCGCCCCGGCAGCGGGCCGCAACGCGAGCGAGCGCGGCGCGGTCACAGCGACTCGTACCATGTCACCTCGTCGAATGTGACCGCGAGCTCCATTCCTCCGAGCTTGACCGTGAGCTTGCGCTGGGCGCGGTCGACCTTGCGCACTTGGCAGCGCTGGCGATAGCGCGGGATGTAGACCATCTGGCCCTTGTCGAGGCCCTCGAGAAACGCCGTGCGGCGCTCGGTCAGCGAGGCGCAGGTGAGCGCTTCCTCCGTGCGATCGAGCGCCTCGCGCAGCGCCTTGGCCGTGTCGCCCGGCACCTGTGCGGCGAGGGCGCGCGCGAGATCGAGCGCCCGCCGCGCGTCGCGCACGCGCTCCTCGATGCCGCGCTGCGCTTCGGCTTCGACGAGCAGCGCCTTGCGGGCGAGCTCGGCCTCGCGCTCCGCGGCCGCGCGCGCCGAACGCTCGGCATCGGCGAGCCGCGCTTCCGCGGCGCGCCGCACCGACTCGGCGTGCTCGGACGCGCCGCGCAGCTTCGCGAGCAGCTCGGTGGTGTCGCCGTCGCGGCGCTCGAGCCGCTCGCGGGCGCGGGCCACGATCTTGCGCGAGAGCCCGCGGCGCTCGGCGATCGCGAGCGCGTTGGACTCGCCCGGCGTGCCGACGAGCAAGCGAAAGCGCGGTCGCAGGGTCTGCGCGTCGAACTCGACGCTGGCGTTCTCCGCGCGCTCGTGGCTGAAGCAGAACTCCTTGAGCTTGCCCAAGTGCGTGGTCGCCAGCACCGGAGCCTGCAACGCGAGCAGGTGCTCGAGCAGCGCTTCGCCCAGCGCCGCGCCTTCGGCCGGATCCGTGCCGCCGCCGAGCTCGTCGAGCAGCAACAGCGTGCGCGCGCCGGCGCGCTCGAGTCCGGCGCGGATGCGCTCCAAGTGCGAGGCGAAGGTCGAGAGCGATTGGCGGATCTCCTGCTCGTCGCCGATGTCCGCGACGATGCCGTCGTACAGCGGCACGCGGCTGCCCTCCGCGCACGGCACGGGCCAGCCCAAGCGCACGGAAAACGCCGCGATTCCGACGGTTTTCAGGGCCAGCGTCTTGCCGCCGGTGTTGGGGCCGGTGATCACGAGCAGGTCGAAGTCGCCGCCGAGGCGTACATCGATCGGCACGACTTCGGCGAGCTCGCCCGCGAGTTCCTGCTCGACGAGCAGCGGGTGGCGCGCGGCGCGCAGCACCAGTCCGCGCATGTGCGGACGCCCCGCATCGAAGGTCGCGATGTCCGGCACGCGCGCGCCATAGCGCGCGCAGAACAGCTGGCCGATGTGCGCGAGTTCCCACTCGGCGAGCCGCGCGCTCGCCTCGCACAGGGACTCCCAGCTCTCGAGAAAATGCCGCGAGAGCTCGCCCAAGATGCGCGCCTCCTCGGCCCGCACCGCACCCTCGAGCTCGACCAGCCGGTTGGAGTGGTACACGGCCTGGCGCGGCTCGATGTAGACCGTCTCTCCGCTCTGGGAGCGCTCGTGCACGACGCCGGGCAGGCGCGGGCTGTTGCGGGCCTTGAGCGCGAGCACGCGGCGACCTGCGCGGCGGTGCACCTTGAAGTCGGCGAGGTGCGGGCGCAGGTCGGGGTCGTTGCAGAGCTTTCCGACGAGCTCCGTGATGCGTAGGTCGAGCTCGCGCGCCTCGCGGCGCAGCTTCGCCAGCCGCGGCGAGGCTTCGTCCTTCAGCTCGCCCCGCTCGTCGACGGCCGCCTCGAGCTCGCGTCGCAGGCGTGCGAGCTCGGGAAACCCGACGCTCAACTGCGCGCACTCCCGCGCGCTTCCCCCGTGTTCCGCGAACCACGCCGCGACGCGCTGGGACGCGGAGAGGAAGTTGCACAGCGCCGCGAGCTCGTCGCGGTCGAGCGGGCGGTGGAACTCGATCAGGGCCGCGTGCACGCCGCGCAGGTCGGTGATGCCGCCGAACGCGGGCTGCTCGCCGCGCTCCGCGAGCGTCGCGAGCTCCGCCACACGGCGCAGCGCGGCGCGGGCGTCGTCGTCACTGCGCGGCGCGAGCTCGCGGATCGCGCGCGCGCCGAGCGAGGTGCGGGCGAGGCGCTCGAACAGGCCGCGCACGAGCTCGAGGTCGAGGCCGCTCGCCAAGAAGCGCTCGGGCAAGGAGGGACGGGGAGCGGCGGGCATCGCGGGGCACAAGGCCGCGACGATTGTAGAAGCGCGGGCCCGAACGCGCCTACCATGCTCGCATGAGCCAGCGCCCTCAAGATCGATTCGAGACCCTTGCCATCCACGCCGGTCAGGAGCCCGACCCGCGCAACGGCGCCATCATGACGCCGGTCTACTTCACGAGCACCTACAAGCAGGATGCTCCGGCGATGCCGCGCGCGGGCTACGAGTACTCGCGCACGTCGAACCCGACGCGCACGGCGCTGCAGGAAAATGTCGCGGCGCTCGAGGGCGGCGCGTGGGGCCTGTGCTTCTCGTCGGGCCTCGCCGCCACCAACGCGCTGCTCGACCGGCTCGTGCCGGGCGACCATGTCGTCGCGGGCGACGACCTCTACGGCGGCACCTACCGCATCTTCCGGCGCGTGTTCGAGCGCTACGGCATCCGCTTCAGCTTCGTCGACACGACCGACCCCGCCGCCGTCGCCGCCGCGATCGAGCCCGCGACGCGCTATGTGTACATCGAGACCCCGTCGAATCCACTCTTGTGCGTGAGCGACATCGCGGCGCTCGCCAAGGTCGCGCACGCCCACGGCAAGCTGCTCGTCGTCGACAACACCTTCGCCACGCCGTTCCTGCAACAGCCGCTCGCGCTCGGCGCGGATCTCGTGCTGCACTCGCTCACGAAGTACCTGGGCGGCCACTCGGATGTCGTCGGCGGCGCACTCGTCGGCGACGACGCGAAGCTGCGCGACGAGCTGGCCTTCTTCCAGAACGCCGTCGGCGGCACACCTGGCCCGATGGACGCATTCCTCGTGCTGCGCGGCACGAAGACGCTGCACCTGCGCATGGAGCGCCACTGCTCGAACGCGATGGACCTCGCGCGCTGGCTCGAGACCCGCAAGGAAGTGGCGCGCGTGATCTACCCGGGCCTCGCCTCGCACCGCCAGCACGCGCTCGCTGCCCGCCAGATGCGCGCCTTCGGCGGCATGCTCTCGTTCGAGCTCGCGGCGGGCCTCGAAGCCGCCAACAAGCTGGCCTCGAGCACGCGCCTCTTCACACTGGCCGAGTCGCTCGGCGGCGTCGAGTCGCTGATCGAGATCCCGGCCAGCATGACCCACGCGTCGATCCCCGCGGAGACGCGCCGTTCGCTCGGCCTCGCCGACGGACTCGTGCGCATCTCGGTCGGCGTCGAGCACATCGACGACCTGCGCGCCGACCTCGAACAGGCCTTCGCGCAGGCGCGCTAGGAGCGCGGGGCGGCGCGCGCGGGTCCGCTTGGCCGAGCGGAAAGTCCCGGCGCAGCGCTGCGCGCCACGAGCGCGGTCGGAACGCGCTCGGTCGCACCGAGCGTCCGCGCTGTCCCTAGAACGGCGAGTTCGAACTCGGCAGCCTGGGCGTCGGCGGAGGAGGCGGCGGAGGCTTGGGGGGCGGCGTCGGCGGCGGGGCCGCAACCGCGCGCGGGACGCGAGTCGGCCGGTCGGGATCCTCGTCGATGCGCTCGCGCAGCACGCGCCCAACCTTGAACTTCACCACGCGCTTGGCGGGCACATGGACCCGTTGCATCGTGCGCGGATTCTGAGCGCGACGGGCGGCGCGGCTCTTGACCTCGAACACGCCGAAGTCGCGAAACTCGAGCCGATTGCCGGCGGCGAGCTCGGCGATCACCTCGTCGAGGAAGAGCTGGACGACATCCTTGATCACCGCCTTGGTCTGCCGCGTCGAGTCCGCAATGCGGTTGACGAGGTCCTTCTTCGTGATCGTCTCGGGTTCGCGCTCGCTCATGGAGGTGGGCCGCTCGCGGTCCTCGCCGCGGGTTTGAGTATCGGCACGCCCCCCTTTCCAAGTCAAGCCACGCGCAGGGGTTACATCGGCCGCGGCGGTCACGGACGCGGCTCCAAGACGAATGTCACCGGCCCGTCGTTTTCGAGCTCGACGGCCATCTCGGCCCCAAAACGGCCGCTCTGGGTCGCGATTCCGAGCCGCTCGAGCGCACGCTGGAAGCGTTCGACCTGCTCCCGGGCCCGCGCCGGCTCCTCGGCGGCGTCGAACGACGGTCGGCGCCCCTTGCGAAGGTCGGCACACAGGGTGAACTGGCTGACGACGAGGGCGGCACCGCCCACATCGACGAGCGAGCGATTCATGCGGCCGCCGTCGTCTTGGAACAAGCGCAGCAACGCGATGCGCTCGGCCAACGACTCGATGTCCTCTTCGCGGTCGCCGCGTTCGATCCCAACCAACAGCAGCACGCCGCGGCCGATCTCGCCGACGACCTCGCCCTCGACGCGCACCGCGGCGCGGGTCACGCGTTGGAGGACGACCTTCACGGCGCCTTCGGTCGCGACCGCTCGAGCGCCACGCGCGCGCGCAGGGCCTCGATCAGGGGGCCGAGCCCAGCGCGCGAGGCTTCGCTCTCGAGCACGCGCTCCCACAGTGCCCGCGCGGCCTGCGGGTCGTGCAAGTGATGCTGCTGAAGCAACGCCTGCTGGACGAGCGGCACGAGCGCGCCGGGCTCGGCCGTCGCCGCGCGCTCACTCGCCGCCAGCGCTTGGAGCGGCCGCCCGAGGCCCTGCAGCGCGGCGGCCTCGAGGCACGCGTTGCGCAGGCTCGCTCCCTCCGCCTCCGGCAGCCGAGCGAGCTCGGCGAGCGCGTCGTCGTCCTTGCGTGCGAGGACCAAGAGGTGCGCGAGGTCGAGTCGCGCGTCGACGCGCGCCGACGGCTCGACACGCGGATCGGACTCGACGGCGTCCAGCCACGCGCGCAGGGCGGTGATCGCGGCGTCGAGCTTGCCGGCGCGCGAGAGAAGCGCGGCCTCGAGTCGAGCCGCGGCACGGTGCCCGCCATCGAGCTCGAGCGCACGCGCGTTCGACGCTTGCGCGAGGGTCCAGTCGCCGCCAGCAGCGAGCAGGAAGGCTTCCGCGTAGTGGCCCCAGGGGTTGCTCGGATCGGCCGCGATCGCCGCGCGCGCCGCTGCGAGCGCAGCGGTCCGATCCCGCTCGAGGCGCGCGACGAGCAAGTGCGCGAGGAACCCACCCTCGCCCGCGGCGCGCTCCCGGGCGCGCTCGAAAAGCCGCTGGGGCTCGCCGCCTGCAGCTCCGAGTTCCGCATCTTGCAGCAGCAGCGCCACCGCCACATCGTCCGGTCGCTCCTCGAGCGCGCGCTCGAGGATCGCGCGCGCCACGGGCCAGTCCTTCGCATCGAGCGCCGAGCGCGCGCGCTGGAGCTCGCTCTGATCGCGCTCTGGCAACGCCTCGGGACGCTCGGGGGAATCCGAGAAAATGCGCGGCTCGGGCTGCTCCGTGCGGCAGGCCGCGAGGAGCGCGAGGCACAGCGCGGCGAGCGGCGCGCGACTCAGGGTCCCCCCTTGAGTCGCAAGGCCTGGGCGCGATGCTCCTCCCCGGTGGCGACATAGCGCAGGAATACATCGCCGCGCGCCTCCACGCTGACCTCCGTGACGGCGGGGCTCTCGAGCACCACGAGCTCCAGGTCCGCGAGCAGCACCAGCGCGTCGAGCTGCGCCCGGATCGGGCTGCCGTCGGACTGCGCGCGCTGGCGCTCCACGATGCGCAGGCCGTCTGCGGTGGCGGACTCGATGTGCTCGTGGTTTTCGGCGTCCTGTCGCATCGCCGCGTGGTCGAGCAACCCGATCGGGCCGACGACCTCGATGCGCGCGGCGGCCAGCACGGCTTCGCGCTGGAAGGCGGCCGGCCACGGCGTCTGCGCGCGCGGGGAGAGCGGAATCGAGCCGGGCTCCGCCACGGTCGTCGTCGGGCTCGCCGGGCGCTCGCTGGCGCAGCCGAGCGCGAGCAGGGCGGCGAGCGAGAGGCAGTGGCGACTGGCTTGGCGCTGGTTCATGGTGAGGATCTCGGTGGCGGTGAGGGGCTAGTGGAGCGTCGCGCGAGCAACGCGCTCAGCGCAAGCCGCAGTTGCGCAGGGCGCGGTCGCGGGTGGCACGCGCACGGGCACGGGCGCGATCCGCTCCGCGGCGTAGGACGCGCTCGACCTCGCCCTCGTCGGCGAGCAGCTCGGCGCGGCGCGCGCGGGCGGCCCGGAAGGTCTCCTCGATGCACTCGACGATGCGCAGCTTCAGGTGTCCGTAGCCCGGCGCACTCTCGCCGCCGCGCCGGATGCGCTCTTCCCAGTCGGCGAGCTCGGAGGGAGCCACGAACAGGCGCAGGAAGTCGACGAGCAGCACTCCGGCGGGGTCCTTGGGCTCCTCGGGCGCGCGGCTGTCGGTCAGGATCTGGCCCACGAGCTTCTTGAGCGGCTTGCCGGTCTCGAAGACCCAGATCGCGTTGCCGTAGCTCTTCGACATCTTCTGGCCGTCGATGCCGGGCACCCTGGGCGTCGGGGAAATCTGGACTTCGGGCAGCACGAAGGTCTCGCCGTAGGCGGCGTTGAAGGACTGCGCCATGTCGCGCGCGATCTCGACATGCTGCTTCTGGTCGACGCCGACCGGCACCAAGTTCGAGTCGTAGGCGAGGATGTCGGCGCTCATCAGCGCCGGATAGGTGAACAGGCCCACGGTGGCCGCGATGCCGCGCTCGACCTTGTCGCGAAACGAGACGGCGCGCTCGAGCAGCCCCATGCCGGTGACCGTCGAGAGCAGCCACGCGAGCTCGCACACCTCGGGCACGTCGCTCTGGCGGAAGAAGGTGGCGCGCTCGAGGTCGAGCCCGAGCGCCAGGTAGGTCACGGCGACCTCCCGCACGCTCTCGCGCAGCTTGGCCGCGTCGCGGTTGGTGGTCAGCGCGTGGTAGTCGGCGATGAAGTAGAAGTGCTCGCCGCCGCCTTGGGGCAGCTCGATGTGCTGGCGAATCGCGCCGAAGTAGTTGCCGAGGTGCGGCAGGCCGCTGGGCTGGATTCCGCTGAGGTGGGTGACCATGGGACTCGCGCGAGCGACGGTACCAACGCGCCGCAAAGCGGACAAGGCGAGCGAGATCCGCACTTGAAACCGCACTCCCGCGTGGACGATCCTCTGCACCATGGCCGCGCGCCCGCACGCTCCCCTCGTCTCCGCGGCAGGCGCATTTCTCGTTTCGCTGCTCGCGCTCGCAGGCGGCTGCGCCGCGCCGCGCGACGATGTGCATGTCGCGCCCTTCTACTCGCACCTCTCGACGGCGGGCGGCGAGGACGAGCACGAGGCGCTCGGCGGAGTGCTGCGCACGCGGCGCGACGAGCCGGGCGGCGATGTGCGCGAGTGGGAAGTACACCCGCTCGTGTGCCGCGACGAACTCGACGGCGCGGGCCGGATGGAAGAGTCGTCGTTCACGCGCTTCCTCGTGCCGCTCGGCACGCACCGCGAGTGGCCCGACCGCACGCAGACGCAGCTCCTGCCCCTCGTGCGCTTCGACCGCGAGCCCGACGAGAACGGAGAGCCGAGCTGGCGCCTGACTGCCTGGCCACTCACGCTGTGGGGCGAGGACTCGACCGGCCGCACGCTGCAGGGCGTGTTTCCCTTCGGCGGCGTGTGGGAGAACTTCGCCACCTACGACCGCCTCTCGTTCTTCATGTTCCCGCTCTATCTGCGCACCGAGCGCGACGGCGGGACCTACCACCACCTGCTGTGGCCGGTCTTCGGCTGGGGCCGCAACCGGCGCGGGGAGATCGACGCGCACCTGTGGCCGCTCGCGGGCGTCTCGCGCCCCGGCCAATCCGAGGGCGGCTTCTTCGCTTGGCCGTTGGTCACATGGTCGCGCGAAGGGCTCGAGCGGCCCGAGGCGGAGCAGACGACCACATGGATGTTCTGGCCGTTCTACGGCGAGCGGCGGCAGCAGACCTACAGCGCGTGGAACGCGCTCTGGCCGTTCTTCGGCTACGCGGAGGACGAGCGCTCGGGCTTCTGGTCGTGGGCCGGCCCGTGGCCGTTCGTGAAGTTCCAGCGGCCCGGCTCGAGCGGCCAGGCGCGCGTCTCGCGCGCTTGGCCGTTCTACTCGCATGTCGAAGTCGACGGCCAGGACAGCCGCTGGTACCTCTGGCCGATCTTCAACCAGCGCCACGAGACCTACGCGAGCAGCGAGCGCCACGGCGAGGTCGTGTTTCCCTTCTGGGATCACTTCGTCGAGGACGATCGCGCGGGCCGGCGCGTCGGAAGCTGGAGCAAGCTCTGGCCGCTGTACCAGTACCGCGAGCAGGACGGCCGCTCGCGCTTCGCCTTCCCCACGCTGCTGCCGCTGCTCCACCTGCCCGACATCGACGAGCACTACGGCTGGCTGTGGGAGCTCTACCGGCGCGAGAGCGGCGCGGGCCGCGTGCAGGAGCGCGCATGGCTCGGGCTGTGGCGTCGCGAGGGCGATGCGAACGAAGTGCGCGAGTATGCCAGTGGACTGTGGTCGCGGCGCGAGTATCGTCGCGCGGACGAGATGGTGCGCGAGACATCCCTGCTGCTCGGTCTGCTGCGCTGGCGTGCGTCGCGCTCGGGCGGCGTGGAGTTCCTCGCCCCGGCGTTCCCCGGGCCCGGCTGGCCCGCGCGCGCGAGAGAGGAGCGCTGAGCGATGCTCGCCCTCGTCCGCTCGGTGCTCGCCGACATCGGCTTCCAGCTCGAGCTGTGCGCGCAGGTGCTCGCGCGCCTGCCGGGCATGTTCCGCCGCCGCACGCTGATCGCCGAGCAGCTCTACCAGTCGGGCCTCAAGGTCGTGCATGTGGTGCTGCTCGTCGGCGTGTTCATCGGCATGATCGTGGCGCTGCAGACCGGCCTCGAGCTCGCGAACTTCGGTCAGCAGGACCAGATCGGCACGATCGTGGCGCTCTCGATGTGCCGCGAGATGGGCCCGTTCATCACCGCGACGATCCTCGCGGCCACGGTCGGCAGCGCGCTCGCCGCCGAGATCGGCACGATGGCCGTGAGCGAGGAGCTCGCGGCGCTGGAGGTGATGTCGATCGACCGCATCAGCTACCTCGTGATGCCGCGCGTGATCGGCGCGGCGCTGATGTGTCCCTTGCTCACGGTCCTGTGCGACGGCATCGGCATCTTCGGCGGCGGCCTGATCGCGGACGCGCAGCTCCATGTGGGCTCGGCCTTGTACTACGACTCGGTGCTCGAGGCGCTCAACGATCGCGGCCTGCCACTCGACCTGCCCAAGGAGGTCTACACGGGCCTGTTCAAGTCGCTGGTGTTCGGCCTGATTCTCTCGGTGATTTCGTGCTCGGCGGGCCTCAAGGCGACGAGCGGCGCGATGGGCGTGGGCAACGCGACGCGCAAGGCCGTGCGCGACTCGATCATCGCGATCATCATCTCCAACTACTTCATGTCCTGGTTCTTCTTCAACACGTGAGCGCGCGGTGAAGCAGGACGTGATCATCCGCTACCAGAGCGTGCGCAAGTCCTTCGGCTCGAAGGTCGTGCTCGAGGACCTCGACCTCGAGGTCTACCGCGGCGAGGCGTTCTGCATCATGGGCCCATCGGGCTGCGGCAAGTCGGTCACGATTCGCCACATCATCGGGCTCCTCAAGCCCGACTCTGGGCGGGTCGAGGTCGAGGGGCACGACATGAGCAAGATCCCTCCCGCGGACCTGCGGGCGCTGCGCTCGCGCATGGGCTATGTGTTCCAAGAAGCGGCGCTGCTGAACTCGCTCTCGGCCGGCGAGAATGTGGCGCTGCCGCTGCGCGAGACGACGGGCATGGGCGACGGGGAGATCCGCGAGAAAGTCCACGCCAAGCTCGCGCTCGTCAAGGTGCCCGATGTCTTCGACAAGATGCCCAGCGAGCTGTCGGGAGGCATGAAGAAGCGCGTCGGACTCGCGCGCGCGCTGATCACCGATCCGGAGATCGTGCTCTACGACGAGCCGACCGCGGGGCTCGACCCCGAGATCAGCGCCTCGATCAACGAGCTGATGCGCGAGCTCGCGACCGAGCTCCATGTGACGAGCGTGATCGTCACGCACCACGTCGGCACGGTGCGCACCGTCGCGGACCGCGTCGGCCTGCTCGACGACGGCAAGCTCAACTACCTCGGCACGGCCGACTCGTTCCTCCACTCCTCGGAGCCGCGGCTCGTGCGCTTCCTCGGGGCCAAGCCCGACTGAGATCCACCATGGCGAACCAACGGCAACTCGCGCTCGGCGCCTTCTTCTTGATCGTGCTCTCCTTGCTCGGCGTCTACACGCTGTTCTTGACGGACTTCTCGCTGTTCAAGGAGCGCCACTCGCTCGTCGTGCACTTCCCGCAGGCCAACGGCCTGCGCCAGGGAGACACGGTGCTCGTGGCGGGCATTCGCGCCGGCCGCGTGCAGTCGCTGGCCTACGACCCAAGAGCGCCCTTCGAGCGGCGCGTCACCGTGACGCTCTCGATGGACACGCAGGTCGCGCTGCGCGCGGGCTACGACATCTCGATCGCGGACGCGACCGTGCTCGGCGGCAAGCAACTTTTGATCGACCCGGGCCCGGCCGGAGGCGCCAGCGTGGCGAGCGATGTGCCCCTGCCCGGCCGAGTGCGCGGCAGCGCGCTCGACGGACTCGGCAAGCTCGTCGATGAGAACGGCGCCAAGCTCACGACGATGGTCGAGGACCTGCAGGCGCTCGTGGCGGACGCCAAGGCCGGCAGGGGCACGGTCGGGCGCCTGATGCGCGACGACGCGCTCGCCGACGAGCTCTCGGCGGGTGTCGCGAGCGCGCGCAAGTCCTTCGACAACATCCAAGCCTTCACCGACGATGTGCGCGGAGGCAAGGGCCTCCTCGGGCGATTGGCGACGGACGAGGATCTCGCCGCGCGCTTTTCCGACATGATCGCGAACCTGCAGCAAATCTCGACGGATTTCGAGGTTGTGAGCGCCGATGTCGCGGCGGGCAAGGGCGTGATCGGTCGGCTCGTGAAGGACGAGCGGCTCGGCGAGGATGTGGCCTCCGCGGTGGCGACGATCCGAGACTTCGCGACCCGCGTCAACGAGTCCAACGGCTCGCTGTGGAAGCTGATCGAGGACGACGAGATCGCCGTGCGCCTGACCGAGTTCGCCGGCAAGCTCGAGGGCGGCACGCTCGGCAAGCTGTTCACCAACGACGAGCTCTACACGAAGATCTCCAAGGTCGCCGACGACCTCTCGGCCGCTTCCGGCGCGCTCAAAAACGCCGAGGGCACGCTCGGCAAGCTGGTGATGGACAAGGAGCTCTATGCCGAGGTGCAGCGAGCGCTCTCGATCCTGACGCGCACGCTGCAGGAGTACCGCGAGGCGGCCCCCGTGACCGCCTTCTCGACCCTGCTGTTCCAGACCTTCTAGCTAGCGCCGCGCCTCGAGCAGCCGCTCGATCCACTTGCCGATCTGATCGGCCTCGAGGTGCACGCGAGCCCCCGCACGGCTCTCGCCGAGCGTCGTGCGCCGCAGGGTCTCGGGGATGAGCGCCGCGTGGAAGCGCCGACCGCGCGGGGCGACCACGGTCAGGCTGACCCCGTCGACGGTGATCGAGCCCTTCTCGATCAGGTAGCGCTCGAAGCCCGCGGGGACCTCGAAATGAGTCTCCCAGCCGCCGTCGCCGCGCTCGACCACCTCGACCACCGTGCCGAGCCCGTCCACATGACCGCTGACCAAGTGCCCGCCGAGGCGGGTGTCGGGCCGCGCCGCCCGCTCGAGGTTGACGCGCCGCCCGGGGCTGAGCTCCCCGAGCCAGGTGCGGTCCAAGGTCTCCGCCGAGAGGTCGAAGACCATCCCTTGGGCCCCCCAGGCATCCCCCGAGAGCTCGACCAAAGTCAGGCAGCACCCGGAGGTCGAAATGCTGTCCCCCGGCCTAGCGTCCCAGTCGGGCGCGGGAACGGGCAGGACCAGACGGGCTCCTACGCCTCGGCGCTCGAAGCTCCGGACCGGGACGCAGGCCTCGACGATGCCGGTGAACATGGGTGAGCGCTGAGGCTAGCCCGCCCTCCGCCGCGAAAGAAGCTCGGTAACCGCCACGGGCGCGGGTTCTTGACGCTCGCGGGGGCCGTGACTAGCCTGCTCCACCCTTCCAACGAGGCAGCTCCCTCGTGCCGCTCTTTGCCATCCTCACCCTCTTTCCCGAGGCCGTCGAGCCCTACTTGGGCGCGAGCATCCTCGGCCTCGCTCGCGAGCGCGGGCTCGTGCAGACCGTCGCGGTCGACTTCCGCGACTTCACGCGCGACCGCCACCGCACCGTCGACGACCGTCCCTTCGGAGGCGGCCCCGGCATGGTGCTGCGCCCCGAGCCGATCGCCGAGGCGGTCGAGTGGCTCGAGCTCCGCCACGGCCCGTTCCGCAAGCTGGCCATGTGCCCGAGCGGTCGCCCGTTCCGTCAGGAACTGGCGGGGGAGCTCGCGAGCGCCGAGCGCACGCTGATCCTCGCCGGTCGCTACGAAGGCTTCGACGAGCGCGTCCGCGAGGAGCTCGGCTTCGAGCTCGTCTCGATGGGCGACTTCGTCCTCTCCGGCGGCGAACTGCCCGCGCTGTGCATCGTCGAGGCAGCCGTGCGCCTGATCCCCGGCGCCCTCGGCGACGAAGAGTCCGCCGTGCGCGACTCCTTCGCGGGCGGCGCTCTGCAGCTCGACCACCCCCACTACACCCGTCCGCGGGTGTGGCGCGGGAGAGAGGTGCCCGAGGTCCTGCTGTCCGGAGACCACGCGCAGATCGACCGCTGGAGGCGGGCCGCCGCGCTGCACCGGATGCGCGAGGTGCGACCCGACCTGCTCTCGAACCAGCCCACGAACACCCCCCACTAGCACACGCGCCCCACGGGCGACGAGCACACTTGGAACGCGCCTGCGAGGCGCTTGGAGCGAACCGCTATGCACCGCATGCAGAAGATCGAACAGGAACTGGGCAAGAAGACCCTGCCCAACATCAAGGTCGGCGACACCGTCGAGGTGCACTACCTCATCAAGGAAGGCGACAAGGAGCGCGTTCAGCTCTTCATCGGCACCGTGATCGCCCTCAAGGGCCGCGGCATCCGCCGCTCGGTGACCGTGCGCCGCATCGTGCAGGGCGAGGGCGTCGAGCGCGTCTTTCCGCTCCACAACCCGCGCGTCAAGGACATCGTCCCGACCCGCCAGGGCGAGGCCCGCCGCGCCAAGCTGTACTTCCTGCGCGACCGCGTGGGCAAGTCGACCCGCCTGCGCGAGGTCTTCGGCGAGCGCGATGAGGCTTCCGAGACCGAAGCCGAGCCCGAACCGGCCACCTGAGCGGTCCCGATCCCGGTCCTGCGGGGCTCGGGCTCGTCCTGCGGGGCTCAGGCTCGTCCTGCGGGGCTCAGGCTCGTCCTGCGGGGCTCGGACTCGACATGGCGCCGCATGCGCCAATTCCTCACACTACGGATCGCCGTGCGACAGGCTTGGCGATCCGCTGCCTTTCCAAGCTGAACCGAACAAGGCCCGCGGGAGCGCCCGCAACACACTGCTCCCCCGCCGCCCGAAAGCCCCACAGACACCATGGTCGAAAACGCTGGACGCAAGGTCTTTCTGATCGTCGCGCTCGTCATCGCCTCGATCGCCCTGCTCGTCTACAAGCCCCTCACCTCGGGCCGCGCGCCGTTCCCGCTCGGCCTCGACATCGCCGGCGGCGAGCGCCTGCTGTACCGCATCGACCTCGACGCTGCGGCGAGTCAGGGCCTGATCGTGCAAGGCGGCGATCCGTCCGAGCTGATGCAGCAGACGATCGCGGTCATCCGCCAGCGCTGCGACAACAGCGGCAACACGGAAGCGGTCATCCGCCGCCTCGGCACCGACCGCATCGAGGTCTCGCTGCCGCGCATGTCGTCCGTGCGCTCGGGACTCGTGACTGCGACGCTGCGCAGCGCCGTCGCGGCCGAGGGCCTCGCCGCGATCGAGATCGATGCCAGCGAAGAGACGCTGCGCTCGTTCCCCGGCAGCGGTGGCGTGATCCGCATCGATGGCGAGCGCCTGAGCTACGGCTCGCGCGTCGGCAATGTGCTCAACCTGAAGGAGCGCGGCAAGGCTGGCACGGTCGACGCCCACTCGGTCGGCGCGTCGATCACGCTGATCGACACCGACGACATGAAGGCCTCGCTCGAGAACCTCGGCGACCTGCGCTTCGTCGCCGAAGCCCAGCCCGAGGATCTGAGCCGCGCGGGCACCGACAAGGTCGCCGTCGAGCAGAAGGTGCGCGAGTGGTTCGGCGCCGTGGAGAATCAGAACGCCTCGGTCGAGACCTACAACGCGCTCGCTCCCGAGAAGGGCGGCCCGCCCGCCGGATTCGAGTGGTACCCGTTCAAGATCGAACAGGGCCAAGCCGTGCCGCCGATGGCGCAGCGCGGCGGACTGTTGCTGCGCAAGGGCGCCGACGAAGAGCGCTTCAGCGGCGCGGACCTCTCGCGCGTCGGCCCGACCAACGACCAGAGCGGCTTCCCGGCGATCGAATTCGCCATGAACGAGAGCGACGGCACGGCCTTCCGCTTCGGCCGCTTCACCGAGAAGCTCGTGCGCAAGCGCCTCGCGATCGTGATGAACGGCGAGATCATCACCGCGCCCAACATCAAGCAGCCGCTGTTCGGCACATCGATCATCGAAGGCCGCTTCGGACTGAGCGAGCGCGATGGCATGGTGACCGTGCTGCGCTCCGGTTCGCTCAAGATCCGGCCCAAGCTCGAGGCCGAGGAAACGGTCGGCGCCTCGATCGGCGACGACTATGTGCGCAAGAACCTGTGGGCCGGCGTCACGACGCTCACGCTCATCATCGGCTTCATGGTCTTCTACTACGGCCGCCTCGGCATGTGGGCCTCGGCAGCGCTGCTGCTCAACCTGCTCATGACCATGGCCGGCTTGGTGCTGGTCAACGGCACGCTGACGCTCGCGGGCATCGGCGGCGTCGTGCTCACGATCGGCATGGCGGTCGACGCGAGCATCCTGATCTTCGAGCGCATCCGCGAAGAGCAGTCGAAGGGTCGCAAGCCGATCCAAGCCGCCAAGGACGGCTTCGATCACGCCATGAGCGCGATCGTCGACGGCAACCTGACCACGCTGATCACGGCCTTCATCCTCATGAAGGTCGGCACGGGCACGATTCGCGGCTTCGCGGTCACGCTCACGATCGGCATCATCTCGACGCTGTTCTGTGCTCTCGTCGCCCTGCGCGTGCTCGTGCACTACGAGCTCAAGCGCGGCGTGACCGAGTTCAAGATGCGCGAGTTCTTCCGCAACGCGAACTTCAAGTTCATGTCCTACCGCAAGCTTGCGATCGGCGGCTCGCTCACGCTGCTCCTCGCCGGCACGGCGCTCTTCATCGGCCTCGATGACCAGAAGAAGCTCGGCATCGACTTCCTCGGGGGCGCCACGGTCAAGGTGCGCACCGAGCAGCCCATGACGGTCGAGAGCCTGCGCGTGCGCGTCGAAGGTCTCGGTGGCGCCATGGCGACGGCCGAGGTCGTCGACCTCCCGGGTTCGCGCACCTCCGACGGCCGTGCGAGCGAGTTCCGAATCACCTTCAAGTCGAACCCCAACTTCGCCGACGGCGTCGGCCTCGAGGGCCGCTTCAAGCAGGAGATCTTGGACGGCCTGCGCGATGTGCTCCAAAAGGAGCCGATCAGTGTCGCGAGCAACGCTGGCACGACGACCGCCACGCTGTACTTCGAGGAAGGACATTCCGCCGCGGACATCCAGTCCAAGGCCGAACAGGCGGGGATCACGGGTGCCGTGGCCCAAGCCCGCGAGGGACAGGACAATGTGTTCACCGTGTCCGGCGCGTCGACGCTCGGCGCCGACGCGCTGCGCTCGGCGATCGCGGGCGCCTTCGAGGGCTCGAGCGACTCGGCCGGCCGCGAGTTCAAGTTCGCGCTGCCGATCCCCGAGTCGAGCGTGGTCGGCGCGCAGGTGGTCGGTGAGCTGCGCGATTCGGCCATCAAGGCGCTCGCGCTCTCGTCGCTGCTGATCCTGCTGTACATCCGCGTGCGCTTCGCCGAGTACAGCTACGGCTGGGGCGCGCTCGTCGCCGACCTCCACGATGTCGTGGCGACTCTCGCGGCGATCGCGTTCCTGATCTGGTTCCCGCGGATCCGCGTCGAGATGAACCTGACGATGATCGCGGCTTTCCTGACGATCCTCGGCTACTCGCTGAACGACACGATCGTCGTGTTCGACCGCATCCGCGAGAACCGTCCGCGCCTCAAGGGCTCGCTCTCCGATGTCTGCGACGCGTCGATCAACCAGACGCTCTCGCGCACGGTCATCACGTCGGGCACGACGATCCTCGCCTCGCTGATCATCCTGATCTTCAACTGGGGCACCGGCAACGCGCTCGAAGGCTTCGCGTTCGCGCTGACCTTCGGCGTCGTCGCGGGTACGTTCTCGAGCATCTACATCGCGTCGCCGCTGCTCGTCTGGCTCGAGGAACGCGCGTCCCGCAAGGCCGGTGCGCAGCCCGCGGCCGCAACCCCCTCGCCCAAGGCCCCCGTGGCCTAAGGCTTCGAGTCGCGATGCGCGTCGTCGCCCTGCTGCTCGTGCTCGCCACCGCCTTTGGCGCTGCGGCGCTGTGGCAGTCGCGTCGCGTGGAAGCGCTCGAGGCCGAGCGCGAGCTCGCCCGCCAGCTCGAGGCCGGCGAGCTCGCCAGCGGGCCGCTGGGGACGATCCCGGCCGGCTGGGCCCACGTGGTGATCGGCGGTCCCGCGGCCGTCGATCCGCTCTCGAGCGCACCGTCGTCCGCACAGGTCGGCGGCGACACGGCCTCGGGGGCGACGAGGGGCGCGTCGACCCAAGTTCCCGCGCCGACCCAGATTCCACAGGCCGCTCCCGCCAGCGCAGATTTCGAGGTCATCGTGGAGCCGGGACAGTCGCTCTCCAAGATCGCGCGCAGCCACTACGGGACGGCGCCCGTGGCGCTGGTGCGGCAGCTCTCGCGCTACAACGGGATGGCGGACGAGAACGCGCTGCGCGCCGGACAGAAGCTGCGCCTGCCCCCCATCGAGCAGCTCACGCGCTGAGCGCGCGCCCGCTCAGCCCTCCGCGGCGACGCGCGGCTCGACGGGACGGTCGAGCACGGTGACTTCGATGTCCGCAGGCGCCGAGCGCCGCAGATTTCCGAGCGCCGCCTCGGAGATGCGCACGGTCATGCGCACGCAGCGCGCCTCGACCGTCTCTTCCTCCAGCACGGCGCCGAGCCGACGGATCGCGGCCATCGTGCGACCGTCGGCGATGGGCACCTCGACCTGCACGCGCGCGGAGCGGGCGTCGAGCTTGCGCGAGACGGCTGCATCGAGGCGCTCGAGTCCCTCGCCCGTGCGAGCGGAGATCGGCACGACCTCGTGACGCAGGTCGCGACCGAGCATCTGCATCGCCAGCGACTCGCCGAGCGCATCGACCTTGTTGAACACGAGCAGTTCGCTGCGATGCGAAGGTGCGATGCTGTCGAGCACTTCCTCGACCGCTGCGAGCTGCTGCGCAGCGTCTGGGTGCGCGGCGTCGACGACATGCAGCAGGAGATCGGCGTGCACAGCCTCCTCGAGCGTCGCATGGAACGATGCCACGAGGTGGTGCGGCAGCCGCTGCAGGAACCCGACCGTGTCGGAGAGCAGCACGGTCCGACCATCGCGCAGCCGCCATTGGCGCGTGCGCGTGTCCAGCGTGGCGAACAGCATGTCCGCCGCGAGCTCGTCGGATCCGGTCAGGCGGTTCAGCAGGGTGGACTTGCCCGCGTTGGTGTAGCCGACGAGGCCGATCGTGAATTGATCCGAGCGAGAACGCACCTCGCGCAGGCGCCGCTCCTCGATCTCGGAGAGCTCCCGCCGCAACTCGAGCACGCGGCGCCGCAACAGGCGCCTGTCGGTCTCGAGCTGCGTCTCGCCCGGTCCGCGCGTTCCGACGGCGCCTTCCATGCGCTCGAGGTGCGTCCACATGCGCCGCAGGCGCGGGAGCAGGTACTGCGCCTGCGCCAGTTCGACTTGGAGTCGCGCCTGCCGCGTGCGCGCGCGGCGCGAGAAGATGTCGAGGATCACCTCGGAGCGATCGAGGACGCGGACCTTCCAGGCCTTCTCGAGGTTGCGGATCTGGCCGGGAGTCAGGTCGTTGTCGACGGCCACGGCATCGGGTTCGAGCAGCTCGACCTCGCGGGCGACTTCCTGAACCTTGCCATGCCCCATCAGCGTGCCCGGGTCGGGAACGGGCTTGCGCTGGCAAATCCCGCTTCCCACCGGCTCGGCTCCCGCGGCTTCGAGGAGCGCGCGCATCTCCGACAGCGCGCCGTCGTGCTCGACGACCTGACCGGGAAACTGCACGCCGCAGACGAGGATGCGCTCCCTCGGCCGTCGGCTGGGCGTAGGCGCCTTGCTCATCGCACGCCGACGGAATCGCGCACGATCTCGCGGCCGATGTGGACCGCGCGGACGCAGTTGCCGTCGGCGACCGGCTGCAGCAGCGTGTGGGCGCGCCATTGCGCCGCGCTGGCCGGGAAGTCCTCCCGGAAGTGCGTGCCACGCGACTCCTCGCGCACGGCCGCCGAGACGGCCGCGAGGTGCGCGACGGTCAGCATGTTGAGGAGCTCCCAGGAGCGCGGATCGGGCGTCGCAAGCTGCTGCACGGCGCGCGCCCAGAAGCCGACCTTCTCGATCGCGTCGCCGATGGCTCGCCCGCTGCGGACGATGCCCATCTGGCGCCACATGAGGCTCTTGAGCGAGTAGGTCATGTCCTGAATGCCGAGGCGCACATCGCTCGAGCCTTGCGCTCGCTCGACGCGCAGCCGACGATCGACGGGGATCAGCGGGAAGTCGCGACCGTCCTCGCTGGCGCGCTCCCCCGCGCGCGCGCCGAGCACGAGGCCTTCGAGCAGCGAGTTCGAGCCCATGCGATTCGCGCCGTGCAAGCCGCTGCTGGCGCACTCGCCCACGGCCCACAAGCCCGGAACGCTGGTGCGCCCATCGGCATCGACTTGGATGCCACCTATCATGTAGTGGGCACCCGGCCGGACCGGAATCGGATCGCGAGCGATGTCGATGCCGAAGTACTGACAGATACGGCCGATGTGCGGGAAGAGCTCGTGCGGGTTGCGTTCGAGCGACGAGAGGTCGAGGTACACGCTCGTGTCATTCGTCTTGACCATCCGGTCGAAGCAGGCGCGGCTCACGACATCGCGCGGGGCGAGCTCCGCCGCCGCGTGGTACTCCGGCATGAAGCGCACGCGGTCCTTGTCGAGCAGGACTCCGCCGGCGCCGCGCACGATCTCGCTGATCAGGACGCGCGCAGCACCCGCGATGTACAGGCAGGTGGGATGGAACTGGAAGAACTCGAGGTCGCGTAGGGCCGCGCCGGCGCGGAAGGCCATTGCCCCTCCGTCTCCTGTCGCGATCGCGGGGTTGGTGGTCTCGCGGAACAGCTGCCCGGCGCCTCCCGTCGCGAGGATCACCTGCGCCGCCGAGAAGCACACGAACTCACCGCGCGCGGTCTGGGCGAGCAGGCCGATCACTCGGCCGTTGGCGCCTGAAATGAGGTCGATCGCGAAGTGCGACTCGAACACCGCGATGTCGGGCTGGCCTCGCACGGCCTCGTTCAGCGTGCGCTGGATCTCCACACCGGTGGCAGCACCGCCCGCGTGGATGATGCGGTGATGGGAGTGGCCGCCCTCGCGCGAGAGCTCGATCGAGCCATCGGCCGCGAGATCGAAGCGCGCACCCCGATCGAGCAGCCTGCGCAGCGCCGTCGGCCCTCCGCGCACCACTCGATCGACGGTCTCCACATCGCAGATCCCACAGCCGACCTGCAGCGTGTCGGAGACATGCGACTCGAACGAGTCTTCCGCCCCGAGGACCACGGCCACCCCGCCCTGTGCATAGACGGTGTTGGTCTCCTCGAGGACATCCTTGGCGACCATGGCCACCGCCGCCCCGGCCTCGGCCGCCGCCAGAGCGGCGCTAGCCCCGGCCACCCCGCCGCCGACGACCACCACATCGAATCGGTAGGTCGCCAGAGCCCGGGCGTGAAAGGGAGCGAGGTAGCGCGCGAGGTCGAGCTCGAGGGTTTGCAACCGATCCATGTGGGTCAGGCCGCCCCGGACCTGCCTCCGAATTCTAACTCCTCCGAGGTGGCCGCTTGAGCCCCGGAGGGCCAAGGGCGCAGGGTTTCGCCCCCCCGACCGACGGCTCGCGGCCCCTGCGAGAGCAAGCAATGACGGCCCAGGCGCCTTTCCTAACTTCCAGCGAACTTTTCTGGAATTCCCCTTCACCCCACCAGCCTACCGGGCTACTTTAGCCCAATGTTAGCCACAAGGGGCGAACCGGGGCTCGCCACCGCGCGCGCCCCGACCACCCGCCCGACATGACCACCCGCCCGACATGACCGAACAACCGGCGGGGCCACCCGCCTTCACGGAACCCAACCATGGCTCAGATCTTCGACGACGCCCGCAAGGATGGCTTGAGCTTCCTCTTCTTCCTCGGCCTGATCGCCGTCACCTTTCTCGTGTAGCTCACGGTCCTCATCCCCATCTCCGTCCCGACCTTCCCCCTACAGACCACCCGCCCACGTGAGCCAAGTCGCACTGACCAAGCGCCAGCACGAGATCCTCGAGTTCTACCGCGGCTACGCGGCGGAGCACGGCTACAGCCCCACGCTCGAGGAAGCCGCCCAGCACTTCGGCGTGAACAAGGTGACCATCTTCGGCCACATCAGCGAGCTCGAGCGCAAGGGCGTGATGGTGCGCTCCGCGAAGGGAGTCAGCCGCGGAATGCTGGTAGCCGAGCGCGACACGGACGCCTCGTCCGGCCCCGCGGTGACGATCCTCGGTCGCATCGCGGCGGGAGCCTCGATCGAAGCGATCGAGGTGCCCGAGCGACTGGATCTAGCGGACTTGGTGCCGAAGGACCGCGATGTGTACGCGCTGCGGGTCAGTGGGACATCGATGATCGACGACGGCATCCATGACGGCGACCTCGTCCTCGTCGAGCGCCGAAGCCATGCCCTCAACGGAGAGATGGTCGTTGCGGTGCTGCCCGGCGAAGAGGCCACATTGAAGCGCCTCTACCGAGAGAACGGCGGCTACCGTCTGCAGCCGGCCAACAGCTTGTTTCAGCCCGTCTGGGTCGATCAGTTGGAGATTCGCGGCGTCGTGATCGGCGTCCTGCGCCGCTTCTGATCGAGCAGCGGTGCCCGAAGATCCGACGCCTGAAGTTGCGAGCGCTGCGCGCTCATTTCTAGGGCGGTGTCTCCGTCGAGAGCCCGAGGACACTCCGACACGATCGTTGCGCTGGAGGCGAAGCAGGAGCACCGCACAGTCGCGGCAAGTCGGGTGTCGTTGCCGTCGCCGAGCGGGCTCCGTAGTCTCGAAGGCCGCCGGGCGAAACCGCGCTCGGCTCCTGCCGTGCTGCGCTCTACCCTCTCGACACTCGCTCGCCACAGCGCGACTTACGCCGTGTCCGAGCAAGTTGGCCGACTGGCAGGCTTCCTGCTGCTCCCGCTGACCACGGGCTACCTCAGCCCGGCCGAGTTCGGTGTGCGCGAACTTCTCGCTGTCAGCCTGACCCTGGTTGCGCAAATTGCGGGACTGCACCTCGGAGCGGGGGTCTCCCGCTTCTACTTCGAATCGAGCGACGAGCGTGTCCGCGCGGCTGTAGCAAGCACGGCGGTCCTGACCGTGACGGCAGCGGTCGGGCTCCTCGTGGGGCCGCTGCTGCTCGTGTCGGGATCGCTGGCGACATGGCTCCCGGGCTCGCCCCCCGACGGCGATGTCTATGTGCGCCTCGCCTGCGGCGTGTTCGCGTTCCAGTGCATCCGCGAGGTGACCAACAAGGTCCTGCAAACCCAGCAGCGTTCCGCGCTGTTCGCCTGCCTCTCCCTGAGCAAGCTGCTCCTCGAGATCGGTCTGCAGATCACCGCGCTGGTCGTGATGCGCTGGGGACTCTCGGGACTTCTGCTGGCGGTGCTGGTTTCCGAGGCGCTCTTTGCGCTCCTCGGCTGCGCCATCGTGCTCTCTGGATCTCGCCCCCAGGTGCGCTGGGCCCTCTTGGCGCCGATGCTCGCGTACAGCCTGCCGCTGATTCCCAACGGTGCCTTGCAGTTCGGCCTGCACTCCGCAGATCGCTACATGCTGGGCGCGCTGTCCGATGACCGCTCGCTGGGCTTGTATGCGCTCGCCTACAAGCTGGGCTACATCCCCAATTACTTGCTGCTCGGGCCCTTCCTGCTGATCTGGTACCCCTTCATTTTCTCGCTTCCCGCCCGCGATGCTCAGCGCGAGACGGTCGCTCGACTGGCTCCGATCGTCCTGCTTGCGATGGGCGGTGCGTGCCTTGCGACCGCCTTGTTCGCACGGGAACTCGTCGCCCTCTCCGCTGGCCGGAGCGACTACTCCGAGGCTGCGGCCGCCATCCCCTGGATCGCCGCCGGCTACTGGCTCTGGGCCCTGTACCAGTTCCTGCAAACCGGGCTGTATGTGGACAAGCAGACGGCTCGGTTGCCGTGGATCACGCTCGCGGCCCTGGCAGCGAACCTGTACCTGAACGCGATTCTCGTGCCGACACTCGGGTTCCTTGGGGCCTCGATCGCCACGGCGCTGACCTTCCTCGTGCTGTGCGTCGCAGGCCATGAGATCGCGCAGCGTGTCTTCCCTGTGACCTACCGCTGGCCGGCGATTCTCGGGCCTGCTGCGGCCGGGTTCGCCGTGGTGCTCGTCGCGGGCTTCCTTCCCGGCTCGCTGGAAAGCGGAGCGGACCGGGCGCTGCGGGCAGGTCTGTTCGTGTCGTGGCTCATCGCCGCCGCTCTCAGCTTGACGGCGGCGGAGCGTCGGGCTGCGCTCGATGCGATCGGAAATCGACTACGCTCGCTGCGCTCCGCGAACACGGGAGAGGGTTAGACTCTTCCTTGGAGCCCTGAGGAAGCGAGCCACGAAACAGCCATGGGCGCGAACTGGAAGCAACTTCGGGAGACCTGCCAAGCACCCGTGCGCGGTGGCAACGATGTCGCCGGGCTGCTCTTTGGCGACCACGCCTCGCTCCTGTTCACGAAGCTCTTCGTCGACCTCCGCATCAGCCCGAACTACGCGTCCATCGGGTTCCTCGCCTGCGGAATTCTGGGGGCGGCATTTCAGTTCGGGAGCGGGTTGTGGGCCTTCTTCGGGGCCTTGTTCTTGGTGCTCTACTACATCCTCGACTGCGTGGACGGAGAAGTCGCGCGCTGGCAGGGCGTGGTGAATGTCCACTGGGGCTACTTCGACTATCTGTTCCACATGCTGATCAAGCCGCTCGCCTTCTTTGGCGTAGGGGTCGGCTGCCACTTGGCGGAAGGCGAGACATGGCCACTCTTGGCAGCCTTCGCGGCCGCGGTCGCGACGCTGTGGCGCAAGATCCTGATCGAGATCCCGGGAATCCTGTTCCTCAAGGATGTGCTGCGCAAGGCGGGGGCTTCCGCAGAGCGCACCGAGAATGAGCCCGGTCAGGCGAGCGCACCGGCGGCGGCGAGCGCTGGAGGACAGGCTAACGGCTTCCGTCTGGGCCTCGACTTCATGACCCTGCGAGCCATCCTCACCAACTTTGACATCGGGCTCTTGCTGCTGGCCGTTACCACGGGGCTCGACGCCTCAGGCGCGCTCAAGATCAAGCTGGCTGGCCACGAGCTCGGCTTCCGCGAAGCATGGCTCGCCTACTACGGCGTCGTGCTGCCGCTCGATTTCCTCGACTACTTGGTCACCTACCTTCGGCGGCGACACTTCTCGACGGAAATGACGCGCCTCCTCGGGCTTGCCCACCACTTTCGCGCTCAGGACCACGAGCGTCGCTAGCACGCGAGCGCGAGGATGCCCGAGGGTCAGGACTCCCCTCCAAGACTCGCCTGAGGATGGGTGACGAAGAAGGGTCCGAGGGCGAGACCGTCGATGCGACCGTCGAGGAAGGCACGCACGGCGTCCGTCGGCGAGCACACGATCGGCTCCTCGTGCATGTTGAAGCTGGTGTTGATCAGCGACGGGGAACCCGAGAGCCGCTCATGCTCGACGAGGATCTGGTGGTACTCGGGATTCACTTCCCGGCGCACGAGCTGCGGTCGGGCGGTCCCGTCGACATGCACGGCCGCCGGACAGCGCTGCTTCATGAAGTCCGTGCAGTCGAATGTCAGCGTCATGAACTCGGCCGCATGCTCGCCCCCGGCGAGGCCGTGGTAGCAGCGATGGCGGGCCTCCCAGAGCGTCACCGGCGCGAAGGGCATGAACTCGGTGCGGCCCAGTCGCTGGTTGAGCCACTGGTTCACCTTGGGCTCGCGACCGTGGTAGAGGATCGAGCGATTGCCGAGCGCGCGCGGCCCGTACTCCATGCGACCGGCACAGCGGGCGATCACCCAGCCCGCGTGGATCTTGTCCGCGATGTGCCGCGCGAGGTCCGCAGGTCGTTCACAGGCAAGACCGGCGACGCGAATGGCGTCGAGCATCTCGCGCTCGCTGAACTCCGGCCCCCAGTAGACATCGGCGATGGACTCCCGCACCGGGCCGCTCCAACTCGCGTGCATGGCGAGCCCGGTGCCGCAGCCCCCATCGCCCATGTTGGGGTAGATGAAGATCCCCTCCACGCCCGCGACTTCGTGGATGCGCTGGTTCATCTTCACATTGGCCGTCACGCCTCCGGAGAGGACGACATGCTTCGCTCCCGTGGCGCGCAGCCAGTGCTCGACGAGCTCGCATGCAAGCAGCTCGAGGACGCGCTGGTAGGCCGCGGCAACATCGACCATCGGGAACTCGGCCGCGAGGTGGCGGGAAAAGTGGACATTGAGGTTCTGAACGAGCCGCAGGTCGCCCGGCGTGGAGCGGTCGCAGCGCGAGAGCAGGACCTCGAGCAGCACCTGCGGATCCCCGTAGGCGGCGAGTCCCACGATCTTCCCGGCGTGGCGGTCCGGCCTGAATCCAAGGGATGAGGTCACCATCTCGTAGAACGAGCCCAGCGAGTGCGGGAAGCGGAATCCGTGCAGCCGCTCCACGCGCCCGTTCTCGCCCACTCCGATGGAGCCGGCGAGCCCGCTGCCGTAGCCGTCCAGAGTCACCACCAGCGCGCGCTCGTACCCCGAGGCCAGATATGCGTTCGCGGCATGAGAGAGGTGGTGTTCGCTGCGCTCGAGAGGCGCCCGCAGCCCGAGCCGTGCCAACCCGGCCTCCAGTTCTCGCTGCCAGTGTGCGTGTTCCACAGCGGCACGACGCCCCCAGTCGTCGGAGCGAACCTGCGCAACTCGTCGAGAGAGCCACGGATTCGCACCCGCCAGCGAGTAGAAGACTTCCTTCGCAAAGCCCTTGCGCATGCGCTGATCGGGTTCTGCCAGCCCCTGCACGGGCTCCGTGCGAACTCTTCGTCGGTGACGGGCCTCCGCGAACAGCGGGCCGAGCTTGGGCGGGCGGAAGTTCGCGTGGAACTCGCGCTCGGCCTGCAAGGCGCGCTCGATCAGGGCGGCTTCCTGCCGTGCTTCGAGGAACGGGTACACGATCCTGTCAACGCGCGTGGGATCGATGCCGGTCGCCTCGAGCGCGGCGACGATGGCGCGTTCAGGAAATCCCGAGTGCTGCTTCGCGCGCGTGTAGCGCTCTTCACCGGCCGCGAACAGCACGCGCCCATCCTCGACGAGCGACGCGGTCGCGTCCTTGTCGAGCGGAGAGATACCGAGCACGATCACGCGCGAGCCTCCGCAGGTTGTGCCGTCAGCTCGTCGTAGAGCTCGGACGCGGTCAAATGGCGTCCGCCGAGCTCGTCGAAGAAATGCCGGTAGTAGGCGCCACAGGTGTCGAACAACCGCCGCAGATCCGCCTCGCTGCGCACATAGGGCGTGCAGCCGGGGTGAAAGGACGGGCTGTGGAGGCTGAGCGCGAAGACGCTCGTCCCCCTTTGCCGCAAGCTGCGCGTGAGACGCAGCATGGCGGCGAGGTCGAAACCTTCCGGAGAGAGCCGCAGCCGTTCGGAGAACCGCAGGCGGGCCAGCACAGCGGGCGCGCGCAATGCCTGCAGCGCCGGCCGAGACGCGTGCCGATGGAGGTGCGCGGCCCACGAGCCCGCGAACCCCACATGGGCTCCCGTGATCGGAACCCCGAGCACCTCGCGACGCTCGCCAAACCAAATGGGCTGGGATGGCACGCGGCTGTGGTCGGGACCGCCATCCGCCGAGAAGTCGAAGGCTGAGCTGCAGCTCAGGTCGACCGCGAAGCCCAGCTCTTCCAGCAGCGCGGCCGTCGAACGCCCAAAACCATAGCGGCCAGCCTGATAGCTGCGTGGACGGACTCCGATCGAGTCCTCGATGGCGCCCACCAGCACTGCGAGTTTCTCCCGCTCGAGCTCGGGCGGAAGATTGCCCGGATAGGAAAACTCGGAGCCAAGAAGCTCGCGCAAGGGAGGATTGACCCACGGGTGTAGGTGAGCGCCAACCTCGCAGCGCCCTTCGCGCACGAAGGCGCGCAGGAGCTCGGCCGAGGACGGTGTCGTGGCGATCGGGTGATCGATGACATAGGTCGGCCGGACCCCCAGCGCGTCGAAGGCGACCTGCGCCTGCGGGAGCCGCTTCGCCGCCCCAACCTCCCGTTGCCGAGAGTCGAAGGGCCCGCACCAGTCGAACTCCTCTTCCGTGCTGACCACCGTCAGCAGGATCGGGCGCGCTGCGGGCCGACCCGCGAGCGAACGAACCTCGCAATAGGGGTATCTGCCGCCACTTCCGCCGTCCGATCCGCGCGCCATACCTTCTTGAGGTGTATCCCCGGCCATAGGGACCCGCAAGCCAGCGGGAGTCAGGTTATAGTTTCGGAACGGCCTCAGGAAGAGTTTTCGCTCGCCGGCAAGCCCCTCGGGGGCGCGCGGCCTCGGCCCGAACCATGATCCCGTTCCGACCCCCTACCTCGGCCGTGCTCACGCTCGCGGCTTGGGTCATTGCAGCGCGCGCCTTCGGCGCAGCCGGAGAGGGCCACTTCCAGCCCCTGGGCGCGGAGTCCTCGTCAACGCGTCGACCAACTACAACCAGTACTGGCCCCGTGTCGGGATCGCACCGGACGGCGACCGGATCGCCTTCTGCTTTGCCAACGGGCAAGACCCCAACGCCCGCCACTTCTTCGCCAACGGGACGCCCGCCACGGGCAACTTGGCCTGCAACCCGACGCTCTCCCAGCACATCCAGGACGAGCCGGAAATCTGCTACTCGACATTGGGCAATCAGCTGGTGGCTTGGTCGGAGCGCTACGGTTACGACGGCGAGATCATGGGCATCTTCGGCCGCATCTTCACGCCGAGCGGCGCGCCCCTCGGCCCAGAATTCCAGATCAACCAGATCTGGCAGGCCTCGCAGTGGAGACCGCTGATCGCCGCACGTCCCGATGGCAAGTGGCTCGTGACTTGGTCGGGCGACTGGGACGGCGACGCGATGTTCCGCGTTGTGAATCCTGACGGGACCTTCTTCACACCGGACATCCGAGTCAACACCTTCGACAACGGAGCACAGGTGGACACGGCCGGTGCAGCGGCTCCCGACGGGCGCATGCTGCTCGTGTTCGTTGACTTCTCCGGCTACGGGGCCATCGGGACCGGCACGAACCTATGGGTGCGGCTGTACGACGCCAACGGAGCTGCGCTGCAACCGGCTCCCGTGCCGCTCAACACCTCCGCCTACACGGCCACCGACCAACGCGAGCCACGCGTGGTCGCCGACGGGACGGGCCGCTTCCTCGTCACATGGGAAGATCAGAGCAAGGATGGCTCCGGCTACGGCATCTTCGCTCGACGCTTTGGCAACGACGGACAGCCGCTGGGCCCGGAGTTTCAAGTCAACACGAATGCCCTCGGATCCCAGCGCAACCCCAAAGTCTGCGCCGATGCGCTCGGCAACTTCATCATCGCGTGGGAAGACCGCGCCACGGGCGATGCCGATGTGCGCGCGCAGCGCTTCGACGCCTCGGGTCAGCGGCTCGGCGCGGAATTCGTGGTGAACACCGTCACCGCGGGAGACCAGAAGAGCATCGGCATCGCCACACATCCGACTTCGGGTCTGGTCGCGATCTCCTTTGAAGGCCCGGGAGTGTCGACGGACGCGTTCGCGCGGATCTACACGACCTACCTGACGCCGACGCCCTACTGCACCGCCAAGCTGAACTCGCTCGGCTGCGCTCCCAGCATCACATCCGCCGGCCTGCCGAGCCTGACGACTCCCGCGAACCCGCTCCGGATCGGCGCCACCCTGATGTTGAACCAGAAAGCCGGCCTGCTCTTCTGGGGTCGCGCCGGCGGCAGTGTGCCGTACTACGGCGGAACACTCTGCGTCCGCCCACCGGTCGCTCGCACCCCCGTCCAGCAATCCGGCGGCCTACCGAGCGGGCTCGACTGTTCGGGCACCTACGCGTTCGATTTCACACCGACCTACATGGCCCAGCAGGGCCTCACGAGCGGCGACAGCGTGTACGCCCAGTGGTGGTCCCGAGATCCGGGCTACGCCGGCAGCCAAGCCATCAGCCTCTCGAATGCCCTCGAGTTCGATGTTTCGCCCTGATGGAGGATCGCAGTTCGAAGGGCTCGACGCGCAGCGGAGCCCGGAGCCGAAGGGCTCGAACACGCAGAGTCGGCACGCAGCCCCCGATGGGCAATGCTGCCCTGCAGGTGCCACGACCTCGTGAAGACCGCCTCGCCTGGCGAGCAAAGCGCTCCGCTTCGCGCAGCAGCTGCGAGGTCTGCGCGGCGCAGGCCGCACCGGAGCTCGGGCCGTGAAGCCGGCCGAGGACTCGGCGGCGCTGTGCGGCGCCGAACGCTCGGCCCGACACGGAGAGCGAAACAAAACGGAGCGAAAAAAACGGAGAGCGGGGAAAAAGAAAGAGCCCCCCGGCGCGCGAACGCACCGAGGGGCCAAGAGGCCCCGGCAACGACCTACTTTCTCGCATAAGCAATATCATCGGCGGAATCTGCTTGACGACCGTGTTCGGAATGGGAACGGGTATGACCAGAAACCTATGATCACCGGGATTACGTTGGCCAGCGCAATGCGCTCGGCCAAGTTGTAAGAAAGGTGAATTGGGTAGTCGCGCGACAAGCTCCTCAGCATTGAGGGTCATTCGTTCCCCTCTTCGACCACGAGGGTCGGAGTGGAGAAAGGTAGTTAAGCCGATCGTTCTATTAGTACTGGTAAGCTAAACATGTTACCATGCTTACACCGCCAGCCTATCAACCTGGTAGTCTACCAGGGAACTAGTTGGGATGATTCGTCTTGGAGGAGGCTTCGCGCTTAGATGCATTCAGCGCTTATCCGTTCCGGTCATAGCTACCCAGCTGTGCCACTAGCGTGACAACTGGAGCACCAGAGGACCGTCCCTCCCAATCCTCTCGTACTAGGGAGAAGGCTCCTCAATCATCCTACACCCACGCCAGATAGGGACCGACCTGTCTCACGACGGTCTAAACCCAGCTCGCGTACCGCTTTAATTGGCGAACAGCCAAACCCTTGGGACCTCCTTCAGCCCCAGGATGCGATGAGCCGACATCGAGGTGCCAAACCACCCCGTCGATATGAACTCTTGGGAGTGATCAGCCTGTTATCCCCGGAGTACCTTTTATCTGATGAGCGACGGCCCTTCCACTCGGAATCCGCCGGATCACTAGGACCTACTTTCGTACCTGCTCGAGCTATCTCTCTTGCAGTCAGGCGCACTTATACCCTTACGCTCGACGTGTGATTGCCGACCACACTGAGTGCACCATCGCGCTCCTCCGTTACTTTTTTGGAGGAGACCGCCCCAGCCAAACTACCCACCTGACACTGTCCCCCACCCGGATTCACGGTGTGGAGTTAGGAACCTATCATGACGAGAGTGGTATTTCACTGATGACTCCGTCGAGCCCGAGAGCTCAACTTCGACGTCTCCCACCTATGCTACGCACGTCAGGACAAGCCTCAATATCAGGCTATAGTAAAGGTTCACGGGGTCTTTCCGTCTAGGCGCGGGAACGTGGCATCTTCACCACGGCTACAGGTTCGCCGAGTCTGCTGTCGAGACAGAGCCCAACTCGTTACGCGATTCATGCGGGTCGGAACTTACCCGACAAGGAACTTCGCTACCTTAGGACCGTCATAGTTACGGCCGCCATTCACTGGGGCTTCAATTCCGAGCTTCGCTTGCGCTAACCCGTCCTCTTAACCTTCCAGCATTGGGCACGCGTCAGTCCGTATACATCGTCGTTACGACTTTGCACAGACCTGTGTTTTTAGTAAACAGTCGGTTGGGCCAATTCTCTGCGACCCCCAGGAGCTTTGACACCCCCAAGGGTTCCCCTTATCCCGAAGTTACGGGGTCAATTTGCCGAGTTCCTTGACAACAGTTCTCTCGAGCGCCTTAGGATATTCACCTCACCCACCTGTGTCAGTTTTGGTACGGACGGCTTCAGTCTCCCTAGAGGATTTTCTCGACGGTCAGTCCAGCCACTTCGCGCACAAGGCGCTCCCCATCACCACCAGGATGTTGCATGCGGATTTTCCTACATGCCACCTGATGACTTGGACGCACATCTGACAGTGCGATGGCCTTTCCTCCCGCTTCCCCCCATCGGTAATAACGACCTATGCCGGTACAGGAATATTAACCTGTCATCCATCGACTACGCCTTTCGGCCTCGCCTTAGGGTCCGACTAACTCTGGGCGGATTTACCGTGCCCAGAAAACCTTGGGTTTGCGGCGAGCAGGATTCTCACCTGCTTTGTCGCTACTTGTTCCGGGATAATCACTTCTAGGACGTCCAGGCGTCGTTACCGTCACCCTTCATTCGTCCAGAACGCTCCCCTACCAGTGGCATGTCTCTACGAGCCATGCCAATCCGCAGCTTCGGTTGCGCGCTTTAGCCCCGTTCATTTTCGGCGCGGGACCTCTCGATCAGTGAGCTGTTACGCACTCTTTAAATGATGGCTGCTTCTAAGCCAACATCCTGACTGTCTTAGAGATCCCACTTCCTTTACTGCACTTAGCACGCATTAGGGACCTTAACTGGCGATCTGGGCTGTTTCCCTCTCGTCCACGAACCTTATCGCTCGTAGACTGACTCCCTGGATACGGTTCACGGTATTCGGAGTTTGATTAGGTAGGGTATCCCGAAGGACCCCTATCCCATTCAGTAGCTCTACCCCCATGAACTATTACCAGAGGCTAGCCCGAAAGCTATTTCGGGGAGAACCAGCTATTTTCAAGCTTGATTAGCCTTTCACTCCTAACCACAGGTCGTCAGAACGGTTTTCAACCCATACCTGTTCGGTCCTCCACGGACTGTTACATCCGCTTCAACCTGCCCATGGTTAGATCGCTTGGCTTCGGGTCTGGCCCACATGACTTGATTCGCGCTATTCACACTCGGTTTCCCTTCGGTTCCGGACCTGAGGCCCTTAACCTTGCCATGTAAGCCAACTCCCCGGATCATTATGCAAAAGGCACGCCGTCAGCCGTTGCCCCGAGGGGCCATAGGCCTTCGACAGCTTGTAAGTGCATGGTTTCAGGTTCTATTTCACTCCCCTTGTCGGGGTTCTTTTCGCCTTTCGCTCGCGCTACTATTGCACTATCGGTCGTCCACTAGTACTGAGCCTTGGAGGGTGGTCCCCCCGGATTCACACCGGATTTCACGTGCCCGGTGCTACTTGGGATAACTACGGAAGACTCATCCCTTTCGGTTAAGGGGCTTTCACCCTCTGCGGCTGGCCTTCCCATGCCATTCACCTAGAGATGAGCTTTGTAACTTCCTCGGCCTATTGCGATCGGCCTGTAGGTCCCACGACGCCGACGCAGCAACGCTCGCACGCTTGGCACTGCATCGGTTTAGGCTGATCCCCGTTCGCTCGCCGCTACTGGGGGAGTCGCGTTTGCTTTTCTTTCCTGCAGGTACTGAGATGTTTCACTTCCCTGCGTATTCCACCGCTTTCGCGGCACCGAGACATGACTCTCGGTCGGTTTCCCGGTCTCGGAGATCTCCGGATCACAGCCTGCTAGCGGCTTCCCGGAGCTTATCGCAGCTATGCCACGTCCTTCGACGGCTTTGGACGCCAAGGCATCCACCATACACTCTTAGTAGCTTAACCACTCTCTTTGCTTCGTTCGCTGTAGGGTCGAGACGGACCAAACATCCGGACTCGACCGTGGTTGCCACACGATTCCCAATTCACCTTGTTTTCAAAGAACGCCCCCGGCATGCGCCAGGGAACAGCTCGTCGGCTTGCGCCGAAGAGCGATGCGCGACCACCTGAACCTCCGTCTCGAGCCACCCGAAGGGGTGGAGGCGAGGGGACTCGAACCCACGACCCCCTGGTTGCAAACCAGGTGCTCTACCAACTGAGCTACGCCCCCATTTTGGATGGGATGACGAGCCCTTGGGGAGCGGTCCGCAGGAACTGCCGGCCCTCCGAGCGTCTCGCGCCCCTAGGCACCACTCGGGGGTGGTGCGCCTATCTGGACTTGAACCAGAGACCTCCCGCTTATCAGGCGGGTGCTCTAACCAACTGAGCTACAGGCGCGTGTACCGATGCCCATGCTCTGGAGCTCGTGGCCTCGGTTCGGCTCTGAACTTGGGGCGGCGCGCATGGCGCACCGGCGCCCTCGTCCTGACATCGAGGTGAGGTGGTATAAGAAAGGGTGACCCTCGTCACTGCGTGCGAACAACCTATGATCTCACATCCCACAGGCCGCAAGCGGCCAGACGGGATGTCTAACTCATCCGTTAGAAAGGAGGTGATCCAGCCGCAGGTTCCCCTACGGCTACCTTGTTACGACTTAGTCCCAATCACGAAGCTTGCTTTCGGCGCTGCCCCCCTTGCGGTTGGGCAAGGCGACTTCGAGCACTCCCCGCTTTCGTGGCTTGACGGGCGGTGTGTACAAGGCTCAGGAACATATTCACCGCGTCATGGCTGATACGCGATTACTAGCGATTCCGGCTTCATGCAGGCGAATTGCAGCCTGCAATCCGAATTGGGGCCTGCTTTAAGGATTTCCTCCACCTTGCGGTCTCGGTCCCCTCTGTACAGGCCATTGTAGCACGTGTGTAGCCCTGGCCGTAAGGGCCATGATGACTTGACGTCGTCCCCACCTTCCTCCGTTTTAACAACGGCAGTCTCGCCAGAGTCCCCGGCTTTACCCGTTGGTAACTGGCAATAAGGGTTTCGCTCGTTACGGGACTTAACCCAACATCTCACGACACGAGCTGACGACAGCCATGCAACACCTGTGCATGTTCCGGCTCCGAAGAGCTGTCACCCTGCTTTCACAGGACTAATTCATGCATGTCAAGGCCAGGTAAGGTTCTTCGCGTTGCTTCGAATTAAACCACATGCTCCACCGCTTGTGTGAGCCCCCGTCAATTCCTTTGAGTTTTACCCTTGCGAGCGTACTCCCCAGGCGGGGCACTTAACACATTAGCTACGGCAAGGAAGGACATAGGTGCCTCCCCTGCCCAGTGCCCATCGTTTACGGCTAGGACTACCGGGGTATCTAATCCCGTTTGCTACCCTAGCTTTCGCATCTCAGCGTCAGAAGTTGCCCAGTGGACCGCTTTCGCCTCCGGTGTTCCTCCAGATATCTACGCATTTCACCGCTCCACCTGGAGTTCCGTCCACCCCTACAACTCTCGAGCCCACCAGTATCCAATGCAGTTCCTCGGTTGAGCCGAGGGATTTCACACCAGACTTAGTGGACCGCCTACATGCGCTTTATGCCCAGTGATTCCGAGCAACGTTTGCACCCTCTGTATTACCGCGGCTGCTGGCACAGAGTTAGCCGGTGCTTCCTCTCGCTTTGGTCAGTTCGGATGCTGTTCACATCCGAAGTTTCCTATAGCGTGACAGCAGTTTACAACCCGAAGGCCTTCATCCTGCACGCGGTGTCGCTCCGTCAGGCTTTCGCCCATTGCGGAAGATCCTCGACTGCAGCCTCCCGTAGGAGTCTGGGCAGTTCTCAGTCCCAGTGTGGCCGGTCATCCTCTCAGATCGGCTACCCGTCATCGCCTTGGTGGGCCACTACCCCGCCAACTAGCTGATAGGCCGCAATCCCGTCCCCGAACAGCAGCTTGCGCCGCCATTTACCTGCAAGAAGATGCCTCCTCGCAGGGTCATCCAGCATTAGCCACCGTTTCCAGTGGTTATTCCGATCTCGGGGGTTGGTTAATTACGTGTTACTCACCCTTTCGCCGCTTTACTCATCCTTGCGGACTTTCGCGCGCGACTTGCATGCCTAATCCACACCGCTAACGTTCGCTCTGAGCCAGGATCAAACCCTTCACTTGAAGTTTTTGAATTGGCTTGTTTGGAATCAGGAGCCCGAGGCGCCTGGCACATGGCCGGCGCCGTCGAGGCTCATGCTCGCACGAGTTTCAAGGGTCACCCTTGTTTTCAAAGAGCCGTCGGCCTCCCCGATGGAAGCCGCCGAAGGAGGCCTTGCGGACCCCGTTTTCGCCCCGTCGTGCGCGGTCGCGCTCGCCGTTGCGGGAGGGAGAGGATAGGCGCGGAAAGTCCAATGTCAACGCCTTGGCTTTTTTTCGCACTCCGGTGTCTCATCGTGACCGTAAGTGCTTGCAGAGGATGTGGTTACGGCGTTCGGATTTTTGGGACCGGGGGTCGAGATTTGCGCCGGGGGGCCGCCTTTGGGGCGCTCATGGGGCATGTCATGAGGCCTTGGCCGAGCCCGCGGGCGCTCTCGCGGCGCTCCGGCCCGCTCGCGGTGGCTTGAAGGGAGCTCCGCGAGTGCCGGCCCGGCAACGCGCTCGGCACACCTAAAAGTGCTGTTTTCCTCGGTGTTTCTGCCACTGTCGGCCTCGAGTGGTCCCGCGTTTGGGGGCCGTCGCGGGGCCCGCTGGCGGCGACGAGATACCGCGCCGGGCGGCCCAGCGCGATCCTGTGCGCGACCCGGCGCGCGGCTGCGCATCCACGGACGCGGCGGATCGCGTCTTTGATGGGCGGAATGGCGCCGGCTGCGGCCCGGGCTGGGGGTGCCCAGCGGCAGCGCCAACGCCGCCGCCGCGGGGCACTCGAGCGTGGAGCTGAGGCTGGCTCGAGAGCTTCATGGGCCTCGGCGGCACGCGCCCAGCCGCTCGACGCTGCCCCCCCCCATTGTTCCGGCGCTGGCCTTGCCGCGGCCGAGGGCACGCTCGGCCCGCGAGCGGTTGCGAGCAATCGCTCCACCGCAAGGGCACGGGGCCGATCGCCTGGGAATTGGCGACCGGCCCCGCGCTGTCCGATGCGTCGGAGCGCTCCGTCAGGGGCGCACGACAGGCTCACCCAGGTCAGGGCTCGACGAGCACTTGCGCGCCGACGGGCAGGATCTCGAACAGCTGCTCGACATCGCGGTTGCTCATGCGGATGCAGCCGTCGCTGATGCGCTGGCCGACGCTGGTGGGATCGTTGGTGCCATGGAAGCCGAGCGCCGTGCCGCGTCCCTCGAGGTTCCACGCCAGCCAGCGGGTTCCCAGCGGATTCTGCGGATCGCCGAAGGGCACCGGCTCGCGGCCCGCAGGGGTCCACATCGGGTTTTCCTGCTTCGCTCCGATGGTGTAGGTGCCCGGCCGAGTCGCGTTGCCCTCGCGGCCAACCCCCACTTCCCAGGCGGCGGCCACTTCGTCACCGAAGCAGTAGAACGCCCACATCGCGCTCAGGTCGACGCGCATCGACGGCGTCTGCAGCGGCACGCGCAAGAGCGCTCCGGGACGGATCGCCGTCGAGCTGGCGAGGCGATTCGCGCGCACGATCTCGCCCGTGCACAGGAGCAGGCCGGTCCGCCCCTCCAAGATCCGCTTGCGGATCGCGATCAGGCTGTCGCCCGATTGAACGCTGACATCGGTGGCGGGCCAGGTGCCCTTCGGATTCCAGCGGTGTTCCGCCTGCGCGGCCGCAAGCAGCGCTGTCCAGCGAGCGAGCGCGGTTCGATCGTCGCGTCCCCCAGCCACATGGCCCAACATGAGCTTCGAGAGCGTCGCGGCCGCCTGGGCGAAGGAGCCCGAGGCCAGCTGGGCGCTGGCGCGTTGCTCCAACTCGAGTTCTTCCGAAGGCACGCTCGCAGCCGGGGCGCCCACCGCGATCCCGCCGTCGGTGGGGCTCGCGTTCGGCGCCGCCGGGGCCGCAGCTTCGACCGCGCCCGCAGCGCTCACCGCTTCGCGCTCGGAGCCGCCGCTGTCTTCGAAGCGCAAGAACCCGCCGAGGTCGGCTTCCCCCTCCCCTGCCGCTGTCTCGCGACCGCAAGCGCCCAGCAGGAGGATCGACGCGAGGACCACGGGCACGCAGGGCGCAGGGCGGTGGGACATGGGAGATCGGCCGCGCGCAGCACGGCGCAAGAGCGGAGGCAGAGAATGCCGGAGTGCCGCCCGCGCCCCTCGCGCGGGTGATCCCCCGGCCAGGGGAGGATCGGGGAGCCCCGGCGATGCCGTGCCGGCGCTGGTACCCGGAACCTTGCGCAGGTTCAGGGGGGTCCCACATGCCCGGACAGTGCCGAGCGATCGCGTTGGGACCCGTTGGATGCGAGTTCGGTCCGGGGTTGTGTCCGGGTCACGAGCTCGCCAGGGTTGTCCCCAAGACCCTTCTAGCACCGCTGGCCGAGACCAGCAACGGCGTTCAGGCCCGCGCAATGCGGGCGCGCAGGTTCTGACCGTGGCCGAGATCCCAGCTCGCGCTCTCAGGGAGCGAGCCGGCGGCGAGGTGCAGCACGCGCAGCGCGAGCGTCTCGCCCGCGAGGAAGCTCTCGTGGGCGCGCAGGGCGGCCGCGAGCTCCGCCCCCTCGGGAGCGAGCTCGAGCACGATGCGGTCCTCGACGGCGAGACCTGTCTCCTTGCGCAGCGTGTTGACGCGGTTCACCGCCTCGCGCGCGAGTCCCTCCGCGACGAGCGCCGCGTCGAGCTCCAGGTCGAGCCAGGCCACGAAGCGCCCGTCGGTCTCGACATCGAAGGTGGCCGTGCTCTGCACCGACACGAGCACATCCTCGGGCGTCACCTCGACGCTCTCGCCGTCGAGATCGAGCGCGACGCTCGTCCCGCCGCGCAGCGCGGCGAGGCGCGGCGCGTCGAGCGCCTCGATCTTCGCGGCAGCGGCCTTCATGCGAGCGCCGAGGCGCTTGCCGAGCGTGCGGAAGTTGGCCTTGGCCGAGAGCTTGCACAGCTGGCCGTCGTCGGCACCGAGCGAGCCCCAGCCCTTGATGTTGAGTTCGTCGAGCACGAGCTCGCCGGCGAAGCGCGAGCGCAGGAGCTCGAGCGCGGCCGCGTCGCTGGAGCGCACATGCAGCGCGCGCAGCGGCTGGCGCACCTTCTGGCCCGCCTTCTCGCGCAGCGCGCGCCCCATCACGACGAGGCGCTGCACGACCTCGATCCCCTGCTCGAGCGACGCCGCGACGAGGCGCTCGTCCGCGCGCGGCGCGAGCTGCGCGTGCACCGAGCCGCGAGCGGACTCGAGCCGGCGCCACAGCAGCTCGGCCGTGAACGGCGCGAGTGGCGCCATCAGCAGCGCGACGGAGCGCAGCGCCTCGTGCAGCGTCGCGAAGGCCGCGAGCTTGTCCGCCCCGGTCTCGCCCTTCCAGAAACGCCGGCGATTGCGGCGGATGTACCAGTTGGAGAGCTCGTCGACCACGAAGGTCTCGAGCGCGCGCGCGCCGCCGGCAAGGTCGAAGTCGGTGAAGCGCCGGCGCACATCCCTGACGAGCGACTGCGTGCGCGACACGAGCCAGCGGTCGATCTCCGGTCGCGCGGACGGCGCGGGGATGCGCGCGTCGGCGGGATCGAAGCGATCGATGCGCGCGTACTCCTGGAAGAAGCGGTACGAGTTCGCGAGCGTGCCGAAGAAGCCGCGCTGCACCTCGGCGAGCGCATCGGGATCGAAGCGCTTGGGCAGCCACGGCGCGGCGCTCGCGACCAGATACCAGCGCACCGCGTCGACGCCGTGCTTCGCGATCGCGTCCCACGGGTTCACGATGTTCCCGAGGCGCTTGGACATCTTGACGCCGTCCTTGTCGAGGACGAGGCCGTTGACGAGGCAGGTGCGGTACGCGGGCGTGTCGCCCAGCTCGGGGAACTCCTGCGTCATGAACGCGCCGATCGCGTGCAGCGTGTAGAACCAGCCGCGCGTCTGGTCGAGTCCCTCGCAGATGAAGCTCGCGGGGAACTGGTCGCGCAGCTTGCGCTCGCTGCCCGGAACATGCGGCCAGCCGTGCTGCGCGTAGGGCATCGCGCCGGAGTCGAACCAGCAGTCGAGCACGGCGTTCGTGCGCCGCATGGTGCCGCCGCAGCGCTCGCAGGCGAGCGTCACCGCATCGACGGTCGGCTTGTGCAGGTCGAAGCCGTCGGGGAGCTTGCCCGCGCGCTGCCGCAGCTCCTCGCGGCCGCCGACGGAGACCTCGTGATCGCAGCCCGAGCAGACCCAGAACGGCAGCGGCGTGCCCCAGTAGCGATCGCGCGAAATGTTCCAGTCGATGTTGTTCTCGAGCCATTCGCCGAAGCGCGCGCTGCCGACCTCGCCGGGAATCCAGCGAATGCGGCGGTTGTGCTCGATCATGCGCTGCTTGAGCGCCGTGGTGCGCAGGAACCACGCCGGCGCGGCGAAGTAGAACAGAGCGGTGTTGCAGCGCCAGCAGTGCGGATAGCTGTGCGTCTCCTCCGCATCGCGGAACATCAGGCCGCGGTTCTTCAGGTCCTTCACGAGCGCCTTGTCGGCGTCCTTGAAGAATGTGCCCTTCGCCGCAGGACCGAACTTCGCGGCCTCGGGAGCACCGGCGATGTCGCACACAAGGCGCCCCTCGGCGCCGACCGCCTGCTTCACCACGAGCCGGTGCTTGCGCGCGACCTCCCAGTCGTCCGCGCCGTAGCTCGGCGCTTGGTGCACGATGCCCGTGCCGTCCTCGACCGTGACGTAGTCGGCCGTGTACACGCGATGGGACGCTGACGGATCGGGAGTCCACGCGCCGGGATCGACCTCGGGCACGGCGACCTCGAACACCGGCCTGTACTGCGCGCCGGCGAGCTCGCGTCCGAGCTTGCGTCCGAGCTCCGCGAACTCGCCGAGCACGGCCTTCGCGCGCTCCGCGACGACCCACAGGATCTCGTGTCCCGCCGAGCCCTTCTCCGCGCCTTTGTGCACCGGCAGCGCCACGCGCGCGCGCACATATTCGCGCTCGGGATGCACGGCGAGCGCGATGTTCGAGGGCAGCGTCCACGGCGTCGTGGTCCACGCCAGCAGGCTCTCGCGCTCCGCCCCCTGCTCACCGGCGAGCACGAAGCGCACGTACACGCTCGGATCGGGGATCTCCTTGTACACGCCCGGCTGCCCGAGCTCGTGCGACGAAAGCCCCGTGCCGCAGCGACCGCAGAACGGCAATACTTTCTTGCCGCGGTACACGAGCCCGCGCGCGTGCATGCGCGCGAGGATGTGCCAGATCGAGTCGACGAAGGTCTCGTCGTAGGTGATGTAGGGCTGGCTGTAGTCGAGCCAATAGCCGATGCGCTCGCTCAAGCGCTCCCAGTCCTGCTTGTAGGTCCACACGGACTCGCGGCACTGGGCGTTGAACGCGCCGACGCCGTACTGCTCGATCTGCGGCTTGCCGCTGATGGCGAGCCGCTTCTCGACCTCGAGCTCGACCGGCAGTCCGTGGGTGTCCCAGCCAGCCTTGCGCTCGACGCGGTGGCCGAGCATCGACTGCCAGCGACACACGCTGTCCTTCAGTGTGCGCGCGAGTACATGGTGGATGCCCGGCTTGCCGTTGGCGGTCGGCGGACCCTCCCAGAACACGAAGGGCTCGCCCTGCGCGCGCGCGGCCTGCAGCGCGGCGAAGGTGCCCTCGCTGCGCCACAGCCCGAGCACGGTCTCCTCGGCGGCCGAGGGCGCGCTGGAGTAATCGCTCGGAAGAGGCGCAAAACGGGCGGTCGAGAGGTCGTGGGACTCGCTCATGGGAGCTGTGCCTTCTACCAAGCCTGAGCCCGGATTTCCGCCGCGATGCGCTCGGCGAGCTCGAGCGCCCGGTAGCCGTCCTCGCCGCTCACCTCGGGCGCCGCGCCGCTGCGCACGGCCGCCAGGAAGCTGTCGAGCTCGGCCTGTAGCGGGCGGTCGTGCTCGCTCAAGTCGAGCTCCAAGAGCTCGAGCATCCCGCTCGAGACTAGGTCTGTGCGCGCCGCGATCTCCTCCGGGGTCAGGTTCGAGAGCGCGCTGCGCCCCTCGACCCAGCGCGGCCCCTTCTTCACGACGAGCCCGTAGTTCTTGTGCAGGTCGAGGCTCACGTAGGCGGACGACGAGAAGAGCCGCAGGCGACGCACCGGCTGCAGTGACGCACGGCTCGCGGTGATGTTGGCACGCGCGCCGTTCTCGAACACGAGGCGCACGCTGGCCATGTCCTCGTGGTCGGTCAGGATCGCGCCGCCCGCGCTGTCGACGCTCGTCACGCTCGAGCCGACGAGGAAGCGCACGAGGTCGAGATCATGGATCATCAAGTCGTGCACGACTCCGATGTCCGTCGAGCGGAAGCTGAACGGCGCGAGGCGCTGGCACTCCACGAAGCGCGGCACGATGCCGAGCTCGCGCACCTTGCGCAGGCCGGGCTGGAAGCGCTCGACATGGCCGACGGAGAGCAGCGCGCGTCCGCGCGCGGCCGCGCCGAGGATCGCGCGAGCAGAGTCGAGATCGTGAGCGAGCGGCTTCTCGACAAGGCACGCGATGCCGTTCTCGAGCAGCGGAACCGCGACCTCGGCGTGCGCCACGGTGGGCACCGCGATCACGACGGCGCGCGTGCCCTGCGGCAGTGCGGCGAGCACGTCGGCAGGAGAGCGCCCCTCGAGCGTGCGCGCCTCGACGCAGAGCTCGCCGCCGATCTTGTGCGCGCGTTCGGCGCTGGCGTCGATCACGGCCGCGAGCTGGACATCCGTGCGCTGCGCGAGAATGCGCGCGTGGAAGGTGCCGAGGTGGCCGACGCCGAGGACAGCGACGCGCAGGCGCTCAGTGGCCTGCATGGACGCCGCCGCAAATGCGCTCGCGACCGAGCTGGATGAACTGCTCGCGCAGGCTCTCGCGATAGCGCCCCTTGAGTCCGCGCGCCTGCTCCTCGAGCGCCGTGCAGAGCTCGAGCACCTCGGGCGAGCTGCCCGCGTCGGCGCGCAGCGCTTCCACGCTCTGGCGCTGCGGCTGTCCGGAGCGGTAGATCAGGCGGAAAGCGGCCTGAACCGCTTCGATCTGCTGCTCCGTGAAGCCCGCGCGGGCGAGTCCCACGATGTTGACCTGCCGCACACGCGCCTGATGGCCTTCGAGCAACATGAACGGCGGCACATCCTGAGGCACGCGCGTCATGCCGCCGATGTACGCGTAGCGCCCGATCGACACGAACTGGTTCGCCGCTGCCGCGCCGCCGATGTTGGTGCCGTCTCCGACGCGCACATGACCGGCGAGCAGCACGCCGTTGGCGAGGATCACGCGGTTCCCCACCTCGCAGTCGTGCGCGACATGACAGCAGGCCATGAGCAAGCAGCCCGAGCCGATGCGCGTCAGTCCGCCGCCCTTCACGGTCCCGCAGTTGATCGTGACGAACTCGCGCACGGTGTTGCCGTCGCCGATCTCGAGCCAGGTCGGTTCGCCCTTGTGCGAGAGATCCTGCGGAGGGCCGCCGAGGTTGGCCTGTCCGACGATCAGGTTGTCCGCGCCGAGCCGCGTCACGCCGTCGATCACGACATGCGGTCCGATGCGCGTGCGGTCGCCAATGCACACGCCGGGACCGACGATCGAGTACGGACCGATGTCGACATCGACGCCAAGCTCGGCGCCCGGGCTCACGACAGCGGTCGGGTGGATCTGCGTGGCCATGCTCACCCCTCCAGCATCGTGAACATCAGGTTCGCCTCGCACACCACGCGGCCGGCCACGCTGCCGGTGCCCTTGACCTGCCCCATCTCGCCCTTCATGCGCAGCGTCTCGACTTCGATGCGCAGCTGATCGCCGGGCACGACGGCACCGCGCAGCTTGACCTTGTCGATCGACCACAGGACCGCGAGCTTGCCGGTGAATTCGAGCTTGCGCAGCAGGAGCACGCCCGCGAGCTGCGCCATCGCCTCGAGCTGCAAGACACCCGGCATGACCGGATGGTCGGGGAAGTGGCCTTGGAAGAACGGCTCGTTGATCGAGACATTCTTGATGCCGACCGCACGCTGGTAGCCGTCGATCTCGATCACGCGATCGATCATCAGGAACGGGTAGCGGTGCGGCAGGAGCTTCATGACCTCGCGGATGTCGAGCCCGCTCTCGCGCTGAATCAGCCCGCCGGTCTCCTTCTCCTGCATCAGGTCAACGAGCCGCCGCACGAGCTCCGCATTCGTGGCGTGACCCGAGCGCGTGGCAATCACATGCGCGTGCAAGTCCGCACCGAGCAGCGCGAGATCCCCGATCAGGTCGAGCATCTTGTGGCGCACGGGTTCGCCCGCCATGCGTAGCTGCGTCTGCGGATCGCCGAGCACCGCCGTGTTCTCGCGCGTCGCGCCCTTGCCGAAGCCGGCGGCCTTGAGCTTCTCGATGTCCGACGCGAGACAGAATGTACGCGCCGAAGCGATGTCCTTCGCGAAGCTCTCCGGCGTGACATCGAACTGCAGCGAGCCGCCCTGAACGCTCGGATCGTCGAACGACGCGATGTACTGGAGCGTCAGCCCGGCCTGCTCGCTCGGGAGCGCCACGAGCGTGGCGGACTTCTCGCGCACATAGATCGGCTCTTCGAGGCGAAAGGCGCGCGCCTCCGCGCGCTGCTCGACGGTACCGACTTGCTGGAAGAGCTCGAGGAACGCTCGCGCGCTGCCGTCCATGCCCGGCATCTCCGCCCCGTCCATCTCGACGCGCAGGTTGTCGATGCAAAGGCCCGCGCAGGCCGCGAGCAGGTGCTCGACCGTCTCGACTTCCGCGTTGCCACGCTTCAGGCGCGTGCGCAGGTCCGCGTGCACGCGGTACTGCACCAGCGCCGGAATCGGCGGAGCATCCGGCACGTCCGTGCGCACGAACTCGATGCCCGTGCCCTGCGGAGCGGGCAGCACGCGCGCGCGCACGGTCTGGCCGGAGTGGAGCCCGACGCCGGAAAACTCGACCGGCGCACGCAGCGTGCGTTGCAGGCGACTCATGCTTCACCTCGCTTCTCGAGCTCGCGCTCGAGCTTCTTCAGCCGATCGTGCATCTCCCCGAGCTTGCGCTCGAGCGCCAGCGTGCGCATGAACTCGCCCTTGGGCCGCGCCCACCAGCCCATGTAGTCCGCGCCCGCGGGAACATCCTCGAACACCGCGCTCGCCGGGGCGATGCGCGCGCCGTCGCCGATCTTGAGGTGCGTCGAGATGCCGACCTGCCCGGCGAGGATCGCGCCGCGGCCGATCGAGGTCGAGCCCCCCACGCCGACTTGCGCGATGAGCAGCGCGCCCTCCCCCACCTGCACGTTGTGGCCGACGTGCACGAGGTTGTCGAGCTTCGCGCCGCGTCCGATGCGCGTCGCGCCGAAGCGGCCGCGGTCGATGGCGCAGTTCGCGCCGATCTCCACCTCATCCTCGATCACGACCGTGCCGGCGTGCGGCACCTTGTTCCAGCCTTCGATGCCGCGCGGCCCGACGAGCGGGTCGAAGCCGAAGCCGTCGGAGCCGATCACGGCACCCGCGTGCACGAGGCAGCGCGCACCGATCGAGATCCCGTCGTAAGCGACGACGCCCGAGCGCAGCTCGGTGTCCGCTCCGACGCGCACATTGCGCGAGAGCACGACATTGGGGTGCAGCGCGGCGCGCGCGCCGAGCACGCAGCCCGCGCCGATCACGCAGCCCGCGCCGATCGAGACATCGGGGCCGAGCTCGACTCCCGGCGCGAGCTGCGCCGTGGGATGAACACCGGCGGCTGGCCGCAGCGGCAACCGATCGAAGACGCCGAGCAAGAGCTGGAAAGCTCGATTGGCGTCATCGCAGCGCAGGAGCGAGAGCCCCTCGCGCGGAACGGCGAGGGTGCGCGGCACGACCAGCGCGCGCGCGCGGGTGGCAGCGAGCTCGCGCGCGTAGCGCGCATGGCCGAAGAAGCTGATCTCGTCGGGGCCGGCTTCCGCCAGCGCCGCCGGGCCGCTGACGCGGAGCTCCGGGTCGCCTTCCAGCGACGCGCCGCACAGGGCGGCCAGTTCTCTCAAGCTACGGTGGGACATCGTCGATCCGGGCCCCAAGCGGGACCCCTCAGGCGTTCTACGGTGCGAAACGGCCCGCGGAAGGCTCCGCACGGGAGCTTCCGAACGCAAAAGGGTGTACCGGCGGGGCCGCGTCCTGTCAAACGCAAGCGGGCCGAGAGGGCGCTCAGCGGGTGCCCATCGTGAACGAGAATGTCTGCCGGTCGTCGCCGTCGAACTGGCGCATCGGGTAGCCGAAGTTGAGCGTGATCGGGATGGGATAGGTCAGGCCGAGCGTGAAGCCCATCGAGGTGCGCAGCTCGTCGAAGTCGAGGCTCCACGACTCGGGATCGAGCAATCCGTAGTCGAAGAACAGGCCGCCGCGCAGCACCTCGAGCTTGCGGTAGGTGCCCGGCTGCGTGGTCGAGTGCAACGGGTAGAACCACTCGAAGGTGCCGAAGAGCTGCGTCTCGCCACCGCGCGGCTCGCGCGAGAGCGGATCGACCGGACCCACGCCGCGAAACTGGAAGCCGCGCATCGAGTTCGTGCCGCCAAGGAAGTAGCGTTCCGTGTACGGGACGCGCGGCGTCTCGTTGTAGGGCTGCTGCGCCGCGATGTTGAACTCGATGTGCAGCACGGGCTGGGTGCCTTCTTCGGTGGTCCAGGTCGGCGTGTACCAGTCGCCGCGCAGCTCGGCAGTGGTGATGTCGAACTCGCTGCCGAGGTAGCTCGAGTAGAACACCGAACCGAGCGCGAGCGAGTAGCCCTCGTGCGGGATCAGCTGGTTGTCGACGCGGCGCGACGAGAGGTCGAAGCTGAAGCCGGAGAACCGCGTCAGGCCGCGGTTGTTCTGATCGTAGAGCTCGAGCGGCACGCCATCGGGATCGAGGTCGCTCGTCTCGACATCCTGCAGCAAGAAGCCGGCCCACGCGCGCGTGTCGAAGCCGATGCGCCGCCCGACGCGCAGCCGCAGCTGGGCGCGCTGCTCGTCGTGCGTGCGGTACAGGCGCAGGCGCTTGGAGAAGTCGACATCGAGCATGATCGGCTCGAGGTGCCAGCCGAACAGGTCGGGCTCCATGAAGCGTATGCGGTACTCCGACACGAGCGTGCCGGGCGTGGCGTAGAGCTCGAGCAGCTGACCGGCCCCGTGCAGCGCCTCCTTGCGCCACACCTCGCCGAAGGAGCCGAACCACGAGTCGGGCGCGTCGGTCGCGTCGAAATTGCGCATGGTGAGCGCCACCTGCGCGAACGCGCCGTTGTCGCTGCCGATGCCGCCGGCGACATTGACATCGATCACGCGGCCTTCCTCGATCACATACTCGAGGTCGACCTGCCCCGGATTGTCCGCCGTCGGCACGAAGCGATATGTCGGATCGCGGTGCTGCATGCGGTTGTAGGAGTCGGAGAAGTAGTTGGTGGCCGTGATGCGGCCGAGCGAGCGCTCGATCTCCTTCAGGTTCGCGCGCTGTCCGGGGAACACCGACACCTCGCGGCGCACGACACGATCACGGGTGTGCGTGTTGCCGTTGATCAGGATCTCGCGGATCGTCACCTCGCGCCCCTGCACGATGCGATAGGTCACGGCAACGGTGTGGTTCTCGACATCGAAGACGAGCTCCGGCGCCTCGAAGCTCCACGAAACGCCGCGCGGCAGCGTCGGATGCGAAATGCGCGCGTCCTTGCCGTAGCGTTCGCGCAGCGCCGCCTGGTCCTTTTCCTTCAGAGTGCGCTCGAAATGCTTGCCTGGGCCGAGCGTGCACAGTGCCAGCAGCTCCGCCTCGGGATACAGGAGCTGCGCGGGCACGAGCTCGTCGTTCATGCGCTCGCTCGGCTCCGCCCACTCGAACGCCTCGATCGAGACCGCCGACACCGTGTAGCGCTCACCCTCGTCGATGCGCATGTGCACCGTCACGCGCGAACGGTCCTCGTTGAATGCGAGCCGCTCGAGCTCGACGACCGCGTCGTACCAGCCGAGGTCGCGATACACATTGCGCATCGCGAGCAGGTCGGCCTGCAGGATCTCCTCATCGAAGACCTCGCCCAGCCAGTTGAACAGCGACGGCCCCTTGAGCTTGGCGCCCGAGAGCGGCGTCAGGCCGTCCTCGAAGATCCACAGCAGGCTCCTGTCCTCGAGCGAGCGATTGCCTTCGACCACGACATCGCTCACGCGCACCTTGCGACCCTCGCGGATCTCGAAGATCACATCGGGGACGACCCCCTCGCCCTCGCGGCTCAGCACATTCACTTCGGCGAAGTAGAAGCCCTCGCGCCGGTAGTTCTCGAGGATGCGCTGGCGCACGCGGCCGGCCTGATGCAGGTACAGCTCGCTCTTTTCCTCGAGCAACGCCCAGCTGCGCAGCTTGGACTCGTCGATCGACTCGTTGCCTATGAAGCGCGGCTCGCGGTCGACGGGAAGCTCCTCGACGCTGACAATGAGCTCGATGCCGCCGGGCACATCGCGGCGCGAGACGAGCGCGCGCACCTGAAACGCGGTGCCGAGCCGCCGAATGCCCTGATCGAGCGCCGCCGGGTCGAGCGGGGATCCGACCTTCTGCCCGAGCACGCCAGCGACTTGCGCTTCGGTGTAGCGCCGCTCGCCCTCGACCACGATGCCACGCACGAGCGGCAACTCCGCCACGGGCGCCGTGTCCTGCGCGTGTGCGGGGAGCAGCGTCACCGCGAGCGCGAGCGGAGCCGCGATGAGGGGGCGGAAAGTCACGATGCGCTGCGTCGCGTCAGGCAAAGATCGGCTCGACCGCCGAAGGCGCGGGGTTGTCGAAACGCAAGAGGTGTCCGAAGAAGCGCAGCGCCACATCGCCCGTCGCGCCGTTGCGGTGCTTCGCGACGATCACCGTGGCGTCGTGGCGGATCGCGTCGAGCTCGGCCTGCGACATCTGCTCCTCGGTCGCGTTCTTGTTGGTCTCGTAGTACCAGCGGCGATAGAGCATCATCACCACATCGGCGTCCTGCTCGATCGAGCCCGACTCGCGCAGGTCCGAGAGCATCGGCCAGCCGCGCGGGTTGCGATCCTTGCCTTCGACCGCGCGCGAGAGCTGCGCCAGCGCGACCACCGGCACGCCGAGTTCGCGCGCGAGCGACTTGAGCGAGCGCGAGATCTCGCTGATCTCGAGCTGGCGGCTCTCGTTGCTCTTCTGGCCCGAGGTCATGAGCTGCAGGTAGTCGAGCACGATCAGGTCCAGCCCGTACTTGGCCTTGAGACGCCGCGCTCGACCGCGCAGTGCCATCACCGACAAGCTCGGGCTGTCGTCGATGAAGAGCTTCATCTGCGCCAGCTCCCCGACCGCCACGCTCATGCGCTGGTAGTCCTCGTCCGGCAGGCGTCCCGTGCGCAGGCGCGAGTTGTCGATGCGACCGCGCGCGCAGATCATGCGCTGCATGATCTGGTGCTTGCCCATCTCGAGGCTGCAAAACAGGGCCGAGGGCTCGCGTCCCCCGAGGTGTTCGGGGTGCGACATGCACACCGACTCGAGCACATTGAGTGCGAAGGCCGTCTTGCCCATGGAGGGGCGCGCCGCCACGATCACCAGATCGCCGGCGTTCAGGCCGCCGAGCAGGTCGTCGAGCTCGTGGAAGCCGGTCGGAAGTCCCGTCAGGCGATGGGTCGCGCGGTTCTCGATCTGCCGCATGGCCTCCTGCAGCACGGGCTCGACCGGCTCCGGCCCCTGATTCTGGGCGCGCGTCGCGAGCTGGAAGATGCGCGACTCGCTGCGATCGAGCAGCGCGCCGACCGACTCACCGTCGGGGCGCGTCTCGTAGGCGTCCGAGAGAATCTCCGTCGCCCCGTCGATCAGGCGCCGCAGCACGCTCGTCTCCGCGACGATGCGCGCGTGGTGCGAGATGTGCGCCGCGCTGGTCACGGACTGCTGCAGCTCGAGCAGGGCCTCGTTGCCGCCGATCGCGTGCAGGAGCCCGAGCGACAGCAGGCCCTCGCTGATCGTGATCAGGTCGACCTTGATGTTCTTGCCGCTCATGTCGAGCAGGGTCGAGTACAGGAGCTGGTGCCGACGGACGAAGAAGTCCTCCGCCCTGAGCGTCTCGCCGACTTCGGGGATACGGTCGGGCACGAGCATCATCGCCCCGAGAATGGCCCGCTCGGCCGCCTCGTTGTGCGGCGGTATCCGGCCGGGAAGCTTGTCCTGTTCCATCCTCGTCTCCCTTCCCGGCGCTCGCGCGCGGCGCCTGCGGCCGGGCCGCGCAGGATACTCGACCCCGAAGGGCCACGGTAGCCACGCAAGATGTGCGCGGGGCCCGGCCCGCGCGTGGCGGACCGGGCCCCCCGTTGCTCGCAGGCTCGCGAGAGCGCTCGGGCGCTCTCAGGCCCCGGCGTTGACGTTGACCGTCACCTCGGCGAAGCGCTCGCCGTGGATGTGGATCTTCACCGCGTGCGCGCCGACCATCTTGATCGGAGCCTCGAGGCGCACATCCTTCTCCGGCACGCCGTGGCCGGCGGCCACGAGCAGCTCGGAGATCGCCGCAGCGCTGACCGAGCCGAACAGGTGACCCTGCTCGTCGGCCTTGGCGCTGGTGGAGACGACCACGCCCGTGAGCTTGGCCACGCGCGCGTCGATCTCCTCGTCGCGCTTGCGCTCCTCGACATCGAGGCGCGCGCGCTTGCGGGCCATCAGCTTCTTGTTCTCGTCGGTGGCTTCGGTGGCGAAGCCGTTGGGGAAGAGGAAGTTGCGGGCGTAGCCGGGGCGCACGCGGACGACATCGCCGCACTTGCCGAGGTGCTGCACATGTTCGCGCAGCAGGACTTCGATGTTCGCCATGGGAGGAGCTCCTTACTGGACGAAGGCCATCAGGCCCATGTGACGGGCGCGCTTGATCGCCGCCTTCAGCTCGCGCTGGCACTGCGTGCAGAAGCCAGAGCGCTTGCGGGACAGGATCTGCGCCTGAGGCGTGAGGAACTTCTGGAGGTACGCGACCTCCTTGTAGTCGATCTTCGGGTCGTCGCAGTGACGGCTTGCGATCGGCGGGCTGGGCTTGCGGCTCTCGGCCATGGTTCAGCTCTCCTCCGCGGCAGCGGCTTCGGCGACTTCGGCTTCGGCACCGTCGCCAGCGTCGGCTTCGGCGGGCGTATTGCGGCGCAGGTGTTCCTGAATCGGACGGTCCGCGAGATCGCCGAACACGGCGCGCTCGGGCGAGATCGCCTCGTCGGTCGGCGGCGGCGGCACGACATAACCGTCGGCGCCTTCCTCGGCGGCCTTCTCCCGCTCACCGGCGGGAATCGCGTCGACCTTGAGCAGCAGGTAGCGCAGCACGCGCTCGTCGAGCTCGAAGTCGCGGCGGATGCCGTTGAGGCCCGTGCCCGCGATCTCGAAGTAGGCGAGCAGGTAGGTGCCGCGGGTGCGGCCCTTGATCGGATAGGCGAGCTTGCGCTCGTCCCAGCGCCGGGCGCAGAGCACCTTGGCGCCATTTTTCCCGAGCAGGTCCGTCACCATGGCCTTCGCCTGGCACCAGTCCGCTCGCACCGCCTGGTTGTCCAGGAGGAACATGCCTTCGTATGTCGTAGTCAAGACTAGGGTCTCGCTTTCGGGTTGTTGAGCGGGCCGGCGGGTCCTAGCCGCCATCTGGCCCAAGGTCTTTCCAGCGGCTGTGGAACCGCGTCATGAGCTTCTCGAGGCTCTCCGGCTCGTCGAGCCACGCCGCGAGGAAGTCGGCCGCATGGGCGACCGAGATCTCCGCGACGACTCGCGCGTCGCCGGTGAGCTGCGTGAGGACATGACGCGCCGCGTCGGTCCCCGGCCTGCCGACCCCAATCCGTAGCCGCGGAAAGTGGTCGCTGCCGAGCATCTGCACCATGGAACGCACCCCGTTGTGTCCGCCACTTCCGCCGTGAGGGCGGATGCGCAGCGCGCCGAGGGCGAGGTCGAGGTCGTCGAAGACGGCGAGGACCTGCTCCGGCAAGACGCCGAGCGAGCGGACGAGCGGGGCGACTGCGGTCCCGGAGAGGTTCATGAACATCATCGGCTTGACGAGCAACGCGTCGCGACGAGTGTCGCGCGCGAGCACGCAAGGGATGCCGGCCATGGCGGCTCCGAGCACCGCGGGAGCTTCAAAGATCAGCTTGGAGCGCCGCGCCAGCTCGTCGAGCGCGTGGAAGCCGATGTTGTGCGGCGTCCACTCGTGCTGCGGTCCGGGGTTGCCGAGGCCGACGACGAGACGGGTCACGGAGAGCTCCAGTCCTCCCCTCGCGCGGCGGGTGCCGTTCGAGGAGCGGGCGGAAGATTGTAGGGAGCGCCGCGGCGCGCGCAAGCGCCCGCCTTCCCGCGCGAGAGCGGCTCGACTCCCGCTCGGCGCGCGGCAGGGGTCTGGGGAACGGGCGATGCCGAGCGCGGGAGCACCCGCGAACGGCACCGTGGAGCGCGGCCTGAGACTCGGCCTGGAACGCGGCCTGAAATCGACTTGGAACGCGGGGTGCGGGGCGCGAGCCCCCACCCCGCAGGCCAGCGGGGCGCGAGCCCTACTTGGCGGGCTTCTTGGCGTCGCCAGCCTTGGCGGCCGGGGCGGCAGCGGCCGAAGCGCCACCCGCGGCGGCACCCGCG
>Ga0194121_10000704_pt1 | contig 58442 bp, 42 predicted proteins | sample TA2MahCa50mmetaG_FD_148609 | JGI IMG/M metagenome (GOLD analysis project Ga0194121, IMG submission 148609) | Freshwater microbial communities from Lake Tanganyika, Tanzania - TA2015020 Mahale Deep Cast 50m | ecosystem: Environmental > Aquatic > Freshwater > Lake | place: Tanzania: Lake...
CGCCAGACCGCGATGAATTGCCAGCAGCCGCACAAGCCCGCCTCCTCCGGACTGACTTCCACCCGTTGCAAGCGCCAGCGTTGCAGCCGGCCATGATCTTTTTCCCAGCCCGAGTCGTATTCAGGGGGAAAAAAAACATTGGGGCAACCTGGCCTGCGCTCTTTCCAAGATGCCGCTCTGGTTGCCTTTGAGGCCGAAGATATAATCGCCGCCCCATTCCTGGGTCACAAAGCGGGCGCTCTCTTGCTGGCAGTGCAGCGCGTCGGCCGTGATCAGGCTTTGGGCCAAAGGCAATTTCTTGAGCAGCGGCTGGAGCGCGGGAATCTCGTTGCTCTTTTCTTGAATCGGCTCCTGCGCCACCGTCAGGCGCAAGCGATGGGAGACCGCCGAGAGCAATTGCAAGGCTTGGCCGTCGGTGCGTCCGCTGCCGCGCAAGACTTTGCCGTCCAAAGCCGCTGGTGCAGCCGGCGGCGGCAAAGCCGCAGGCCCGATAACAGGTGCCGCGATATTTGCTTTCATCGACGAAGCTCTCGACCAACAGCACCGGATGTCCCCACTGCTCCTGCCAGTCGCCGCTCAAGCGTTTGAGGCAAAGGGCCAGAACGCGCGAGGCGAGGTTGGGATAAAGCTGGCGGTCGGGCAGGACCAAAAACCGGCTGTTGTTGACCACAAAGCAGAGGCGGCGGGCACGCTGGCGCGGCGTCCAGCCCAGCCACTTTTCGCGCGCTTTGATCTGGAGGGCCGGGGCGCTGAAGCTAAGGCCTCATGTTCGCATGCGCGCATCTCGGCACTACCCAGGATTCCACGACGGCATGGATGCGTTTGCCGCAGCGCAGACTTTCAGTTCAGTCTGTCGTATCGCCAACTTGAAATCAGCATATCGTCCGCACTTTCCAAGATGCTTGAACTTGCGGCCGAGCCGCAGAATACAATTCCGGGCTACAGCAGACTGAAAGTCTAGTCTGCGCTACGGCAAAATAAAACCCCGCCGTAATGCCGTGGGGTTAAACAGTTCCATTGAACTTGTTAGAAACAGGGGGAACCCGCTTGATAGCTTTCGACTTCCAGTTAAGGCCTGTCGGCCACTACCTGAGGTAAGGCTCCTTATCTACCTAGATTTACGGTTCAAGGACTTAGTTTCTATACACGAACATGGCAGGGTAAATTGAAACTCAATCCAAAAATTACAAAGAACTTGCGGCGATCTCATTCGTTATCTCTTCGCCGCCGTTTAACTGCAATTATGTTGTCCTAAGGTGGCGCTTCACTCAAGGAAAAAGTTAGTTGATTTCGCACTTTTTTTGATTTTGCTTGCGGGAGCGCGGACCGCCGAGTCCGCGCGTTTTAATCTGTTCTTGCGACCTGCGGCGCGGACTCGGCGGTCAGCGCTCCACAAGCCTCCACAAGCAAAATTACTTTTTGCCGGTTTTGTCGGCTTGTCTTCTTGACCTAATTCTGCAAGAAAGGCAGTTATGAACCGCCGAAAATTTCTCCAATCAACTGCTGCCGGAATTGCACTCTCCGCACTGCCCAATTACGCCGCCGAATTTGGCGACATGAAAAAGCGCGTCGGCCTGATTGGTTCGGGCTGGTACGGGAAGGTTGATTTGCTGCGATTGATTCAGGTTGCGCCAGTCGAAGTCGTCTCGCTTTGCGACGTCGATAAGAAGATGCTGAAGGAAGCCGCCGAGATTGTTGCATCGCGGCAAGCTTCAAAAAAAGAGCCGCGTCAGTTCAGCGATTATCGCGAGATGCTAAAACAGAAAGACCTCGATGTGGTCTTGATCGCGACACCGGATCATTGGCACGCCCTGGCGATGATCGAAGCTGTGAAAGCCGGCGCCGATGTGTACGTCCAGAAGCCAATCAGCGTCGATATTGTCGAGGGCCAAGCGATGCTCGCCGCCGCGCGGAAGTACAACCGCGTCGTTCAAGTCGGGACGCAGCGACGCAGTACGCCGCACTTGATTGAAGCGCGTGACCGTGTGTTGAAGGAGAATTTGCTTGGAAAGATTTCACACGTCGAAATCTGCTGTTACTACCACATGCGTGCACGCCAGAATCCGCCCGACACGGCGCCGCCTGAGAATCTTGACTACGAGATGTGGACTGGCCCCGCGCCGAAGCGGCCTTACAACGCGCTTTGTCATCCGAGAAGCTGGCGGGCCTTTATGGAATACGGCAATGGCATTGTCGGGGACATGTGCATTCACATGCTCGATATGGTGCGTTGGATGATGGACCTCGGCTGGCCCAAACGGATCAGTTCGACCGGCGGCATTTACATGGACAAAAACAGCAAGGCCAATATTTCGGACACGCAGAGTGCGACCTTTGAATTTCCGGAATTGAATGTCATTTGGACGCATCGTAGTTGGGGCGCTGCAACGGATCCTGATCCTGATTATGCGTGGGCCGCATTTTTCTATGGCGATAAGGGAACACTCAAGGCAAGCGTCCACAAATATGAGTATTTTCCGCATGGAAAAAAGGAATCGACGCTTAAGGGTACGCCGCTGTTTGAGTACGACAAATATCCGGAAGACCGGACCGAGAAAGATTTGGAGCGGCATGTCTCGTCGGCCGTGCGCTGGCACATGAAGGATTTTCTGTCCGCGATTGCCTCACGCGGCAAGCCAGTTGCAGACATAGAACAGGGGCATATCTCTAGTGCTTCGAGCATCCTGGCGAATCTTTCCGCGCAGCTTGGACGCACTCTGACTTGGGATCCTGCCAAAGGCCAAGTGGCCGGCGATAACGAAGCAAACCGCCTGTTGCGACGGCCTTATCGGTCGCCTTGGATGCATCCGGAACCTGACCACGTCTGAGTTTCCCCACAACCGTCTTTGTGTAGCGGCGTCTCGGAAGGGCGCCGCCATTCCTAGACAACTCGAGTTTGCGGTACTCTTCCGAGCCGCCGCTACAACGTTCAGATACATCTGGACAGCAGGACGCGCCGGCCGACGAGCTTTGTTTGATCGTGTTTGTCCTCCATAATTTTTGTCCCTCACTTCGCTCTGAACGGTTCGGGACGGGAACGCGTCGAGATCCCGTTCGCGAGGAGTCAGCGACGAGACAAAATCATGGAGGACAAAATCACAATTTGAAGGGAGGAACGGAAGACGACAAAATTGATCGGGCCTGGGATTCGACCGAAGGTACTATCTCCGCTGACCTGGACTGAATTTGAGAAGCTCGCTTTAATTCTTCGTCCCGGACAGTGTTGCCGCACTTGCATCCACCTTCGCCTTCACATCGACGGCCTTTGAACCAACGAGTCCGGCCGCCTTTTGGGAGAGATGATCGGCTGTAAGACCGGTGGGATCGCAGCCGACGGCGATCGCCGCGATCTTGCCGCCCTTTTCGATCAGGAAATTGCTTGGCATTGTCTTAGTGCGCCAGACATCCCAACTCGCGCCTTTCGTGTCCACGGCGTAGAGCATATCGAGCTTCTTCTCCTTGACGTACGCTTCGACTTTGGCATCGGCTTCCTTGAAGACCGCAAGGCTAACGAGTCCTTGGGCTTTATACGCTTCGTGGACCGCTTGGAAATAGGGCAGCTCCTTGTCGCATCCGAGGCAACCGCATGTTAGACGGACGAGCACTGGACCTTTAGCGCTTAGTTTGGTGAGGCTGATTTCCTTTCCGGCCTGGTCCTTGATGTGGAAGTCCGGAGCGGGCTGGCCGATCTTGAGCGGTTCGGCAGCAGCTGCCTTGGCATCCACTTTTTTCACCGCTTCGTCGGCGCAGAGCGAGGTGGGTGCGACAGCAACTGACAGCATCGTGACAAAGGCAAGGAGGGTTTTCATAGTTTGGAACCAGGGTTAATAGAGTAAAAACTATTCCTCGCTCGAAAGCTGTCAAGGCGGGAGTTGGCATGGGCTGGCACTCCAGTGCATCCCGAAGTTGTCGGTAGCGGCGGGCAACCTCGGGATGCACCGCTGGCACTCCGCGATTGCCAAAGCACGGTCGTCGCCCTTAACTTCTCGGTCATGATCCGATCTGCATTCCTCGTGGTTATTGGTTCTGTGATGGCATTCTCATGGGGACAGGCGCCGGATAATTTGGTCACAGAAAATATCCCTCCAATTCCTCCTATACTGCGCACTAACGCGGCCCGTTATCTTGAGTTTCGTTCCGCTCAATTCCAGAGCTGGCATCCCGCTCGGCGTGAAATGCTCATCGCCACACGATTCGCGGAGGTGCCGCAGTTGCATTACGTGCGCATGCCTGGAGGCGCTCGGCGGCAATTGACCTTTTCAGCGGAACCGATCGCGGGCGGTTCAATTAATCCCAAAACCGGAGAGTACCTCCTTTACGGACAAGACTCGGGCGGCGGCGAGTTTTACCAATTGTATCGGTTCGATTTGAAGGAAGGAAAACCGGCTCTGGTTACAGATGGACATTCGCGAAACACCGGCGCCCGCTGGTCGAACAACGGCGACGAGATCGTCTACACCTCGACGCGGCGCAACGGACGCGACACCGACATTTACCGGATGGATCCGAGCAAGCCCGAATCGAATTGGTTGCTCATGCAAGCGCCCAGCAGCGGCTGGCAAGTCCAGGATTGGTCTCCGGACGATTCGAAGCTGATCGTTCTCGAATATGTTTCCATCAACGAAAGCTACCTGCATTTGGTCGATTCCAAATCCGGCGCTCGCGAACTGTTAACGCCAAAGGAGAATGACAACGTGGCCTACTCAGCGGCGCGTTTCGCCCGCGATGGCCGCGCCGTGTTTGTAACGACCGATTGGCAATCGGAATTCCAGCGCCTGGTTAAGATCGACCTCTCCACAAAGACGCGAACCGCGCTGACCGAGCGCATTCCGTGGGACGTCTCAGACTTCGATCTGTCGCAGGACGGCCGGCGGATCGCGTTTGTGACGAATGAAGATGGGATTAGCCGGCTGCGTATCTTGTCCGCGCAGGATGGCAAAGAGACCGCGGCGCCGCAACTTCCCAGCGGCGTCATCTCGAATCTCGAGTGGCACGACAACAGTCGCGATTTGGCCTTCAACCTGAGTTCAGCACGATCACCGAGCGATGTCTTTTCGTTCAACGTCGAGACGGGCCAAGTCGAACGTTGGACTGAAAGCGAAATGGGCGGGTTGAACCCAAACCAGTTTGTCGAACCGGAACTTGTGAGGATGAAAAGCTTTGATGGACTGCCGATCTCGGCATTCGTTTATCGGCCGGATCCAATCAAGTTTCCGGGCAAACGTCCGGCGCTCATCTTAATTCACGGGGGGCCGGAAAGCCAAAGCCGCCCCGTCTTTTTGGCGCGCAATAATTTTTACCTGAACGAACTTGGGATCGCACTGATCGTTCCGAACGTGCGCGGCTCGGCTGGTTATGGCAAAACGTTTCTGACGCTCGACAACGGTTTCAAACGGGAAGATTCGGTCAGGGACATCGGCTTGGTCATCCAATGGGCAAAGAACGATGCGAAACTCGATGGCGATCGCCTCGCCGTCATGGGCGGGAGTTACGGCGGTTATATGGTCCTGGCGTCGATGGTTCACTTCAATGATCAGCTTCGCGCTGGCATCGATGTGGTGGGTATTTCGAATTTCCTGTCGTTCCTTCGCAACACGCAGGATTACCGGCGCGACCTTCGCCGGGCTGAATACGGCGACGAGCGAGATCCGGCGATGCGCGATTTTCTTCAGCGCATCTCGCCATTGACCAGCGTGCGCAAAATCCAGAAGCCGCTTCTGGTTGTCCAAGGCAAGAACGACCCGCGCGTGCCCGTGACCGAATCCGAGCAAATGACGCAGGCGATCCGGACAAACGGCGGCGAAGTTTGGTATCTCATGGCCAAAGATGAAGGGCATGGCTTCGCGAAGAAGAGCAATGCCGATTATCAGTTCTACGTGACAATTCTCTTTCTCCAGAAACATCTGCTGCCGAACTCCGCCCCAACACGCTAAGGTCGACAGACCATTCCCGATCCATGAATCCTCCCAATGCCCAGTTCCGTCTCAGCGAAATCGGACAGATTGCACTGTGACGGTGAGCGATGTCGAAAAGGCGGTTGCCTTTTACCGCGACACGCTTGGCATGAAGCATCTATTCAGCGCGCCGCTAGGATTGGCTTTCTTCGCTTGCGGCAAGGTGCGCCTCATGCTCAGCCGACCCGAGAAGCCGGATTCGGAGAAATTCAGTTGCGCTCTTTATTTCAAAGTCGATGACATTCATTCGGCTCACCAGACGTTGGTGGGGCGCGGAGTTGCCTGCGAAGCCGCGCCCCATCTTATCGCGAAGATGCCTGACCACGAACTCTGGATGGCCTTTTTTCGCGACCCCGACCGCAACGTCATCGCGCTGATGCGGGAAAAGCGAGCGTGAAGCAGGACAACGCGTCTCGCCTGATGTTTTCTTCCGCGAACCGCCCTGTATGCAGTCCCGCCTTTTAGGCGGCAGCCGTTTGCAGGCAGCAAAACAGATTTGCGGATGGCAATCGCACCGGCTGAAGCCGGGACTACATACCACAACAGCCGGACCCACCGTTTCAAAGCGGCAGAGGACTGCCGCACTCCAAGACGTGTCGCGACCACGGAGGCTCCAGCCGGAGTGCTTTACGGCGACTGTTCAACCACAGTCACCGCATCGCGTCGGACTTGGTCGAGCGGAACTTTTTGTTTCGGACCACCGGGCCAAATCACCTCGACGTCATCCACACGGTCTGCTTTGCCGAGGCCGAACGTCACCGGCAATTCGGATTGGGACAAATAGCTTCGTGTTGGCATGACTTGGCGTGCGTGCGTTTCCGCGCCGATTCGAACGCGGATCCATGCGCCAATCGCGCTGCGATTCGCTTGCTTGCCGATCAGCTTGAATCTCAGCCAATGATTTCCGAGATCGTGGTCGTTGCGCAGGAGCAAAGGAGGACCGCCGGTCTGCGTGAGCACAACATCGAGATCGCCATCGCCGTCGATATCGGCAAAGGACGAGCCGCGGCCAACAATCGGTTTGAAAAGATCGGCGCCTGCTTTATCTGGCGGCGCCGTGACGAACGCCGCCGAACTGCTTGCCCCGGCGTTCCAGAAAAGTTGCGCTGGTTGGGCGTACTGCTGGCTCTGTTGGACTTTATTGATTTCTTCTTCGAGATGTCCGTTGGCGGTCAGAACGTCCAAACGGCCATCGAGGTCGTAATCAAAAAAGAATATTCCAAACTTGAGCAGCAAGCGGCTCGCGGGACCAATGCCAGCCGTAATAGCTTCGTCAGTAAACACCATCGGCGTTCCCTGCGACACGTAAAGCGCCGTCATCTCGTTCGCAAAGTTACCAATGGCAATCCCAAGGCTGTTGTCATTTCGAAAGTGACCGCAGTCGATGCCCATCGCCCCTCGAGTATTGCCGTAATTGTCAAAAGCAATTCCCGTTGTTGCGCCAACCTCTTTAAAGATGCCGCTGCCTTGGTTCGCGAACACATAATTCTGCACCGTATCGTTCGCCACCACCAGATCGATCCGGCCATCGCTCTCGAGATCAACTGGCGCGACGCCCAATGATTTTGCGGCCGGAACACCGGTGGCGGGGTTTTTGATTTGGATACCGCTCCCCTCGGAAACATCGGTGAACCGGCCGTTGCCTTCGTTGCGATAGAGATATGGGAATGTCCCCTGGAAATTCATGGGCGGTCCATAAGCCCGCCCGACGCCGACCAATTTGTAGCCGACTTCCAAATCGATTTCCTTGGACCAACGAACGTAATTGCACACGAACAAATCCAAGTCGCCGTCATTGTCACAGTCAACCCAAGCAGCGCTGGTGCTCCATTCGGTGGGTGAGCCAGCAACTCCGGCTTGGGCGGTCATGTCTGTGAACTTGCCGTTGCCGGTGTTGCGAAACAAACGATTCTCCCCAACCGCCGTGATGAAAACGTCGGAAAGTCCGTCATTGTCATAATCTCCAATGGCGCACCCCATTCCATAGAAACTCACATCCAAGCCCGAGCCTTTTGTCATATCCTCGAAACGTCCTTTGCCATCGTTGCGATACAACGCCATCGTCGTCGGTTGTTTGCCCGGAGGCACACGGCCCGGCCAATAGGTTGAATTGACGAAAAGCAAGTCTTGATCGCCGTCATTATCGAAATCAAAGAACGCGACACCGCCACCCATCGTTTCGGGAAGCAACTTGTCGCCGTAAGCGCCGTTGTTGTGCACGAATGCGATTCCCGCGGTGGCCGTGATTTCCGTGAATTTGGTCTTTGGAATTTCCGACGTAGTAGACGCTCGTGCGACGGGTGCAGTGATTTGCGTGAGCTTGGGAGCCTCTGCCTTCGGCTTGCGTTTGATTACGTAAATCCCGGCCCCAACGACGATCACGAGGAGAACAAACGCGGCCGCCGACCAACGAAACGCGCGGCCAATGACCGCGTCATCGTAATGCGCCAATTCGCCGGCTTCCGGAGACTCGACACGAAGGTCAGCCTTCGTGTTCGGGTCGTTCTTATTGATCTGTTCGTCTTTCATGAGCAGCTGCCAAAAGCATCACACGGTCTTAATGGTTGACATAGGATCGCAGCGTTTGCGCGGCAGACACGCGAGGATTCGGGCATCTTGGAATTCTCGAGGCCATCTGGATGATTTTCACTTTTCTGCAGCGTAAACGCTGCGGTCCTGATTGCACTCGTATTCATTTCTGAGTGCTGGCGGTCGCGACCGGCCGTGCTTGGGTCAATTCGGGTGCGCCCGCTCTTTGCAACGGATAAATCACGATGGACTGGGCGGCGTGGTCGGCGGCCGGGTTGTTGCGCCGGTGGATGGCGATGGCGCGATCACGCGCGTTGTCGTCAGGGCGATACCGTTCATGCAGCTTGCGATGTTCCTCCGCCTTTTTCTTGTCGCCAAGCTGCATGTGGATTTGCGCCAAGTTGTAATGCGCGGTGAGATTCTCGCTGTCGAGCGCCAGCGTGTTTTCGAATCGCTCCTTGGCCTGTTCCAGTAACGCTCGCTTCCCGTCGCCGCGCTCCAGCTTGGAGCGTTCGAACAAAGTTTGGCCCAGCTCATTGATGACTTCGTAGTCCTTGCTGAAGTCAAAACCGCGCTCGATAATCTTCGGATCCTGGTCTTCAAGGATGCTGCGGAATTCCGTAATCGCCTTGTCGAGGAATCCGTTCTGTTTGTTGACCAGCCCGTTGAACCAGGCAACGGTCCAGCGCGGCGCCGGCGGATCAGACTTCATCGCGCGCTGCAAGGCCGCAACAGCGTCGTCCAGACGCCCTTCCTTGTAATAAACGCGGGCCAAGTTTAGTGGCCCATCGGCACGCCCCAGCGTTTCGACTTCGGAGAACGCTTGCGACGCCTGAATCAGTTCGCCCTTCTCGCTTCCCTTATCACCTTCCAAAAAGAGGCCGATGCCATAATCGTTCCAACGTTCCCAGGGGGGGACGGTTGAGGGTTGAGAGTTGAGCGTTGAGAGTTGGGCTTCAGGGGCGGCGACACCTTCAATCGGAAACGTGATCTGATCTTGGCCGAGCGTCGTAATCGGAAGATCATTTGTAACCGTGAATGGCTTTCCGGCGGCGTAGTTCGTGCCAAAAACGTAGTTCATGTAGATGGCATCGAACTTCCGATACTGCAGCTTCACTTCGATCTGAAGAGGTTCGTTCACGTCTTCTGGAACGGTGAAACCGTAATGGACGACCTGCGCCGCGCCCGGCGGTATTTGATGGCGATACAAAGGAGTGAAAATGTCTTGCGGGTTCCGCCGATCGATCCGGTTGCCTTCGCGGTCGAGCATATAAACATTGACGAAATGCGACCACGGATCGACCTCCAGGAACTCACCGAGCCCGCCGCTGCGCCCAACCACTTTCCCTCCACTCGTGGCCCTGACATCGACCCAAAGCTCGTTCGAATCGGCCGTGCCTTCTGTGAGCGGATGTCCCAGCTTCAATGTCCGCAGCACCACTTCAAGCAAGTACTTCTGGCCGCGTTTGAGTTTTGGAATCACTGGCCGCAACGGCGCCGCCAAAGGAGCGTCAACCGTCCCGCCTTCCTTGAGACCGAAAAGATCGACGCGGACAGTGCCTTTCAAAAAGTCCTGATGCGCTTTCACGATGTCGGGCTGGCCCCGAATGTGCGCGACGCCGGTATTCGCCGCTGGAAACAGATGATTGTGCACGCTGAGGACGTTATTCGTCGGATTGAAAAACTTGGCGCCGAAGTCATCCGACGCTTTGAGCGGCATGTGGCAGCCGTTGCAATTGAATTGCGCCTTGGGTGGATAATAAAAGCTCCGGGCGTTATGTCCCGAAACGCCGCTCAGCAGGAATGTATCGTAATGGTTTTGTCCGCGGAGGAACTCTTTGTAGTGATTGAGTTCGCGAGGCAGGCTGACTTTGTGGCAGGTCGAGCAAAACTCGGCCGTTTGGTGCAGCGGTTTCAGAAACGTCTTCTTGTGAAATTCCGGTTTGGCTTTCACGAGCTGTTGGTTAACGAACTGCAACAGCCGGTTCGTGCTGAAAGCGAACGGATAATGGACCGGTTCTTCGATGGTATAATCCGCGTTGCCGCGCGTGCTATTCACATGAGTGATCGCATGGCACGCCGTGCATGTGATGCCGGCCTGTGAGGTGGGGTGTTTTTCCAGATCGAAATTCGGGTCATCAAACGCACCACTGAAAAACGGCACCACATCGTGGCAACCGGCGCACCAACGAGATGCCTTCACGTTGCCATCTCGCTTCAGTGCCACTTGACGAGTCTCGCGCACGCTGAAGAGGTAAGGTTTGTTGTTGAACGAACTGAAGTGATGGGCACTGTGGAACCAGCCTTCATAATTATCCTTGTGACAGTTCAAACAATAGTCATCCATCATCAGCGTTCGCGCTGGAATAAAATTGCCCGTCGCGGTTTTGGCCAGCGATGGCGCGAAATATTTTTCGCCTTCCTTTGGCCCTTGGACATTCCACTTGCGCGGGTCTTGCGCGTGGAGAAACACCATGGCTACGACAATGACACCGACCGCACCAGCCCATCCGAGGCCAACGCGCCATTTGATTCTTGGACCGGCTAATCGATGAAGTATATACAGCCAGACTGCTAGAACAGGCGTGATGACGTGCGCCCAATACGACACCGGCCGAATATTGGGATTCTTGATTTGAAAGAAGTCGAGCCGCGTCAATGCGATGCCGGAGAACAGCAGGATCAGGCTAATCGCAAATAAGGCGTAACCGACGCGGACAGCGCGGCGGTTGGTTCGGTTATACGAGTTCTTGATATGGAAAAAGCCGAAGATGATGAACGGGACAACGAGCAAAAGTCCAAGGACCAAGTGGGCCAGGAACATGAATTGATAAAAATAATTCTGGTAAGTCAGCTTGGTGGCCCATTCGAGGACTGTGATACTCAGCAAATAAACCGAGTTAGCCCCGAGTAATGCGACCAAACCGAAAATAAAGAAAAGCAAGATGCGCAGGCGTGGGCCGACGGCGCGCACGTATTTGCGCTTTGGCGCAGGTCCGCTTGGTGGAACTGTGTTCGGTGTCATGGGACGGTTAAGCTTTACCGAACTCGCGCGTCAGTTCAATCCGGCGTTTCGGAATCGCCAGCAGCATATCATAAATCGGTGAAAAGTGGAGATTGCGGGGCAGCGAGGTCAATTACAGGGGCGAGACGCGAAGGTTCAGGGGTAAAGCGGCAGTGAGCAATGAATCAGTGTCTGCGGAAATGGGCGCGAGTTGCAGAAACCTTGAAATCCGAAATCCGAATCTCGAAATCCAAAACAAATCCCAATGAGAAGGCGGGCTTTCCGGTGACGTTGGACCAATTGGATCGCTCGTATGCGCTTCCGGCGGGCAGCGAGAATCCAACCACTCTTTACATGGAAGCCTTTTCGAATCTGCATTTAACGGAAACCAACTCACCGCATCTTCCGCTCGAAGTGTCCGTTGCGTCCGTTGCGTTCCATCTTTGACGTCGGCGCGAAGCTTGCTCATATTCGAGCCGCGCATGAGCATGATTCTCAATACCGGACGACTGTTTATCGTCCTGATTCTCTTCCTTAGCCAAATCGATCTCGCCAACGGAGCCACCGTCATTCCGATGGGCAGCACTTGGCAGTACTTTCGCGGGGATGCCACTCCTTCGCCGAACGATGCATCGGCGTGGCGGCAGCGTCTCTTCGATGACAGAGCCTGGAGACAAGGGGCAGCGCCATTCTCGTACGGCGAAGCTGCCTTTCCCGGGACCGATTTAACCGGGATGCAAGGGAGTTATACGACCCTCTTTCTGAGACGAACGTTTACAGTCGCGAATCCGGCAGCCCTTGCGGCTCTCCAATTTCGCGTCGCCATCGACGATGGATTTGTCGCCTGGATTAATGGTGTGCGTGTGGCTTCCACGAATGCCCCAGCCAGCGATAGCGCGTTGAGTCGAACAAGCTTGGCTACAGCGACCGTCGAGCCTTTCGAATCCACATTCGATCTGCCTGACTCATCCAACTATCTCGTCGCTGGAGAGAACACGATTGCCGTACTTGTTCTCAATGCCGCGCTTAGCAGTTCCGATTTGGTGTTCGATGCCGAATTGACTTCGGCTGAAAAAGCGTCAGCCGCCCCGATCATCAGTAACTTCACGCCCGTGGCTGGTTTTGTGAATGAACTGAGTTCCGTCACCGTAGCGTTCAGCGAGCCAGTGACTGGCGTGCAGTCCAGCGATTTCCTAGTGAATGGCATCCCGGCGCAAAACGTTACCGGGACTGGCGCGAGTTACACATTCTCTTTCCCTCAACCTACTTTTGGCCCCGTGGACATTTCATGGGGACCGCTTCATACAATCACGGACGTCGACAATCCGCCGCAGCGCTTCGACGCCGGGGCTCCAGGTTCGACCTGGGCTTATCAATTGATCAATCCCGCTGGACCAATTCTGACCAACGTGATTCCGGTCCCGGGCACACTGCTGCGTCGATTAGGCGAAATCGAGATCAGCTTCAGCCGGCCGGTCGATGGCATTGATGCTTCCGATCTGCGCGCGAACGGAATTCCCGCCACAGGAATCGTTGGCGTCGGCGCCGGCCCGTATCGTTTCTCCTTTCCGGAAGTCCGCACTGGCGAAGTGGCCGTTACATGGAGTCCAAATCACGGCATTGCAACCGATGAACCGGTCCCGGTCGCGTTCAGCGGCTTCCCATGGAAGTACCAAGTTAACTCTGCCCAACCCGCGCCAGAGATCATCATTAGTGAGATCATGGCGGAGAATCAGACCGGAATCACAGATGAAGAAAGAGACCCTGAGGATTGGATCGAACTGTACAACCGCGGCTCGCACCCTGTCGATCTCGGCGGCTGGTCATTCAGCGTTGATCGCGAAGAAGAAGGTCAATGGGTTTTTCCACCAACAATAATTCCGCCCGGCGGCTATCTCGTGCTTTGGGCATCCGGCAAAGATCGTCGAGAACCGGCCGTCAATCAGCGCTTTCACACGAATTTCAAACTCAACCCAACCGGTGACACGTTGCGCCTGTTTGGCGCAGAACTTCCTCGAACGCCCGTTGATGAACTGATTTATCCCGAACAGGCCCCAAACCATTCTTACGGCCGGCAAATCGGCGGAGGCCAATTGCGCTGGAGTTATTTTGCGACAGCCACACCTGGCGCCGCGAATGATTCAACCACAATCACCGGCAAAGTGAGCGAGGTTCATTTCAGCGTCGAGCGCGGCTTTTTCAACGCGCCGTTCTCCCTGAATTTCGCCTGCGCCACAGCCGGAGCCGAAATCCGCTACACGCTCGATGGCAGTCCGCCCACGGCGACCAATGGCGTGGTTTACGCCGGGCCGATCTCGATCACGACGACGCGCATCGTTCGGGCGGCAGCCTTCGCGCCAAGCCAATTGCCCTCGCGCGTTCGGACGCATACTTATCTCATGAATCTGGCGAACAATCGTCGGTTGCTTCCCGTTCTTTCTCTCGTGACTGCGACGAACAATCTTTATGGCCGCAACGGCATCATGGAATTCAGTCCCCGCAACACGACAAAACATGGCGCCGCTTGGGAACGGCCGGTTTCGGTTGAACTGATCCGGCCCGAAGACAACGGGGGATTTCAACTCGATGCGGGAATTCGCGTGGCGGGCGGAGATTACATTCGCGGCCGCTACAATTACCGCTCGGCTCCTCCTGAGGGCAAGTATTCCTATCGCCTGTACTTCCGCGGGGATTACGGGCCAGGGCGGCTGAATTACCGGATCTTTCCCGAATCGACGCTCGACTCGTACAACACACTTCATCTGCGCGCCGGAATGAATGACCACTCAAGTCCGTTCATCAAAGACGAGTATCTGCGCGCGCTGACCTTGGATGTGGGAATCACCGCGTGTCACGGCACCTTCGTCTATCTCTTTTTGAACGGGGTATACAAGGGACTCTACAATCCCTGCGAACGTGTGGATGACGATTTTCTTCAGGCGTATCACGGAGGAGGCAAGCTTTGGGATGTTCTCGGACCGGGCAACCAGGCGATTCGCGGCGATACGGCGGCCTGGAGCCAATTGCGCACAGTCGTGCGAAGGGACCTCACCATCGCTTCGAACTACCTCGCGGTCGCCGAGCGAATGGACCTGACCAATTTCGTCGATTACCTCTTGCCGCTCATTTGGGCGGACAACGATGATTGGCCGCACAACAACACACGGGCCGCCCGCGAGAAAAAGCCGGGAGCCAAGTTTCGCTTCTATCCGTGGGACACTGAGTTTGCCTTCACGGCTCACAGTGTGAGTTACGATACAATTGCGGGGACGCTCTCCACACTGAGCCCGCCGTGGGGCACTACGGATTATCAGGCAATGTTCAACTCGCTCAAGAAATCGCCCGAGTTCAAGTTGCTGTTTGCCGACCGCGTGCACCGCGCTTTCTTCAACGACGGACCGTTAACCGATGCCTCCCTTCGCACGCGCTACAACGCGATGAAAGCGCAGGTAGCTGCTTCTATCACCTCGCCGCCTTTCAGTGATGGCACTATCAGCAGTTGGATTAGCGGCCGAAGGCGGCACCTCACAAACATTTTTCAAAAGGCGGGATTCCTCGCCACGTCCAATGCACCCGTGGCCAGCCAGTTTGGCGGCCGAGTGCCTGCTGGCTATCCACTCACGCTGAGGAATCAATCCGGGACAATTCTTTATACAACCGACGGCGCCGATCCTCGGATGCCATTCACAAGCGCTCGAAGCGATCGAGCCATCGAGTATCGTGCGCCAGTCACTATCACCGGCCCGCTTCACCTCAAGGCACGCTCGCTCGAGGGCACGAATTGGAGCGCGATACTCGATATCTCGTTTCAAGTGACGCAATTCGGCAGCCCAATTCGTATCACCGAGATTTCATACAATCCACCAGGCGGTGATTCGTTCGAGTTCATCGAACTTCAAAACACAGGCGGGCTGCCCGCCGATCTAAGCGGCCACAGTTTCAGTGGAATCAATTTCCGCTTTCCCACCGATTTTCCGTTGCTGGCTCCCGGAGCCAGGATCGTTCTGGCCAGCGATGCTCGTCCAGCCGATTTCCAATTGCGATATCCGAATCAACCGGTCGCCGGCTGGTTCTCCGGCTCGCTCGATAATGGCGGCGAACGCATCGCACTGCTGGACATTACCGGAGCTGTCGTGACGACGGTGGATTACAGCGATAAACATCCTTGGCCCATCGGTCCGGACGGCGCGGGCGCATCGCTCGAGATTGTCGACGCGCAACGAGATCCGGACGATCCCTCTAATTGGCATGCGGGCGCTCCCGGTGGAACGCCGGGCGCCGCCAACACCGCACCATCGCAACCGCGCATCCGCATCAACGAAATCCAAGCTGGCATCGATCTCGATTGGATCGAACTCTTCAATCCTGGCACGACGTCCATCGCGCTGGGCGGTTGGTCGCTCACCGATAATTCTGACCCGCGCCAGTTCATTTTCGCGCCGGGCACAATGATTGCCGGCAAAGGTTATTTGAGGATTGAATGTGGTGACCGCGGCTCGCCGCCAGACAAAGCGCCGTTCCGACTGAATCGCCAAGGCGAAACGGTCGCACTCTTTGACAATTCGACTAATCGCATTGATGTCTTCTGGTACGGACCGGTCGTTGATGGCGCTACAATCGGATGGGTTGACGGCCAACTAACGCTGTGCGATCCGACGCCAGTCGGACCGAACGAGGCAAGAACCCTCGGTTCAATCAAAGACGTTAAGATCAATGAGTTTCTCGCCAATCCTGACGGCGGCGATGATTGGATCGAATTCCACAATTCCGGCGTCAATCCGGTCACTCTACAGGGATCCGCGATCATGACGAGCAACGCCATCGCGCGCATTGCCTCGCCAGTATTTGCCGGTGCCGGCGGATTCGTCGTCTTGCGCGCGGACGAGAATCCAGGCCCGAACCATATTGATCTCAAGTTGCCGGCCAGCGGCGGGATGATCGCTTTGCTTGGCGCGGATGGTGGGGAATTGGACCGCGTCGTGTACGGGCCGCAAGCGATCGAGATCACGACGGGCCGGCTGCCTGATGGTTCGGGCGCATTCCAACAACTTCCGTTCAGCCCCACGGCGGGCGCGAGCAATTACCTCGCAGAATTGGGAACGCGTTTGCGCCTGTCTGAAGTAATGGCTTATTCGTCGGCCGGCCCCGACTGGGTGGAAATTGAAAACATCTCCAGCGAACCGATTTCGCTTGCTGGTTATGCCATCGGCATCAACGCTCCTGAGACGCCACGGGTTCGATTGCCATTTCGAACCAACGCGCAACTCAATGCCGGCCAGAGAATGCTGCTCTATTTTGGGCCGCTCCCGGCGGGATTTTCGCCTCAACCGAATGCGCGCGTGTTTCCTCCATCGCTCGACAATACGAGTGCTGTGCTGACGCTTCACGATTCGCGTGATCGAATTATCGATCGCGTCGAATATGGCCCACAGCTCCGCGATCGCTCGATTGGCCGGGTCGGACAGGATTGGGTCTTATTGTCTGCATCGACTCCGGACGCGCCGAACGCTGTAGCTGCTCCTCTCGACCTCGGCAACGGGTTGCGACTGAACGAATGGCTGGCGGGCGGTGGTGGCGCCAACGATTTTGTTGAAATTCATAATCCTGCGGCGCTGCCCGTGCACTTAGGCCGTTGGATCTTGACCGACAATCCATCGATCAGCGGTTCGACAAACAATCGCTTGGCGCCATTGACCTTCGTGGACGCCGGCGCCTTTCTCCGTTTCAGCACGGATGGTGATCTGGATCGCGGTCCGGTTCATACCGCTTTCCAACTCGACCAGTTCGGCGAAACCCTTCGCCTCCTTAATGCATCCGGGCAAATCGTCGATAGCGTCGATTTCTCTGTTCAGTTTGAGGGTGTCTCTGAAGGCCGCTATCCGGATGGCGCGGCGCGGATCGCCCGGTTCCGAGGCTCCACAAGTCCAGGCGCGTCCAATTACCTGCTTCCGGGCGACCTGGACAAAGATGGCCTCGATGATGTGTGGGAAATCCTAAATGACTTAGACCCCGGCTCTGCGGCCGATGCAGGCGCTGACGCTGACAGCGATGGGATGTCTAATCTCCAAGAATTCGTAAGCGGCACAAATCCACGCGACGCCGCCAGCTCCTTCCGCGTCGCAATCTCGGATACAGCCGCCGGCGGCCCGATCATTCGATTCACGGCCCAGCCTGGGCGAACGTACAAAGTGGAGCACAGCACCGCTCTTTCGCCTGGAAACTGGGTTCGTCTTTCCGACGTCGCCGCCATGGACGCCGCACGCGAGGTGACCGTAATTGATCCAACGCCGGCCGAGGAACGACCGACACGTTTTTACCGCGTCGTGGTTTCACGATAAGCGTTTAGCGGCGGTTCAAACCACGAAATACCCAGCGCGGTGACCGCAACCAAATCAAAACCGCGGATTACGCGGATCACACGGATGAAGGGAGGGATTGAAATAGGCCAGCCTGTTCTTATCCGTGCTATCCGCGTGATCTGTGGTCAACGAGTCAACGAACCGACCAAGTTGACGGCGCAAGAACCTCCTCAAGAATGAGATATTTCTTCCTATAGTGGCACGAAACACACGAAAGAAGAAGAGCTCCAGTAAGTAAGTAGGTGACTTCACCCAGCGGGTCGTTCCCTGGCGTTGGCAATTGATTGTTGTTTCGCGTCTTTCGTGTTTTTCGTCGTAATAACTGCGGTTTCTAAGTTGAATTGAATCTAAGCTGGCGATTGAAACCGCGGATAATCGCCGATAACGCAAATAACGAAGAAGTCAGAGCTCGCATCATTCGCCTTAGATATAGATTCAGACGAAGAGGTGATCGCATTGGACCTGCTTCCATTCTGTATCCGCGTTCATCAGCGTCATCTGCGGTTCAGGAGCTTCCAAACTCGGAGCCCTTCCGTGGCGCCCCAGGCTTGCGCGTCGCAACCGCGTTGCTCGTGCGGCGCGTCGCCATCGAGAATTTCCGGGAGTTGACCGAGGCAACTTTCTCGCAAGAGCGCGTCCATGCTGCCCAGGTAAGCCTTCGCAGCAGCAACTGCGGCGGGCTGGAAGTCCCACGCTTTCGCCAAGGCTTCGCAAAAAGTCGGAAAGGTCCAGGTCCAGGCCGTGCCATTGTGATACGCAGGTTTGCGACGCGTGTCTTCGTCACCTTCATACCGGCCCCAATAAGGCTCGGGCGGATGATTCAACAACCGTCCATCATTGCCATAAATGGCGAGCGGCGGAGTGACCTTCAGCGGCGCCAGAGAACGGAGCGCTCCGGGAACAACCAGATAGCGCAGCGCGGCATCCACACAACGGCGCGCACGCTCACCCGTGAGCAACCCCAAGCTGACGGCCATCAGATAATTGCTGCGGAGGGCATCGTCCAACACGCCGGCCGACGCGCGCTGGCCGGATTCAGCAATGCGCAAATCACCCAAGTAACCGCGTTCTTCGAGCCAAAAGAATTCAAGAATGGAAGCTTCGGCTCGGTCCGCGAGTTTTTCCCACGCTTCGCCAGAAGCTCTAAATCCCAAGCGCGCAAGCTGCCTGAGCAAACGAACCCACAAAACTTGAATCTCCACCGGATATCCCACGCGTGGCGTTCCCGCGGGAAAGTTGGTGTCCATCCAGGTGAAATGTTTGGGACTCCAAATCAGGCCGGACTCCGCATCCATTCGGATGCCGTTCGGTGTGCCGTTCATGCACCCAACGGCAATACTTCGCAGAACGTCCCGCATCGTGCGCCCACTTCCGCTGCTGTCCACAACGGTGTCATAAAGCTCTTTGCCCAAAGCCGCAGCCGCTTCTTCGCACACGACGCCATACCAAAGCGACGCATCTGACGTATCACGATTCGTGGCGTCCTCGCCATGAATGCTGTTTGGCAAAGTCCCGTTTTGTTCGAAGCGCCCGAACGTGATCAGAAGTTGTTTGACCTCCTCGAACATTCCGGCAGCGAGCAAACCTCGAGCACTGATGAGCGAGTCGCGCCCCCAATCCAGGAACCAAGGATAACCAGCAATGACCGTCTTGCCCGCATCACGGCGGACGACAAATGCATGAGTAGCCAAAACGAGCTGTCGTCCGAAAGCGTCGTCCTCAGGGAGTTTCGCCCATTTCAGGCAGAGCCGCTGACCAGCGTGGCGCTTTGTGTCAAAATGTTTCAACTCCTCGGCCTTTGGATCGGTGGAATCGGCGCTGACGACGAGCGTGACGCTTTTGCCCTTGGCAATCGGCAAATCGAACCAGCCTGGACTATAGGCGTCGCCACTGCCCACGTGCCCGCGGGTCTGTTCGATCGGATGCGGGATGTTCTCGCACCATTCCGCCTCGTGATGATAGACACCCGAGTCAGCATACACGCGAAGCTGGCGGCTCGGTTCGGGCGTGAAGGCGAAGCCGATTCCATCTCGCAGCACGTGCGAATGAGCGCTGAAATGGTGATCGGCTCCCGAGTTTCGTTTGGTTTCGGTGTGAAAGTTTCGGTCTTCGATATCGATGCGAACGGTCAAGCGGACATCGCAGCGACGGGGCAAATCCTTCCCTAGCGGCGGGGGCGCGTCAGGCCGGCTCAGTCGCAGCACGGTGGTGTTGCAACCTTCGAGCATGTCGATCTCGAGATAAAACTCCACGGTCCGGCCATCACCGGCATTGGCCACAAATCTCCAACGCGCTGGTGGTCCCGGTTCAACTTCAATCGTGTTGTGCAGATCGAGCGGCGTAATAAAACCGCTGGCGTTGGCCCAGATTCGAGCACGCTTGGCGAAAATATGCCGGTCGGTCGGCACGCGATCGTGCAGGTTCGCGCCGAGCAGACAATCGTACTTCGATTTGATCCGTCCGAGATCCACACAGACACGCGCCATTCCGCCGATGCCATTTGTCAGCAGCGCCAAAGATGAAGCCAAATTCTGGCACTTGGTCGGCGAAAAGGCCGGAAGTGCCGCCAGAAATCTTATCGCCGCTTGAACGTGCTGACGATCGGTTCCATACCGTTCAAGGGAGAGTGTCGCATCGGACGCCTTCGCTAAGGGCGGGAAGCAAGCTGCGAAGCCATCGCGGACGTGAATAGATTCGGCATGCCGACAAGTCTCGTCGCCCTCTATCTTCAGCCTGGCGCGAAAAGGTGCTTCATCCTGCACCAGCAACCAGTGGTTAGGCGGAACAAGGGTGATGCGTCGAGTGTCAAGCAAACTCCAGGTCACAACTTGGGGGAAATTGATCCCCTCCCCCTGCCCCTTCCATCCCTGCACTTGGCAGGACAGCGCGTCTCGCCTGCCTTGCTGCAAGGAAGCGTTTTGAACAGGCGAGACGCCTGTCCTACGAGATTCGTCGTGAGAATCGATGGACGTCAAGGAAGCCAAAAACTCCTTCGTATCTCGCTCAACTCGCTCGGCCAAACTGAGCCAGGAGAATTCACCAATATCCTCGATCGCCAAGACACGGCTCATTGCGCTTAAGGCCCAACTCGCGCAGGCGCGCGCGCGCCGGTATGCTTCTCCCGCCAGACCGAGCGGCTTTGGATGAGCGGACAGGCAATAACAGGCTCCGGCAGCCAGCGTGAAGCCGAGTTTCTCGCTCCCGAGGGATTTCGCAACCGGCGGCGTTTGTCCCAGGAGATCGATCCGTGGTTCGGAGAGGGACGCGTAGGTCGCGCGATCCAGAATCAAGGTTCGCGTCTGTTCGAGATCAGTATTAGCCAGCACCAAAACGTGATCCATCCCTTCTGCCGAATCGCGCCGCAAAACATAGACCGGCGAATCAACGGGGCTCAATCGCGTCAGCTTTGCGTCGTCAAAAAAGCAGGGATGATCCCGGAGCAGCCGATTGAGTTCGCTCAGTTCTCGAACCAAGTTGTCCTCGCTGCCCCAGCGGAGCCCCGTGCATCCGTGGACCAGAATCTTTTCCGTTGCCAGCCATTCAACTCCGCACGTGAAACCGAAACCACCGCAAACGCTCGTCAGGCCGCACAGCCGGTTGCGCATGAGCGACCAAAGCCGCCCGCGCTTGGCCAGCCGATCGTTGTCATGCGTTTCGCTGTAATGAACGTAAACACCGACGCGCTGACTTTGCCGCAAGGCGTAATCCAAATAATTCGCCACCTGCGATCCCGAATAATTCTGGAACAACTCTGAATACGCCCATTGCATTCCGCCATTGGTCAGCAAGTTTTCCGTCGCTTCCCATGACCCGCCCAGACCTTCGAGCAGGAAAATGGTTTCCGGAAATTCCGCCCGCACTTTGGCCGTGATATAGCGCCAAGCAGGCATTGGAACCTTGTAACCGGCATCGCAACGGAACCCGTCCACGCCTCGGCGGCGCCAGGTGAGGAAGACGCCGGCCAAATAATCCCATGGCGCAGAACTGCGATGATCGAGCTCGACCAGGTCTTCCCAAGTCACACCCCACGCACCCGGACTAACAAAAACACCCTGGCTATCCTTAAGAAACCACTCGGGAAAATTCTCCTGCAAAGGCGATCCCCAGCCCGTGTGATTCGTAACGATATCAAGGAAAACGCGGCCGCCTTTGAGATGAACCGCATACGTCAATTCTCGAAATTGATCGACGCCTGTGGTGCGCCGGTCGAACTCGACAAGCGCGGGGTCAACCGCGGTTAAGTCGAGTGAGGCATAGGGACTTCCAAATCGGCCAAAACGCGCGCAAGTCGCCGGCGTTGGATTGACAGGCAACAAATGCAAAATGCGGCAGCCGAGCGTATCCATGATGTGCGGCAGCTCGCGCAGCACATCGCGGAGCTTTCCGGAAGGCGGAATAACCGCGTAACCTTGTTTGTCCAACCGCGCTAACTGCGCCTCAAACTCAGGGTTTCGTGTGCCCACGCTTGTCTTGCTGTCGCCAAACAAGCGAGGGAACGCGCAATAAATCGTGTTGCCCGTGCGATAACTATCCGGATGAACCGCGATGCCGACATCGGGGCCGTCTGGCCAATACTCGCGGCCTTGCGCGTCCATCGCGTAAGCCTTGGCATCAAAAAACCCCACCTCGCTGAGCGCTAAATCAATCACCCACTCATCACCCTCTTTCCGCAACGGAATATCACGCCAGGACGCGCCTGCCACAGGCAGCCTGCCCATGTAGGCCTGTATGATCTCGGAACGCAGGACAAAAGCGCGTCCAAGATTAGTTCGAAGCAGCGCGCGGTACCCGGCCGGCAAAGGTCGATTATCCGGTCCGCGCACGCTGAAACGGATATGATCGCCAACGAAACGCAGCAAGCGTTCGCCCGCCCCTGGATGCATTGTTGGTCTTCCGATCATTTTATCGTGCCTTCGTTCTCTTCTGTTTTTTCACAGAAGGCAACAAAGATCACGAAGAAGGAGTTCCAGGGATTGGAAACTGGCCATTGCGCGCGCGCGCGCGCAATGGGGAAAATTCAACAAAGATCAGGCGAGGAAGCTGCCAGAGGCATTGGTGGCAGCGGCGACGCGGACCGGCAGGACTTTGCCGGGCGGAATGCCGGATTGGAGGAGCGCTTTTGAACCTGTTTGAACGCGTGTGTTCGCTGCCCGATCCGAATCCTCAGCCGCGAGCCCGCGCTTCCAATTTTTCCAGAGAGAACACGTCGCCGCCGCGCAGGAAGAAACGTGTGATTTGTTCACGAAGTTCACGGTAAAGGGCAGGGTCCGTTTGCGCGAGTTGCGGCGGCGCGTCCCGGCGCACATAGCGGACGAGGGCGGCCAGTTCGGCCCAGCGTTTCTGATGCAGGCAGACGTCAATCTGTGACTGATCAGCGAGCAAGGCACGAACGGTCAGTTCTTCTTCGCGGGCATTCATGATCAAGTTTCCAGGACGTCGAGATACACCAGGTTCTCGGTGGCGCGCGCACGGGCGGGCGGGTGAAACTCCGCGATAATGCGACGCACGCGGGACAAGTCTGGGCGATGGCGGCTAATGAGAAACCGGACGTCGCCCAAATCCTTCGGCTCGGCGCGGATGAGCTTGGACGCGATCAGGTTTTCGATGGGCGGACGAAACAGGTGCAGACGGCCCAGGCGCTCGATAAGCACGGGCTCGAACGCGCCGAGTTGTGTCAGCCCCGGTTCGACGAGTTGCAGATAGGGGCGGTCCGGATCCAGAGTTTGCTTAGGATCAAAGAGCAATCCGGCTTTTTCCGCCGCAGCCTTCAGTTCCAACCGGTCGTAATCGCTGGCGGGCTTCCAGATATCGAGATCGGCGGAGGTGCGACCTTCCATGCCCTCAAGCAAGCAAGCCGCTGAGCCGATTAGGCAGAGCCGGATAGGCGCGCCATCTTTGCCTAGAGCTCGGGCGAGTTCGTCGAGCACCACGGACCAGGCTTGTCCATCGAGTTGCAGTTTTGGAAGCATTGCGAACAAGCTCGATGATAATGAAAAGCAGAGCGGCAATCAATTTCCGAAAGAAGGTTAGAAGGTTACGCAACACTTTGTCGGCGTGTTGGCGGAATTGCCGGAACGCGAGTTGGCAGGTGAATAGAATTCGCGCGCGGGCAACGGATTTCGCGCCGTGCTGGAGGTCTAACCAGAACTTGTCCCAGAATGATGGTCTCGGAGAGCTTGGTCGTAAACTTTGTCGAACACTCGCGTTTCCGGAATTGTGAACCCGCGTTCACAATCTTATTCTTTCTCGCGGCCAACGCGCTTGACGGACGTTTGCGAATGCTATCGTCAATGCGAATCAGTGCGGCGCAACCCGATCGGGCATCGCGCACCAAACCGGTTCGGCCATCGGGACAACACGCGATCAATTTGCCGGAGTGCTGGCAGGCACGCGCGCGGATAAAAACTCGGTTTGCTAAAGCCGCCCGAAAGCAAGTAGCTCCAGCTCGCCAAAGCCTCGCCGTGAAAAACGGACCACCCTTCGAGGAAGCTGGTCTGTTCGCGGCGAAAAGAAGGCGCGTGGCATTCCCCTGCGCAGCGTAATAGTCACGCGCTGGCGGTGACTCAGCCATCTCGATCTTCTCCCGCCACGCCACCGGCTCGTGGTGAAGCAGGCTGTAAACTGGCAAACTCGTCCAGCTGATGTATGGCTCGACGAGAATAATCCTGCCTTGCGCCACCAAAACGCGCCGCGCCTCATGCAGGAACGCCTTCGGCGCCCGCAGATGGTGGAACACATCAAACAAAATCAAATGCGACAGGCTTTGATCACCGAACGGCAGCGCATATCCGTCCGCCACCAAATCGAGCCAAGCATTGGGGAACAGATCGGACAGCAATGCGTGCGGCAAGTGCGCTCGCAACGCACCATTCCCACAACCAAGTTCCAGAATGCGACCCTGTAGTCGGGCGTCAACCAGTCTTGCAATCCGTTCATAGAAGTCCCGGTAGATGTCGCGCAGAAGCGGTTTGTTGGCCCATGCCTGCTGGTTGCGCTGAATTTCCAGTTGGTGCTGCTGAACGGGTTGGTTCACCGGGGCTCTTCTTTTGCCGATGTAGTGAACCTGACCATAGAGAACCTAGAGATATCGGGTCAAGGTCGTTCAACAATGCGACAATTAACCACGCTCGGCTATCCACTCGTGAGCGGTCTTGGCGCTTCAACGAACGAACTTTAAGCGCCGGGCCGCGAACAGGACCATGCGCAAGAGCAGCCAGCCATGCCGCCACCGTTGAATGTTCGTTTCGCCGTAGGTGCGAGCACGGTAGCGAATTGGCAAATCGATGATGCGCAAGTTGAGCTTGGCCGCCCCGAATAACAGATCGAAATCACCAAACGGATCGAAGTCTCCGAAGCAAGCGCGGTTGGCCGCAATGGCTTCATAATCGCGCCGGAACAAAACCTTGGTTCCGCACAACGTGTCCTTGACCGGCTGTCCCAACAGCCAGCTAGAAATCATGCCGAATCCTTTGTTCGCAATAATGTTCAGAAATTGCATCGACTGCTTTTCCAGCGGATAAACGAGGCGGACTCCGTTCACGAATTCAGCGGCGCCTGATCGCGCGACTTCATAGAACTGTCGCAACTGCTCGGGCGGCATTGTCAAATCTGCATCGAGAATAAAAAGCAAATCGGCGGTCGCCGCGGCAAACGCTTCACGAACCGCGCCGCCCTTCCCTTTGCTGTGCTGTTTGAGAATTCTGATCCACCGATGCGGATACTTCGCGGCCACACGCCGGATTTCATCCCATGTGTTGTCAGTCGAATGGCCCTCGACAAAAACCAATTCCGTTCCGAGGCCCATTTCAGGAGTGCGCTGAACGGCGGCTTCGATATTGCCGGCTTCATTGCGCGCCGGAATGACAACGGTGCAGGAGTACTGTTGCTCGGCCGGAACTTGCGGCTTGGGGCGCGCCACCAGAATGACCGTCATACACAAATGGCCGAGCACCGGTGCGAGCCATCGATTGAGCAACGGTTCGAGAACAGGCGTGCGAATGGGCCACAGAATCCGCGTATCCGTTCTGATGACCTCCCAGCCGGACAGATGGAGGAGGTTTTTGAAGTCAGCCATCGAAAGCCAGTTTTGAGGAAGAGTTGGCGCTTTAAAACCGAGTCTCTCCGCGGACCTTAGAACGGGATGCCAAAGATAATTGAAGAAGTTCACGATCAGCCGCGTTTCGGACCGAGCGAATCGTCCCAGATGTGTCAACACGGCTTGAACATCAGGAAGATCATTCACCAGATCCGAGAGGACGATGTAATCGAATGATTGATCGACTGAAAACGAACTTGCCTCGCCAACATCGAACTGAAGCTGCGGATGACGTTCCCGAGCCAAATCGATCATCGCCGGGCTGAAGTCTATTCCAAGGCCACTCTTAGGCTGGACTGCGGCAAGCAAATCACCCAAGCCACAGCCGACTTCCAGAACTTGGGAGTTCGGCGGAATGAAAAAGGCAAAATAGCTTTTCAGAAGCCGATGGTAACAGCGTTCGGACTCGCGGGGGCGAAAGGCAGCGCGTTTCTCGTAGAACGCTTGGCGGTCAATCATCCAACCTTCATTACTAGAACGCCGAGTCTGGTGCGAGGGGGAACTAGCGAACTAGCTTCCAAGCAGCAAAGGCGAATGTTATCCGACGAGGCGGCGCAGCAACGCCGCCCTGCTGTCAGTTCCTGGAAAGCCTTCGTTCACGTTGCGCGCGCATTGGAACCATGAACCCAATAGGGGCGGGGACAGCCTGTCCCCAGTGCGGTAGCGTCGGAATAGGGGGACGGGCCCTCCCCGCCCCTTTCGCGTTCATGTGGAGGGTTAGCTGGTTGTTTGATTGCAAATCGCACCGAGAGAGCGAACCATGGGCTGATGGATGTTGAAGGTCCTCACATCGTCGTGCTTGGCGCCGGCTTCGCTGGCTTGACGTTTTGCGAGGAGTTTCAATTCCCAGGTGCTCAAATCACGCTGGTGGACCGGCAGAACCACCATTTGTTTCAGCCGCTTTTATATCAGGTGGCGACTGCGGGCCTGTCGGCGCCAGAAATTGCCCAACCGATTCGTTCGATTTTGTCGGACAAGCCAAACGTCACCGTCTTGCTCGATAGCGTCGCGGGCTTCAACCTCGCCGAACGAAAGGTCTTTCTCGAGAAGAACACGCTCACTTACGATTATCTCATCCTCGCGCTGGGCGGCGTTACCAGTTACTTCGGCCATCCCGAATGGGAAGAGTTTGCGCCGGGCCTTAAATCCATCGACGATGCGCTTCGGATTCGCCGCCACATCCTCCTGGCTTTTGAACAAGCCGAAAATGAAGCGAACGAAGCTGAGCACGACCGGCTCATGACGATCGTGGTTGTTGGTGGCGGGCCCACTGGTGTCGAACTAGCCGGAGCGTTCAGCGAATTGGCGCGTCACGTTCTGTGTGGCGATTTCCGGCGGATTGATCCCCGTCACGCGCGCGTGGTCTTAGTCGAAGCGGGTGAACGCATTCTGGGCCAACTGCCGCCCAAACTCTCCGAGCGCGCCGAACAACAACTCAAGCGGCTAGGTGTTGAAGTCCGGACTTCGACCCGCGTAACCAAGATTCGCAAAGGGTGTGTCGAATTAGATGGCGATGTCGTTTACGCGGAGAATATCATCTGGGCGGCCGGAGTTTCGGCCAATCCTTTGACCAGGCAACTTGGAGTCGATTTGGATCGCGGTGGCCGGATCAAAGCGAGTCCAGACCTGAGTTTGCCCGGGCATCCGGAAGTATTCGCCGTCGGCGATATCGCGTCTGTCATCGACAAAGATGGACAAATCGTGCCTGGCGTATCGCCGGCCGCCATCCAGATGGCCCGGCACGTCTTGAGGATTCTGGGGAGCGAACTCGCGGCGAACAGCACAACGCGCCCGGCTCGCCCGGCTTTCGACTATTGGGACAAAGGAACGATGGCCACGATCGGGCGTTCGGCAGCAGTCGCAAAAATTGGCCAGGTGGAATTCTCCGGGTTCACCGCTTGGCTCGCCTGGCTGCTGATCCATCTGATTTTCTTAATTGGCTTTCGCAATAAGCTCTTCGTTCTTCTCCAATGGACCTACTCCTATTTTACTTACAAACGAGGTTCGCGAATCATCACTGGATTGTCAGATGAACGGCATTCGGGACCTGTTTAGCGCGCCTGCCTTCGTCGCAGCGCAGACTTTCAGTCTGCGCTATGGGAGCCGCGTTCGACGCCTGTCCTACTGGTTAGCTCAGCGAAAAGGTTTCTCCTACCTCGCGCAAAGCGATCCCATCGGGTTCCTTTTGCAGGGCAGTTTCGAGACGTTCCAGCGGTTCGGTTTTGCCCTCGCGCCCCAACCGAAATGTTCGGTGATGGATCGCCGCAAAGCGCCTCGCTCCCGCGGCGTCGGCCATCGAGACCGCCTCTTCCGGCGTGCAATGAGAACAAACCCACGGCGCATAAGCGCCAATTGGCTTGCAAGCGACGTCGAATGGCCCTTTCCCGCGAAGGCTGGCAAAGTTTTGGCACAAGGCGGTGTCTCCGCCGAAAATGACTTTCTTCCCGCCGTGCTCGAGGATGTAGCCGTTGTAGCCGCGATGCGTATCGCGCCGCCAACGGGCGCCCCAGTGATTTACTTCGAAGGCCTCGACACGCAAAGATCCTTCGTCTGTTGCTCAGCCCAGCTTAGTCTATCGTGAGCGCTGGCGCGACAATGCGTTTTACTGTTCAATCCAATTAGCAAACTGCCAAAACTTATACTCAAGCGTAGTAGGACAGGCGTCTCGCCTGTCGCTGAGGGCCGTGAGCCATTTCAGAGAGCAAGAGGCAACGTGGCCTGCCGATGGGATCGACTCGAACCCAACGACGTTGAGCAAATGCCGAAGCAAAACAAGGTCCAACGAGCCTGTTGGAAGGTTAGCCGGGGACCCGAAGCCGGCCCGATTGTCTGCAAACCGCCCGGTAGCTTTGCACAAGAATTCGAAAAAGCAACCGATCAGGAGAGATGGCTGCGCTTCTGTCTGAGCTTATCCAAACCAACCGCCAGAATGATCACGATGCCGATGATGATTTCCTGCACGTAATTCTGCCATCCCATTTGGTTGGAGCCGTTGCGCAAGACCGCCATGATAAGCGCGCCGATCATCGAACCTAAGATGCTCCCGGAACCGCCGTTTAGGCTCGCGCCCCCGATGACCACTGCCGCGATGATGTCCAACTCCAGACCAATAGCTGCTGTCGGGTCGCCCTGATTGAGACGAGACATCTGCATCAAACCAGCCAAGCCGAAGAATAATCCAGCGATCGCGTAGATCAGCGTTTTTTGCAATCGAACGCGAATGCCGCAAAGGCGTGCCGTGCTCTCATTAGAGCCGATGGCGAAGACATACCGCCCAAAAACGGTTTGGTGCATCACAACGGCCATCATAATTGCCAAACCCACCGTAATCCAAACACCCGGCGGCAGCGGCAAGAGATGAACCGGGTCGACCAGCGCCATGATATTATTCACCGGCGTTTCCGGCGCGTTTACCGTTTGACTGCCGGACAGCCATTTGGCCAAGCCGCGTCCAACTCCCATCATGCCGAGCGTGACGATGAAGGGCAGCATCCGGAACCCGGCAATCGCCGCGCCATTGATGAGCCCAATGGCTCCCCCGGTCAAAACAGTCAACAGGATGGCCGCCATCGGCGAGTATCCTTTCACGAGCAACGTTGCTCCGACGACACTCGTGAGCGCCACAACTGACCCGGCGCTTAGGTCGATTCCGCCACTCACAATAATCAGCGTCATGCCAAGCGCGCTGATGGCGACGATCACGGTCTGAATCAAAATGATTTTAAAATTGGCGCCCGTAAGAAAGTAAGGCCGAACTTCGTTGCTCAGGCAGAAGAGACCGACAACGAAGATCAGACCTAGAAACGGTCCGAGGACATTGAGAAAAGATCTGAGTTTCGCCGTCCGTTCCAATGATGCCATCTCTCAATTCGAGTTTTGACTCGCGCGGTGGCCGATCGCTGCGCTGATAATGCTATGCTCTGTCCAGGCCGCGGCGGGTCGCACTTCGGACAAGTCCCCGCGGCACATGACGCCAATGGTATCGCACACCCCCAGCAATTCTGGAAGGTACGAGCTGACGAAAATAATCGCTTTGCCTTGCTGAGCCAATTGTCCGATCAGTTTGTAAATTTGAGCCTTGCTGCCCACGTCAATCCCGCGCGTTGGTTCATCCAGCAACAAGACCTTGGCATCATGATGCAGCAAGCGTCCCAGCGCGATCTTTTGCTGGTTGCCGCCCGACAATTCGCACATCGGCTGCGCCGGACTTCGCGCGCGCACATCAAGACGTTGCATCCAATCCAGCGTAACCCGATTTTGCCGGCGGCTGCTGATCCAGCCAAACTTTGCGAGCGGGCCGTGGCGCGTGAGAGTAAGGTTATCCGCCAAAGTGCGATTGAGCATAAGGCCTTCTTCCTTGCGGCTCTCACTCAGCAAACCAATTCCTTCCGCGAGCCGCTGGGTGGGCGAACAATGCGTCCGTTCGCGGGCGCCGACGAAAACAGAACCGCCAGCGAGCCGATCCAGACCGAAGCAAGCCCGCAATGTCTCGGTGCGGCCGGCTCCAATCAATCCGGCAATACCCAAGATTTCGCCCTCATGCAAAGTGAGGTCCACCGAACGGGGCTTGGTCTCACCGGCCACTGCCTTCAATTCGAAAACCGGTTTGCCGGACGTGTGAGGCGTGCGCGGATAAATCTCGTTAATCTCGCGGCCTACCATCAGCCGAATGATCTGATGAAGATTTGCCTCAGCCATTGGTCCTGTGCCCACGCTCTCGCCGTCCCGCAGGACGGTGTAACGGTCGCAGATTACCTGACATTCTTCCAGAAAATGACTGATGTAAATGATGCTAACGCCGCGTTCTCGCAGCCGGCTGATAACGCCGAAAAGGTTTTTTGTGTCCAACTCGCTCAAGCTGCTTGTCGGTTCGTCCATGATGATGATCCGCGACTGGCCCACAAGAGCGCGAGCAATCTCGACAATTTGCTTTTCAGCCGTGGTGCATCTGCCAACCGGCGCCGTCAGCGGAATGTTGTCGTGCTGCAGTTTGGCCAACGCCTCATGCGCTAAAGCCCGTCGCCGCGAGCGATTGAGCCAACCTAGCCGGGCCGGCTCCTCGCCCAACAAGATGTTTTCTTCCACCGACAGATGAGGCGCAAGATTCAGCTCTTGGTAAATCATCGCAATGCCACTCCGACGCGCATGCCACGGATTTGTCGAATGGAATAATTGGCCATCGAGTTCGATGCGGCCTGCGTCGGGAGTGTGAGCACCACTCAGAATCTTCATGAGTGTGCTTTTTCCGGCGCCGTTCTCGCCGATTAAAGCGTGGACTTCACCGGGGGCGACTTCCAGAGTGACCTCTTTGAGAGCGCGGGTGGCGCCGAAGCTTTTCTGCACGCCCATCATGCGCAGACGCGGCGTCATAGTGGCGAAAAGCAGTGAGGACATGTCTGCGTGTGCGGGCGGCAACGCTCGACATGCAATGTCCAGATTTTAACTTTCAACGAATGCTTCGTTTGATTGTTGAGAGTGAATGTCGGACGTTCCACGCTCTTGGAGCCGCCATCTCCGCGACTGCTAACTAAGCTCAAGCCGTTACTTCAGGTATTTGTCCAACGGCGGGTAAAGCAGTTCCTTCATCTCCGGCTGCTCCATATTTTCAGGCGTGACTAGCACGACGCCGGTATCAATGCGTTTGTCCACCTTTTCGCCTTGCAAATGTTTGAACATCGTCATGACCCCGAGGTAACCCATTAGCACCGGGTTCTGCACGACCAAGCCTTGAACATCTCCGTTCTTCATGTCCGCGACTGACTGCGAGCCAGCGTCGAAACCGACCATCTTAACCTTGCCTCCGGCCTTGCCGATGTCGCGCAGGGCTTTCGTCATGGCTATGGTCGGCGGTTCGCACGGACAGAAGATGCCGTTTACTTCGCGACCGAAACGATTGAGCAAATTCTGCGAAGCTTGATAGGCCGTCTCACGCGTAGGCCCGGCATATTGATCTGCGGAAATCAATTTAATATTCGGGTACTTGCTCTTAAGAACCTCCAGGAAACCCGCCTCTCGTTCCTCGGTGCTGGCGGAACCAACTGCGTACCGCAGCAGAATGACATTACCCTTGCCATCGAGCAATTTTCCGAGGTGCTCCCCGGCCAGCTGGCCGCCTTTGTAATTATCGGTCGCGACGAAGCTGACATACTTGTCCGACTTGAGGCCGGAATCAATGATGACAACCGGGACTTTGGCTTGAGCGGCATTCGCAACAGGTCTGACGAGCGCCTGAGAATCGAGCGGCGCGAGCACGATGCCATTAACGCGGCGGGTCATGAAATTTTCAACGACCTGAATTTGCAGATCGCGGTCATCCTCCTTCAAAGGCCCTTTCCAGATCACGTCAACCTTGTGACCTTTTCCGTTGAGCTCCTGGCGCGCTTTGAACGCGCCGGCATTGATTGATTTCCAAAACTCGTGCGTGGTGCCCTTGGGAATAACCGCGATCGTCAAAGGCTTGTCAGCGCCTTGGGACGCAAGGACCAGGAGTGTAAAGACAACGCAGGTTAATAAGAAGCGGGCCAGTGATTTCATCCGCGCACCCTATTGAACCTAATGAAGCTTTTCAATCATTTTGATGGATAGGAAGCGAACTTCGAGCGCTGGCCTCCGGCCCTCCGGCCCGGCAAGACTCGCAGCGGAATGTTCCGGGTCGGAGACCGAAGCTGCGGTTCATGGGGACCCTCGACGCCTTTTTGGCGCGCATTGCGCCAATGAACCGGAGAACGTTCAACGCGAAACTTTCAACTCTCAACCTTCAAAGAATGCATTCGTTGAAAGTTGAAAGTTGGAAGTTGATGGTTGAGCGTTTCCGCAGGAGATGTCTTTTGGACATGCATTGGGCCGGTGAACGGAGCGCAGCGTAAACGCCGCGCTCCTAGCGCTAGTTCATGGACAGCCTCGACGTCTTTTGCGGAGCTTCGGTTGTGAAGCTGCGAAGCTTTGGTATAGCACATCGTTGCTCAGGGTTGCCGGCGGACTTTCCAGATCATTCTTTCGACCGCGTCTTTGCCGCGTACTTTATCTCAACAGTTCCTGACCCGGTCCGCGTCATCCGCGAGATGAAACGGGTTTGTTCTCCGGGCGGCTACCTGATGGTGGCGCGCGGTGCGTTGCATCAACCAGTAGCTTTGAGGGAGGCTCATTACAGCGGCAATACCGCGCCCGAGCGTCGAGCACTAATTCCTAGATGCGCGAGACGAGCAGCTCTTTTTCGAAAATCAATTCCTTGGGCAACGTATCGCGAAGCGTCATGAACAATTCCTGGTGAAGCAAAATCTCCTTCTTCCATTCTTCCGAATTGATCGCCTGCACTTTCTCGAATTGCTCTGGGCCAAAACCTTGCAAGCCGTTCAAGTCAAAGTCTTCGATGCGCGGCATCCATCCGAGAGCGGACTCCTTCGCCCCGACACGTCCGCGACAACGATCGACAATCCACTTCAGGACCCGCATGTTTTCGCCGAACCCCGGCCAAAGGAAATTGCCACTGTCGTCCTTGCGGAACCAATTCACGTGAAAGATTTGGGGCGGGCTCTTCATGAGCCTCTGCATGTGCAGCCAATGAGCTAGGTAATCGCCCATGTTATAACCGCAGAACGGCAGCATCGCCATCGGATCGCGGCGCACTTGGCCGACGCCGCCCACTGCGGCGGCGGTCATTTCCGAGCCCATCGTCGCGCCGAGATAAACGCCATGACCCCAATTGAACGCTTGGAAAAGCAATGGGATGGTGTTGGCGCGGCGACCGCCAAAGATGATCGCGCTGATCGGCACGCCTTGCGGATCGTTGACCTCGGGCGCGACCACGGGATTATTCATCATCGGCACCGCAAAACGGCTGTTGGGGTGCGCTGCTTTTTCTTTGGATTCCGGCGTCCACCGATTGCCTCGCCAATCGACGCATTCGCTGGGGACCGGACCATCCTTGCCTTCCCACCAAACATCCCCGTCCGACAACAAGGCTGCATTCGTATAAACTGTATCGCGCGAGATAGTTTTGACTGCGTTGGGATTCGATTTTGAATTTGTTCCGGGGATAACGCCGAAGTAGCCTGACTCCGGATTGATGGCATAGAGGCGGCCATCAGGTCCGGGCTTCATCCAAGCAATATCGTCGCCCACCGTCCAAACCTTCCAGCCTTCGTAACGTTGCGGCGGCACTAACATGGCAAAATTAGTTTTGCCGCAGGCGCTGGGGAATGCGGCCGCAACGAATGTCTTTTCGCCCTCCGGCGACTCGACCCCGAGGATTAACATATGTTCGGCCATCCATCCCTCCTTGCGGGCCAGGCAGGAACCGATGCGCAACGCCAGACACTTCTTGCCCAGCAAAACATTGCCGCCGTAATTGGAACCGACCGACAAGATCGTGTTGTCCTGCGGAAAATGGCAGATGAACCGCCGCTCCGGGTTAAGGTCCAGCATGCTGTGCAGCCCGCGGTTGAAATCGGCCCGATTGCGGAGCTGTTCGTAAGCAGCCTTTCCCATGCGCGTCATGATCCGCATGCTCAGCGCGACGTAAATCGAATCGGTTAACTCCACGCCGACTTTGGTCAGCGGCGAACCGAGTGGCCCCATCAAGTAAGGAATGACGTACATGGTGCGTCCCTTCATCGAGCCGCGAAACAAGCTGTAAAGTTTCTCGTACATTTCCTTGGGCGGCGCCCAATTATTCGTCGGGCCAGCTTCCTCCCGGGTTTCCGTGCAGATGAAGGTGCATTGCTCGACACGAGCGACATCGTTGGGATTCGACTGATGATAATAGCAGCCCGGAAGTTTCTCCTGATTCAAGGTGGTCAGGATGCCTTGCTGAAGAGCTTGGGCAGTGAGCTCTGATTTTTCGCCCTCCGACCCGTCGCACCAAAAGATATTATCCGGCTGGCAAAGCGCAGCCATTTCGTTAGCCCACTTAATGACGGTTTCGTTCGACGTGTTGGCTTGCCCGAATTTTTTATCACTCATATCAAGTCGCAATTCGATCTGGGTTGTCATTCTCACTCGTCAGGCAAATCGCAGCCGGACTGTAAAAATTGACGGAAGCTAGCAACTGCCTTGGCGCATGGCAATCGACTTATGAAAAAATGTTTGCAACGCGGCGAGTGGTTCTGTAACGCGTTGATGATGCCGCGCAGATGGCTGAGCGGCCGTCTGGCTCGCGTTGAAAGGCATCACGCGGCCTAAACGGACTCGCACAACGGTCGCTTGACAGGTATGCGCGCGTCGGCTCGGATCGCGGCAACACAATCGCTCGTGGCAAATCTATGCAAGCAGCCCAGTTCCCTCACGAGATGTTCAATCGTTGGAAGCCATGCCGCCACGGGACGATCCTTTACAACGTCAATCACATATATATTGGACGCTCGCTCGATCTTTACGGAGAGTACAGCGAAGGAGAAGCTGCTTTGTTCCAATCCATTCTGCGATCAGGCGACGTGGTTGTGGAGGCCGGAGCAAACATAGGGGCACATACCGTCGTTCTGAGCCGCGCTGTCGGCAATAACGGTTTAGTGATGGCCTTTGAACCTCAACGACTCATTTTCCAGTCGCTTTGCGCCAACGCAGCACTCAATAGCCTCGCTAACATTTATTGTTTCGAGATCGCCCTCTCGGCCCAGCCTGGAACCATTGAAATCCCTGTGCTGGATCCGTATCAAGCCAACAACTTCGGAGGGCTCGCGCTTGAAGAAGGCCCGCGCAACGCGGCTATAGCAGTGACGACAATCGATGCGCTCGGCATATCCAATTGCCGTTTCATCAAGATTGATGTCGAAGGCATGGAGATGCAGGTCCTCAAAGGAGCCGCCGACACCATCGCGCGCTGTCGTCCGGCGCTTTATGTCGAATGTGATCGACCCGAAAGATCAACGGCTTTGTTGGAATACATGAAGTCACGTGATTACCTCAGTCACATTCATTGTCCACCGCTATTCAATGCCCCCGATTTTTTCCAAAATCCTGTGAATGTCTTCGGGGATGTTGTTTCGAAAAACCTCCTGTGTCTGCACCGCAACGACACCCTGGCCGTGCAGAACTTGCCGCGCGTCGCGTAGAACGAGGACGCCGCCGGGCGCTTGTGCGCCCTCGGAAAACATCTAACCGATGCGGCCGCACGGTTAACTGAGCCGCTGTGAGGCAAGTTGCCTGTGGAATATCCCGCCGATACGGTTATTATCTGCCTGTGATCGCCTTAATCGACTACGGGGCCGGCAATTTGCACAGTGTTGAAAAAGCTCTGCGTTTTCTCGGAGCCGGTATTCATCGGGTTAACCGCCCCGAAGAACTCCGCGAGGCGCGCGCAGCTGTGTTGCCGGGTGTTGGAGCCTTCGACGATTGCATCAATGCCTTGGCCAGGCAGAATCTGCTGGAGTTGACGCGCGAGTTCATCGCGACGGGACGCCCGTTTCTGGGAATTTGCGTGGGGTATCAGGCTCTCTTCGAAAAGAGTGATGAATTCAATAGTTGCGCAGCCGGGCTTGGCCTTTTCAAAGGCAAGGTGATTCGCTTCTCTGGCCGGAACGGTTTGAAGGTTCCTCAGATTGGTTGGAATCAAGTGGAGGTCACCAAGAGCGATTGCCCGCTGTTTCAGAGTATTCCCGATCGAAGTTACTTTTATTTTGTCCACAGTTTCTATCCACAACCCACTGACCGCTCGATCATCGCTTCCGTAACAGAATACGGCGAAACCTTCGCTTCGGCGGTTTGGAAAAATAATGTCTTCGCCACCCAATTTCACCCAGAGAAGAGCCAGAAAGTGGGATTACAGTTGCTCGACAACTTCGTTCGGCTTTGCATGCAGTAAGACGGGCGTCCCGCCTGTCTCTCGATCTGGAATCGAGACAGTGCGCAGCCCGGGCAGCGCGCTGCTGCCCTTGAATTAAGCACTGAGAGAGCGGTTCTTACTCCTGATCCTGATCTTGCTCTTGCTCCCCAAAAGGCTCGCGCCAACGAGATCATGATCAAGAGCAGGATCAAGATCATGAAACCAAATGGCGCCAGCGAGGGCTTAATTCAACGCCAGTAGTGCGCGGCCCGCCCCGGTTGTCAAAATGGGCAATATTACGCAATATTACACGAGGCACTTGTGCGCGTGGGAGGCGTTTGCTACGTTGATCGCGTTGGAGCAATAAGGATTGCTGGTCGGGTCACAATCAAACAACAACATTAACTGGACACAAGTATGGCTTACGAACTTCCTCTGTTACCGTATCCCAAAGATGCGCTTGAACCTCATATCGACGCCCAAACGATGGAAATCCACCATGGCAAGCATCACAATGCCTATGTCACTAACGTGAACAAGGCTATCGCCGGAAACCCTGACCTCGAGAAAAAGTCGGTCGAAGAATTGATTAGCAACCTCGACGCTGTTCCCGCAGATATTCGCAACGCCGTTCGAAATAATGGCGGCGGACACGCGAACCATTCGATGTTTTGGAAAACGATCGGTCCTAAGGCGGGTGGGGCGCCGGCCGGGAAACTCGCCGATGACATCAAGGCAGGGTTCGGGAGTTTTGACGGCTTCAAGGAGAAGTTCGAAGCGGCAGGGGTTGGCCGCTTCGGCAGCGGTTGGGCTTGGCTAATTGTAAACAAAGCCGGGAATCTGGAGATTACCTCGACAGCCAATCAAGATAGTCCGCTCATGGAGGGCACTAAACCAGTCCTTGGCTGCGATGTTTGGGAACATGCCTACTACCTCAAATATCAAAATCGCCGCCCGGATTACCTCAAGGCGTTCTGGAACGTCGTTAACTGGACGGAAGTCGCCAAATATTACGAAGCGGCGAAAAAGTAATCATTCCCCGCGCGACTGCCAATCAAGCGGATATTGTAGCAACCGAAGTAACGAGGCGTTGTTTTGGATGTAACGACGCATCCTGCAATAGAAATTTGAGCCTCGTCACCTCGGCTGCTCTGAGTGAACAGTTTTCAAGAATACGCTCGTATCTTCGCCGTAACGCTGCGAAGCGCGCGCGATAAAACTGTCGGTCAGAGGGCCGCAGCCTTTACGTGCGTTTACGCTGCGCTCCTGGCCGACAGTTTCAATCGGCCCCATGCTCGCGTACGGTGAACTGAAACTTGATGTCAAATTCCGCTGATGCCCGCCGCCGCTGGTTTGGGGCGTTTTTCCTGATCGTGGCGGGTGGATTGGTCATTTGGGGTCAAACCATTTTGAAACCTCATCTGGGCGATGGCATCGGTTTTCTTCTGTATTGGCTGACTTGTTTCGCCTTCACCGGGTTGGCCATCTTAACAGCGCTGCTGGACATTTGGATCATTCGCCCCCGTGCGCGCGCTTCGCAACGCGAACTCTTGAAGCAAACACTGCCCAAAATTGAACGCGAAAACGAGGAGAGTCACCACCCGCAGCCACGCAGCAACGCAGAATGAATCTTGAAGAACGCCCTTACCGGCGCTTATAGTCTGAAAAAGTTCAAAATGAACGCTCTTGCCACCGCCGAAGCGTTGCGCCCCCTCTCCGAGAGTCAAAGGGCGGCTCTCGTGAAGCTGTTAGCTGATGATGATATGGCGGTATATCACTCGATTCGCAGCAAGATTCTCGCTTACGGCCAGGAGGCCAGCCAATGGGTGCGGCCCCACACACTGAGCAGTGACCCAGTGCTGCGCAGGCGTGCGCAGGAGATCGTTCAATATCTGGCGCGGCAGGAGGCCGATAATCGCTTCCTCGCTTTTTGCCTGAGCCAAGGCGAAGATTTGGATACGGAAGAAGGTGCGTGGTTGCTAGCTCAGACTCAATATCCGGAAATCAATGTCGCTGCTTATCAGGCGCTCTTCGACAGTTATGCGGGCGACTTGCGCGAACGAATTGATTTTGGCGCGGGCGCCGAGGGTATTCTGGCGACGATCAATCAGTATCTGTTTGCCGAACTCGGATTTAGCGGCAACGAACAGAATTATTACGATCCAGACAATAGTTATTTGAATCGAGTCGCGGATCGCCGCACGGGCAATCCCATCAGCCTCTGTCTCGTCTATTTGTTTGTCACGCGACGCCTCAAGCTGCCGGTAGCGGGTATCGGCATGCCCGGACATTTTCTGACGCGTTTCCAATCTTCCACCGGCGAGGTTTACGTCGATGCCTTCAATCGCGGAAAGTTTTTGACCAAAGCCGACTGCGTCAAATATCTCCTCCATACCAGTCATGGCTTCCAGGAAGGGTATCTCGCTCCGATTACTTCACGACGCACCCTACTACGCGTCTGCTCGAACCTTCACCAAATCTACGGACAGCTCAACCTCGCCGAGGAGACGGCGCGGTTGCAGCGGTACATCGTGGCGCTTGCGAAGTGACTGCAGGCCTTCCTGGTCTTCTGACGGTTCGGTTGTAAGAGCGCCTCAAACCCGAGATGTTTAGGAATGGCGGCGCTCTCACGAGACGCCGCTACGGGAAGATGATTGGGGGAAAGACACGGAGAGAAATTCTGCCTCGCTTAGGCATTTGCACTGAGATTGCTTTCGCGGCAATGACATGGTCGCGGCATATTGAACTCTGTCTTGCGATTGGCGTCGTAACAAGTGCGCTGGCGCAATCCAATTCCATGCCAGTCAGAGCGGCGGGCGCCTTGGCAGTCCGCGACCCTTTGGACATCCCGTTCCGCCGCGCGCCGATGGGACGGTCGAGCCGCAGCATCGTGGTCTCGCTGACGACCAAGATCCACTTGGCGTTCGATGCCAGGCAGCTGCGCACGCACACCGTTTGGGAGGGAGCGCCACTCAATCTTTACGGTCCTCCTTCCAACGGCACAGCCACGCGATTCGTTTGCGATTTCACGGGTGACCTCATTTGGGAAGATCTTTCGCCGCAGCCTTGGGAATTCTTACGCCCTGGCGGGAGCGGCTTTGACACAGCGAAAAGTCGCTTTCTTGGCGTAAGCACCAAAGGCGGCCAAACGAGCTTTCTTTACGAAGTGGTCCCATCGTCGGGCACAACAACACATGTGCGCGAGACGCCGCGACTGGAGCAGGTTCTCTCGGGCTCGGCGATAGTTCGGCGCTTCGAAGTTGCGCCGTTGAGTGATCCTCTGCGCTACTCGCCCGTTTATGGTGTCGGCGAACCTCTTCCGCTGTCTGGCGTCGAGACCGCCGCAGCCATTCAACGGGAAAAGAACTTCCTCGTTGTAGCATTGCGCGGTCTCGCCGCGAACCTTACGGCCCATCGCGACGATGGCGACCATATTGTAGTCAGGCAAAGCGAGCGCGACGGCAAAGCACCCTACAGTGTCGTTCTGACTAATATTGTGTCGGATCCAAAAACGCGAATCATGCTCACGCTGCCGCGGAGCGTGACCGAGCAAATGTTTGAAGTCGCTACCCTGATTTGCGGCGATTCGACGGAAGCCATCAATCTGGCCAACGCATTCGCCGCCCTTCCCATCAAAACGCCGGGCGCGTCTTCACACGCCGATGGAGCGAAGGACACACCAACCCCGCAGCCCAAAGTTCTCCTGGCTGATCCTGCCTTCGTGGACAAACCTGCTGGCGACGAGTCGTTTGTCGTCGAGCATTTTCCGGCGCCGAAGGAGATCAAACTGTTAGTTGGCGGACTGGACGCTCTGCCGAATGGCGACTTGGCGATTTGCACTTACGCGGGCGAGTTTCAAAACGCGAGTGTGATGCGCGTGGCATTGGAGAAGGTTAACGGGGAATGGCAAGGCGCCGTCTTTCCATTCGTGAAGGGTTTTGCGTCTGGTGTGAATCGGATCGCATTCGGCCGCGATGGCAAACTTTACGCCGGGGGCTTGCGCATGGGCCATTGGACGAGCATCGCACCACAGCCACACTCACTCGACCGTGTCGCCTTTACTGGAAAAACCCCTTTCGAGATTCGCGACGTCCACGCGCAGCCCGATGGCTTCGCGCTTACCTTCACACAACCAGTGGACGCCAAGCGATACGGAGAATTGGGATGCGCCGCAATACACTTACGCCTACGACGGCCAGCATAACGTTCCGGAGAAAGATCGCGACGAAAAGGTTCCCAGCCCGCCCGTGCGCGTGACGAAAGTCGACGTGTCTCCGGACCTGCGGCGCGTGGGTCTGCAAATCGATGGTTGCCAAGCCGGCTACGTCACCATGGTTCGCGCTTTGGATGTCCGAAACAGAGAGGGCCGGAAGCTGCGGCGCGACACGTTCCATTACACGTTGAATCAGATTCCGGCGCGTTTGAATTGAATTCTAAAACACCCTGTTAGCTTAGACTTAGGGCGCCACCGCTTCCTTGACTTGCGGATGATTGAGCAAGAAGGCCCGGCGCTGTTCGGCAAACTTTTTGAGACTAATACTGCGCCGCGGACCGCGGAAGCTCCGTTCATCGAGGTCTTCCGCAACGCCCCTGGTGAAAGCTTCAAACGTCGCGAGTTTGTGCACGTCTGCTTTCACATCATTGGCGATGAGTGCCTGATATTGTCTCGCGAGCGGACCGAGCTTATTCCAGTCGAGCCATTTTGTGGCGATGTCGCGCACATAACCCAGATAGCTCGCCCGCAACGAATCGACCGCAAGCAATCTGTTAAGCAGCGGCTTGGTCTTATCATCAGCACCGAAGAGAGTATCCAGTTCAACACCTTCGACCCGCGGTCCGCCGCCCGGGCCGCCGGGGTAAGCAAAGGTTTCATTCGCGTCGTGCGGGATGATATGGAAACGGCCCTGTGCATCTTGATACAGGTTATAATCGCTCGAACGAATCCAGTATCCGTCGTTGTTGATGAGCACATTTTCCAGCGCCAGGAATTTGAGCGCGCCATGAATGTCGAGCAGCGGCGTCAGCACTTCGATTAGCTTCTCCGTGGGAGTCTCTTCCAAGAGGCGGCAAAGCTTGATAAGGCTCGCCCAAGCAGCGGGATCATCCTTGGTTTTGATTTCGTAAATCCGTTTGTACTCGGCGGTATTCTCGCCGAGGTAACTCAAGCCGCCGCGGCCGCGCGGGCTGCCAGGCACTTTCCACCGTGCGCCTTGCGCAGCACCAAACCAGTCTTTGACAAATTCTTTGTTGAACTGCTGCGAGTTCACGTAAATGCCCCAGCTTTCGCCGTTGATCACCACGCGCACGTAATTGGCCTTCGCCGCCGGGATGTACTCGCGAGCAATCTGAGTATACAGGACAGTCCTCAGATACGTGCTGTCCGTGTGCGAGTTTAGGAGGTCCATCGTTCGATAGCCGCCGAACTGCTGAGCCGGATGCACGAAATCAAACGAAAGGTTGAGCGACCGCTTGCGGCCCTCGCCAACCGTAAAAAAAGATGACGCGCCGCGGAAGTGAACGCCAACGTCGCGATAGGTCTTCCCGTCCACCGTGAGCGTGGCGGGCACTTCAACATCTGTGTGATAGAAATCGGCCAGTTCCTTTTCCCAATCGGCGTTCTCGAATTCCAGGAAGAAGGTTCGAAGAGTTTGCAAATCGTAGAGAGGGAGGCCGGGAAACGATTTCACATCCGCGGGCGTAACTTTCGGCCCGAGCCCCACAGGCTCCTGGCTCTCGCCTCGCCCGCGAAATCCGGGCCGGCGCGGGCCTCGGCCGGCAGCTTTCTCGTTGGTAATGAACTCACGGGCCGCCTTGCGTTCCGCGGCGTTAAGACGCTTGTCATTGTCCTTGTCGAATTGCTTGACTAGTTTCCATTCCTCTTGCACACCGCCCATACCTCCGGGTCCATCTCCGCCGCGGCCGGGATTGTTGGGAGCTTGAGCCAAGGCAGACAACGCAAGGGAAAAAGCAAACGTCATTGAGCGGACTAGCTTCATAGCGGCAGGTTTTGTTTTCGGAGCCATGTCTTAGAATGCAGAGCAGTAATCGATTCGAACTGAACAGCGCCGAGGTCTATGCTTCAACTATTCGGACCGCGATTGTGTAAAAGCCGGCCGCGGCATTGCGCTCGACATACAGGCTCGCGTTCGTGTTGGTATTCACGCTGAAGACCGTTTGTTCGAGTGGTCCATCCGGCGTGCTGGAGAATGGAACAGGCGCTGCCTCTTTGTCCAGCGAATCGCGAAAATGAACCTCATACTCGATTTTCCGCAAGGCGCGAAACTCCAGGCGAACCCGTCCCCTCGCGTTGCCCGCTCCTTGAATGAGCGAACCGACCACCGTGTAACCTAAGCTCGGAATTTGCACTTCGAGCGTGTTGGTTCCATCGAATCTCACCATATAACGCGTTAAAGCGCTAGTGGCTTGCCCGCTGACCCGGCGTCCATCGATGGCAAAGACGGAACCATGGCACGGGCAGATCATTTGATTGATGGAAGGGTCGAGCGGATCAACGACACAGTTCTGGTGCGTGCACCGAGAATTCAGCGCATAGAATGTATTGTTCGCCGCTCGATTGATGATAACCGGATAAAATTGCCCATCGGGCCGCGGTCCATTCGGCGGGCCGCCAATGAGCGGATTAATAATGAGCCGAACCGAACCGAACTCATTCGCCAAAGCCGGGAAGTTGCTTAGCTTGAGTCGTAACGTGCCAGTCGAAGAAGTGGCTAATGGTATGATTTCAGCCGCCACAATATCGGTCCGCACCGTCCGCAGGAGAGTCGAATAGGCGGTGGCGAACGTAAAGGTTTTGATAAACGCGCGCCGGCGAAGAGAGAATCTTTGGTTCATCACATTATGGAGTCGTCCCCGCGTTCTTAATTTCGTCCTGAGACAAAAGGAACTCGCGCCGTTTCTTGAGATGATTGCGCAGCGCTTGAAAATTTTGCTCCAAATTCTGAAGCGCGCGGTTGGGATCATTCCGCAGCAATTCAGCCCGCAGTTGCACTTCGGGTTTCAAACGTTCGTTCGTGTTGTCGAGCATCGGGCCCATGACTTCTTCCGTGTAAAGCGTTTCGGCAATTTCTTTTGTCCGCGTCAGAAAGAGCTTTCGGAACTGTGCATTGGCCAGCAGCGGACCCGAGAAAAATCCGGGTGCGCGCCACCAACCCGCACCTCTGCCGCCGCCGAAACCGAATCCGAGACCGCCCCCGGGCCCGCGGGGCGCCTCGCGCCGGCCGGGGGGAACATCCCCTTTCATTCCAAAGGTGATTGGCATGTCGTAAAAGACCTCGCCGCGCCCCATCATCCCCATCACCATCCCCCAGGTATTGTCTTGGTCCCACGGATACATGCTCCATTTGCCTGTGCCTGCAACATCATGGTAGGTGAAGTAATTGTTAAAGAAGCCGTCCCAGTGCGAGAGGACCGTGTTGACGGCGAAATAGTTCACCACTTGGGGAACGTCGAAATGTTTTTGTATGAATTCCCATTGCGCCTCGCCTTCGAGTTTTTCAAGGCCCTCAACGAGCGCGACGATGTCGTTATGGCCGTCATGAGAATGGGTTTTTTTCTCGTGTTGCCCGACCACGCCGCGCTCGTACCAAAGCAGCTTGTAAAGGTTCCCGTCATCGGAGAGCTGATTGCGGCGGAGAAAAGCCCGATTGGGCTGTTCGACTAACAGATAATAACCGAGCGGTTCGCCATTTAACCAAAGGCGCAGGTGATAACTCTGCGGAGCGGCCATGCCAGCCTTTCGATAAACTTCATAGGCCAGCGGTTCAACCAGAACCGCGCCTTCATTCTCGAAGATCAAGTTGACCGTGCTCATCTTGTTCAAAGGTTTATCCTTATGGAAGTGGACCTTCTGCCCGCCGGCACGTGGCACGACCTGGATGAAGTCGAACAACTCGATCTTCTGCGTGGCATGATGAAAATAAACAAACGCCGACTGGTGCGACGTTGGCCCAGCCGGGCCACGGCGGAACCCGAAGGGACCACCGCGAAACCCCTCTCGCGGAGCACCAAATCCTCCGGGGGGACCGCCTCGACGGCCGGGCGCCCCGCCGCCGAAACCACCGCGAGGAGCTCCGAAGTCTCCCGGCGGCCCGGCCAATCCACCCGACGGCGCGCTGACAGAATTCGGATTCGCCCGCCAGGCTTGAAATTGCGCTTCCTGCGGCCGGGAAAGCACGGCCTTGAGTTTCGAAACAAGCTTTTGTTCCAAAGCTTCGCCGCGTTCGCGCAGTTGCCGATAATCTTCATCTAGTTGTCGAAGTCCGGCTGCCTGCGCCGCGAGCGCGTTTCGTTCCCCCGCCAATTCCTGAAAAATCTTGTGCTGATCGGCAAGGCGCGGCTCATCGATTTCAGATTTGACGGAAATCGCATACCATGCCCCTTCCAGCTTGACCCAGTTTTTCACAATCGCGTTCGGATTGGCGAAGAGTGTTCCACCGGGCGCAGCTCTAGAGGGTTGTGTCTGTGCTTGCTGCTTGGCCAGCCACTCGGTGAAGGATTTCTCTTGCTCGTCGATAAGATGCGGTTTCAACGAGTCGACCAAACTTTGGCCGAAGGTTTTCATAATTTCCGGCAAAGCCTGAAGTTTCTCCTCCGTCCGAGACGATTCCAGCATGTCATCGATCAATTTGTCGCGCTCGACAAGTTTCGCGGCAAAGACCTGTTTCAATTTCTGAACGTTGTCCAAGTTGGATCGACCGTTGACCGTTAACTCGAACCACGCGGCTGGCCAGTCAAGGTTGCTTTCCACTGTCATTCGCAGACGAGTCCTGGCCAGCTCATCCGGATTGAACCCGCGGAAAGGACCAGTTGGACCCGAAGCGCGTTGCGCAAAGCCCTTGGCTTCCGCTTCCGTTGTGTTGATGACCCAGCCAAAAGGAACCGTCGCGGCGTCAACTCTCTCATGCACGTAGGCGGAGAGCGCAGGACGCGGCTCGGTTTCCCCCGGAAAAAACCTGCGCGCGCCCTTCGCGTTGATGGCTCGAATCCGAAAACGAATCAGTTGATCCTTCACTTGCCCCGGAATGGAGGCCGCATAGCGCCCTTCAGAAATCCTTTCCATTGCCTGCAATGATTCCGGTTTTTCGAACCCAGGGCCAGCGATGCGATAGAGCAGCGCTACCTCTGCCGCGTCGGCGACCTCAGCTTGAACAACGATTGGCTGGTCAGGCGCCGGATTCTCCGGCTCAAACGTGACGTTGCGAATAACGGGGGGAAGATGGCCGGAAAAATTCGCATTTACTTTGCCGGGTGTGCCGGCTGGCTTAACGCGGTCCTCCGAGAGAGGAGACGAAGCCCAATTGAAAACATCATCGCCGCGCCCTTCAGGAGAGATGCGCTCGAGCGAACCGGACAGGCCATCCGCGCCCATGGGCCACGGCAAGTCGTCTTGATATTTCACGGAATCCGCGACTTGGCCGGAGGCGTCGGACAGTTCGAGTCGTTCGCCCTTATTACTTAAAGGCTGATCAAATACACCCGCGGTCGGTATGGCATAAAATTTCTGGAAATGTTCTTGATTTCGGCAAAGCACCAAAAAGCCCTTGGGATCGATCCGCGTTCCAGCGGCGAACTTGAATTTGATGCCTTTCGTAAAGGCCCACCCAGTCAAGTCAACGGCGTGATCCCTGGAATTATGCAGTTCGATGTATTCCAAGTCCTCGATGTCGTCGGGCGCATGGTAGAAAACTTCATTGATCACAACACGCGCGTCCGCCGTTGCCATGCCATCGAGGAAAATAAGCAAGCAAAGGAATCGAAGCGCCCAATTTATCGATATTCTCATGAACTCGTGCGCCGTCTGGTTCTGTTCGTTTAGTATTTCCTGGCCCAGTCTCAATCTTCGCTTCAATAATGCGAAATGGCGCGGAAAAACAGATCAGGGCTCTGTTCGAACAGACAGAGCTTTAGCTCTTCAGGCCCAAGCTTTGGACAGAATATCGCGCGCCCAGCTCGAGTCTTCCGGCGGGAGCGGCGGTTCGGGTTGTTTTGCGTAATTGATTTTCCTCCCATAGCGCCCGCGCTCGCAGGATTGATCAACGAGCGATTGAAGGTCGAGCGCGGCATCCCCTTCGCCGCGGCGAAGGGGAACGCGGATGACTGGGAGGCGATCGCGCAGCGGATATCGGTAGAATTCATGTTGTCAACGCACGCCCGCACGGGTGACGCAAACTATGTGACAAACACGATCCGTGGGCAAGCCCAGGAGCCCGTCGTGATCGGGGAGAGTCCACGCATCGGCACGGACCAGATCGATTTTCACGAAGCTCAGGCCGGCAGCGAGGTTTTCGTTGTGTTTCCGTTCCCAGCGAATTCGATACTCGAACTCAGTTTTGTTCGACGGCGAAAGAAATTCGATTACCGTGATCAGCTGGCCGCTCGAATCGGCGATTTCCAGGCGCCGTAGTTTGTGCTCACCACGGTCCACCAAAATGGGCTTGGCCGTCTCGACAGCCGCGCCTCCAGGTCCGATCGCGGGGCCGGCAGGATTGTCCCAAGATTCGCTAATGGCGACATCAGGCAGATACGTGCGTGGCTTCTCCTCCTCGACGTCGATTACCAATCGCTCATCAACAGAAGCATTGAGATCGGGAGGCAACTCTCCGTTAAGTTGATCGCGAGCATAGACGAGCAAACTGGCATGCACATCCCGCCAATATTCCCCTAACCACGGATTCATTCCAGGAAAAGGATTCTTCATATCGGATTCCTACCACATGGGAACGTTCGCTGCCAGCAGTTCCGCCTCCATGAACCGCCGTCGTAGGATAGGCGTCCCGCCTGTCCAGCATTTGCGTGCACAAGAGCGGACAGGCGGGACGCCTATCCTACCAAGTTCCAAGTTCATGGGAGCAATGCCCGCAAAACGCATCATGGAAGTCTCATGCTCGCCTCAATCGTTTTCGACTTCAAGCTGCCTTGGAATCCGGCAACACGGACGAAGGTTCTTCCAACCGCGATCTGAAGCAGCGGCGAACCAGGCCTTCCGATGGACTGAAAATCCACGCCAGCGTAAAGAGAACGGTGGCCATGACCACCATCGCCGCAGCCGTTGAGCATTCGAGCGTCCGAGCGAGATGAATTCCCAAAACCGAACTGAACGCCGCATGCAAGACTGTTAGGAACAGCATAATAGGCAGTCGATGCGACAACAGCGAGGCTGTCGCACCTGGAAGAATCAGCATGGCAATCACCAGAATCGCTCCCACTGATTCAAACGCGCTCACAACAACAACCGACAGCCAGCACATCAGGGCATAATGAACCAATGTTGCGTTGATCCCGAGCGAGGAGGCCAAACCCGGATCGAAAGAACTTACCAATAGCTCCTTGTAAAAGACCGCAATCAGAAGAAAAGTCAGCAGCGTCACGAACGCCATTCGGACGACCGGCGGCGGGCCTAGTGGGATGTTGCCTAATGCGGCGAGCGTTCCGGGCGTCGCATCCGCAGTTCCCTCCTTCGCAGCGCCGGGCAGGAAGTCGGAGACTTTCGTAAATTCGCCCAAATGCACGAAACCAATTTCTCCGTACAACACACACTCCTGATCCAGATCCACTTTGGAAGCGTACAAGCTGACGAGAATCACGCCGATGGCAAATAGGCTCGTGAAAGCGATGCCGATGGCAGAATCTTGTTTGACGCGCGATTTCTTGTGAATGATTTCAATGATCACCGTGGTCACGATTCCGGCGGCCAAGGCGCCCAAGAACATCGCTGTCGAGCTACGGCTGTTTGAAACCAGAAACGCAATGGCCAAGCCGGGCAGCACACTATGGCTGATCGCGTCTCCCACCAAAGCCATCCGGCGGAGAATCAAATAATTTCCCACCAGCCCGCAAGCGGTCGTCACTAGGAATCCCATCAAAGCAACCCAGATGTTGTCGGTGATCTCCGTGGTCCACGGCGCGACAAAGACATGCTGGAAATCGAACTTGGGAATGAAATCGTTCATAATCTTCTGCCATAACCAATCGATTCCTCCGGCCGCGCGGACGGAGCGGTTCCTTTGCGCACATCCGACAAGCTCGGAATCAACCGGCCATGCGGATCTTTAGTGGCGTAATCGAGGCGTCTTTCCAATTGGCGGACGACTTCCTCACCGAGAACGTGTTCGATTTTCTCGGCGTCTTCGTGCACGTGATCGGCGGCGATCTGCGCGGCGTTCGTCAGGTACAATTCCCAGAGGCGATGGTTCCGCACGATGGAACAGGCGCGTTGCCACCCTTCCGGCGTCAGGAAAATCATGTTGCCATCCTCGTGCAGAGTCGCGAGGTGGTAGCGGCTCAATTCCGTGGCTTGGCTCTTGGCTTCTTCAATCGTTTCGCGCCGCCGCTCGGCCAATTCGCTGAGTGACACACCTTCGCCCTTGAACTCGCGCGCTTCCCAAACATGGTAAATCGATTTGAGACTGTTTTCGCGCTGGACCCGTTTCGCGCGCGATCTCTGCCGCCACCATCGCACGACGACTCCATGCCGAGGCCCGAGCAAGAAGGCCAAGATAAACACCGCCGTTGCCCCGAGCACCATGAAGGGACCGGTTGGCAAATTATTGCCTAAGAACGAAAGAAAGGCGCCGGCGCTCCCAGCAGCCATTCCGAAAACAGCGGACAACAAAAGCATTCGGCTCATGCGATCCGTCAGAAGATACGCAGCCGCTGCGGGAATTATTAACATGGCGGAGACAAGGACGACACCAACCGCTTGCAGAGCGATCACTACGGCGAACGCTAAAAGCAGCATCAACGCATGATGAATGAGCTGCGCTGGAAAGCCCGACGCACGGGCAAACCCGGCGTCGAAACTCGTCACCAGAAATTCCTTGTAGAAAACCGTGATGATAACAACCGCAAGAACCGTCACGATGGTCATCAATGTCACGTCCGATGCGCTGATCGCCGCCGCTTGGCCGAAAAGGAATTTGTCGAGCCCGCTCTTGTTACCGGTCGGCAGCCGCTGAATCATCGTGACGAGACAAATGCCAACCGAAAAGAAAGCCGCCAGGACCATCCCCAGCGCGGTGTCTTCCTTCAAACGCGTTGTCTGTTTGATCAATCCGACAACCGTGGTGCCAACCAAGCCAGCGATCGTCGCTCCAATGAAAATCACAAGCGGATCCTTCGGCGAGAGCGGGTTCTTCGCAATGCTCCAAAGAAATCCGAGCGCTACTCCCGGCAGGACAGCGTGTGACAACGCATCCCCCACCAGCGCCATTTTGCGTACGACAATGAAACTTCCCAGAAGACCGCAACTAATCCCGAGTAAGATCGAACCAATCAAAGCATAGCGCACGGCAGGGTCTCGAAAGGTAAAGAAACGCACCGCTTGTTCGAGCATGCTTGTATCCGAAACGTCGCCGATTTTGTCAGCGTAGGCGGTGAGAGGGAGGAAAAGGAGCAGCAACCACCAAAAGCTTGAATGGTGAATCGTGAATCGTGAATGGTAGTTCATGCTTTTGCTTACAGGGAACGATAATCTTTATCGGCTGCGTATTTGCAGAAATCCGCAGCCCGATTGATCATCGAATTCAGCATCCCGCCAACGGATTGACATGCGTCATCCATCGAATGAAACTGCTTCTCCGTAATATATCCGCAGTCCAAAGCATCATCGAGCCAGGACTGCGTTTCCATCGCTTGTTCTAAAGCTTCGTCAAGTTTGTTGATAAAGGCGGCGCGGTAACGCCTCCGTCCCCACGCTTCCGAGATCATAGCCTTGACAGCACGCGAAGAGCGTCGCATCTGGTCGGTCAGCGCATAGCGTTCTTCGCGTGGAAAGCTCTTGCTTGCCTCGAACACGGTCCGTGCCGTTTCGCGAGCCAACTTGTATGTCTCCAGCTCACGAAATAACTTCACAATTGCCATAAAAGGCTCCTCTTACGATTCACCATTCACCATTCACTAATCACCATTCACTAATCACGCCTCACGCTGCCCGACCGCATGCGCGACTTCCGAGAGAATCGTCAATCGCCCACCGTACGTCGTCTGCAGCAGTTCGTACGTGAACACCTCCTCGGTGCGACCAAACGCCACGACACGCATGTTCAGCAACAGGAGCATGTCGAAGTAATTTCGCGCGGTCGGCAAATCGTGATGGACGACAAGCAGGGTTTTTCCTCGGTTCTTCAGTTCGTGTAGCAGTGTGATGATCGCCGTCTCCGTGGCCGCATCAACTCCCCCAAATGGTTCATCCATGAAATAAAGATCGCTTTCTTGCGCGAGAGCCCGAGCCAGAAAGACGCGTTGTTGCTGGCCACCCGAGAGGTTGGCAATTTGCCGGTTCGCAAATGGGAGCATCTTTACCTTATCGAGACATTCCCGCGCCACGTCACGGTCCTGCCGGCTCGGACGTTTAACTAAACCGAGCCGCCCGTACCGCCCCATAAGAACAACGTCCATCACACTGACGGGAAAATCCCAATCGACCGATTCGCGCTGCGGAACGTACCCGACCCGAACCAGATTCTTTTTGTAGGGTTCGCCGAAGATCTTGACCCAGCCGCTGCTCAACGGAATTAGCCCCATGACCGCTTTGATCAACGTAGATTTACCAGCGCCATTCGGACCTACGATTCCGACTAACTTGCCTTTCGGCACGGTTAGGTCGATGCCCCACAGCACGGGTTTTTTGTGGTACGCAACCGTCAGGTCGTGGATCTCGAGCGGGACGCGTTCGTCCGAGTGCGAAGCGCGAAGCGTCGAGTGCGCGGGCGATGGTCCATTCACGGTATGGGGTTGCAAGGTCATAATTAGAAACGCCAGGAGAGACCGATGAACGGATTCCAATCATCTGCCGATCGCGTCACGCCGATGTTGATTCCGGCATCGAGTTGAATGTCTTCCGTGAGCGCGTAGGTGAAGCCGGCATCGAATGTGCCAATCCAATCGGAGCCAGACTCCGTGCTGACCGCGCTAAAAAACTCCAAATATCCGCCCAGATTTCCGACAATGTCATGGGCAAAAGTAATCGTATTCACAAATTCGGCATGATGGCCGCCACCGACGCCATCGCGAATCACGTCAATCTGCGTCATCACCCCCATGCCCCAGTCGCGAGGCAACGCGACGCCCAACGGAACGATTAATCCGCCTTCCACAGAATTGTTCCCCAGATCATCTTGATTAGTGGGAAGCTTAACATACGGCATTAACGCCAAAGCCGTCGTGCCGCCATCATTGCCCCAAAGGTTAAACTTTGTTCGCACGACCATATCACCGAACCCGCGATTCTTTTCCACCGTGCGCAACGTGCGGTCATGAGTCCGCACCGATGTATAGGTCTCCAACACAAGTTGAAGATCAACATTGTTCAAGAGACCGAGCTTTAGATTCACAGGCGCTATGCTGACCGTCTCAACACGGGTGTTCGACCGGTCCGCATTGTGGCGGTCGTATGCGTAATTCAGGATGTCCATCTCGAACTGAAAATGACCGGCATCGACCGTGTAGGCGCTCTCGGTTTTATCGGGTCGGTCGGTGCTCATTTCGCGCATCAGCTCGCGCGGCGTCGGATTGAACAAGTTGTATTGGCTCTTGTCGGCAGACGGTTCCGCGCCTTCGACGCAATTCGCGAGAAAAAGGGATGGGATGATGAGACAATACGATTGGAGAAGTCGGCGGGGCTTGGGGCTGAGCATAGGATTTGGGGGGAAGGTGTTTAATTACTTCAGCGCTTCGACGATGGTATTGATGTTGTGTTTGATCATGCCTTCAAAGGTGCCGAGATCATAGCCATACTCGATTTGTCCAGGCGTGCCCATAGCATCAGAGAACAGTTCGCCGCCAATTTTGACGCCTGCATCCTTGCTGATTCGCTCGATGGTATTATGCGGAACGCTCGATTCCACGAAGATCGCTTTGACTTGATGCTTCTTGATGAAGTCAACCATCTTGGCCATGTCTGCCAGCCCTGCTTCAGTGACAGTCGAAATGCCTTGCAGACCGACGACCTTGAATTCGTAAGCGCGGCCGAAGTAGTTATAGGCGTCGTGACTGGTGACGAGGATGCGGCGTTCTTTGGGCAATTCAGCCACTTTTTTCAAAGCCCATTCGTGAAGGGCCTCCAGCTTCTTACGTGTTTCCGCAGCGCGTTTCTGATAGTAGCTCTTTCCTTTCGGATCGAATTCGCTCAAGCCTTTTTCCACCGTGTCAACGCACTTGGCCCACAGCGGCACTTCGAACCAAACATGCGGATCATAATGCCCCGCGAACTCCGGCGGCTCTAAAAGTTTCTCGACCGCGATTGCTTCCGTGACGGCATAGACGTACTTTTTCGTGCGCGCCATCTGGGCGAACAAATCTTGCATTTTCCCCTCCAGGATCAGCCCAACGTAAAAGATCACATCCGCTCGGCTGAGCTTGCTGGCATCCGACGACGTTGGTTTGTACAGGTGAGGATCGACGCCAGGCCCCATCAGGCCTTGCACCTCGACGCGATTGCCACCGACGCTTTTGACGAGGTCGGTCACCATCGTCACGGTTGTGGTTACTTTGATCTTGCGTTCCGCGCCGATGGCTGTGAAGGCCGACAGCAACAGGACGAGCAGCGGAACTTTTGAGAGCACCCGAATTGTTTTCATGGTTTGAACATTGCTCCGAACTAACGATTGATTGGTGAGCCAGCCACAGACCGGCTCGCGTTGTTATGGAGCGTTGTTTACCGCTACCGCAAGTTAGTGTCAACTAGAAAAGTTAGATTAGACTATCTTTGTGGTCGCGATGCACCGTTTTCCATCTTTGTAATTGCTTGGCTCATTCCTGTGAACGACCTGTCGAGCTTCCAGCCGGAGGGCCGCGGTCAGCGTCGTTCGATTTGTTCGATTTGATTGCCACTAGACCTTCGACCGGTCGCGCACTAGTCTCGTCGCCATGCGACCGGTCGATATTCAGCAGATTGGAGATGAGCTGGCGATCAAGTGGGAGGACAGCAGTGAGAGCTATGTTCGCTTGGAAACCTTGCGGCGACATTGCCCATGCGCGGGATGCAAAGGCGAAACCGACGTTATGGGTAACTTCTACAAGCTGCCCGACAAGCCCTTACCAGCCAGCGCATTTGAACTGCGCAGAATCGGCAACGTGGGCGGCTACGCGATTCAACCCGTCTGGGGAGACGGCCACAGCACGGGGATTTATTCGTTCGAATATTTGCGGAGGATTGCAGACGCCCAAACGTAAGGTCGCGCGAAGGCTTGTCCCTTGCCGCAATTCTGCCATGAACCGGCGCCGTAGGATAGGCGTCTCGCCTGTCCAGCATTTGCCAACACCAAGAGCAGGACAGGCGAGACGCGCTGTCCCACGGCATTGCGCGTTCAGGCTGATCCGCCAAACGTCACAAAGTCGTCCAAATCCAGGAGATCGAACCACGTGCCAATGTCCTTTCGATGCGGGGCCATTTTGCAATGGACTTCCGTGAAGAAATGACGCGTTTCCAGATCAGACGGGACGCGCTGTTCCTGATACGCGGACCAAGCGGCAATTTCGGGCGCACTCGGTTTGGTCGTGGAATTAGCCACGATCCATTCCAGGATTTCTCCATCGCCTTTGCCAGCGGCCAGCTCATTTTTCAGCGCATCGGGATCAATCCCCGCAAAATGGACGAAATGCTGGTCTAGCGGACAATTAAATCGAAACTCCCCATTTTTGCCGGCGATGCTGGCGCGGCCTTTGTCCAGCATGCGCGGCAGAATAACATAACCACCCAACCGCACGCGCGGGCTTCGCGGGGCGCGCTGAGTCAAATCCGGAGCATTGATAGCCATACAATCCTATCCTTTCGTTTTGCCTTCTTAACTTCTTAAAATGCCTCGCGCAGAGACAAAATCAAGCTGAGGTTCGGGGCATCGTGGACGTTACCACCGGAATCGCGCCCGTTCTCGGGCGCGGCAGCGTTCGCAAACTCCCATGCAGTCGCTGCAGTCGGCGCAATCTTAGCGGCGGGCATTCTGCCTGCCGTAGAGCCGGGGCATCTTGCCCGGCGGATCACGCTATGTGAAAGGCCAATATCAAGTTTCCAGCGTCACTCCGGGCGGCAGGATGCGCGCTCTCTGCGGCAGGCAGGATGCCCGCCGCTACAGACAACTTCGGGATGCACTGCGCAGAAGTCCGCTTCTTTTGCGCGCTTGACTTGAACTTGTTGAAATGCGCTTATTCTAGCCTTTGGAAAGCTTTTGAGTAGTAACGGATTCGTCAATTCTATCGTGTGGCAGCGTGAGACCGCGAGAGTGACAACGATGAGCCGTTCGCGCGTTCGTCTTCCGAATCTTTACCCGGCTGCTGACCGCGTCTTCGATTAATGAAAGGAAAGACCTATGCTTTGGTGGACGTTGCGGCAACTTAGCGCAGACGATTGGCGGGCACGCGAGACCGCCGCCAAGAAACTGGGAGAATTGCGGGACGCACGCTCCATCGGCCCGCTGTTTGCCACACTTAAGGATAAAAACTCTCACGTTCGTCACGCTGCGGAAGGAGCATTGGTCAAGATCGGCACTCCCGCTATCAAAACGCTGATCGCAGCGCTTCAAGACAGAGATTCTGAGACTCGAAATGCCGCGCAAGGTGTGCTGATCCAGATTGGGAGCCCTGCCGTTCTTCCTCTCGGGTTGGCTTTGGCCGACGGCGATTTGGAGGCGCGAGAGATAGCTGCGGCGACGCTGGGCAAGATTGGCGATGAAACGGCTCTCGAGCAATTGGTGGCGGCGCTCAAGTACGGGGATTCAGGCGCAAAGGAGGCTGCAGCCGCCGGACTGGTGCGCATTGGGCGAAGCGCGGTCGTCCCATTGGTCGGCGCCCTCAAGGAAACGAAACTGCGCGTCCGCGAAACTGCTGCCGCGGCTCTGGTGCGCATCGGCCGGCCCGCGATCGACTCACTGGTCTTGGCCCTTAAAGACCGCGAGGTGCGCGAAGCTGCGTTGGAAGCTTTACGAAGAATTGATCGTCGCTGGGCCAAGGCCGGATTAGCCACAGCGGTCCTTCCTGAATTTGTCAGAACGCTGAAAGATGGTGACGAGAAAACTAGGGAAGCCGCCGCGCGCGTTCTAGGTGAAATTGGCGATCCGGCTGCCGTAGACCCGCTCGCGGATGCTCTCAGCGACCAAAACGAAGGAGTGCGGGAAGCTGCGGCTATGGCGCTCGGCGAAATTGGAGATTCGCGCGCCATTCCGGCGTTGGTGATGGCTCTGGGAACCCGCAACACGAAATCGTTCAAGACACTCGTGGAAGCATTGGTTCAAATTGGCCATGCCACGGTCGAACCGCTCGTAAGCGCCCTCAAGGATAGACAACCCTGGGTGAGAGAGGGGGCCGCGTCGGCTCTGGTTCGCGTCGGCAACTCCATCATCGACCCTCTGATCGAAGCGGTATCGAAAATGAACTCCGACTGGGCGAAGTCCGAAGCGGCCCGCGATGCAATTCCGCGTTTTGTGGCGACCCTGAAACAGGGCGCAACCCACATGCCGCGCGAGACTGGCGAAGCCGTGAAGAAGACAACCGAAGTGCGAACCGTAAAGCCATTAGTGACGGTCTCGAAAGCGAAACCCACTGCGGACACAAAAGCGGCCTCGCCAACGAGCAAGGTTAGTGATGAAAGCGATGTGATCACACTGTCGCTCGCTTTACAGAGCCCTGATCCTAATACCCGGGCGTCGGCCGCCGGGAATCTCAGGCAGATTTGCAATTCGAATGACGATCCATTGACGGCGGCGTTGAAACATCGAAGCCAGGCCGTGCGACGCGCCGCCGCACACGCGTTGGCCGCTTCTTCTGACGCACGTGGCCGAGATGTCTTGCGCGCCGATTTGCGAGACAGCTCGACGCTCATCGTTCTGGATGCAGCCGAATCGCTGGCCAAGATCGAGGATGCGAGCGCCTTCGAACCGCTCATGAAGATTTTGGCGTCTGCCGGAGAGCCCCCGCCGGAAGGTCCTGTTGTATCGGTGCACGAAACGTGGCGCGCCTTTCAACTCTTGCTAAGTTTGATCGAGGGCCACGCCAGCGAATTGACCGTGGAGGAATTGCGGCGTGCTCTCGATCTTCATCATGAAGAGGAATTGGCATTCGTCGCTTCGGCAGACGCGAAGATGAACCGAGACCAATCCGGTGATGACACCGGCGGATCGAGCGAGACCAGCCAACCTGCGTACTCACGCATTCGGGAACTGGCCCGCCGCGAATTGAACCGGCGCAACGTCAAAGTCTAACTGGCAAAAGCGTGGCCAAAATCCTAGTGATGGGAAGCTTGACGCTGCTGGCAAAGAAAACTAGGTTTCCGACGCTTCGATGGTGGCCGTAGCTCAGTTGGTAGAGCTCCAGATTGTGGTTCTGGCTGTCGCGGGTTCGAATCCCGTCGGTCACCCCAAGTTTGTTGAGGAAATCAGCAAATCAGCAGATCCCCGCACAGGTCCCGCACAAAAAACCGCGGAATCCGAGACTCGGAAAATGAGATTCCCTGTCAAAGTCAGACACCGCAAGGCTGAGGCAACGATCTACGGCAAGACCAAATCGTACCCATTCTATCGCGTGACAGGGTATGTCCACGGCAACCGGGTGATGAGCCACTTTGCGACCTACTCGGAAGCGAGAATCAAGGCCGACAATCTCGTGCGCGAAATCGCCGATGGATCGAAGTCCGCAGTGCTTAGCGCCAACCAATCTCATGATGCATTGGAGGCTCTGGAACGACTGGAATCCTTCCGTCGAGAGACCGGCAAGCAAATCTCGCTGATCAGAGCAGTTTCGGAATACATCGAGGCCGCGAGCAAGCTCAACGGTCAAACAGTTGGTGAGGCGATTGAGCGTTACGTGACTACAGTTGCCACCGTGAAGCGGAAAGCCATCGCGGAAGCTGTTGAAGAATTCATCAAGGCCGACGCCCCACGCACCAAGGCCGCCGAGGGCCAGCGGGCGCAACTGTCCACCCGGTACACGTATACTCGTGAAATTCGGCTGCGCCGGTTCGCCAAGACGTTTGCGAATACGGCCGTATGCGACCTGTCCAAGGCGCATCTCGAAGCGTTCATTGTTTCGCTCGGTGATTTCTCCGCCAAAACACGCAACCATTATCGGGCAACTGTTCAGCAATTTCTCAAATGGTCCGTGCGCCGGGATTACCTTCCCACGACGCATCGTCTGAATGAAGCCGATTCGCTACAGCTTGAACACGCCAACACCAGCGACGTTCTCTTCTACACGCCAAAAGAATTCCGCGCGCTTCTCGAAACTGCCGACGGCCCAATGCGAGGCGTTCTCGCGATTGGTGGCTTGGCTGGCTTGCGCATTGCCGAATTGCTCAGGCTGGACTGGTCCGACGTGTGGCGCATCGCCGGCCATATCGAAATCAGTTCCACCAAGAGTAAGACCCGCCAGCGCCGTCTTGTCGAAATGTGCCCGGCATTGGCAGCGTGGCTCGCACCATTCCGTATCTTTGAGAAGGGGAAGATTCTCGACGCAACTAAAGATGGCTTCCAGGATCAAGCAGTTAAGCTTTAGGCACAGGCCGGAGTGCCGCGCAAGGCCAACGGTCTGCGCCACGCCTTCTGCACGTATCATTTCGCACTTCACTCCAACGAGAATCTAACGGCTGCCCAAGCCGGGAACTCGCCCGCAATGATTCCTGCCTCTTATAAAGGACTCGCGACGAAAGCAGAAGCAGAGAAGTGGTTTGCTGTGGCGCCGTTGCAGTCGGCGGAAAACGTGATTCCCTTGTCGATAAGAAAACCTTGAACAGCCCAAA
>Ga0194121_10000706_pt1 | contig 58408 bp, 47 predicted proteins | sample TA2MahCa50mmetaG_FD_148609 | JGI IMG/M metagenome (GOLD analysis project Ga0194121, IMG submission 148609) | Freshwater microbial communities from Lake Tanganyika, Tanzania - TA2015020 Mahale Deep Cast 50m | ecosystem: Environmental > Aquatic > Freshwater > Lake | place: Tanzania: Lake...
GAGGGATTCGAACCCCCGACCTACGGATTAGAAATCCGTTGCTCTATCCAACTGAGCTACGGGCGCAATTCGATACATCTGCAGAATAGCCGCTGGGGATGGTGAGCTAAAGTGCAATGGATCACTCGCGGGATTGCTGCGGGGAAGTGGCTTGGACGCGACGGATTCGAATCGTCCGCACAATCGGCAGGTTTGGTTGGCCAAGGGCTGGGATTGCGAAGCTCACTGAAGAGCCGAGAAACTTCGGGGGACTGCGGCTCCTAAACTCAGCGACGGCTCCTAAACTAAGCGACCTGGAAATCGGATCTTTTCCGTTCACGATCGGGTCGACGTCATGACTGGTGTGATGAATCCTCCTCAACCTGCGCGTGCGGAGTCGGTGCCGCCAACTCAGTTCGCCGATGCGTCGATGCTCGAGGGCAAAGTCCCCGCGTCAGTTAAAGCGTCCCGCACAACGGCGGGTTTCGCGCTGGCGTTAGGGTTGCTGTATTTGTTCCTGAGCTATCGCCCGCTGTGGCACACCGACTTGTGGGGACATCTGGCTTACGGGCGATTGATCGTTGGTATGAAATCCTTGCCGACTACCGAACCGCTGATGCCACTGGCAAGGGGAGTGCCGTTCATCAACTCTGCCTGGCTGTCGCAGGTCATCGGTTTCGAGGCGATGAATCGCCTGGGAGTCACATCGCTGATGTTCTTATACGCGTCGTCGATCACGGGAATGGCCGGGCTATTGGTGTGGCGTGGATATCATCGGTCGCAGAGTGCGATGATCACACTCGTGGGATTGTTCTTGTGGCTCTGGGGTTGTTGGCAGCATCTCAAGATCGTGCGACCTCAGATGGCGGGGATTTTGTGTTTCGTCCTGTTGTTGACGCTGTTGACAGCGCGGCATCGCCGCACTTGGCATTGGATCGCGGTACCGGCGTTGTTCGTGGCTTGGGCGAACTTGCATGGTTCCTTCGTCGTCGGCTTGATGTTGCTGGCGGGAATGGCGTTTGGACGGGGACTTGAGCTGGCGGTTCGATGCGGCGAAGTCCGTGCAATCTGGCGAGACAGTCGCGTTCGTCGATACGTGCTGATGTTGGAGTTGGCCGCTGCAGCGGTGCTGCTCAATCCATACGGCGTCCGGTTGTACGCAGAGGTGTTCAGCGTCGCTAATCACCCCAACGTCGCGGAACTGACCGAGTGGGGGCCGTTACAACTGCGAATGGCCCAGGGACAAGCGACGGCAGTAATCGCTCTGTTGTTGATCGTGCTGTATCGACTCAGTCCTCGCCGAGTGACCGCAGCCGAAGTGTTGTTGCTGTTCGGATTCGGTGCGGCGGCGTTGTGGTCGTCACGTATGTTGGTGTGGTGGGTGCCTATCGCGGTGACGTTCGGGATGCAACATGCCGGCGCGATCTGGCATCAGTGGCACTCATATTCGAAGACGTTATTGCCCGCTCCGCGGCACGGTCGTTGGAGCGTGATCACGGTTGGCATCCTGTGGATTTGTTTCGCGTTCACTCCCTTCGGCGGACGTGTCCTGCACGGCACGGAGGGCAAGCTCAAGCTGGAGAAAATGGTCTCGCGTGAAACTCCGCTGGGAGTGATTGACCACCTGAAAACGCAAGCGGATCAAAACCGCCTGCCACACGGACAGATGTTTAACACCTACGAGTGGGGCGACTACCTGCTGTGGGCAGGGCCGAAAAGGCTCAAGGTGTTCTTGGCGTCGCATGTGCATCTCGTGCCGCGCGAGGTCTGGAACGATTACGTTGCGATCAGCAACGTCGCATCGGGATGGGAAGAGATTCTGGACCGTTACGGAGTCAATTTGATCGTCCTGGATTTAGCGACTCATTCCCCGTTGATCGGCCGCCTGCGAGATAATGAAAACTGGCGACAGACGTACTCGGACAATGTCGGAGCGGTCTTTGTCCGCCGCAAAGCCATTTGATTTTCACTTTGTGTTTGAGCGACTCGCTCGGACTTAAGACGTTTTGAGGCTTACCATGAAACTGCGGCGAATTCCCGCGTTGTTATTTCTGATTCTTCAGATTCCGATCGTGGCGGCATTCGCGTGGTCGTATACGTCGCTCAGTCCGGAATCACAGCGGCAAGTTCGACGGCTGGTTGTCGCCAAGCCGCAGGGCGTCGAGATTCCGCTGGAGCGGGATGCCGCTCTGGAAATCGCGCCGCTGTACGATGATCCGCAGCTTGTCAGCGACCAAGAACTCGCGGCCGTGCTCAAGCAAATTGTCCCACGTTTCCCCGCGAAGAAGCTGAAGCCCAATCACGTCGAACATGCGCTCCGCGCGTGGCACGTGGAGGCGAAGTTCCAAGATCCGGAGGCTCTCTCTGGCGAAATGATGCGTGACTTCCTGATTGATTACAGACGATTCGCCGCATCGTGGCAACCAGAAACAGACTCCGAAATCCAGCCCGATCCGCTGCTTCAAGAGCATCCGGATAACGGCGTCTACGTGAAATGGGGACGTGAATCGAACGCAGCGTCCGTGCATCACGATCATCTGCTGGCGTGTCTGACTGAGGCCGGATTGCCGCTGTCGCAGCCCGTATTCACTCCGAATCGGCAAGGCCTGACGTTTCGAGATGTCCTGCGGCAAGCGCTTCGCGATTTTCGTTACGACGAGCGTGAGACCGAATGGTCAGTGATGGCTTTCGGCCTGTGGCTGGCTCCGGTGACCAAATCCTGGCGATTGACCGATGGTCGCGAAATGTCGTTCGACATGCTGGCTCAGCGGTTGCTTCGGGGACACAAGAAAATCGGAAGCTGCGGCGGTACGCATCGGCTGTACTCGCTGACGGTTTTGCTGCGGCTCGACGAACAGTACGACATCTTGTCCGACGATGTTCAGAAGTCGGTCTTCCAGCATCTCGAAACTGTGCGTGATATCTTGAAAGTCAGCCAGTTCGAGGATGGTCACTGGCCATACAACTGGTCCGCCGGCGAAGACGCTGTTAAGAAGTCCGACGCGTCGATCCCGATCTTCCGACATGTCATCGCGACGGGACATCACCTCGAATGGCTGTCAATCGCGCCTGAGTCGTTGCATCCGCCACGCGAGCAACTTCGGAAAGCAGCCGCGTGGGTCATCGAGAGAACTGTGGCGATGAGCGAGACCGAGATGCTCGACAACTACACGTTCTTCTCGCACGTTGGCAACTCGTTGGCCATGTGGCGGAAGACGACGCCTTCCAAATTCTGGATGGAATGGGAGAAGATGCACCCCTTCGAGCCAAAACCGAAGCCAATCACAGAGCCAAAGCCGACAGTCAATGTCACGCCCGGAAAACCGGGTCTGTCCACCGAAAAGCACTGAGCGTCTCTGCCTCAGGCGTCGAAAGGTGGATGGAATTACGCCCGGACCGGCGCGCCATTCGGCCGCGCGAAGATCATGCGACCGGTGCTGCTTTGCAGCACGCTTGTGACGGTTGTCTCAATCTCTTTGCCGATCAAGTCGCGTGATTGTTCGCAGACGACCATCGTGCCGTCGTCAAGATAACCGACCCCTTGTCCTTGCCCTTCGCCTTCGCGGATCACACGGACTTTCAAACTATCGCCTGGCAGATACCTGGGCCGCAGCGAACTGGCGACATCATTCAGATTGACGACTTCGACCCCTTGCACTGCGGCGACACGGTTGAGATTGAAATCGCTGGTGACGACTCGGCCATTCAAGTCCTTGCCAAGTTCAACGAGTCGCTGGTCGACCGTCAGGCCGCTAAAGATGAGATCTTTTTTCTTGGTGTCGTAGACACTGACTTCCGCGTGCGGCATTTGTTGGAGCTTGGCGAGAACCTCGAGCCCGCGGCGGCCACGCATCCGACGATTCTTGTCCTGCGAATCGGCGATGTCCTGAACTTCCTTGAGCACAAAGTCCGGAACAATCATCCTCGAATCAAGAATCTTCGTCTCGACCACGTCGGCAATTCGGCCGTCGATCAGTGCACTGCTGTCAAGAATCAGCGGCCGGCCCCCCTTCAACTCACGGGCGAATTCGACATATGGAATCACAAATCGAAAATCGTCACGTGTCTGGATCAAGAGCGAGGTGCTGAAATACGTAATCATCAAGGTCAGAACGAGCACGACTCCGCCACGATACACCTCCATGCTCTTCATCGAAGCGAACACTGGACTGATCGCTTGAACCATTAGGTAGCTCAGCAACACACCGATCAACAATCCAAAATAGACTGCCGAGATCACTTCTACCCGCTTGCGAGGGATGAAGACATCAACCAATGTCCCCACTTGCGTGATCAGCAAGATCACGAGGAACGCGACAATCTCGTGTCCCTCAACAATCTCAGGAGGCCTGTTTGATGGATGCACGAACGCCGCGATCGCGCTGGTGCAAATCAGAAAGTAAATGGCCCGGAGGACAATCAAAAACATGGCACATTCGCATTCGATGGCGGTATGTCGACGCTTCACTCTCCGGTCAAGAGCCTAGACTTCGTCGGCGAGACGATAATCCCTGACGACCGAGCGTTGCAACCACCGCGGAATCTTCGGCGGCTAAGACACGCTGCCCAAGTCCGCACGCAGCAACTGGTATAGCGCGTCGAGCGATTGCGGGATCACTTTCGTGTCGGCGATCGCCGGCATGAAGTTCACGTCGCCATTCCAGCGTGGAACGATGTGCCAGTGCAGATGTCCGGGCAATCCCGCGCCAGCGACCCGTCCCAAATTCAATCCCACGTTAAAACCCTCCGCGCCCATCACCAAGCTCAACAACTTGATCATGCGCCGCAGTTGGACTTGCAAATCAAGCAGTTCGGCATCGCCAAGTTCTTCCAACGTCGCCTTGTGCTCGCGCGGAGCAATCAGCAGGTGCCCGTTGTTGTACGGAAAGCGATTGAGCACGATCAGCGAATGCTCGGAGCGATCGACGACGTAATTCTCTGCGTCGTGAGTGTCGTCTCGGTACTGACAAAGGAAACAACCTGCTTTCGGTTCATTCGCCGCGTCCTTGTCCACCGCGCTGACGATGTAGTTCAGCCGCCACGGAGCCCACAACGTTTCGTGCGACACGGTAGATTGTCCTCTTGAACTCTGCGGTCTCACCCGGAAACTACTTGGGAATGTACAGCAACTGTTGCGACTTGAGCTGCGCAGATCTATCCAGTCCATTCGCCGAACGAAGTTTGTCCGTGCTGACGCCATAACGCTTGGCGATGTTGCTCAGAGTCTCGCCTGATTGAACCGTGTGGTAGGTCGCTGAGGTCGAAGCGCTCGGCAAGTTCAGCACTGAATCGGCGGGGACTTGCTGAATCTCTGGTGATTCCAACGTTGGCAGTCCGGACGGATTCGCCGGTTGCTGAATCGACGGCGGGGCGAAATTCGTTGCACGACCCGGATCGACAACTGGCGAACCGCAACCCAAGACGCTTGCTGCCAGAACGAGAAACGCCATCCTTGATCGTTCACAAAGTACCATCCTTGAAACCTCGGCATTAGTACGCGGGCAAAGTCGATTGTCCGGGGAGCGCGGGAGGCTCGGTGATTCCATTCTTGGCATTCATCGGCGGCGTTGTGGGTATCGGCGCGATCACACCGCACGACATGACGTACTGAATAGCCTGATCCAATGACATGTCGAGTTCCAGAAGTTCGCTTCGTTTGACATTCATCGTGTACCCAGCGAATGGAATCGGGGCACTGGGAATCAGCACGTTGACCAGCGGTTCGCCGGCAACTCGAACGCATTCGGACATGCCAGTTCCCGTCACGAATGCCAACGACCAGATGCCGGGCCGCGGATACTCCACGGCCACCACGCCGTGAAACTTTGGATCCTTTTCGGCCAGGAAGAAGTCCGTGACATGTTTCACCGCGATGTAAATCACTCCAACCAACGGCACTCCGGTGACAAACGAGCCAACTCGCATCACGAACCAGGCACCCAGTCGATGCGTCACGAACCGGCCCATCGAATAGACCGTCATGATCGAAATCACGACTGCCACCGCACTCAAGTGGAACAGACTTTGAAAATATCTCGTCGCTGCCAATTCCATGTAGACGCCAATGGATGTCTTCGGCATCTGTACTGGCCCCAGACGTTTGACGACGTCGCGGTAGTCCAAATACGGCAACGCTTGCTTGTCGAAAGGGACAAACGCCAATTCTTCCAATTGAATCCGAATTTCCGCCGTCGCCATTTCACGCGAAGACTCATCAGCCTTGGTCAGTCTGTCTAACAATTCTGTGCGATGAATCGGCAGGGTGCGGTAATTGCGTTCGCAGAATGGCAGCGCTGGCAAGCCATCGGGAGCCACCAACCCCTCTAGCGGCCGCGCGTCATTCACGGCGTGCGCGATGCAGAAACGCACCACAGAACTGATTGGCTGAACCACGAAATCGTTGATTCCGTGAAGAATCCAAAACAGGATCAGCAGCGTCAAAATCGGCGGCAACGAGATCGCCAGCCCGCGCAAAAAGATCCTCGTCGCCGAAACTTGATTCGGTGCGGGAGTCGGTGGCAAAGCAGAGCCGCTAGGCTGGGACATGCGACGATCCAACGGGCCGCGCGGGGGAATTCAATTCTCGACAGTCAGCAACCGGAGTATAGCCGGCCACAGTCCTCGTTCAAGGACTTTCGCGGTCTGGTGGAACAGACTGACACGCGTTGCCGTTTCCAGCTTCAGAGAGTCTCGCAAAGGAGAGTGTCACGCAACGCATTCAAAAACAAATTGGCGCGGGATTGATTTCGGGATTATTTCGGATTGCGGCAGCAACCGTTTAGACCCCAATGTCGTACGTGCAGTCATCCGGCGTTCGCTCGGTGCCAATCTCGCAATTCGCGTTGCAAACACAGAAGATTGTCGGACGAAGTGATTCCTACGGCTGAGGTTGCTCGTCATTTGGCGTCGGCTATTGGTCCGTTGGCTCCAACTCGTCCCACTCGCAAGCTTGGAGCAACCCGCGATCCGCTCCTGCCGTGTATGTGGCAAACGTGTACTTGTCTGAGACCACTTTTGTCGATCCGGTTGATTCGTCACAGACCGTGGTGCTCTCGCAGCCGGTCGTTTATTCGGAGAAAGTCATCGATTCGCGGCCAGTGAGAGTTTATCGCTCGGAGGTCTCTTCTCCGCGAGTCATTCGCGAAGAGGCGCCGTGTCAATCCGAGAGTCTTGGGGCCAAGCGTCTCGAGGCCGAGCCGAAAGTAACTTTCAGCGAGTCGAACGGACATCGCGTCAAAACGTACCGCTATGAATAGGGGATCGATCATCGTTCCGGATGCGTGACAATCGAACTCGATTCGTACAACTGACGCGGGCGACTCTCAACCCAAATCGCAAATGCCACGACAGCCAAGTCGCCGTGGCTTTTTGTTGCGCTGTGATCATTCCACCGACCGATAGAGCGTCTTTGTCACCAGAAAACCGAGAGACTGATACAGCTTCACGGCCGGCAGGTTCGCGGCAGTGACTTCCAGCGAAATCTGCGTCAGCCCGCTTGCTTGAAAGCCGCGCAGCGCCGCTTGCACGAGTGCCCGTCCCAAGCCGCGGCCACGATGCTCCGGCACGATGCCGACGTTTTGAATCGCTCCCGATTCCAGATACGACGCAAGTCCCTGGATCGTGCCGCAGTCCGTCGGGACACCTTGGGCGGACTCGTCACAGACCAACAGCCAAGTCGCATTCGGAACAAACAGCGAATTCGTCGTGATGTAATCCATCAATCGCTGACATCCCTCGGCACTGCGGAGTGACGGAAACACTTGGCCGTCCTTTTCCATTTCGAAACAACGGTACTTCACTGCCGCGTGGCGATTCAGCAACTCCGGAGACCACTCCATCCAACGATAGCCGGTCGACAAAACTGGCTCGGCGATGTCACAACGCTGCAAATCAATTTCCAGTCGCAGCCGGCGGCAGAAAAGAGCCATCCTGGTGTCCACAAGGTCGAAATGAAGAACAAAGCTCGGTGCAACTCAATTGGCACGACTGCGCACTTTCGCAGCGGAACTCGCAAGAGAACCGTCAAACTGCGTCGGAATTTATTGCACAGTCGAGTTAGCAACTCTAGCGATACTGGTGAACAGACGACGTGAGCCAGGATCAATGGGGCTACCATTTTCGTCCTCCGTCGTCTCGAACTCATTGCCAAGCAGTTGACTTCGAAATGACCGGGAGTTGCAACGGGCGAATTACCACGGCGTCACTGAGGTGCAGTCCGGAAGTGCTCGCCGCGCCAGCGGAGACGCGGCTGGCGGCGTACGTTTGGCAGGTTGATCAAGATCTGGGTCACACGCAGTGGCTGCCCCCTGAGCAGTTGCAGGATTACCAACTCCAGCGATCAGGGAAGCTGCTGATTCACTGTGTCGAACAGGTGCCGTAGTATTGCGACACGTTACGGTCGGCGGGGATTTGCCTGGAAGACCTGCGGTCGCTGGCGGACCTGCGTCACATTCCGATCTTTTCGAGGTGGGCATATCGCAATCGCTTGGCCGAATTTGCGGCGAAGGTACTTCCGCCGGTAACCGTCGCGCTGAAAGCTGGGGCCACTTCCGGAACTGGCCGCGTCCGCATTTCCATCTGGCAAACGAACGTCGTCGGGTTGTGCTGGCTGACCTTTTACCTGCGCGATCTGGAAGGGATGAGGCTCTCCCCGTGCTGACCGTTGGCTAGCATTTGTATCCTCATGCTTCCGGATGACGAATCTCGGCGGCGTTCTCCGAATGGACTGACTCCGCCTTATTGAAGTCCCGCGTTGGCAAACCTGATTGAAATCGGTTCCGCGTTCGGCCTGGATCTCGTGCAAGATCCCCGAAGGCAGTGGCAATGGCTCCGCCAAGTACAACCGCGACCTGGTCATCGATACGAACACCGACAGCGTCTTCACGGAAATCAGCACCTGGCTGTGAGAGTCTGTCCGAATCGCCGTTGTTTCAATTCATCGCCCGACGCTTTGTGGATCGTAGGATTCGATCTGTCAGCGAACTCATCGCTCATTCAAAATCCTTCGACCCGCACCGGGTAAGGCGACCGGCTTTTCACAGGCTCTACGTCTGGCTGTTCGTCCGATCGATCTGGACAGCCCAGACGTTTCACATCCACGAATCGAAGCGAGTGAAAACAAGCCGATCAGCGGTCTTGAATGGCACTCCAGTGAACAGGCGGACTGGAGTTGTCACTCTGTGCGAAACGCTATCGCAACAAGACCGCGTCGCCCCAATTGACTTGATCCTGTGAGTCGCCGAGTTCGCCGAAATCGACCGTCAACGTTAGTCGCTTGGCTCCGGATACGTCGATGTTCGGGAGTCGTACGGGCCCCTGGAGACGAGTCAACGCTGGCGGCTCAAAGACGCGACGGCCATCGACATCGACAGCGCATTTTGCCGTCCCGTCCCCAATCGTTGTGTCGTCCAGGCCGACGACCGCCTGAAACACTCGAAACTTTTCCGCCAAGTCGTAGGTCACGGTCGTACGGCTGTGCATGCCCAAACCTTTGGGGAACTCGCGGCCCTTCAGCCGCAAAGGACGGCCCGACGCGGAACGGTCTTGCTGCAACGGCCACTCGCGCGCATCAGGCAAAAACGGAGTGTGCTTCGCTTCGAGCGGCGCCACATCGGAAAGGAAGACCGCTCGCCCGTGTAGCACTCGCAGTTCCGCGATTGCTCCAAGCGGAATCTCCCAGGAAACGCCCGACACATGTACGGCCCTGAGGGTCTCACCAACGACGCGACTCTTTGCCGCGACGATCGTGACTCGCGAGCCATCCTTCAGCGATACGAGCCAGCAGAGTTCTTTCGGCGGCGACAACATCAGTAATTCGGGATTGAACCTGATGTCGCGGATGTCTGTGTTCAGCAAGCGGACATCAGCGCCGCCGGACTTCAGCGTGATCGATTCGGCACGCCAGCCAGTGACCTCACCGGATAGCACGTCGCCGTTGAACAACCGCAGTTCGTCGCGAGCCTCTTTGCGGTCGAACAACCACGCCGCGATCTCGTCCCGTCGTTCGCGAGCTTGCGGCAGCGATAGCGACAAGCCGCGCACCGATTCCAACGGCAACTGGAATTCCGGCCATTCCGGAAACTGACGCCATACTGCGCGAAGTTGCTCGTCTTCGATGCCGATCCCTCGCGCAACCAATCGATCGCCATTCGCCAACCAGATCGCCGAGCCACGCGGTTGGTCAGACGCATTATCAACTTGTCGCTCAAATCGCAGCCACACGACGTCCGACCATTTCCAGTTTGCCGAAGTCTGTCGGGTGATGCTCAGGAAGTCGTGGCTGATCGCTTGCAGCCAGCCACTCGACTCGCGGCCATCGGCATCAAGCAACGTGACGCGAGTTTCGTCGGCAGCCAGCACACAGGACATCGCGACAACCAGCCAGCTAGCGGCAGCGAACTGGAGGCAGCCACGTTCAAACGACGGACTTGGGAAATTCATCGCATGGCTCCTTCGTGGGCCGTCGCCGGTGCGATTGAAAACTCCGGACGCGAGTGTTGCTCGACGCGCGGCGAGCACAACCAGCTCAGCAGCGGTCCAGGCAGCACACCGCAGCCAATCAAGACAATACTGGCCAATACCGCCGAGAACAGCGACGAGACGGACCCTGTCGGACGAGGCTGACCCAAAGGCAGGCCGAACAACATCGTCCACACCGACCGCATCGCAATCGAAGCCGACCAAACCGCGCTGAGTGCGAGGATTGCCGTCAGTACGAGCAGCCCTTCTTGAGGAACCAACACCTGTGGAGGCCCCCACTCGCCGCGCACATTTATCGCTTGCAATGCAATGAACAGCCGGCTCCAGAATCCGGCCAGCAGCGGCAGTCCCGACATGCTCAGCAAGCAGATGCAGGCGCTTATCGCAGCGATCGGCTCCGAATGCAACAAGCCACGCAGGTCGTCCACGAAATCGACTGGCCGTTCGCGACGCCGCAAATACGTCAGCACTCCAAGCAGACCAATCCAAGCGACGCCATCCATCAGCAGTAGCAGCCACGCCCCCTGAATCGGCGAGGGCAAGTTCCATTCAACGATCCGTCGCCCAACGTCCTCTTCCGGCACCTGATTCTTGAATGACCACGCCGCGACAGCCAGCAGCAGCCAGCCTCCTTGAGCAACCACCAACAGCCACCATTGCCGCACGAGATTCCGCTCAATGCGTGCTTGCACGAGCGGCACGATGCTCGTGATCAACGCCAGCACTCCGACGAACAATTGTGCCGTCGATTCCGCAGCGATGATTGTGGCCGGCCACAGTTTCGCCCACACGATCACCACCGCCGCTCGTGGCAACAACAGTTGCAGCGGATGAATTTCGATTTCGCGGCCGCCGCTTTGCTCCGATGTGTGACGCGTCGGCCAGAATGGAAAATGAAACGGGGCGCACACCGCGTAACCGGCCAACGCCGATCCAACCAGGACCGCCGAAATCGTCAACACGCGCGAGCCTCCGCCTGCAATCCTGAAGCTCGCGGAATCTTGATGCACGTAGCTCGTTCGCAAGGCCTCGGAGATCGTGTCGATCCGGGTCGAGCCTGTCACCGCCGCCAGCAGCACAAAGCCGAGCAGCAGCAGCCACGGGAGTGGAGAGCGACCATCGAAGGCTAACCGCTCTCGCTCGCGTTCCGGCGATGCCAGCACGCGAGTGCCTGAAGAAATCAGTTGCAGCCCCAGAAATAACGTCACGACATCGCGTGCTTGAGCCATCAAACACAGTCCTGCCAGCAGCACGAACTGCAACGGCAATTCAAGAGGTGAAGAAGATTCAAACCGGGAGGACGATCGAAGAGTGAGCAACAACGCGGCCCAAACTAAAGAGACCGTCATTGTCCCGCGGGAGAGGTCGTCAAGCGACGCATGGGGCCAACTCCACAAGGCGAGCCACAGTGCCAGCAAACACCACGGCGCAATCCAGCGCCGCGCGGCAGGCCACGCGGACGCGGCCACCCCGATCGTTCCCGATACCGCGAAGATCGCCGTCGGGTTCCAAAGTTCACGCCAGGTCTCCACGTCAGCGCACCTCCGCTGCGGGAAACGCACTTGATGGTGTTGCGGAGACTTCACGATCCACTGGCACCAGCATCAGCAAACTCGGCTGCACGCGATCCACGACAAACTGCGGAGCAACACCCAATCCGATATTCAATGTGACCAGCACGGCTGCGACGATTGTGTCGCGGGGAGACCAGTTCGAGTGTGACCAATCAGGATGATCGCGTTCCGCACGAACCCACATCCAAGCGATCGCGCCACTGGTCGCAAGACTTAACGCAGCCGCATTGAAGTCTTGCTGAAACAAGCCAAACGGCGTGACGAATTCCGCGACGAAGCCACCCAACCCCGGCAGACCGATCCACGCAAAGAGCGAAAACCGCATCAGCCCGACGCGCCAGCGAGGGGGCATCGCGACCGGCATCTCGCGGGCGCATCGGGCGAACGATGGTTCCTCGACTGGCAGAAGCCACACCAGCAATCCCGCCGTGAGACCGTGACTGAACAATCGCAGTACACCACCGGTCAATCCTTCAGGCGTCTGCGTTGTCATGCTCAACAAACTCAAACTGACGGAACTGCATGTTGCCAAGGCGATGCGCCGTCGCCAGTCGCGGGCTCCAAACGCCAGAACCGCCGCCAACAGACTGCTCCACCCCAGCAGAGTCGAGAAACCATTTGCATATTGATGCACCAATTCTGGAAACGTCGGCAGAATGAATCGCAGCCAGCCAAACACCCCCACCTTCAGCAGAATTCCGGCCAACACGATTGCCAACCCTCGCGGCGCCGATGCAAACGCCTCCACAAAATCGCGATGAAACGGAAACAACCACAACGGTCCCGTGAAGCCCACCACCAGCAGCCAGAACAACCAGTTGTTGACCGATGACCAAATCAGAGCGTGCTCGCCAGACATCGCACTTTGCCGGATTCCTGCCAGCAGTTCTGGGATCGAGAAAACCAACGGAGTTTCCAGGCGATTGGCAAACGGTCTCAACCATCCGAGCGCCACAACCAAACCACCCAAGCCCAGCATGACCCACCAGCCTCCCCACCAACTGCGCTTGAGCAACTGGGGCATCACTTCATGCCGCTGAGAATCGCCGGCATGCGCCATCAGCCAAGCCACAGTCAGCATCGAGCTCATCCAACACGCCACGAACAGCACCACGTCAAGAGCCACGAATGTCCCCACCAAGCTCGCCTGCAGCCAGAGCCACGCCGCCGACGAATTCGCCGCGACGGCGACTAGCAACACGCTCAGAGCGACGAACCAGATGCTGATGCCATCCACGCCCACTTCGCAGCGGATGTCCGGCCCCCAACGAATTGGGACCTCGATGGCCTGCCGATCTCCGTTGCGGCGCGTGCGATCGAGCAGCGCGGTCCTCGTTTCGCCGACCCACTCGAAACTGTCTCGGAATTGAAATCGCTGGAGAGGACCGAGCAGAGCCGCCTCTTCTACCGAATTGACCTGCTTGAGCGGCTCATACGCGACGACCAACCAGACGCAGAGTGTGGCAGACAAAAATGAATGCAGTTGCATGGTCCGCCGCACAGCTTTTGGTCCCGCTCGCTTCGCGACACTGACGACCATCGCGCCGAGCAATGGCAACAGCAGCAGCCACAGCGGCAAGTGATCGTGAATTGGTCGGAACAGCGCATCCCACACGGCGAACTCTCCCCGATCACGACTTCAGCCACAGCAGCATCCAGGCCAGCACAGCCACCGAACTCAACGTCGTCAACGCGGCGATCGTCGCGGATCTTTCCACGAGCGGTTCCGCGGATTCTCCCAGCGATTTCAACAGGCGGCCTCGCAAGGTGCGCACGCCGCAGCCCAGGATTCGCTCATCGAACTCTCTCAGCCATTCACCGATCACCGTCGCCGGATGCACGATCAACAAAAAATAAAGGTCGTCCCAATAAAACCGATTTCGGCTCAGTCGAGCAAATGGCCCCATCGCCGCCGAAATCCTTTCGGGTAACGACGAGGGCCGTGAGTACATCCACCATGCCAACACGGCTCCTGTCAGCGACAACGGCAGAAAGGGCCCGATCGCAACCGCCAACGAGGGTGCCGCCAAGAAGTGAGTGGTCCCGCTTTCGCCGCGAACACGCATCCACAGACTGCCAGACATGACCAGAATTATGACGCTCCGCAGGACGATGATTGCTGGAAAAGACACGCGTTGATCTGCTCTCGGAACGGCTCCGCGGCGACTCAGCAACCAAGCTCGAACTAGCGCGAAGCCCGCCAGGAACTCCGACAGGAAGATCACCACTATCACCACCAGCCACACCCGAGCCTCCGTCGTCCCCAGCACCACATGGTCCGATTCTTGGGCTGCCGTGATGGGACTATCGAAGAGGTTGCCAGCATGTTTCCAAACGTGTTCGGCGACTGCATGACGGCCGAAAATCCCGGCGACGAGAAATGCCAGAGCCACGGATATCAGCCAAGACACTTGCCGACGGATGGCTTGGTTCGCCACCAAGAAGACTGCGATCAAGACGCTCTGCCACAGAAACGCTGATACCCCGGTCAGACCCACTTCGGAATCTTCGATCCCCATTGCGACCAAGACCAACCCGCATTGGCCGACGGCGAATTGACTTAGCACGCGGACCCAGTTTGTCTGCGCCGCGGCATTCGCCGAGCACATCAACAACGTGAAAGCTCCCACGGTCACCATCAACAACCGCGTGTGCGGTGCCACTGCGAGCAACGGCTCAAATCGCACGAGTAACCCGATTCCAACGGGCAAGAAAGCCGCGCAGAGCCACCACGCCGGCACTCCCGGAGCAACTCCATCCGCATGCGATTCATGCCAGCAATTGGTCGGATCAGACTTGAGTCGCTCCGCGACCTGGTGACCCGCAGGCACATTCCAAACTCCGACCATGACATTGGAAAGCTTTGTCATCGAGTTTCCCTTTTGGGCCGCGAAGCCCGCTTCGGTCTCCAGCCAGACCGTCAGCGGCAACTGCGCGCAGCGGCCGATCACTCCAATCAACACACACAGCGCAATGCTCTCGATCAACTCCGGCCGCAACGCGCCAATCGCATCCGTCGTCCAGGCCGCGAATGCAAGCGAGGAATCAAAGTGCAGCCAGACAATTCCGAAACCCATCAGCAGCGCAGCATCTGAGACACGCTGCATCAGCCAAATCGGTCTAAGGTTGTTGCTGGAGTGACGCGCCAATTCCGAACTCGCGAATGCCGACATCGTCCATCCGATAAACGATTGACCGAGGTTGTCCGCCATGATCGCCAGCGTTACCCCAAACCAAGCCAACATCAGCCACCGCAATGAAACTTCGGCTGGCCAAGCCGACAACACCAACAGCAACACAACCGAAACGAGCGTCATCTGAACGAACGCGAATTCGTCAATACGCACACCCAGCGACACTTCAAAACCCGGTATCCGCAACCACGTCATCTTGCAGACCTCTTCGGAGGTCTGCAGAAATCCTTCCAGTGAGCTCAAACGCACCGGAGGAGTAAGGAATAGGCCGAGCAAGCTCAACAGAACTACGGCCACCGTCAGTTGAGCGATTGTGAGCAATGCTCGGCGAGAGATCCGGACTTCCAGAAAACTCACTCCGTACGCCACCAGGGGAGCACCCGCCAACGTGCCAATCATGAAAGTCCGCAGCGTGTCCATGTCCGCCTTCGTACCTGAGAGAGCGAGCCAACGTCACACGCCGGTAAGTGCTAAAAAATTCTTCAGCAGGTGAATTCCATGCTCTCCGGTCAAATAGCTTTCCGGATGAAACTGCACGCCATGTGTCTCGTATTGCCGGTGTCGCAACCCCATGATTTCACGCGGCAGGCCCAGAGATTCCGAATCGACCCAGGCAGTCACTTCCAGTTCAGGAGACAAGGTCTCTTCGGGCACAATCAAGCTGTGATAACGAGTCGCCTCGAACGGATTTGGCAGCCCAGCAAACAGCCCACGACTGTTGTGGTGAATCATTGAGGTTTTGCCATGCATCGGTCGCCGTGCTCGCAGGACTTGCCCTCCAAAAACATCTCCGAGACTTTGGTGTCCCAGGCAGACACCCAATACCGGCAACTTGGGGGCAAAGTGGCGGATCAATTCACGAGAAATGCCTGCTTCGGCGGGAGTGCACGGACCGGGCGATACGATGATCCGATCCGGTTTGAGTTGCTCGATCTGCTCGATCGTGACTTGATCGTTGCGAGCGACTTCAATTTGCAGCGACTGGTCGATCTCCCCGAGTCGTTGCACGAGGTTGTAGGTGAAGGAATCGTAGTTATCGAGAACAAAGATCATCGGGTCGCTCGCGTTGAGAATCAGAAACAGGGGGCATCCTACCGACCGCTTTTGATGCTCAACAGCGCCACCAAACCGCCGGAAGACCCAAATTGGTGACAGGAACTTTCGTTACGCATGGTAAATTTCCCCGGCTCCCCGTTGACATTTTATGGGTCGAGCCGTTCCACTATCTCCCAACCTATGGGTAGATGCCGATACGTTCGGCCGAGACCAGAAGTTCCCGCCAAAATGCTCGACCTTTATAACCCTCCTCGTCCAACGCTGACTACCGAATTTACCGGATGTTCCATCCGGGATGTTTCCGCTTGATGGCCGATCAACCTCGTTTCTGCCCAGCAGATTGCTGAGCCCTCAGTCAAAGGAGTTTCGTTCATGGGAATGCGTCCTTCACGTCGCGACTTTTTGCATGTGGGATTCTGTGGCGGAATTGGCCTCACTTTGGCCGATTATTTCGCCTTGAAGGCGAAAGCCGACATCAAGAAATACGAGAGCAAGGAAGGGACTGCCAAGTCAGTCATTTTCATCTATCTGCCTGGTGGAGCGGCTCATCAAGAGACCTGGGATCCGAAGCCGTACGCTCCGATTGAATACCGCGGCCCGATGAACTCGATCCAGACAAACGTCTCCGGCGTGTTTATTAACGAGATGCTGCCGCAGACCGCTCAGATCGCCAATAAGCTGACGATTTGCCGTTCGATGACGCATGGTGAGGCGGCTCACGAGCGCGGGACGCACAATATGTTCACGGGCTATCGCCCGAGCCCGGCCTTGCAGTTTCCGAGTATGGGCAGCGTGGTCTCGCACGAGTTTGGCCCGCGCAAGAACCTGCCGCCCTACGTCTGCATTCCTGGCCAGCCGAACGAATTTGCCGGTACTGGCTACCTCAGTTCGTCGTTCGCTCCGTTCAGCCTCGGTTCTGATCCGGCTGCGGCGGGCTTCACCGTTCGCGATTTGAAGTTGCCGGGTGGTGTTGACGATGGTCGATTCACTCGACGACGGACGATCCTCGACACGGTCAATGATCACTTTAGGACGAAAGAAAAGTCCGATTCGCTCGACGCGGTCGACACCTTCTATCAACGAGCTTACGGGCTCGTGTCGTCGGTCGATGCTCGTGAAGCATTCAATATCGACGCCGAACCATCCCCGATTCGTGATGCTTACGGCCGCAACACCGCCGGCCAGCGGATGCTGATGGCTCGCCGATTGGTCGAATCAGGCGTGCGATTTGTCACACTGACCTATGGCGGTTGGGACATGCACGACAACATCAACGGCAGCATACGCAGCCAGTTGCCGGCGTTCGACCAGGCGTACGCTCAATTGATTCGTGACCTCGACGGTCGCGGCCTGTTGAAAGACACGCTGGTCTGCATCGCCTCGGAATTCGGCCGGACGCCGAAGATCAATGGAACCGCTGGCCGCGATCACTGGCCGAAAGTCTTCAGCGTCGTCTTTGCAGGCGGCGGCATGAAAGGTGGCCTCGTCTACGGTTCATCGAACTCAACCGCAAGCGAACCGGAAGAGGATGCGCTCAATGTCGAAGACTGGGCCACCACCATTTACCACTGCCTGGGAATTGTCGCTGATAAGGAACTGATGGCCCCCGGCGATCGTCCGATTGAAATCGTTGACGGCGGCAAGGTTCGAAAGGAACTGCTCGCCTAATTACTGAAAACTCTGAGTTGAGATTACGGCTTTCGGCCGTCGGCTCGCTGCGATTGGCCCAAAGCCCGGCCGTCAGCCGAGAGCAGATAGCCGAAAGCCGTTCTCGCATCACATGTGACTTTTTTCACCGCCTCCCGGAGTTCGACTCATGTTTCGAAGAATTCTGGCATCTCTCCTCATCCTGGTTTGTGCGACGTCGGTTTTTGCGGCGTCTCCTCGGTTAAGCGGCATCAGTCCACGCGGTGTGCAGCGCGGTACCGAAACCGTGTTGACCTTCAGTGGCTCAACGCTCGGCGATGGGGAGCAAATTCTCTTCTATTCCCCCGGATTTGAGGTTGTGAAGGTCGAGACAATCGATGCCAACAACTGCAAGGCGACGGTCAAGATTTCGCCCGACTGCCGACTCGGGGAGCATGTCGCACAAGTGCGGACGAAGACCGGCATCTCCGACTATCGCACGTTTTACATCGGCGCGCTCCCGCAAGTCGACGAGAAGGAGCCGAATAACTTTTTTGACCAGCCGCAACCGATCGCTCTCAACCAAACCATTGTCGGTACGATTGGTGGTGAGGATGTCGATTACTACATCGTCGAGGCGAAGAAAGGGCAACGGATTTGCGCCGAAGTCGAGGCTTTGCGACTTGGGTCTGCGTTCTTCGATCCCTATGTCGCCATTCTCGACATGAAACGGTTCGAGCTTTCTGCCGCAGACGACACGCCCCTGGTCGGTCAGGATGCTGTCGCTTCGATCGTTGCCCCAGAGGACGGCAAGTACGTCGTTCAAATTCGCGAGACCGCCTATGGCGGAGGCAGCAACTACCGTCTGCATGTCGGCACGTTCCCGCGACCACTCGCCGTGTATCCGGCCGGCGGCAAGCTCGGTGAAGAGGTCGAACCCAAATTCCTCGGCGATCCTGCCGGTGAGTTCACGCAGAAGTTCAAGTTGCCGACAGCGACGAGCAATGAATTCACGGGCCTGTTCGCGACTGCCGGAACCGAGATTTCTCCGTCGCCGAATCCGTTCCGTCTCTTTGAACACGGGAATTCTCTCGAAGTTGAACCGAACAATGCGGTGGCTCAAGCTACCGTGGCGACGTTGCCAAATGCGTTGAACGGCATCTTGCAGGAACCGGGTGACATCGATTTCTTCAAGTTCACCGCCACGAAGGGGCAAGTCTTCGAAGTCGAGTGCTACGGTCGCCGCATCCGCTCGGCTGTTGATCCTGTCATGGTGTTGTACAACGCTCAAGGGGGCGCAATTGTCAGCAACGATGACTCTCGCGGACCAGACAGTTACTTCCGTGTAACGATTCCCGCCGACGGCGAGTACTTGCTGAGCGTCACCGATCACTTGCAACGCGGTGGGCCAGGTTTCGTGTACCGAGTCGAGTTCACAGGAGTCGTCCCGTCGTTGCAACTGAGCATTCCGCAAGTCGAACGCTACGGTCAATACCGTCGCCAAGTTTACGTCGCGAAGGGAAACCGCTTCGGCACGGTCATCAACGCCAGTCGCGCAAACTTCGGCGGCAAGCTGTTGCTGGAACCTCAAGGAATGCCGGCCGGCATCACAATGGTCACCGAACCGATGGCCGAGAACCTCGCGTCGATGCCGGTCGTTTTCGAAGCTGCGGCGGATGCGCCCCTCGATGGCAAATTGGTCGATTTCATCGGACGCCATGCCGAGAATCCGGCGATTCGCGGTGGCTTCTTCAATCGTGCTGAATTCATCATCGCGGCCCCTGGCCAGTCAATGTATTCGTGGCGGGACGTCGATCGACTGGCTGTCGCCGTCGTCGACGAGTTGCCATTCAAAATCGATCTCGTCGAACCCAAAGTCCCGCTCGCTCAAAATGGATCGATGCAGCTGAAGGTTGTGGCGACTCGCAAAGAGGGTTTCAAAGCGCCAATCACATTGCTCCTCCCATTCGCTCCGCCAGGTGTTGGTGCCGCTCCGTCAGTGACAATTCCTGAAGGCCAAAACGAAGCGCTGTTTCCGATCAATGCGGCTTCCAACGCTCAGGTCGGCAAGTGGCGCGTGTTTGTGCTCGGCTACGCAGAAATCGGTGGAGCCGCTTATTCCTCAACGCAACTCGGCAATTTGGAAGTGACTGCTCCATGGGTCAGCTTCGCCATGCAGCGAGCGGCCGTCGAGCAAGGGCAGCCGACCGAAGTTGTTTGCAAAGTCGAAGTGGCTACCCCCTTCGAAGGGAATGCCAACGTGCAATTGGTCGCGCTACCCAACAAGGTCGTCTCGGCACCGATGCAATTCACCAAAGATACGAAGGAACTGGTCTTCAAAGTCACGACCGAGAAGGAGAGCCCCGCCGGAAAGCATGGGATCTTCGGCGTTGTGACTATCACGGCCAACGGCGAACCGGTGATTCACAATGTTGGCGGTGCCGAACTTCGCATTGATGTGCCGCTGCCGCCGAAGCCAAATACTCCCGCCCCGATGCCGGCAGCGGCAGTCGCCGCGGCGGCTCCGGCTCCGATGCCCGTTGCGGCTGCTCCTGCGAAACGCCTCAGCCGGCTTGAACAACTCCGCGAAGACGCGAAAGCGAAGGCCGCTCAAGGCAAATAAGCCAGATCACCAAATCCACTTGCTCGAGATTACAGTTTTCAATCGAGGATCGAACTCATGCAATTGCCCAAGACTTTGTCAGGGTTGGCGACCTTTTTGATGACTAGTGGCATGGCTGCGTCCATTGCCGTCGCTCAGGAACCGGTGCCCGTTTCCATCGCCGTTTATCCGCCGAATGCGCAGATCAACACGACCCGGGATCGGCAGTCGATCGTTGTACAAGCGACGTATGCGGACGGAATCACTCGCGACGTCACCAAGCAGGCGACATTTGCATTTGGGAATCCGGCGTTTGTGAAATTTGAGAATCACACGATGTATCCGGTCGCAGATGGCAAGACCGAACTGAAAGTCGACTTTGGCGGCAAGTCTGTCGTTGTGCCGGTCGAGGTCGCACAAGCAACAGCCGATCGGCCAATCTCGTTCAAGCTCGATGTCATGCCGGTGTTCATGAAAGCTGGTTGCAACACGGGATCGTGTCACGGGGCGGCACGCGGCAAAGACGGATTCCGTCTGTCGCTGTTCGGCTTCGATCCGGATGGTGACCACTATCGTCTGACTCGTGAAATTCCCGGCCGCCGCATCAACTTGGCGTTACCGTCTGAGAGTTTGATGGTCGAGAAAAACACCGGCGTTGTGCCACACACCGGCGGCAAACGCTACGAAGCGAACAGCGAACTGAATCAAACCCTGATCCGCTGGTTGGAGGCAGGCGCTCCGAACGATCAGGGCGAGGTGCCGAAGGTGCTCGCGGTCGAACTCTATCCGCCCAATGCGGTGCTTGATGGTGAAGGTTCGACGCAGCAGATCACCGTCCGGGCCAAGTACTCGGATGGCACTGATCGCGACGTTACTTCGTTGGCGTTCTTCATGACGAACAACGAAACGTCAGCAGCGGTCTCGCAGCAAGGTCTCGTCACAGCAGGCAATCGCGGCGAGGCGTTCCTCATGGCTCGCTTCGAGACGCACACCGTCGGCTCGCACTTCATCACGCTGCCGAAGGGATTTCAGTACAACGCTCCGCAATTGCCGGAGAACAACTACGTCGATCACCTCGTGTATGAGAAGCTCAAGCGGCTGCGGATCAATCCCAGCGAACTTTGCACCGACGAAGAATTCGTTCGGCGGGCGTACCTTGACATTGTCGGTGTGCTGCCGTCGGTCGAGGAATATACGAAGTTCATGTCCAGCGCCGACCCGAAGAAGCGGGACGCGCTCGTCGATGAACTGCTCGGCCGCAAAGAATTCGTCGAGATGTGGGTGATGAAGTGGGCCGAATTGCTGCAAATCCGCACGAATCAACAGATCACCACCAAACCGATGCTGCGGTACTACGAATGGCTGCAAGAGCGAATCGCCAAGAACTACCCGATGGACAAGATGGTTCAGGAACTTCTCTCCGCCAAGGGAGGCACTTTCGCGAACGCGGCGACCAACTACTACCAGATTGAACGAGACACGCTGAAGACTTCCGAAAACGTCGCTCAGGTCTTCATGGGGATGCGGATTCAATGTGCTCAGTGCCACAACCATCCGTTCGATCGATGGACGATGGATGACTACTACAGCTTCGCCGCATTCTTTTCTCAGATTGGCCGCAAGCAGGGGGAAGACCCGCGTGAGATCATCATCTTCAATGCCGGCGGAGGCGAAGTCGCCCATCCTGTCGGCGGACGGCAAATGACGCCGAAGTTCCTCGGTGGAGCGGTTCCTGACGTTGCGGGCAAGGATCGTCGCGAAGTCATGGCGAATTGGCTGGCCTCAAAAGAAAACCCGTATTTCGCCAAGAACCTGGCGAATATTGTCTGGTCGCACTTTTTTGGCCAAGGGATCATCGACCAGGTCGATGATGTTCGCGTCAGTAACCCGCCGTCAAACGCCGAACTGATCGACGAACTTGGTAAGAAGTTCACGGATTACAACTACGACTTCAAAAAGCTGGTACGCGACATCTGCACGTCGCGGATTTACCAGCTCTCAACGAAGACCAACGAGACAAACGCGCTCGACGAGCGAAACTTCTCGCGCGCGACTCTGCGTCGTATCCGTTCGGAGGTACTGCTGGACTGCATCACGCTGGCGACGCAAACGAAAGACAAATTCGGCGGTCTGCCTCTTGGTTCACGAGCCGTTCAAATCGCTGACGGCAACACCTCGACGTACTTCCTGACCACCTTTGGCCGTGCGACACGAGACAGTGTTTGTTCGTGCGAAGTGAAGATGGAGCCGAACTTGTCGCAAGCTCTGCACTTACTCAACGGCGACACGGTGAACAGCAAGATTCAACAGGGGGGCCTCATCGACCTGCGCCTGAAGGAAGGGAAGACTCCGTCTCAGATCATCGAGGAGATGTACCTCCGCACGTTGACGCGCAAACCAACGGACAAAGAACTTGGAGCGCTCAACGGAGTCCTCGTGAATGAAAAAGATCCCAAGCCGGTCCTCGAAGATGTGTTCTGGTCGCTGTTGAACTCGCGAGAGTTTGTGTTCAACCACTGATCGCGAGGTCAGGTCGTCATGCCAAGGCCACGCAAAACTTGGCAAGAACAACTTCCGGACAACAAAGGTTTTCCCAAAGTCGTTGTTATTGAAGGAGAGAATAAAAAAGCTGGAGCAAAGGAACGGTCGCAATTCCGGCTCCGCGAGAAGTAGACGAGATCATGAAGGCCGTCCCGAAAGGGCGTCTCATTACCACCAAAGAAATTCAGGCAAGGATCGCACAGAAGTACAACGTCACGATGGGCTGCCCGATCTGTTGCGGCATCTTCGCGTGGATCGCGGCGAACGAAGAGGAGTTCAGAGGATTCAAACGAATCACGCCGTATTGGCGGACTCGGAAGTCCGGCAGAGAGCTCAATCCGAAGTTTTCGGGCGGTGTCGAAGAATTGAAGGTCTGGCTCGAAGTCAAAGAGAATCGAGTCGTGTCCAAAGGGAAGAGGTGGATTGTTGCGGATTATGAGAGTCGATTGGTTTCAGTCGGTTCAGCGGATCGAACGCAACAGACCAGTCGGGCAAGCTCGAGTGGCAAACTTGCAAAATCTGTCGTTCGAGGCCGATAGACGAAGTGGGGAAAAATTTTCGGAATGTGACGAGGTTGAGTTCATCACAGAGTCACAGAGGTCACACAGAATCGTAGTGGTATCTCGCCGTGAGTTCTGTGGGCCTGTGCTGAAATCTGAGTTTGGAGTTTGAGACATGTCATCAAAATCGATTCGTTGGTTGAGTGTGTTTGCGTTGGGTGGATTGTTGGCCGGTGGATTTGTCGGCAATGCCCGCGCGGCCGACGCTCCCAAAGTCACCTACGCGGACCATGTGCTCCCGATCCTCCGAGCGAAGTGCCTGAGTTGTCATAACACGGACAAAAAGAGCGGTGGTCTCGACCTGTCGAATTTCACAGCGGTCAAAGCAGGAGGCGGTTCTGGGGAAATCTTTGACCCGGGCAATTCCGGCGCGAGCATTCTTTGGAAGGTCATCAACCACGAAGAAGAACCGAAAATGCCCCCCAACAGCGAAAAGCTCCCGGCGGACATGCTCGCGGTGATCAAGAACTGGATCGATGGGGGTGCGCTCGAAACGACGGGCAGCAAGGCGCTTGCCAGCAAGAAGCCGAAGATGGACCTGAAACTGACCGCCGCGCCGACCGTGCGGCCGGAAGGTCCGCCCCCGATGCCGGGACGGATGAGCCTTGCTCCAGTCGTGCGAACGAAGGCGACGACGGCCATCACGAGCCTCGCGGTCAATCCGTGGTCTCCGCTGGTAGCGGTGCCGGGACAGAAGCAAGTGCTGCTGTACAACACGGCGACGCTCGAGTTGCTGGGCGTGCTACCGTATCCGGAAGGTATTCCGCAGGTCTTGAAGTTTAGCCGCAACGGTAGTTTGTTGATGGCTGCCGGCGGACACGCGGCGGCTCAGGGTAAGGTCGTGATCTTCAATGTGCGAACCGGCGAACGAGTCACCGAAGTCGGCGATGAACTCGACACGGTCCTTGCTGCCGACATTTCGCCCGATCAATCCCTGATCGCGCTCGGTGGCCCAGCCAAGATGATTCGCGTCTATTCGATCGCCGATGGCTCGAAGCTGTGGGAATCGAAGAAGCACACCGATTGGATCACGTCTTTGGCGTTCGCCCCCGATAGCGTGCTGCTGGCGACCGGCGACCGCAACGGTGGCGTCTTTGTCTGGGAGGCCGAGACTGGCCGCGAGTTCCACACGCTGAAAGCTCACTCGGCGATGATCACCGGATTCTCGTGGCGGCTGGATTCCAACATCCTGGCATCGAGCAGTGAAGACACGACCATTCGCCTCTGGGAGATGGAAAACGGCGGCAACGTCAAAGGCTGGGGAGCACACGGAGCCGGGGTCTCCTCCGTCGATTTCGCTCGTGACGGTCGGATCATTTCGTCGGGACGCGACCGAGTTGTGAAGATCTGGGATCAGAACGGCACCGCCGTGCGAGCCTTCGAAGCGATGGGAGACCTTGCTCTGGCTTGTGCGATTTGCAACGAAACGAATCGCGTCATCGGAGCCGATTGGACCGGAACGATCCGCGTTTGGAACGCCGCCGACGGCGCGAAGATTGGCGACCTGACGCCGAACCCGCCGACGCTGGAAGAACGTCTCGCTGCTGCGAATGCTGCCGTGCAGGCAACGACGGCGGAAGCCAAAACTGCAACCGACGGCTACTCTGCCGCTCAAGCTGCCGCCGACAAGGCCAAAGCCGACCTCACCACCGCCAACACCAAGATGGCCGAACTGACGAAAGTCGTCACCGACACGACCGCTGCCGCCGTGAAGAGCAAGGAAGTCATCGCCGCAGCGCAAGCCGCTCACGATGCTGCTGCCAAAATCGTGACGACACTCGATCCCGTTGTCACGGTGTTGACAGATTCCGTGACAAAAGGAACCGATGCGGCCGCGAAGAATGCCGCCGATAAAGAGATCGCTGCGGCTGTCGCCGCACTCAAAACGCTGCTCGACAATCGAGCCGCTACTCTTACCGCGAACAAGAAAGTCGTGGCCGACAAGGTCGTCGAATTGACCAAAGGCAAAGAACTACTGGTTGCTCAAGAGAAACTGATCACTGACAGCAATGTCGCGCTGGAAGCGGTTAAGAAGACAGTTCCCGACCTGGCCGCCGCTGACAAAACGATGACTGAAAAAGCGGTCGCCGCAAAGGCGGTTGCTGATGCAGCGAATGCCAAACTTGTGAATACGCAAAAGGATGTTGCTCGCTGGACCGCCGAGATCGACTTCGCGACCAAGCTGCGTGTTCTCTCCGAGAAGCAAGCCTTGGCCGCACCGCTGGTCGCGGCGTTCGAAGAGGCTCTCGTGGCAGTCAACAAAATGAAGGCCGTTCTGGCTGCCGCTCAGCAAGTGGTCGTGACCTCTCAGACGAATGTCAACACTGCCAACGCCGCAGTCGCCACCGCCAAGCAGGTGCTGACCACCGCGTCTAATGAACACACGGCCGTCAACACGACGGTCACCGGCCTCGAGGCAGCGCTGCCGGCGCTCAAAGAGGCTCAAGCCAAGGGAGCCGAAGTCGCCGCCAAAGCCGCGGCGGATAAGGAACTCGCCGCTGCCGCCGAGTTGCTCAAAACGGTCCTCGACAAGCAAACTGCGAATCTGGCTACCGCCAAGACGCTGCTGACCGAGAAAGCTGCCGCCGTTGAAAAGGCCAAGGTCGCCGTCGCCGAAATGGAAAAGAAGGCCACAGAGGCGGTGGCTGTGCTCAACGCTTCAAACGCCAAAGTCGCGGAACTTACTGCTGCGATGAAACCGATTGAGGACAAATTTGCCTCGGCCAAACAAGCCGCCGACCAGGCCTTGCAGCCGGTGACCGCCTTGCAGCAAGAAATTCAGAAGCTGAAGGAAGTGAAGCTGTAACCCCTCCAACGCCCGCCCAATTTGGGATGAGGAGTTTGCCGTGCTTCATCGACGCGACGCCATGATGCGATTGGGGCAGATGGGGCTGGGAGCATTGACGCTGCCGCAGCTCTTGCAGGCGGAGACCGATCGACGAACGGCTCGCTTAAGTACGGGCGGGTTGAGCAAGGCTAAGTCGTGCATTTTGGTGTATCTGTGGGGCGGGCCGCCTCAACACGACACGTTTGATTTGAAACCGAATGCTCCCGAAGGGATTCGCGGTTTGTTCCACCCGATCGATTCGGTCATCCCCGGCATTCAAGTCTGCGAGCACTTGCCGCAGATTGCCAAGCACACGGACAAGATGGCGATCATTCGCTCGCTGACGCATCCCAGCAACAACCACGAGCCGAGTGTCTATCACACGCTCACCGGTCGAGTGAACAACACGTTGGCCGTGCCAAGGAACGCTCGCAATCGACGCGATTTCCCGACGCTCGGTTCGATCGTGGGATACTTCTCGCCCCCCAGCGGCATTCCGGCGAGTGTGACGATTCCGCGAGCGATCGGGCATGACGGTGTTGTCTATTCGGGGACTCACGCGGGGTTCCTCGGTCCCAAGTATGACCCGATCGAAACGCAGCCACCCGCCGAAGTGAACGAGAAAGCTCCGCACAATTTTGATCTGCCGCCGGGAGTTGACGAGCATCGACTGCAATTGCGGTTCGGGTTGCTCGGCGCGGTTGAGTCGGTTGATCGAGCGATGCAGCAGCAGAAGGCGACTCGCGGGATCGACAGTTATCGAGAGCAAGCGTTTCGAATGCTGACCTCGCCGGAAGCCAAACGCGCGTTTCGGATCGACGACGAGCCGGCGAAGGTCCGTGATCGCTACGGCCGCAACGAATACGGCGAGTGTTTTCTGATGGCCCGGCGGCTGGTCGAATCGGGCGTGCGTTTGGTCACGTTCACCTGGTATTTCGTCGCGAAGGACGGCAACGTGCTTAACGTCTGGGACAACCACGGCGGGATCGGGTCGATCGGCGGGATCACCGGTTATCAGATGCTCCAGGAATTTTATTGTCTGCCGTCGCTCGATCAGGGCTACTCGGCGCTCCTGGAGGACCTGTCGGGGCGTGGATTACTGGACGAGACGTTGGTCGCAATGTTTGGCGAGTTCGGCCGGACTCCGAAGATCAACTCGAGCAAAGGCCGTGATCATTGGGGAGCGTGTCAATCGGCCGTGTTGGCCGGGGGTGGCATTCGTGGTGGTCAGGTTTACGGTTCCAGCGACGAGCACGGAGCGTATCCGAAGTCGAAGCCGGTCAGTGTTGAAGACTTGCACGCGACGATGTTTCACTCGATGGGGCTTAGCCCGGAACTCGAAATCCATGACTCCGAAAATCGGCCGTACCGCATCAGCGAAGGGCAGCCGATTCGCGAGCTCTTGGGGACGTGACCTTCATCCTCGACCGCGAGCGATGCGGCCGTTGATGACCAGGGCGATCAGGAGCACAACGCCCATCACAAACGGACGCAACAGGTCGAAGTGTGTGAGTCCCTCGATTTTCACTGAGTTCAATCCGACCTTGAGCACGGTGAATGTGATGACGCCGATCAGCGTTCGCGGCATGCTTCCCTCGCCGCCGAAGAGGCTCGTGCCGCCGAGCACGACGCAGGCGACCGCCTCGAGCAGCAGTTCGGTGTTTTGATCGAGGCTCACGCTTTCGAGACGGCCGGCATTCACCAGTCCGCCGAGTGCGGCTGTAAGGCCGCTGATGATGAGGCAGGCGATCACAATGCGCGGCGTGCGCACGCCAGCCAGCCGAGCGGCCTCACGGTTGCCGCCGGTCATGTAGACGTAGCGGCCAAATCGCGTGTGTTGCAGGACAACGTGACCGACCAGCATCACGGCGACTGCCAGCATCGCACTGTACGGGATGCTTAGCCCCCCCAACCAAAGGCCGTCGTTCCCAAGCTTTTTGAGCAACGAAGGCATGTTGAATTTTTCGCTCTTGGTCAGGTACTTCGCGAGTCCCTCGCAGACGAACATCATCGCCAAAGTAATGATGAAGCTCGGCAGCCGTGACGTGACGGTCAATGCGCCCGCCAACCATCCGATAACAAGTGCGATCACGAACGGAATTGACAGCACCGCGAGCAATGGCAGCATGCTCATCACGGCTTCGCTTTGCCCTTTCGGACCAGCGGCGAAGGATTGTTCGAAGAGCACACCGCAGACGCAGGCCGACAGCAGCGCGATCTTGCCGACGGCCAAGTCGATCTCTGCCGTGAGCAGCACGAACGTCAAGCCGACTGAGACGATCGCCAGGACGGCTCCCTGCTCCAGGACCAAGCTGGCAGTCCCGAAATTCAAAAAGTTGCTTGGTCCGACGAGAACCGTGAAGATCGCCAGCAGCGCGAACAAACTGATGAGGGGAGCCAAATCGCCGGCGTGCCAGCGGTCCCGAAGCCACGCATTCCAGCCGGATTTTGAGAGTGTGTTTGACATTGTGCGGACATTCTGACGGACAACGTGCTTCGCGAGTAGCGTCGGCGGAATCGGCCAGTCGGTTCGGTTGAAGAAACTCTGCCGAATTTGCCGATCAGGACTGAGGCCGAACGGCTTGGCCGAAAGGACATCCGTCATGACTCGCGAATTCAACGTGCTGGCGTTGGTGAAAGACGCCGAGCGGTACATCTTTCTGTACGACGAAGAGAGTTCGGACACTTTGTTGCAGCAACTCGGCCAGTTCGCGGCGGACAAAGACCTGAGCTTTACTTGGTACGACGCGGCCTTGCTCAGCCAAAAAGTTCGCCGGCTGAGAGAAGAAGCCGAAGCGGAAGCGCGCGAGCAGTGGTCGCGCGAGACGACGTGGTAGGCACGCATGCACGCCGCCGTTGACGGATTCCTGCGTTCGCTGCGTGTCGAGCGAAATGCTTCGCCACTGACACTGAAGTCGTACGCAGAGGACTTCAACAGCCTCTTTGACTATTTGCAGGATCGAGTCGGCCGCATTCCAGAGCCGTCGGAGACCGACATCTCGATGCTGCGTGGCTACGTCGCGTACTTGCACGAGTGCCAGTATGCCAAGACAACCATCGCACGTCGGCTCGCCTGCCTGCGAAGCTTCTTTCGGTACTGTGCTCGCGAGAAACTGACGTCGTCGAACCCCGCAAAGGCGCTTCGCACTCCGCGCACCGGTCGCAAGCTGCCAGGCTTTCTGACCACTCAGCAGACAGTCTCGCTCATCGAAGCACCGCTGACGGATCAACCCTCCGGCCTGCGGGACCGCGCAATGCTGGAGACGATGTACTCGGCCGGCCTTCGCGTCGCCGAGTTAGTGGGACTCAATCTGTCCGACTGGGACCAAGATGCGAACGTGCTGCGTGTCCGCGGCAAGGGCCGCAAAGAGCGGATCGCTCCGGTTGGCCGCCATGCCAGCATGGCTTTGCACAAATGGCTCGCTGTACGCGAGGTGGCTTTGAATGTACCGACTCAGGATCGCGAGGCACTGTTTTTGAATCGCTTCGGCAAGCGGTTGACGACTCGCAGTGTCGGGCGCATGTTAGAGAAGTACGTGAAGGCGAACGGTCTCGATTCGAAGACTAGCCCGCATTCGCTGCGTCACACATTCGCGACCCACATGCTCGACGGTGGAGCGGACCTTCGTAGCGTCCAAGAGTTGCTCGGCCACAAGAGTCTGACGACGACGCAGATCTACACGCACGTCAGCACGCAACGAATGCGTGAAACCTACGACAAATCTCATCCACATTCGCAGCCGACTCGGGGTCGAAAGTCGTAGGTCATGCTTTCGAGCCTGGCCTGAATTGGCAAGATCGCGTCAACTGTTGATCGGTTCCGTCTGGAAAGGCTGGCCTACTTCGCAAGAGCTGCTTTCACGGCTTCGGCGACGTCGTCATCGGTGAATTGTTTGTCAGCATCGACGTCGATCGCGAAGGTCTTGATCACATTGCCATCACGATCGAAGAGCCGCAGGCAGGGGAGCGTCGCGCCGGGAATCTCGAAGGACTCAAACGATTCGTCGCTCGCCCCAGCCTTGCTGCGCAGGTTGTCGAACGGTACCTGCTGTTCGGCGAGAAACTTCACGACCTCGTCGTGAGCGTCGTCGTCGTCCATTGCGACTCCGATGATTGTCAGTCCTTCGGCTTGATGTTGCTTAGCCAAAGCGACGGTGTGTGGGAACTTCTTGCGACATGCCGCACACCAGGTCGCCCAGTAGTCGACCAAGACGACTTGTCCCTTATGTTTCGCAAGAACCAAGTCAAATCCCGATCGATCAACCACTGGTATCGCGGCCGAAGTCACATCCGCGAGAACCACGGATTCAACAGTCGTCGTGAGCGGCGGTTCGGTTTGTGGCCCGGGAATTTCGAGGTCATTCGATTCGGATTCAATCGACTTTGACTTGGGGCTTCCAGATCCGATCATCGTGTTATTCGACTCGGAATTGCAGCCAAGACTCCCAAGTAAGCCGATGACAGCAACCAACAACAGAATCTTGGACAGTTTTAGAAAGACCATGAATTTGCTCCGTCAGAAAATCTCGAATCAGGGGCCTCGAAATACGAATTCGAGCGTGGCATTACTCGTATTCGATTTCGCAACCGACTTGCCGGGTTTCAGCAACATCGGGCGACTTGCCGGCCAGCAATGCGTCGACGGCGTCCCGAAGGAATCGTTCGGTCACCTTTGATTCGTCGAGATGGTCGTCGATTTTGCCCATGTAGGCGACTCGGCGTTGTTGGTCGAGCACAAACACATGCGGAGTGTGCGTGGCTCCGTAGGCTTTCGCAATCTTTTGGCTGGGGTCGATCAAGTACGGAAAATTGAAGCCGCTGCCCACAGCACGAACTTTCATTTGCGGCAGTTGGTCCGTCGCCCGCTGGCTAACGCTGATCGCGAGGAATTCGACCCCTTTGTCTCGATAATCGTCGACGAAGCGGATCAAACGTCGTTCGTAGGACTTCACGACCGGACAATGATTGCTGGCGAAAACGACGACGACCAACTTGGACGCTTTGAGATCGCTCAGGCTGTGGCGTTTGTCATCGACGCCAAGCAGGTCGCTCCACACGGGAGCTGGTTTGCCGATGTCGAGCACTTTATTGAATTTCGCCGCCCTCAGTGTTGATGTCGAAAGCAACACCGCGGCACCAACAACGAAATACGTTGCGCATTCAACCCATCGACGGATGCGCGTCATCTCTCGGTCCCTTAGTTACTTTTTAGTTCCGGGCTTCGTCGGAGCGGCTTTGGTTGAATTGGCCTTTGCCGGAGCGGTCTTCGCTGCGGGCAACTGTTTGAGTAGTGCTTTGTATTTTTCTACGCGATCCGGCCCATCGAGCTGTGGGCTGAGTACCAACGTGGCGTTGAGCAACTGTGCCGCCTGCGTGCTCTTATCCGCTTGTTTTTGAGCGGCGAGGCAGAAGGCGCAGTTGTAAACGACTTCGTAGTATGCCGGAGGTTTTTTTCCTGGTGCACTTTGAAGTTTCAAGCGGATGTTGGTCCACCATTTGACCGCCTCGTCGTAGCGTTTCGGATCCGCCTCGGCCAAGGCTTGCAGAATGTTCCCTTTTTCGATGAGCGGTTCCAGAGCGTTCGGCTGCTCTTTGAGCAACGCTTCGACCTGCTTGAGGGACTCGTCGTAATTTTTCGCGGCACGCAGCAAACTGATTAATTGCGATCGAACACGAGTCATCGCCTTGGCAGCTACTTTTGCGAACGCAGGGTCAGCGGCGGATCGGTCAATAATCGCCTGGAACTGATCGCGAGCCTTTTCGGTCAGGCCGATTTCCTGGCTGGATTCAGCGAGAAAGACCAAGCCGGCGAGGTCGTATTGCTTCCGTTCGTTCAACTTCTCCAACAAATTCGATAATGCTTCGCGTTTTGCGGTCTCGGCGAACTTGGCATTTTTGACGCGGCCATCCTCCTCACCCTCCGCCGTTGCGTTCGTCTTGGCCGCCGCCTCAGCGGCGATCAATTCGGCCGCGGCCTTCTTCCATTCACCCCGGATCATCTTGGCGAACTCGATCAGCACTCCGTTGACTGGCGGGATGTCCTCGCCACTGGTCACCAGAATGTTGCCGACATCGACTGAGTCATTGACCTTGTCGAGCGTGGCATAGGCTCGCATCGAGTTGACCAAAATCCGCAACGTCGTCTTGTCCATTCCGGCCGGAGGTTTGGACTTCAGAGCATCGACCATCGGTTGCAAAAGTTGCAGAGCTTCCTCGATTTTGTTCCCGTCCATATGGACCTCAGCCAGCAGCAACTGCGTGTCTTGAAGAGACTGCGCCAGCGCGGCTCCGCCATTCTCCACTTTGCCGAACGCAACCAGGCTTTTTTCCAGAAACTCGACTGTCTTCTGACGATTTGACTGCAAAACATCGGGCTTCGCAGCGTCTCCCTTCTTTTTTTCGTCGATGTAGGCTCTCCAATGTGTTTGGCCAGCGAGCTGCAACGCCGTCGGATAACGATCCGACGCCGGATTCACGCTGGTAAAAATTTCGATCGCACCCTTGGTGTCTGGTGGGACTGGTAAGAGTTTGAGCTTGCCCTTCGCGATTCGGGCGTCGTCCGCTTCCGCATGCTGCGGCCATTGCTTGAGTAGCAACTCGGTGGATTCGTTGATCCGCTCCATTGCGGCGGCATCACGAGTCTGGCCGTACAAGTACAGAGCGATGTTGACCGCCAGTGACGCGGCCGCCGGTGCCTTGGCGTAACCCGTGTTTTCTTTGGCGAGTGTCAGTGCGGTCGTGTAACCCTCGGCCGCTTTGCCGACTTGATACTGAGCGGTCGCGAGCATCATGCGAGTGGCCAGGACTCGATTCTTGTCTTTGACGTCCGCGCTGAGTTCGATCGCCTTCGCGTAGGCCTTCTCGGCCTCGCCCCAATTCGATTTGATGTCCGCAGCAGCGGTAGCTTCGCTGGCGGCCTTGGCAGAACCATCGCCAACGGCGATGGCTTCCTCAAACGAGGTGAGTGGGGCATCTGCCCCTCCTGAAGCGAGTCGCAGTAAGCTGATCGCCTCCTTTTGAAAGTCGCTGGGCACCGCCTTGATGTCCGCAAGTCGGGACTTCGCTTTATTGGTGGCTTCTGTGGCCTGAGATCCCTTGAGTGTTTTGGAAACTTCGAGATACGCCTTGGCCAGCTCAAGCGCAATGCCTTGATACCCATTTGATCGTTTGATCCGTTCGTGCCCCTTGAGCCACTCTTCTGCGTCGCTGATCAACTCTTCGTATTTTTTATTCCGCCCCAGCAGCATCAAACGATAACGGTTGACTTCATCGAACATTGCCGCCCATTGAGCTTGGCGGTTGTCCTTGTCGGGTGGTCGTGCCGACATGACCTCGTCGTAAATCTCCAAAGCGGTCGCGAAGTCTCCCATCTCTTCGAGAGCCTTGCCCTCCCACATCTTCGCGTAGATGCCAGTTCGCTCCTCGCGATTCTCTTGGTAAATCCCGTCAAACCCCTTGTAGGCCTTTTGAAGAATTGCTTTGCGGTTCGGATCGGCAGCATCCGAGTAAGTCAGGCCGATGTTGTAATCGACAGTCGCCGCTTTGAAGCGCGCGTTGTACCAAGAGTCCACCAAATCCAAATATTGGCGTTCTGCTCGCATACTGGTGAACTTCTTCTTGCCCGGCATGCTTGCTTGAACCTTGTCGATACGATTCTTGTACATCGTCGCTGCTTCGTCGTATTTCGGCCGAGCTTCACCGAACAGCTTGCGAGCGTCTGGAATGAGCGCGTCTTTTTTGGTCTTGTCGCGTAGAGCCGTCCGCAGGGCGTTTTGTGCTCGGAACAGGGAAATGTCTCCGGAGGTCATCTGGGCAGAGGCTGCCTCTTCATGGTTGGCATTCTCCTTGAGAAACTTGTCGAGCGACTGTTGGGCTTCGAGGATGTGCTTCTGCTGGAGGTCCACGTTTGGGGTCTCGCTTGCCGCGACACGCAGGCTACGAGCCATCTCCAAATCCCACGTCGTCTTCGTGTCCTCCGGCAGGTCGGGCCGCTCCTTGATTTGATTGAGGTAATGCACTGCCAAATCGCCGTGTCCTCGCTCGTGCAGGCCGCGTAAGAATCCAATGAAGTCTTCGTCTGCCCGTGCTCGATCGGCCATCACTGCTGCCGAAAGGGCCAACGCCACCGTGCTCCAACATGCCAGTCGTTGCCACATCATCGCCAATCCTTATGTGAGGCTCTCTTGTTCACAACGCTCCTAGGAATAACTACGACTCTCGTCGGGGAGAGTTCATCAATCAGCCATCAATTCCGCAAGGCTCTGAATTTGCGGGCGTCCACTCCGATTCTGTTCGTTCTCTTGCCGGATCAATGAGACGAATGACGGTTCAGGCAGCGGCTCTAGAAAAGCATCTCCGATGTTTTTGTCCGATCAAGAGTCCGTCTTGCGAATTGCTGCCAGGTCTTGTGCTTTCCGGTCTTTGAAGCTGACTTGCCGATGCATCCGAAGTGCGGGGCGGCCTGTGCGGTATGCTCAAATCCTGACTCCCAAACATTGCCGATTTGGCAGTATGCACCTCTGGTGTGTCTCTGGTTTTGTGCCGGTTGGCAGTCGCTCGAGTACTCGTGTGCCGATGCAACCTCAAGCCGCTCAATCTGTTGGAATCTGATGCCCGATTTGGCCCATGATTCGCTAACAAACGCGATGCCTCAAACTGTTGCCAAATTTCCGAGGCGTTTTTCCGTCTGATCGACGTGCAAGTTCTTGAGGAGACACAGATGGCCAAGGCCGCCGGGAAGAAATCCGAAAAGCTGGTCCCGTTGGGGGATCGCGTGGTTGTGAAACGTGCCGAAGCCGAGACGACAACGCTCGGTGGAATCGTGCTGCCGGATTCGGCAAAGGATAAACCGCAACGCGGTGAGGTTTTGTCGGTCGGCGAGGGCTATGTCCGTCGCGACGGCAAAAAGGTCGCTTTGACCGTCAAGGCTGGCGATCGCATCCTCTTCAGTTCCTACGCCGGCGATGAAATCAAGGTCGGCGACGAGACGTATCTGCTTATGCGTGAGAGCGACATTCTCGCGACGTTCTAACTTTTAACTCTGGAGCGCGGGGTGTCAGCCTCGCTTTGAATGCCTTTGCTGGACGTAACCACTGAAGTGTTCTGTCAAACAAAGTCGGTTCACCAAACCTTGTGAATTCAAAAACTAAAACGATCCAAAGCGGTGCTGACACACCGCACTCCAAAAGCTCAGGAGACTTCTGACATGCCCAAGATGATTGCCTTTGATCAAGAGGCGAAAGATGCCGTGCGTCGTGGCGTGAGCAAGTTGGCGAAAGCCGTTCGCACCACGCTCGGCCCGCGCGGCCGCAATGTGATTATTGAGAAAAGTTTCGGCTCTCCGACCGTCACTAAGGACGGCGTGACCGTCGCCCGTGAAATCGAACTCTCCGACAAGTTCGAGGACATGGGCGCTCGCATGGTGAAGGAAGTCGCCAGCAAGACCTCCGATAACGCCGGTGACGGCACCACGACTGCCACCGTGCTGGCTGAAGCGATCTTCAACGAAGGTCTTAAGGCCGTCGTCGCGGGTGTGAATCCGATCGATATGAAGCGTGGCATGGATAAGGCCGTGGCCGACGTGACCGAGAAACTGCACGCCGCTGCGACTGAGTGCAAGAACAAGAAGTCGATCGCTCAGGTCGGTACCGTCGCCGCGAACGGCGACGAAGAGATCGGCAACATCCTGGCCGAAGCGATGGACCAAGTCGGCAAGGACGGGGTCATCACCGTCGAAGAGAGCAAGAGCCTGAAGACCGACTTCGAAGTCGTTGAAGGTATGCAGTTCGACCGTGGCTATCTCAGCCCGTACTTCGTCACGAACCCGAACACGATGGAAGCGTTCTACGAAGACTGCTACGTGCTGATCCACGAGAAGAAGATCTCCAACATCAAGGATCTCGTTCCGGTGCTGGAGAAGGTCGTGCAATCCGGCAAGCCGCTGCTGATCGTCGCTGAAGAAGTCGAAGGCGAAGCTCTGGCGACGTTGGTGATCAATAAGCTGCGTGGCACGTTCAAGTGCGTCGCGGTCAAGTCGCCCGGTTACGGCGATCGTCGTAAGGCGATGCTGCAAGACCTGGCCATCATGTGCGGTGGCACCGCGATCTTCGAAGACCTGGGCATCAAGTTGGAGAACGTCCAACTCAGCGACCTGGGCCGAGCAAAGAAGGTCATCGTCGATAAGGACAACACGACGGTCATCGAAGGCCACGGTAAGACCGCCGACATCAAGGCTCGCATCGACCAGATTCGTCGGGAACTCGAAGTCAGCACCAGCGACTACGACAAGGAAAAGCTCGAAGAGCGAATCGCGAAGCTGTCGGGTGGTGTGGCTCAGATCAACGTTGGTGCCGCGACCGAATCGGAAATGAAAGAGAAGAAAGCTCGCGTCGAAGACGCCCTGCACGCGACCCGTGCGGCCGTCGAAGAGGGCATTCTCCCCGGTGGCGGTGTGGCGTTGCTCCGAGCAACCGCTGGCCTCAAGGGTAAGGGGCTGACCGACGATGAGACGGTCGGCTACAACATCATCCTCCGAGCCTGCCGTGCTCCGGCGACGCAAATCGCCAACAACGCTGGCGTGGACGGCGGCGTGATCTGCGAGAAGATTCTCGAACTGGACGGCAATAAGGGCTACAACGCCGCGACCGGCAAGTACGAAGACCTCGTCAAGAGCGGCATCATCGACCCGACTAAGGTCACCCGCTCTGCGTTGCAAAACGCCGCCTCAGTCTCGACCCTGCTACTCACCAGCGACGCCCTGATCGCTGAGAAGCCCAAGGACGACGCAAAGAAAGACGGCGGCAAGGACGAGGACATCTACTAAGCCGTCTTCAAGTTAGATCGACCGCTGTGAACAAGACAGCCCTCGACGGGTCCGCTCGCCGAGGGCTGTTCGTTTTTGGATATCGCCGACAAGTCGGATTCCACAGTCTTCGTTGGCTTCATTGACGACCCGCGAGTCGCTCTTGAAACTGTCGAGCGTCGTCAGATTTTCCGCAATTCTCGGCAAGGAGCAAGCAGCATGAAGTTGATGACGTTGTACAACGGTCAGTCGTCTCGATGGTTCAATTCAGTTGTTGTCGCGCTGGTGGGATTGGCGGTCTCCATCAACACCGTTCGCGGCGAAAACTGGCCGCAGTGGCGTGGGCCGAAGAACAACGGGATCTCGAATGAGACGAACACGCCGACGAAGTGGTCGAAGACGGAGAACGTCGCGTGGAAGTTGTCGCTGCCGGGACCGGGGGGAGCGACTCCGGTGGTGTGGGGCGAACGGATCTTTGTCACGTCGGTTGATAAGAGCTCTGGTGATCTGCTGTTGCTATGCGTTGGAACGGACGGCAAGGAAAAGTGGCGGCAGGTGATGGCCTCCGGCAATAAAGATGTCCGAGGCGATGAGGGGAACTCCGCTTCCAACTCACCCAGCACTGATGGTGAGCATGTCTGGGCGATGATGACCAACGGCATTATCGGCTGCTGGACGGTCGAGGGCAAAGAGGTGTGGAAGTTCAACCTGCAAGACCGATACGGCAAGTTCAACATTCAGTTTGGAATGACCTCGACGCCGGTGCTCGATGGCAACGAATTGTATCTGCAACTCATCCACGGCGACGGCAACGCCAAGACGCGCGAGGCGATCGTCGTGTGCGTGGACAAGAAGACCGGAAAAGAAATCTGGAAGCGTGATCGACCCAGTGATGCGATTGCCGAGAATGAACACTCCTACGCCTCGCCGGTGATTTACGAAGAGGGTTCGACGAAGTTCTTGCTCAGTCACGGAGCGGATTTCATCGTGGCCCACGACCTGAAGGACGGTCACGAGATTTGGCGCTGCGGCAATCTGAATGCGAAAACCAAATACGATTCGACGCTGCGGTTCGTCGCGTCTCCCGCAGTCAGCAAGGGGATCATCGTCGTCCCGACGGCGAAAGGAGCACCGGTTTTTGCGTTGAAGCCAGATGGCAAGGGTGACATCACGGACAACGCAGCGGCTCATCTCTGGAAGCACGCGAAGACCCCGGACGTGCCGTCGCCGCTGATCCACGACGGACTGGTTTATCTCTGCATGCAGGACGGACAGCTTCACCTTCTGGATCAGAAGGACGGCGAGCAGGTTTATCTCAAGCGAGCCCACAACGATCGCTACCGGGGTTCACCGGTTTACGCGGATGGAAAGGTGTATCTGACGGCTCGCGGCGGAATCGTGACGGTCATTAAAGCTGGCCGCGATTATCAAGTGCTTGCCGAAAATGATCTCGGCGAGGCGATTTCGGCATCGCCAGTCTTCGCGGGCGGTACGTTATATCTACGATCGTTCGATGCGTTGTGGGCGATCAAGAACAAGTAAGCTCCGACGCGGAGAGCACTTCGTCAATCAATTTCTTCGGAGCGCCGATGCCGACGACGTGAACATCGCCGGTGAAGGCTTGCGAGGTGGGGAGGTCGAAACCCCGTTTGCGTGCGACGAACGTCGCTGTGTGCGCGGCTCGGACGCAAACCGGAATTCCGTCGACGAGTGTTTCAATCGGCTCGCCCGTGTCGCAGTCGAGACCAGACGGAAGATCGACGGCCAAGACTTTGCGAGCGGAACGATTAATCGCGGCGATGGCGGTGCGATATGGCTCGCGGACTTCGCCGAGGGTACCTGTGCCCAGCAACGCATCGACGATCCAATCGGCGTGGCTCAGTGCGTGATCGATGTCAGACAGAGGCGGTTGACGGCCGAGCACAACTCGCGGTGTCTCGGCGGCTTCGAGGATTCGCCAGTTCACAGCGGCGTCTCCGGAGAGTTCCGAAGGGTTCGCAAAGAGCAGCACTCGCGCATCGCAGCCAAGCAGTTCGAGATGCCGTGCGATCACGAAGCCGTCGCCGCCGTTGTTTCCTTTGCCGGCACAGACAATGACTGGCCCATCGACGCCGAGTGCCAGCAGTCGCTCGGCCGCGCCACGGCCAGCGTTCTCCATGAGCACGAGGCCCGTCATGCCGAACTCGTCAATCGCGCGGCGATCGACCGCGCGGACTTCTTCGCGAGTGAGGCTTCGGACGGACATGGAGGACCTCGATGAGGACGGGCGCTTCTGCCCGTCGTTTGAAGACGGCGAGCAAAAGTACCCATTCTATTCGGCAAGGCGACGGCGCAGCATAGCGAAACTCTGCGGGGGCAAGCTCGCCGCAAGCGACGCGGCGGCTTTTATTTCGAGGTCGTTGTGTTACGATTCGACATGAATTTTCGCCGGGATCTCGAATTTGCCAGCTTTGGATGAGGACCGAACAACGTGCTCGACGCCTACGCCGATCGCTGGGCACTGATCACCGGAGCTTCCTCCGGCATCGGGGCCGAGTTTGCTCGCCGGCTCTCGGCTCACGGCATGCACTTGGTGCTGACGGCTCGGCGGAAAGAACTGCTGGATAAGCTGGCGGACGAACTGCACACTCGGCACGGGACGAAGACCGAGATCATCGTCGGCGACCTGACCGATTCGGCCGAGCCTCAGCGGCTCTGCGAATCGATCGCCGCAAAGGGAATCCAGATTGAACTTCTGGTCAACAACGCGGGTTTCGGCTGGGTCGGGACCATCGACGAGACCGAGCAATCGCGGATGCGGGATCTCGTTCAGCTCAATGTCGCGTCAATGACCGAACTGACCTATCGGATCCTGCCCGGCATGATGGAGCGAGGTCACGGCGGGATTATCAACGTCTCGTCGGTCGCGGGCTTTCAGCCGGTGGCCTACATGCCGACGTACTCGGCCAGCAAAGCCTTCGTGTTGCACTTTAGCGAGGCGTTGTGGGCTGAGTGCCGCGATCGGGGCGTGACTGTCACCGCTCTCTGTCCGGGAACGACGCAGACGGACTTCTTCGATGTGGCCAACGTCCCCGGCTGGCTGAAGAAGCATGACTTCTCGACCCCAGAGCAGGTCGTCAAAGCCGCGATCAAAGCGTTGGAACGCCGGAAGCAGTTTGTGATTCCGGGCTTCAAAAACTGGCTGATCACGTTTGGAGTGCGGATCGCTCGGCGAAAGATGGTTGTGTTGCAGTCGATGAAATTCTTTCGGCCCCGTAAGAAGGACGACTCGTCGCATGATTCGTCCAGCAAAATCGACAAGAAGTAATGACGGGATTGAGACACCTCCATGCAATCTGTGCAATTCGACCAGTTCGGTGAGCCGGCGGAAGTGCTGCAAACGCGAGACATCGAAACGCCGCATCCGAAGTCGGGCGAAGTGCTCGTGCGAATGTTATTCAGTCCGGTCAATCCGTCGGATCTGATGACGGTGCGTGGCGTCTACGGCAAGCTGCCGAATCTTCCCTGTACTCCGGGCTACGAGGGAGTCGGCGTCGTCGAGGCCAGCGGCGGCGGATTGCTCGGAAAGTTCCTGGTCGGTAAGCGAGTTGCGTTGCTCAACGGCATCAACGGGAACTGGCAGGAGAAGACCACGGCGCTCGCCAAACAAGCGGTGCCGCTGCCGAAGTCGCTGCCGTCCGAACAAGGGGCGGCGTTCTTCGTCAACCCGGTTACTGCGTACGCGATGACTCGGCGAGTGCTGGCGGTTCCCGTCGGTGATTGGCTGTTGCAGACAGCGGCCGCTTCAGAACTCGGCAAGATGATCGTGCGGCTGGGGCAGCGATTTGGATTCAAGACGTTCAATGTGGTGCGTCGCTCGGAACAAGTTGAGGTGTTGAAGTCACTCGGCGCGGACGCGGTCGTTGTGTTCGATCCCGCCACACAACCTGCCGACGACCTGCGAAACGAGCTGCATCGCGTCACCGGTGGGCGAGGCGTGCAATTCGGGATTGATCCTGTTGGTGGATTGACCGGTTCGGCTGTCGTCAAGTGCCTGGCGCAAGGGGGCAGGATGTTGGTTTACGGCACTTTGTCGCCGGAACCGCTCAGTTTTTCGCCGCGCGACTTGATGACTCCCGGAGCGTCGATTTCTGGCTTCTGGTTAGCTCGGTGGTTGCCGCAGCTGAGTTTGATCGCCAAATTAAAGTTGATTCGCACCGTGTCGGGACTGATCCAAGAAGGAGTATTGACCTCGCAGATTGGCGAGGTGTTCCCGTTGGACCGCGTCAATGAGGCTGTTGCCGCGGCAGAGACTCCGGGAAGAGCAGGCAAAGTGTTGCTGCGAATCGCAGCCCAGTGACCGTGCTCGCGGTCACGACTCTCGTCGTCGCAAGATCGATTCGACGTCCGCAAGCTGTTCCGGCGTATTGACCCCCATCGCCTCTTCGATCGTCAGCTTTGGGGTGGCGATCACGCGATGGCCTTCGGCCTTGAGAATCGCGGGGACGTCGGTGAGGTAGTACTCCCCTTGGCTGTTGTTTGGACGGATCTGCGTGAGTGATCGAAACAGCAGGCGACTGTCGAAGGCGTAGCAGCCTGTGTTGATTTCACGAATTGCCGCTTCTTCGGGAGTTGCGTCTTTTTGCTCGACAATCTGCAGGAAGTCACCGGACGAGGACCGCACAACTCGGCCCAACCCAAAGTTGTTCTCGGTGATCGCGGTGCCGATCACACAAGCCGCCTGTTGGTCGCGCAGTTCAGCGAGCAACGCCGACAGCGAATTACCTTGTAAGAGGGGCGTGTCTCCCGCGAGGATCAGAACGGGACCATCATGATTTGCGAGTTGCTCGGCACACATCTGCACGGCGTGCCCAGTCCCTTTTTGTTGGGCTTGCAGGGCAAATTCGACATCGCGATGGCGACTGAGTCCGGCTCGAACCAATTCCGCTTGATACCCGACGACGACGACCAGTCGTTTGACTCCGGCCGAGCGAGCTGCGTCCAAAACATGTTCGACCAGCGGACGTCCACACGCCGAGTGCATGACCTTCGGCAAATCGGACTTCATCCGAGTTCCTTTGCCGGCAGCGAGAATGACCGCAACAGGGTCGGACATGATGAAGAATCGGTGATCAGAATCGAATGCCAATGCGACCAATGAACCCGCTGTTGACTTGGAAATCGGGACCGAATCGCTGGTTGACGTGACGACCGAAGACCCAACCCCCTTCGATGAATCCCGACATGATCGGGTTGCTCTTCCGCAGGCCGATCAAGATGCGGTAGTCCTCAAATTCAACCTGATCGGCACGGCTCGCTATGCCTGGAGCCGGAGCTGCTGGATCGAATACCGACGAACCGATCTGATAGGACTCAATGTGGTACTCGCCGTTGACGTACAGCCAGACATCCTCGCCCATGTGGTTACCGCGGTAGTACTGGATTCGCGATTGTGGCCACATGATGCGGAACTCCCAGCGATCGTCAGGCAGCCAGACAAAGCCGGCGTATGGAATGACTCGATCGCGGACGCGATCCCAAAAACCCGCTCCCAACGCCAACTGAAAATGAGGATCGAGTTGCCAAATGAAAATACCGCGACCGTCGACATTGTAGGCCTCGCGGGTCAACGTCTGATGGAAGTCCGAGTTGATCGAGGGATTAAACGCCAGCGTCAGCGCGAAGGGCGCGAACTGACTATTGAGTGGGGTGTCGAATCGGATGTCCCAACCCAAGCGATAGGCATTGGCTGGCAAATCCACACGGGCCGGGTCTGCGGTCGAAATCGGTCCGCTCCAACTGCGGTAGCCCAACTGGTGCTCCAACGAAAACAGCCAGGGAGACCACCACGTTGGAATGGTGTGGTTCAGGCCTATGTTGGCCTCCAAGACCTCAAACTTGCTGGCATTTGCCAAATCCGTCGGACGAGCTGGTAGCCAGCCGACGTCGGCCCACAACGAGTATCCCAAGCGATACGGCTGCGGTCCATTCGCGCCCCACGTCGAAACCCCCGGAAGAGGTGCCGTCATGTACGGCGTGGCGTTCGGATCAGTCTGCTGCAACATTAGAGCTGGTTGATTCGACTGTGGCTCTTCATACGGAGCCGAGTACGTCGGGTTCGAATTTGAAGGCGTCGCTGGAGGCTGTGTGACCGGGGCCGATTTCGCGGGGGTCTCATAGGTTGGCGGAATGTTGCGCCGAATCGGTTCTTCATCACCCATCCCGTCGGCCAGTTGCAATGGCGGGCTTTGTGCGCGAATCACGGTACTGGGCAAAGCAGTTGCCTCGAACAATCCACTGGGTTCAGATCGACGAAAAACCGCAGATGGATCAAGGTCTGGAGCGGAAGGCGGAGTCCAGGAACTCGACAACGCGAGCACACAGAAAACCAATGAGGTATTCACGGTAGAACCTGCGGAAAGAGAGGAAAGTTGAACCGCCAAGTCTCGGCCAGAGGCGGGATGGAAGGCCGATGCTCAAGCGGAATTCGAATGGGATGACGGTTTTGGCACAGATTCAAAAATGCGTCAACACCAATCGGCAAGAAGTGCGGCACTCTTGGCGGGATTTGAGATTATCACGGCCAGATGGGAATTCGACTCAAGCTCTCTGACAGGCTTGGGAGGGTGAGGCTCAAGCCGAGTCGCTGCCCGCGCGACCGGTTGGATGGAAGCCTTGCCCTCGATCTCCGATCCCAAAACGAAAAGAGCCCGATCACTCCTTACGAGCGATCAGGCTCTGGCAACTTAGGTCACAGCGAGCCGGGGCTACTTGTGGTAGCCGAGGCTCACCATGACGTTGTACAGCTCTTCATGCATGATGAAGTGGCGATGATGCCGCAGTTTGTATTAGTCGATCGATTTAGCCAACTCCTGCGCATCAGGATTCAGCAGGCGGTGTGCATCGCGGAATTGACGACGCTCACGCCCCTCAGGATGACCATCTTCGGACTGACGACGATCCATGAACGTGACCGGCTTTTGCTCGGGTAATTGGGACATTAGCATGGCTCCTCGACAGTTCGACCACAAATTGGGGTCACGCGAACTGGTCGAGCAAATCGACTTTGCGTGGAATGGGGCAAATCATTCCCTGCGGCCGTCGTCGGCTGTGGATTTTCTGGAATCCTTCCCACTGGCGCGTCCCGAACAATTGGAACACGCTTTCTTCCGCCACTGATTCGCAGTTCAACCCAACCGAGCATGTCTCGGTGTTTTTTCCCAACCTTCCTGTGAGCATCGGTTCAAAGTCAGCATGAAAATCACAATTCTTGGCGGCGGCGGGATGGCAACGGCTTGTGCGGTCGTACTGGCCGAGCACCCAGCGCTCGACGTGTCGATCTGGGCCCGAAATGCACAGTTCGCTCGCGACATGACCACCTCGCGAGTCAACGATCGCCTGCTCCCCGGTGTCCGCATCCCTGACCGAATCAACATCACGTCCGATGCCGCCTCCGCCGCCTCCGGAGCCGACGTACTCGTTGCCGCAGTCCCGACTGCCTTCCTGCGACAGGCGCTCATCGAGATTGCCGACAAGCTTCCGGCCGGCGTGCCAGTGCTCAGCGTCATCAAAGGACTGGAGAACGACACATTCGCTCGCCCGACGCAGATCATCACCAATGTCCTTGGCTCGCGATCGGTCGCCGCGCTCGGCGGACCGTGTCACGCCGAAGAGGCCGCTCGACGGAAGCCGGCCAGCGTGGTCATCGCCAGCGAGGATGAAGCGTTCGCAACGACCGTTCAAAAACTCTTCGCGACCGATCGCTTCCGGGTTTACACGAATCGCGATCTGCTCGGCGTCGAACTCGCCGGAGCGTTGAAGAACGTCATCGCCATCGCGGCCGGCATCTGCGATGGACTAGGCTATGGCGACAACGCCAAGTCCGCGCTGATCACGCGCGGCCTCGCCGAGATGACCCGCTTCGGCGTCGCGCTCGGGGCCGACAAGCAAACCTTCTTCGGCCTCGCCGGCCTGGGCGATCTGATCACCACCTGCGTCAGCCGCCACGGCCGCAATCGCGGAGTTGGCGAGCGCCTCGGCCGCGGCGAAGCGCTTGCCAACATTCTCGCCAGCATGACCGCTGTCGCCGAAGGGGTGACAACCGCTCGCAGCATCCACGACCTCGCTCGGCAAAAGGTGATCGACATGCCGATCACCCGCGAAGTCTTCGCCGTTCTGTTCGAAACCAAATCGCCCGCCGCCGCCACCGAGTCCCTCATGCAACGCCCACCACGCGGTGAGTAACCGCATCCTCGCCTGAACTGTCCGCTGTCGTCTTGTTGAACTGCAGCACATTTGCGGTACGATGAATCCACTATGGGCAAGAAGCTGACCGTCTATCTGATTGATGGAAACGATAACGGCCCGAGAACAATCGAAATCGGCAACTGGTCAGGGAAAGCGATCCACTCACCACGATCATCTCTGACAAAACTGATGAGTCGCGACGAGTTCACGAAGCCTGGAGTCTACCTTCTCAAGTCCGATCCGAAGGAAGCGATCTACTCCGAACGCATTTACATTGGCGAAGCGGAAAACGTTGGTAAGCGGCTGAAGCAACATCTCCAAAACGGCGAGCGAGACTTCAAGGAGTGCATCTTCTTCATCAGCAAGGACGAACTCCTTACCAAGTCACACATCAAGTACATCGAATCGAGGCTGGTCTGCATCGCGCGTGAGGCACAAAACGCAGAAATTGAAAACGGCAATACTCCGACGGAATCGACTCTGTCTGAAGCAGACATCTCTGACATGGAGTACTTCATCGATCAAATTCGGCTCGTCCTTCCAACTGCCGGCTACGTTTGCCTTGTTGCAACGACCGGAACGCACGATTCCTCACTTGGTACTGGTTCCGTGACTCCCGAATCAAAGGAGTTTTCAATCAAGAACAAGAAGTTCCAAGCGCGTATGACTGAGACAAGCAATGGATTTCTTGTCGCGAAAGGGTCGGAAGCCAACCCCGAAGAATCTCCGTCGATCGCCGACGGTTGGTCTAAATTGCGAGAGAAACTTCTGAAGAATGACATTTGGAAACTCGTTGGAGATAAGTACGTCTTTCAGTCAAATTACGTTTTCTCAAGCCCGAGTGCGGCATCGTCGGTCATCCTTGGCCGCCAATCTGCGGGACCAATTGAATGGATTGATGCCGACGGCAAGACGTACAAAGACTACCAGACCGAAACGCTTGGTGACTCTGAGGAGAAGACAGACTCAGATTCGTAAGCAGCTTTTGAAAGGTCAAATTTAATGAGTGCCTCGCTGACGGACGAATTGGAAGAATTCCATCAATTCCTTGGCTCGCGGCTCAGCCAGGGCGAGTCGTCACTTACGCCTGAAGAGATTCTTGTCGAATGGCGAGCCGAACATCCCTTGCCAGAAGACTTGGCGGACAGCTTGTTCCAGGTGCGGCAAGCTCTGGCAGATATGCAGGCGGGTGATCGTGGACGACCGGCCGCTCAAGTGACGGCTGAGTTGCGACAACGATTGGGGATCGCGGCACGCTCATGAGCTACGACGTTGTCATCCTGCGTCGAGCCGAAGAGCAACTCGTTGAGATTGCGACTTGGATTTCGCAGCGTTCGCTGGATGGGGCAGCGCGGTGGCTCGACGCCTTTGATGCGGCAACACATCAGCTTCGTGAGAATCCGCTGAATTCGAGCTTGGCACCAGAAGACGAGTTCGTCGAAACCGAGATTCGGCACGTCTTCTTCAGGACTCGCCGCGGAGCGACCTATCGAGCCATCTTCACGATCATTGACCGCGAAGTTCGCGTGCTCCAAGTTCGCGGACCAGGGCAATCGCTCGTCCGTCCCGAAGATTTGCCCAAGTGATCCGGCGACTTCCGTCTTCGCCGCTCTACTTCTTCGGCGGTTCCGTCACCTTGATCGTCACCGGCCGGCTGGCCATCGATACGAGCGTGTTGGGGCGGTCCTTCGCTTCCTTGGCTTTGTTGAATGGGACTTGAGCTTGGCCGAGGACCGACATCGTGTATTCGCCGGGGCGAGTGCCGGCTTGCACTGTGATGCGGATTGTCACGTCGTTGGTGTCGGCGGCGATCGTCGTGTTCGGCATTTGGAATTGGCCTTTGAATGCCAACGGGATCAGATTGATCGAGTTCTTGAATTCGGGCCAGTCGCGTTTGGCTTGGACTTTGAGTTCGGCGATCTTGCCCGCTTCGATTTCAATTTGGTTCGGCACAAGTTCCAGCGAATACGGAGCGGTCTCGCGCACAGCGATCAGTTGCTCACGAGTTGGTCGGCTGCTGCTGATGTTGGCTTGGTTCCAGACTCGCGTGTACGGTCGGACTTCGCGGCGGAGCGTCACTTCCGCAGGCTGGCTTTCTGAGCCGACTGCCTTGCCCGTGACCTTCGCGGTCGCGAACAATTTGATCGGAGCCACGACATCGGCGGCGTTCTCGTCGGACCACAACACGAAGGTGCCGCGCTGATCGTCGGTTGTCGTCGCCGCGAAATGAACTCCCGGCGGGAGACCTTCGGCGGTGATCGTGATCGGCGCATTCAGTCCGTCGCGGAAGTGCGTCACCACGTCGAGGTACGCGGCGCCTCCCTTCCACAACGTGAGGTTGCCGGGGCCGGGGTTCTGGCTGTGAATGGCCGCCGGATAAAAATCCGGCTGCGGCTTTCGCAGCAACAGCACGTATTGATAACGCGGCCCGCCTCGACCGTATCGTTCCTGCACGAGCAGCCGATACTTCTGATCCTTGTTGAGAGTCAGCATACCGACGGGGTCTCGCAAGTGGCCGTCGAAGGCGTTCGTGCGGTGGCCGAAATCGTCGTACTCGCCGATTCGATTTCGCTTTTCATCGAATGCGACCACCACCGGATCGGCTCGGCCGCTGATGCGCTCACAGAAGATTTCCACGGCGTAGTTGCCATTCTCCGGGACCGAGATTTCAAACCAATCGGTGTCGCGCGGCTGATCGAACCGCCCCGCGACAATCGCTGGGAGCGTGATCGGCTGTGGCGATGCGAAATCGTTGTTCGGTTCTGCTTCGATCGTCACCGGCTCTTTCGTGACGAGAATCCGCTGAGCATTCAGCGACGGCCCGACGCCCGGCAGTTCCGGTCGCCACTGAAACCCAGTGAGCGTGCAGGTTCCGGCCGTCGGCAACACGGAATGATCGGTCGGATGTTCGAGAAACCGATACGTCTGCAAGTCGAGCACGTTGCTCGGAGCCGACACCGGTAACGCAATCTCGTCGAGCGGCGCGTCAACAATCCGCGCGGATGACGGCCTCGCCCCGCTGCCAAGGTTCCGGCCGAGTACCGTCAGTGTCGCCGATTGCCCTGCGGTGATCGCTCGCGGAAAAGCATTCTCAACGTGCGGCCGATCCGAGACCACCAGCCGATACGGCGCGCCGCCGTTGAACGTCAGATCGTTCAGTCGCACGAAGAACTCACCCTCCTCCGGCGCGACGAAATCCAAAAACGGATCGGCCCCGAAGTAATCGCTGTTTGATGCCAGCGTCTTGCCCGCTTTGTTAGTCAGCGTCAGTGTCCCGTCCAACGTCGAATCGAGCCGCATTGCGTGGCACTCGACGATGACTCGCTGCCCGCGCTTCGCCTCGAACCGAAACCAATCCTCGCCGTTCTGATCGCTCATTCCGTTGATTACCGAGTTGATCGTGACCGCTTGCGCCTGAGCAACCTCGTTGTTGGGTTCCTTCTCTTCGATGTCCGTCAGCCCATGAGTCACCTGGAACAGCCGAGGATTGCTGACTCCAAACCGCCCGACCAATCGGCAGTCATACGTACCGGCCGGGACATCCGCCGCGATCGTAACCTTGAAGACGCGGTTCTCCCGAACGTGCTCCCCCTTGATCCCTGGATGATCGAAGATCATCTCGGTCACGCCATCGGTGTCGGCTCCGACTTGCTCGACCTGCACCGTCGCCCCTGCCGAACCACCAATCGGAATCAACCGATCAAACCGAATCAGCGGCAGTTCGGCACGCAACGGGGCCAGAGGGATGCTCAGGACTAACAACATCACTAGGAAGACCAAAGCGTTGGGAACTCGAATTCGCACAGAGTCACCTCTCAAAGTGCAAATGGATTGAAGATCGTGCCGTGGCCGAACCTGCGGAGAGCCACTCACTGGCATGACGATGAATTACAAAGACCTTCGGGCAAGTGACGGCGGAAAAGTTAGCAGACGATCCGAAGGGGAAACGTTATTCTTTTTGTTCCGGTCATTGAACCGCCAGCGAGAGAAGGACATCCATGAAACGCCAACTGATCCTGTTCGTCATTATTGTGTGGCTGACCTCCGTGGTGACGAATGCGCAGACGATGGCACCAGATCTGTCGCTCTGGACGGCGCGACCGGCCGACTGGAAGCCAGCAATGTTGGCCGAGGGCAAAGTCGCTCTGACAGCCGATAAATGGAGCTTTCTGGTTGCTCCCGAAGAACATGCGCACGTCGAATTGACGGCAGATGTCACGATCGTTGAGGCAGCGAAGCAACTCCGGTTCTTTGGCGAAGGTTGGAACGCATGGCCCGACCCGACGTTTGGAGACGGCGGATTTGAGGCAGGGCTTCTCGTTCACGGGGCGAAGGACTTGAGTTCTGGGTTCCGCGTGCAGTTGTCGCACAAGTATCAGTGCGTGGCGCTCGTGAGGTATCCCGAAGGGGGCTATTTGCGGGTCGTTCCGTGTGAGGTGAAATTGAAGCAGCCGATCGCGGTGTCGGTTGTGACGCACGGTCATGCGATCGGGGTGAAGGTCGATGGACAGCAGAAGATAACCTTTGGTGATGTACCGCTGCCGCTGAAGTCGGGCCGCGTTGCCATCGGGACAAGCAGCCAGGCGAAGGTGGAGTTCGACAAAGTCTCCGTTACTTCGTCTGAGGGGCGTCCACCGCTGTTGACGGCGTCTGCTCGCGTCACGCAGTTGTCGGTTCGAAAGTGGCTCGGTGATCGGCAATGGGTGTTCGACAGCGATGAGCCGATCCTGCAATTGCACAACGAGCGAGATCCAAGCTGTTTCGCGAAGCTGATGCCGGGAGACAAACCGCGGCTGACATTCGATTCGCACTGGGGCTTGGAGAATCAGGGCGCGTTCCCAGACGCCGCGAGTAAGTGGACTGAGCCGGTCGTGAGTGGCGGCGGTGAGACGGTGTCGGCCTTGTGGTCGTCCCGCAACGTGAAGGATCGATTCCTCACGAAGAGCACGCTGGTCGTCGGCTTCGACTCGCAGCGCGGGACTTACAGCTACGACATCGACAGCGAATTGGAAGTCCTCCCCGGCGAGCCGTTTCATTTTCGCTACGGGTTCGATTTCGAACATCACACGCCGCTCGATCCGTTTCGCTGGCAGTATTTGATTGCTCGGCGGAAGAACGGCGAGCTGTATCACCGGCCGGTGTATCCGATCGATCCCGGCCCGCAGAATGACCTGGAAATATATCGCGGATCGCGCGTCTGGTACGGGCGTCATGGGGAGACGGTCCCGGTCGTCCCCGCCGTTGAATACGACATCAAGGCGGACTGGCATCGCGACCCGAAGGATGTCGCGAAGCTGCTCCCCCGCAAGTTGAACACGGCGGTCTGCGCGGCGTTCTACGACACAGGGGTCAGCTTTGAACCAGAGACCGCTGCGCCCGGCACGAAGCTCCGCGTGAAGTACCGCTATACCGGCGTCCCGGCCGCCGAAGCGGAATCGCTCTTCAAGCAATCCAAGATTTACGACTCGCCGACGCTCGATCCGAATCATCACTACATTTTTGCGGATGAGTGGCCGAAGCTGACCTTCTCCAAGTTTGTGCCGCTGAGCGAAACTTGGATTTACGGTCGTACTCCGTTTATGACCGCTCACAATACGCGGCCGACGTATGAATTGGAAAAGAATTGCGGCGCGGGAAGTGGCTTCGCCATGAAGCTTGGCCCGGCATCGTTCGGGAAGGGGAATTTGCCGATCCGCAGGTCAGGCTTTCAGCCTGACGACCAAGACCCAAAATCCGTCGGCCTCGAAAAGGGCCGCTGGCTCGTCACGGCACTCGTGAAGTCGATCAATACACATGGCCCTGGCGGACGAATTGAACTCGAAGCGACTCAAGCGAAGACGAACAAAGTTCTCGCAACCGCGAAGCATTTTGTGGGTAACGGTTCGTTCGATTGGAAGCCGACTGGGTTCGTGTTCGATGTCCCCGAAGATGCCGGTGTCCTCGCGATCGCGTTCGGCAATTCGGGGACGGGCGAGATGCTCGTCACCGATGTTGCCTTCAAACGACTCGCCGATGGAGAAGCGCCGCCAGCCGGCATTGCGTCGAAGCCGAACGATCAGCCGCCGAACTTCGGTTCCGCTCCAGCCGGTGCGCTTGCTGACTTTCGGATGCTCGAAGGAAAAGGAAATTTTGTCTTCAACTATGCAAATAATTCTGAATCGCCAGCATCGTCCAATCCGTTGCAGTTGGGACACCTCGATCTCGCGAACCTCGATTGGGTGGTCGATTCCGGCAGGCCCGCACTCCGCTTCGCCGATAACACAACGAACCGCAAAGACTATCGCCGCGACAGTGGACTCGCCCGCCACTACTTCGAACATCCCGCGTATGCCGGCAAGAACACACTGCCGCTCGCGCTGACGGGCCATCACGGCGGCGGTGCTCCGATGAAAGGGGGCACGCTGGCCGCTTGGATCAAGCCCGCTGCCGAAATGGGAAAAGGTGGTCACGGCAACAAGGGGGATGTGATCGGCTTCGGTGCCCGCCGCTTCGTTCTCGGCCTGCACGGCCAGAAGGCACCGTATCAACTCGCCGCGCGGATCAACGTCAACGACGTCATCGAATCGCCAACAAAGATTGATGCGGATCGATGGCATCATGTCGCGATGACCACCCAGCCGGCCGACGGCCAATGGCGCATCCGATTATTCATCAACGGTCAGACAGCCGGAGACGGCCAAACAAAAAAGTTCCCGTCCGATTCGGTGATCGTTCCGTCTCTGATCCTCGGATCAGAAATTTTTTACTTCCACGACGCCTATTATCGTGGTCTCATCGGCCGCACGTTGGTATTTGATCGCACCTTGTCGGAGAACGAGATCAAGGAACTGGCAACATCTTTCTAGTCGGTGCGTCTGGAAGTTGATGGACGACAATTCGCCAGCATGAGCCGCGCGATTCCATCGGCGGAGACACAGGTCGGTCGGGGTGCTCGAACCAGCGGCTAAGCCGTGCAATGCCATCGAGGAGCCGAGATGTCAAACGTGTTGGGTTTTGGAGCAAAGGGAGACGGCATCGCGGACGACACGGTCGCGTTGCAGCACACGCTCGATTCAGGGGACGGCGTCCTGCGGTTCAACAAGGGGACGTATCGGATCACTCGGCCGCTGGTGGTTGATCTCACGAAACACGGATTCGGGGCCGTTCGCGGTGAGAGCGGAACATCGCGGATCGTCATGGCGGGAGCGGGGCCGGCGATCCGAGTGATTGGCGATCATCAAGGGACCGCGTGGCCGAGCAGCGTGCAGGCTCACACATGGGACAAAGAACGCTTTCCGACAATCAACGGCATCGAGATCGTCGGCGAGCATCCTGAAGCGGTCGGCATCGAATTGCGGAAGACGATGAAGTGCGTGATCTCGCAGGTGCTGGTCCGGCGCTGTCGGATCGGCGTGCATCTGGTCGAGCGAAATCGGGACTTCATCCTGGCGGACTCGCACTTGTACGACAATCACGAGGTCGGCCTGTTTTTCGATCGCTGCAACCTGCACCAAGTGATCGTGCATGGCTGCCACATCAGTTGGAACAAACACGCCGGGATCAAAGCTCTCTGGGGCGACGTTCACAACGTGCAGATTGTCGGCAACGACATCGAATACAACAACGCGACCGCCGGCGGGCAGTCGAAAGCCAGCGACGAGCTTGTCGGCCACGCGGGTGGCTCGGAGATTCTATTCGATGCGACGGAAGGGGTCATCAGCGAGGTGACGATCAGCGGCAACACGATTCAAGCCACCGTGCAAACCGGCGGTGCGAACATTCGCGTGATCGGGGCCGAGGTCACTCGCCCGCAAATCGCCGATGGCGGCACGACGCAGAAGCCCGACACCACGCACCTCATCAACATCACTGGCAATGTGCTCGGCAGCCAGTGGCGAGCGGTCGAGCTTCGCAACGTCTCGCGAGTCACGATCACCGGCAACACGATCTACGACTCGAACGACCTGTCGATTTTCGCGAAGCAATGCTCTGGCATCACCGCCAACGGTAACACCTTCGGCTGGCGTTGCCTCGACGGTGAACCTCGCAAAGATGGCCTGAGGTTCGAAGACTGCGACAACATCGTGCTCAGCGGTTTGGCCACGCAGCGGTTTTGTGCTGGCTCTGCCGAGGCCGGTGCCGCGATCACGTTCCTCCGCTGTACCGACAGCAGCCTGTCCGATTCGCAAATCCTCGACCCGCTACATTGCGGCGTCGAACTCGAAGACTGCCAGCGCTGCCGAGTCACCAATAACACGATCGTCGATCGCCGCTCCCAACGAACGATGAAGCACGCTATCCGCTTCGTAGGCCAATGCCGCGACAACCTCATCACCGGCAACCTCCTCGGCGGCGCGACGGCAAAACTCCTCGAAGCTGCTGGCGATCCCTCCGAACTGCGCGACAACTTGCTGCTGCGATGACCTTGCCGCTGCGACAAGCGAACAGATTGGTTCAGATGATGTGCCAGATGACGGTGCTGGCTCACTTAAGGTACAGCGAACTCGCGTGCCGATGATTCAGCTTCTTGTCGAGCCAATCAAAAGCTTCGTCCTGCATGGCGATCGTCCGGCGGTGCGGTTCGTCGTAGAGGCGGCCGAGGAATTGATCGGAGTTGCCGGCGTTTCGATTGAGTTCGGCGATGCGTTGCACGGTGGACTGCATTCCGTCCAAGGGGGAGGAGGCAGTCTTGCGAGCACTGTTGTGCGAAGAGCGCTCGCGGCGCGATGAGTGACACGAATTCTGGAAAATCCATCAGTCGATGCAGGCCCGGCAGGAATCGAATCCACGAGTGCGTGTCGATGTGCGACTTCAGCATCGGCGGCATCGACGACATGAATCCGACCACGCAGGCCGCCTTGATCCGCTCGTCCATCGCCGTCAGGTGCTCGACCATGCGGCGGTCATCGAAGTTGACGACGCCTGGACAACTCACGCCCGCCAGAACGAGGGCTTTGGCGATCGTCGATTCTTGGGCTCGGCGCTTTTGATTGAACTGCTGCAGGTCGTCGAGCAACACGACTAGCAATGACGCCGGGCCAATTTCGTATGCCGCACTCCAAGACGCAGATTGGTTCACACCAATTCCGGAATCGGCTGACCTTCGTTGAGGATTGGCAGTGGGCGTTTGGCTTGGTCGAAGAAGACGTGGTGGTAGTCGATGTCGAGAACCTTGTACATCGTCGAGAGCACGCAGCCGGGGGTGTAAGGCTTCGAGGTCGGGTATTCGGCCCGCGAATCCGTCGTGCCGATCGCTTGCCCCATCGTGAGGCCACCACCACCGAAGACGATGCTCATCGCACCGGGCCAATGGTCGCGGCCGGCTCCACCGTTGATGTGTGGCGTGCGGCCGAATTCTCCGAAGCACATGACCAGCACGTCGTCGAAAAGGCCACGTTGATGCAGGTCGGTGACGAGCGCAGCGACCGCCCGATCGAACTTCGGCAGCAGGTTGTTCTTGAGCTGCGCGAAGTTGTCGCCGTGAGTGTCCCAGCCGCCGCCAGCTTGGATGGTGACGTAGGTCACCCCCGCCTCGACCAAGCGTCGAGCCAGCAGGCAACTTTGTCCGAGATCATTGCGGCCGTATTGATCGCGCAGCTTCGGGTCTTCTTTTTGGATGTTGAAAGCTCGCACGGCGCGGTCGTTTGTGATCATCTCCATCGCATCGCGGTAGAACGTGTCGAGTCCTGCAATGTCCCCTTGCGTGTCGATGTCGCGGCGGATCGTGTCGAGCTTGCTCATCAAGCCTTGTCGGCGTTCGAGCCGAGCCAGCGGCACTCGGCCGGGAAGTTTCAAGTTGCGGACGTTGAAGCCGTCTTGATTCGGATCGCTGTCGGGTGCGAACGGATTGAACGACGCTCCGAGATACGCCGCCTTGCCGAGACCGAGTGAGTTCGGGAGGTTGACGTAAGCGGGCAGGCTCTCGGCATTCGCCCCGCGCATGCGAGCCACGACCGATCCGCACGCCGGGTAAATGTTGTTGTTGACTTCGATGGTCGGCTGATAGCCGGTCAGCATCCACTGTGAGCCCATGCCGTGGCCCGCGTTCGTGTGCGTGGCCGAACGGACGATCGCCAGCTTGTCCATCACCTGCGCTTGCAGTGGGCAATGCTCGCCAATCTCGATGCCGGGAACGTTGGTCGGGATCGGCTTAAATTCGCCACGGAACTCGGAAGGAGCACCGGGTTTCAAATCATACATGTCAATGTGGCTAGGACCGCCGGATTGCCAGATCTGAATGACCGCCTTGCGTCGCGCGGGCTTTGTTGCCAAATCCGATTCGGCTCGCAGAGTATTCGCGAGTGTCAGTCCGCCAGTGGCAAGGCCACCGACGCGGAGGAAATTGCGGCGCGAAACGCCGTCGCAGGAGCGAGTTCCAGAGCCAATCAGGTCAAGCATTGTCGGAGACCTTTCGAGGCGGGCAGTCTTACCACATCTATACAGGATACTTCGGCAATCCAGGTCGGAGAATGGATTCCGTTCTGTTTTTTTGCCGTGCCGTAATTTTTGGGTCGCGCGACATAGCGCGAATTTGCATTCCGGGGGATCAATCCAGAGGCGGCAGAGGGATGCTGGAGTTGGCGAATTACAAGACTGCCTGAACGAATTATTCCGTGGCCATGAGCCGTCCAGTGCGTGGCTCTTCAACCTTGAATTGCACGCTGCCGCGCGGAGGAATTTGCTCTTCCGGCGAAAGTGCCAGCGGCGCGTTCTGCCAGCCGGCTTTCGTCGCGGCGTGTTGATAGCCAATGTCGAACAGCCGTTGCATGGTGCGTGGCTCGAACATCAGCGGCGAGGCTTCTTCCACCATATCGCGCGGCACGGCGGTCAGCGAGAAGTTCGCGCCAGCCCAGCGGCTGAGCAGATAGGTCTTGAGCAAGTCGCCATCCATCTGAGCTTGTAGCACTCCGCCGACGGACTCTTCGATGACGGCCGAGAGTTTGCGTTGCACCTTGCGACGCGGCATGCGGAGTTGTCCGGCGACGATAACGTACACATTCAGGTCGTCGCGGACTTTGGCTTCATCGGGATCATTGGCGGACATCCCGAGCATCGCCGGTTGCAAAAACAGGGATGCCGCCACACCGCCATCGACGTGCAGTTCAGCGTGACGTTGCCCCTCGACATCAATGTCGATCTCGACTGGTGGAAACAAACCGGGGACCGATGCCGACGCCAGCAGCACATCGCGAAAGAGGTCCAATTTGTTTGGGTCATTGCCATCGGCAATTGCCCCCAGATCCCAAACGACAAGTCGCTTCGTGTCGAGATCCGTCGTGCCGACATACAGTCGGCGGCCTTCACGATGAGCTGCAGCAACTTTCTTCAAGATGTCGGGTGTGATTTGGTCCGCGATCCGTTTACGCAGTGGCGCGGAGTCTGCCAATGAATCCGCGTAGATCAAGGCAGGAAGCCAACGCTTCGTGAAGATGTCGCGATCGCGGCTCTCGGTGTAGTTGCGTTTCAAGAGGTCATCGTATTCTGAGCCGAGGAATGCGAACGGTGCGATCAAGGCTCCGGTACTGATGCCGGTGACGACGTCGAACGCTGGCCGATTCCCCGCCTTGGTCCATCCGTTGATAACGCCTGCGGTGTATGCTCCGTTCGACCCGCCACCAGAGAGCACGAGCACATTGCTGGGCTCACGAGCGGAACCGGAGACCAGCCGGATTTCGTTGGCTTCCTGCTGTACGCGTGGCGCGACTTCCGCCGAGCCGCCGATCTCAACCAGTCGGGCCGCTGTCGGAAGTTCCAGTGATCCATATCGGCGCGACAACGCGCAACCCGAAATGGCGACCAAAAGCACTGCGGCGATTATCCATTGTCGCCACATGATGGGCAGAGGTGACTTCATGTCTGTGTTTGCCTGCCAACGAGAGGTTCGCCAGAATCCGCCTCCCTGCGGTTCGGCCGGAAGAATAGGCCGAAATCTGCAAACGCTCCTAGACGATTCCTCCGTAGCCGTGTTTCGCCAGAACGCGGATTCGTGCCGGAAACTACCGCGTTCTGGCGAAACGCGACGACGAATCGACCGACCATGAAATTCCTGCTGACCAATGATGATGGCATCGAGGCTCCCGGCCTGCGGCTGCTGACACAGATCGCTCGCGAGTTTGGCGAAGTGGTCGTTGTCGCTCCCGACGGCGTTCGCTCCGGTTGCGGACACCAAGTGACGAACGATCGGCCGCTCGCATTGAACAATGTGCGGCCCGGTGAGTTCGCCTGCGATGGGACTCCCGCCGACTGCACTCGGCTCGGTCTGAAACAGGTCGCGTCCGATGTGGATTGGGTGCTGTCTGGAGTCAACGATGGCGGCAATCTTGGCATCGATGTCTACATGTCGGGAACTGTCGCCGCCGTGCGCGAAGCCATGTTGCTCGGTACGCCGGGAATCGCACTGTCGCAGTACGTCGGCCGAAAGGACTCCGTCGATTGGCCCTCGCGAGCGAACCTGCTACGAACGGTGCTGACGCAATTACTTCAGGCACCGCCGCCGATCGAAAGCTTCTGGAACGTCAACTTCCCGATCTGGGAGCCGTCAGATCCGCATCCGCCGATCGTCGAGTGCCGCTTGGATCTCAATCGCCACGACGTGCGGTTCGAATCGCTCGACAACCGCTGGCACTACCGAGGCATCTATCGTGATCGCCCCCGTACCGGTGGTCACGACGTCGATGTCTGCTTTGCCGGCCAGATCGCGCTGACGAAATTGACGATCGGAGGGTGATCACCTCCGTGGCCATCACGACTCATGTTCCGCGCGGGATTCATCCCCGATCTGTATCCCGAGTTTGGCCAGTGTGTCCACAAGATTGAGGGACACAAAGATGCTCCGGACCGGCTCTTTATGCAGAACCATAGCGGCTGGTCCGAATGGACCGGCCCCAGCGGATCGCGGCCGGATATCGGTTTGTTGCGCAGCGATGACCATGAACACACATGGCGATCGATCGCCAAAGGACTG
>Ga0194121_10000708_pt1 | contig 58292 bp, 51 predicted proteins | sample TA2MahCa50mmetaG_FD_148609 | JGI IMG/M metagenome (GOLD analysis project Ga0194121, IMG submission 148609) | Freshwater microbial communities from Lake Tanganyika, Tanzania - TA2015020 Mahale Deep Cast 50m | ecosystem: Environmental > Aquatic > Freshwater > Lake | place: Tanzania: Lake...
AGATTTTGGCCAAGCCAAGCAGGAGTGGTTCAAAACGTTTTTGAAACTGCGCAACGGCATCCCCTCGCACGATACATTTAATCGAGTCTTTGCGGCGTTGGATCCGCAAGCGTTTCTGGATTGCTTTCTGCGCTGGACGCAGAGCCTGCGCCAAGCGGTGGCCCAAGAGATTGTGGCGCTGGATGGCAAAGCGTTGCGGCGCGCGATGAACAAGAAGGGGAAGATCAAATACGTGGTGAGCGCTTGGGCCGAGAGTAATAATTTGGTTTTGGGGCAATTGAAAGTGGAGGAAAAAAGCAATGAAATCACGGCGGTGCCGCAACTATTGCGGGTCCTGGAGTTGACGGGCTGCATCGTGACGATTGATGCCATGGGCTGCCAAAAGAAGATTGCCCAGGAAATCATCGAGGCCGATGCGGATTATGTGCTGGCGCTTAAAGGCAATCAGGAAACAGTCCATGAGGAAGTCAAAAGCTTTCTGGATGCGAGTTTGGAGGAGAAGAAAAAGCATCGGCCCAAAGGAGCGCTGATGCCCAAAGAAGTCAGTCGGATGCAGGAATTGGAGACGGTGGAAAAAGATCATGGTCGATTTGAAATCCGGCGCTATTATCAGAGTGACTGCATGGACTGGTTTGCCGATCAAGCCAAATGGGAAGGCTTGCGCAGTGTCGGGATGGCAGAATCGATCCGAGAGATCGATGGCAAAACCAGGGTGGAACGGAGGTATTATCTATCGAGTTTAAAACTCGACGTGGCCACGTTCGCCCGCGCGGTGCGCGGGCATTGGGGCGTGGAGAACAAAGTGCATTGGAGCATGGACGTCTGTTTTCGCGAGGACCAGAGTCGTGCGCGTACTGGCTATGCCGCCGAGAATCTGGCCACGCTGCGCAGGCTGGCCTTGAACTTATTGAAACGAGAGAAAACCAAAAAGCGTGGAATCAAAGGCAAACAGCTCAACGCCGGTTGGGATCACGCTTATCTATTGCGACTGCTCGGTGGGAAACCGGAAGGAATTTAGATGCGTTCGCCCTGCGTGTTTCTCCTTGCCGCCGCCAAAAGCCTGCGCCATCGTCCAAACACTAATCGGATCGCTCGCGAACCAAATCATTGGAGTCATCGTATGAATAAACCGTATTCCCGCCGCACCTTTATCCGATCTTCCGCCACGACCAGTGCTCTCCTTGGTCTGGGCGATTTAGCATTTATGTCGCGCTTGCCGCGCGTATCCGCCGCCGAAGCCAATCTCAACCCAAAGATTGTCCGGCTCGATCCAGAGATTGAGCCGCTGGTTCGGTTGATCGAGGAGAGCTCGCGCGAACGGCTTTTGGAAGACGTGGCCGCGCGCGTGAAGCGCGGCTTGAATTATCGCGATGTTCTGGCGGCGCTGTTGCTCGCCGGCATTCGCAACATCCGTCCCCGGCCAGCGGTCGGTTTCAAATTTCACGCCGTGATGGTCGTCAATTCGGCTCACTTGGCCAGTATGGCTTCGCCTGACTCGGATCGTTGGCTGCCGATCTTCTGGGCGCTCGACAATTTCAAGAATTCGCAAGCGCAAGATGTCCGCGAAGGCGATTGGACCATGTCGGCCACGGATGAATCGAGGGTTCCTTCGGCGGACAAAGCGCGCGAAGCATTCATTCAAGCGATGGACAAATGGGACGAATCCGCAGCAGACACCGCTGCCGCCGGGCTGGCGCGCGGCGCCGGAGCGCAGGAAATATTCGAGCTGCTTTGCCGGTATGGCGCCCGCGATTTCCGGAACATTGCGCACAAGGCGATCTACGTGGCCAACGGCTGGCGCACGCTTCACGCCATCGGATGGCAACATGCGGAGCCGGTTATCCGGTCGCTCGCTTTTGCCTTGTTGGCCCATGATAAAGGCAACCCCGCCGAGAATGATTATGCCGAGGATCGTCCCTGGCGCCGCAATCTGGAATTGGCGCCGCGCATTCGATCCGACTGGCGCTCGGGCAAAACCGATCCGGCGGCTGCAAAAGAATTGCTCGCCGCGCTGCGCCAAGGTTCCGATCAAGACGCGGCCAAGAAAGTCGTCGAGCTATTGAACAAGGGAACCGCGCCGCAATCGATCTGGGATGCATTGTTCGAAGCCGCCGGCGAATTGATGATGCGCCGGCCTGATATTGGAAGTCTGCACAGCGTGACGGCGACTAATGCCTTGCATTTCGCGTTTCAAACTTCCGGCAATGACGAAACGCGCCGGCTCATTCTTCTCCAGAACGCATCTTATCTTCCGCTCTTCCGGGGGCGAAGCGCGAACTTGAAAGATTATCAGATCGATCAGTTCGAGCCGCTGCCATTGAGCGGCAGCGTCGAGCGGGCCCCGGAAGAAATCTTTGCCGAAGTGTCACAGGATAAGTTGACGGCCGCTCGCAAGGCGCTGTCGTATTTGCAACAGCATCCAAATCCCAAGCCATTAATCGATGCAGCTCAGCGGCTCGTTTTTCTCAAGGGCAATGACTCGCACGATTACAAGTTCAGTTCGGCTGTTCTCGAGGATTACCATCACGTTTCATCCGACGCGCGGGCCCGTTATCTGGCCTCCAGCCTTTTCTACCTGCGCGGATCGGGCGCCACGGACAACAAACTCGTGCAACGTATTCGCGCCGCCATGGCAGCCTAAACTCCCGCTTTGGGAGTGCGGCGGGCTGTGCCAAAGGGCCAGCAAGCCGGACGCAGTCCAAACGCTGGCGCGCGCCGAGCGGCGGCACTGAAACCACCTAGCCTGCCATTCTGGGCAGAATCGCGGCAGTCGCCGACCCATTCGCGTGTCGTTGCTTTGCAGCGGAAGCCATGGCATACCTTTCGCCCATGAAATACCGTCGCTTCGGCCGCACTGAATTGTCCATGCCTGTTTTTTCCTGCGGTGGGATGCGCTACCAGTTCAAGTGGCAGGACGTAGACCCTCGAGAGATTCCTCCGGACAATCAGAAGAATTTGGAAGCGACGATTCAACGAGCGGTCGAGTTGGGGATCAATCATATCGAAACGGCGCGTGGCTATGGCTCGTCCGAGATGCAACTCGGCCAGATTTTGCCCACACTTCCGAGGGACAAAATCATCGTGCAAACGAAAGTGGCGCCGCACGAAAGTGCCGAGGCCTTTTTGAAAACCTTCGATCGCTCGATGGCTTGCCTTCGGCTCGATTACGTCGATTTGCTGGCGTTGCATGGGGTCAATCACCGCGAGTTTCTCCATCATTCGTTGAAGAAAGGCGGTTGTGTAGCGGCGGTGCGCAAGCTGCAACGCGAAGGGCGCGTGCGTTTCCTTGGCTTCTCCACTCATGCCACGACCGACATCATTTTGGATGCCATCGCTTCCGGCGAATTCGATTACGTGAATGTGCATTGGTACTTCGTCAACGACTTGAATTGGCCGGCCATTCAGGCCGCTTACCAAAAGGACATGGGACTGTTTATCATCAGTCCCAATGACAAAGGCGGCAAATTGTACGCGCCACCGCCGAAGCTCGTGGAATTGTGCCAGCCGCTGACCCCGATGCAATTCAATGACCTTTACTGCTTGGCGCGGCCACAAGTGCACACGCTGAGTTGCGGCGCGGCGCGACCGAGCGACTTTGAAGAACATATCGGCGCTCTTAAATATTACGATGGAATGGCGTCCGCGATTGAACCAATCGAACGACGTCTCCGGGCCGAAATGAACCGGACGCTCGGCGAAGATTGGTGTCAGCGTTGGTTCCAAGGTTTGCCACAGTACGTCGATGTCCCCGGCCAAGTGAACTTGTTAGAGATTTTGAGGCTCTGGACTTACGCGAAATCACTGGACCTCGTGGATTGGGGCAAAATGCGTTACAACTTGCTCGGTCAAGGGGATCACTGGTTTCCGGGCGAGAATGCCAGCAAGGCACGCGACGCAGACCTCCAGCAAACTCTTCGGCGAAGCCCCTTTGCGGACCGTATCCCCGGTATTCTTCATGAGGCTCACCAGATGCTGTTCGATGCGCCACTCAAACGGCTTAGCCAAAGCTGACCCGGGCTAGACGCGCTTCGACAGCACCACCAGGATGTGCCTTCCTCGTAACGCAGAGTTTCACTCTGCCGTATCGCAGACTTTCAGTCTGCAGAGCCTCCGCAAGATCGGATGCGCTGGACAAAGCGAGAGCAGTGCCGACTGCCAGTCGGCGAGACGGCAGACTACAAGTCTGCGTCGCGACAAGGCGTTCCAGGTGCGAGAACCAGGGTGATATTGAAATTCCGTTTGCGGTGAGGAGAAATTTGCGCAACCATAGCAGTAATGCGCTCGCGAGCCGGAGTCGTATTGCTCGTTTCTTCGGGCTTGAACATAGCCCTCGCTCTCGCGCTTTTTCTCACCTATCGCAGCCAGCAGGAAAAACCGCTTGGGCTCGCGTTAGTCTCCAAATCTCCAGAAACGCCGGCTGCGGCTCGATCGATCAAAACCAACGTCGTTGTCCGGCGACAATATTTTACCTGGCAAGAAATTGAATCGGAGGATTATCCGGTTTACATCGCGAATCTCCGGAGGATTGGCTGTCCTGAATCGACAATTCGAGACATCATCGTGGCGGAGGTCAACACGCTCTTTGCCCGCAAACGAGCCACGGAGATTATCACTCCCGAACAACAATGGTGGCGTTCTGAACCAGATGTGGACGTCAGCCACGCCGCTGCCGCGCAACTGCAAGCACTGGAACTTGAACGTCAAGCTTTGCTCGTTCAACTCCTGGGGCCGAACTGGGAGGGAGCAACGGAGTCTCAAGTCGATCGATGGAATCTGCCGCTCGATGGGCCGGTTCTCGGCGCCTTATCCGCGGACTCGAAACAGGCGGTGCGAAACCTTCACTCACGCTCTGTGTCGCGATTGCAAGAGCACCTGGCGGCGCGGCAACAAGCTGGCCAAGCGCCTGATCCGTCTGAAGCAGCGCGCTTGCGTCAGGAAACACGTGAAGCGCTCGCGCGGGTTTTGACGCCAGCGCAGATGGAGGAATACCTCTTGCGTTACTCGCAGACTGCACAAAGCCTCCGCGCAGAGTTGCAAGCGCTGGAGTTAACGCCGGATGAATTTCGAAGCCTGTTTCGCGCACGCGACGCCGCCGCTCAGCAAATTCAGCTCCACCATAGTGGCAGCGACGTGGCCAGCGCCAAACGGCGAGAAGGACTCGAAGGCCAGCAGGAAGCGGTGCTCAAGCAGGTGCTCGGTTCCGAGCGTTTCGAGTTATATAAGTTCAATCAGGATCCAGCGTTTCGCCAAGCGCAAGCCTCGGCCCAGAAAATCGGGGCGCCGGCCGAGGCGGTTTTGCCGCTCTATCAGATCAACCAAGCGATCGCGTTGGAACGAGAGCGCATTCGCGCTGATGCTTCCCTCACACTCGAACAGCGCGCCGCCGCTCTGGCTAAGATGCTGGCGCAGCAGCAAGACTCATTGAGAAAGGTTCTCGGGAGAGACGCCTACGATCGCTACATCAAGCAGCAATAGCCAGCAGTTAAGAGGATCGTTGCTCGAGCGCGGACAGGTAAACGGTGAAGGTCGTTCCACGTCCGACTTCTGTGTGGATGTGAATCGCGCCATGAGCCTGTTCGACGAGGCGTCCCACAATCGAAAGACCCAGACTGGTCACCTACCCGCTGGCTTTCGTGGTGAAACAGGGCTCAAAAATCCGGCTCAGCATGTCGGATGGAATACCCGGCCTGTTATCCGTCACAGAAATGGCCAACTGTGGCCCGGCGCTTTGGAAGCCTTCGCGATTGATGAGACGGTCGCACGGCCCATCGACGAAACTGGCGACCTCCACCGGTTGCCCGAGCACTAGAGCCCGGATTTCAACCTTATGCGGCTCGCTTGAGCATTGAAAGGCGTTGATCGTCAAATCCAGAAGCACCTGGATAAGATCGGCGCCATTGATCCGCCCGGCCACATCAACCTGCAGAGGATGCACGATCAGCGAGTTCTTTTGGGCGTCGCAATGTGCTTTCAGCAATTGTCGCAAGTCGCTGAGGATTTGGTTCACGCCGACCTGCGTGTTCTGCGCGGCGCCATCTCGGAGAAAGCTGAGATATCGCCTCGAGATTTGTATGCAGTTGCTGACTTGAAGAATGACTCGCGAAATCCGGTCCTTAACAATTTGAAGATTGTCGCCTTCAATTCGAGACGAGTCGTAGATGCTTTGATTGATAAGTTCGGCAAACCCGGAGATAATCATCAGCGGCCCATTAATGTCGTGAAAAATACTGGCGTAAATTTCGCCACGCCCGCGGGTGATCTCTTCTAAAACTTTGCGGTTGCGAATTTCGTCCTGCAACTCGAGGAGTTTTCGGTTGTGATTTTTAATTTCGCTGGAGAGAGAGCGCCGCTCCATGGCCGTCGCAACGGCCTGTTGCATGGTCGGGATCTCAAACGGCTTGGTCAGGTAATCACAGGAGCCGAGACGGAGAGCTTGGCGCGCTGTTTCGAGCGTTTCGTAGGCGTCAGAATAATCACTTCAATGGCAGGGTCGAGTTTCTTGAGCTGATTTAGAACTTCGCTGCCGGACATGATTGGCATTCGGAGATCAAGAATGGCGGCATCTACGGCGTGCGATTTCACTAAGTCGAGCGCTTTCAATCCGTTCTCAGCCAGAAGGACCTGGTAGTCATTCTTAAACAGAAAGAAGAGGGCCTGCCGCGGACCCGCATCATCATCGACAACCAAAAGCGTCCTCAGTTGCTTGGCTCTTTCTTCAGTCTCGAGCGCCAAAGGCTCGCACGGAGTATCCATTGTAGGTGCTGCGGACCTTGTCTGGATCTTCGCTGTTTGAAACTGATCCGAATTCACTTTTGCGGTTGCCGCGAGTACAGGGCGTCAATTCGGCGCGCTGGCCTAACCTGGGACCTCGGAATAGAAACGGATCGAAATATGGCTGTCCAGAATAGCAAGACACTAGGCTTCGTGCTATACCGGCTTCTCGTCACGCATTTGCTATTGCCAGAGGAATAACTGAGATTCAAGAAGGAATTCCCGGCGCGTCTCCAGGGCCACGCTGATTGAAAGCAGCTTCATACAGGGCTGCGAAATCTTCGGCGCGAATCGGACGCGGGTTGAAACCGGCTGTCCACTGATGGGCCGCCTCTTCGGCCAGAATCGGAATGGCGGAACGTTGCACACCACAATCAGCCAATGAACGGGCGATCTGTGCTGCATTCAGAAGCGACTCCAATCGAGCGATGAGCGCTTCGAAAGCGTGTTCATGTCCATCGCTCACACAAGCAATTTCGGGGGCCGACGCCAATTCAGCATAGGCTTGACGGGCCGACGGATCCTGTCCGTTAAATCGAACGACAAGTGGGAGCATAATGCCAACCGCCTCTCCATGGACGACGTCAAAATGCGCGGTCAGCGGATTTGCCGCGGAATGAGCGGCGCCTAACATGCTATTTTCAATTGCGAAACCGGCAAAGGCAGCTCCCAACAACATGCGTCCACGCGCTTCCAAATCGTTTGGAGCCTTGAGCACGCGCGGCAGCGCAGGCGCCAGCAACTTGAAAGCCTCGTGCGAGTACATGAGGGAGAGTGGGTTTCGTTTTTTGGTGACGGCCGTCTCAACCGCATGCGCAATCGCGTCGATCCCGGTGTGTGCCGTGACCGGCGCCGGTTGTGAAACGGTGAGGCCCGGATCAAGAATCGCAATGCGGGCGGCGGCTTTTGCGTCACCACAAGCCATTTTCTGATGCGTCTGCTCGTCTCCAATTAAAGCGTATGATTGACATTCACTGCCAGTTCCCGCCGTAGTTGGAATTGCGATGAGAGGCAGCATCGGTTTGGTCGCTTTGCCGAAGCCACGGTAATCCTGCATGCGCCCGCCGTTGGTCAGAACGAAATTGCAACCCTTGGCCGTGTCCATCGCGCTACCACCACCGAGGCCAATGATCGCGTCAATCTTCGCGGCCCTTGCGACCGCCAGACAACTGTCAACGCAGCCGGTTGTTGGGTTCTCGCGCACGGCATCAAAGAAAGCGACGTCCAGGCCGGCTGACTCGAGGATTTGCCGGACGCGCCCGGCATGTCCCGCCGCCACAATGCCGGGATCAGTGACAAGCAGAAGCCTTTTGGCGCCCAATTCTCGGGCGAGGTCGCCAAGCCGTTCAACCGCGCCGACGCCGAACACGATGCGCGTTCGTGGCTGATGATCGAATTCAGGAAGCAGCGGAACGTGAGGAGGCGCGGCTTCTTGCGTCATGCCAATTGGAAGAACAAGAGTGGTGATTCCACCGTTCCGGGCCTAGTAAACGCCCTCGACGATCGTCTTTTCCATCGCGCCGAAAGGACGAACGTCGCCCACCCCATCCCAAGCATAAGGAGCGCGCGGTTCGCGGCGAATCGCCTCATCGCGTTCCAAAAAGCGCGGCATGAAAAACTCTTTCGTCAACGTGGTCAATTCAACACGGCCCCATTCGCCATAATTTTTGACTTGATCGGTTTTCTGAGGATCGACGACGCGCAACACCGCTCGAGGCTGCGGCGCGTAATAGGTGACGGAAAAACTATCTTCGGCTTTCAGAGGGACACTTGCGGCCAAACCCATTAGAGTGTTGCCATAGGTAGGATAGAACCCGATCCGATTCTCGAGCACCTCTTCGACAAGGAATCGCACGTACTGCGGCGCCATCGATGTTCCGCCGCAAAACACGCCGCGAATGCCAGCTTCCCAAAGATTGATCTTCTCGGCGAGAGCTTCCAGAAGCTTCGGTGTGGTAAAAAGCCCGCTAATTTTGCGGTGCTTCAAAATGGTTACGGCCTGGTCGACCACGTGTTCCATGTACGCTTTGGCTTGCTCGAATTGTTTGCCGCTGATGACTTTCTTAACCCATCGCGGATCGAGATCGATGAAGTAACACGAGCTGCCTCGCACATTGGCCAAATGCTCGATGGCCAACCGGAGACGACGCGGCCCGGTCGGTCCCATCATGAGCCAGTAGTGATTTCGCGGAAAGTGCGCGTCCGAAATCTTCTCCGAGAACTCGCTGTAATCTACCTTGTAATCGTCCCAGCCAATACGCTGTTTAGGCATGCCCGTTGTGCCGCCGGTTTCGAAGATGTTGAAGGGACGTCCCTGATATTTCTTGGGCGCCCAAACCTCGGGTTGCAAATCACGCAGCCATTCGTCCTGAAAATGTGGGAACCGCAAAATGTCGGCGAAACACTTCACCTCGGTCGCTGGATTCCATCCCGCTTTCTTGGCCCAATCGAGCCAGAAGGAGCATCCGGTATCCGGTGAGAAGTGCCATTGGACGATCTCGCGCACATGAGCGTCGAGCTGTTCCTGCGCAGCTTTCATGGAATGTTGGAGAGAGGGATCGGTAGGCATGGTCGTTCAAAGTTCGAGCTTCGATGTTTAAAGTTCTAAAGCGTAATTATGTAAAGGCGGCTTATTCCGATGAACCGGCGACGGAGCGCGGACATTCCTGTCCGCAGCAGCTTCGGTCGTCCAAACAGCAACAGAATCTTCCAGCGCAGTCTCGAGCACATGACTATCGCTGCGAACAGGAATGTCCGGGCTCCGTGGCCGTAATAGGAGGGGTTCGTCAAGCGAGCAACTTCGGTTTACTTTCTTGGCTTCGGCTGGTTCAGATCGACTTTGGGTGGCTGATCGGAGGCTGCGGCGCTGCGAGCGGCGTCGTGAAAAGCGTACAGGTGCGTGTTGCTGGCAACATAGAGAACACCATTGGCAACAATGGGCGTGGAATAAACCGGGGTTCCAAGGTTTGGACCATCCTGTTCCCGTCCGTCCACCATCATCTTGCTCAGAATCTTCTTCTCCTTGGTGGCGGCGAGCACAACAAAATCACCGTCCTCATCGCCGACGTAAACTTTGCCGTCCGCTACTAACGTGGAACTCCACATGTGCGCTTTCATATCATGGACCCAGTAAACGTTGCCCGTCTCCGCGTCCAGGCAATGGACGAAACCGGAAAAATCTCCGACGAATAAGAGGCCATCGGGCGTAATTGAAACCGTCGAGATGCTGCGATAGATCTTGTCGTAGCTCCAAATCTGGGCCGTTTTGGTTACATCGCCCGTTTTGGTCGCATCGATACAAACCAAATTACCAATACCTTCGCCATGTTCGGGGTCCTGACCCGTCGCGACGTAAATGCGGTTCTTCCAAAAAACAGGCGTCGAGTTGATCTCGCTCGGACCTTCCGGAGCCGGATATTTGATCTGCTTGCCATCCTTGACTTTGTAGTGCGGAGGATTGCAGTCGAATTTCCAAACTGTTTTGAGGAAGCTGGTGTCATCACCCTTGACCGGTTTCCCGTCGAAAGCATAACACCATCCATCACCGCCGCCATAGAAGATGAGTTGTTTGCCATTCACCATACCTGTCGAGGGCGAACTCCATTGGCCGTGATAAATGCGAGGCCCAATCTTGGCATCGTCCTCAGCAACAAATTCGCCGGTATGCTTATTGACGGCAATAAAGCTGGGTGAAAGGGGCGACGGGATATTCGAATGGGTCCAATCCTGTCCGTTGGACGTGCAGGCATAAACTGAGTCACCCACGATCAACACGGAACAATTCGACGCGTTGTGCGGAAATACACCGAGTTGGTCCATCATGTCATAGACCCAAATGATATCGGCATCCTTCGGCCCGATCTCGGCTTTGGGTCTGTTGGGGCCCGCGACGTACTGTGCCTCGTCCTTAAACGGACCATCATTGCCATTGGCCAAACCGTCCACATCCAGGCACATCATTTCACATCGACTGGTGACAATATAAACTCGGCTCCCTTCGACGGTAGGCGACGACAGCAAGCCGAGATTCTCCCAATCGTTGACTTTACCCGAAGCCAGTTTCGGAACAACCAACTGCCAGATGAAGTCGCCGTTCTTCTCGTCGAAGACCATGAGAATGCTGCGGTCGCCTTGGTGTTTCAGGTCCCGCGCCGAGTCATTGTTGGTCCCGACAAACACTTTGCCGCCAGCGACGGTAGTATTTCCGTAACTCTGGCTGCCGAGTTTGGCTACCCACTTAACGTTCTTGGTCGTGCCCATATCGACGTCCTCGGTGCCCTGTTTCATTTTGCCGGGATCGAATTTGTCGGGCAGACCCTTTGCGGGTGAATACATGTTGCGGCCGGGGTCATTGCCGCCCCATTGCGGCCAGTCCTGGGCGAACGCGACACAACCAAACGCCAGAGATACGGCGCAAGAGTGGGTAAGCAGCTTTTTCATAATGAGTCTCATTGAGTTCGATCAATAGTGTTGGGATGTTGATAGCCCACGCAAAGGGCAACGGCAGCGGCCATCGAGTTCAGTTCAGTTTCTGTGACGCGGCCAAGTCTTTGCGGGAGCCGAAGCTCTGAAATTGATTTCACCTGGAAAGCGTCGGCGCCTGAAGGTTTCTTTAGTCCGTTCTCTATAGTCGGGCGCCAATAAACGAACCAGACATAATCCAGGTAGGATGGCTTCCAATCGGTAACTGGAACAACGAGGACGAGTGGAAGCTTGCCCAAGTTTGGAACATTCATGACCGCCGCTAAGCGAACCTTAGCGATTTCGGCGCCGATGGTAGGTTCCAAGTTCACGTTCCAAATCTCGCCTCGCTTAGCTCTGCTCATACTCGAGCGGTGGATCGACAACTTCCATGATCAAATCTGGATCTGTGTGATAAAGCTCGGCTGCTTTGGTCATTTGATCTTCTAGTATCTTAGTTCTTTCTTGGCGCGGAAGCAGCATCAGTTCCAGAGCGGTCCGCCGACGCGCCTTCGGTAAGCGAGCAATAAATGACAAAACGGACTTGGCTTCGTCTTCGCTAAGACCTTTTACTTTTTCAATTACCACGTCCGTTGTGCTCATGCGATGATACTAGCTTTGTTCGACAAGACTCGCAACGGGCCTGCCTAATTCGGTGTCACACTCACGTTATCAATATAAACGCGCATGTCTTGCGGCGAAAAACCAAACAGTCCTGGCGACCCGTTTTGATGAGCAATCGCATGCGGAACTTCGAGTGTCCAGGCGGCTGGTTCTGGATCACCGCGCTTCCAAGCCTTGGCACGCACAACCCCCGATCCATCGGCTGCGACATCAACACGCGCTTTCAAGCGATACCAAACATTCGGTTGCCATCTGAAATTCGGTTCGGCTTCCGCTGGCGGCACACGCAATCGTTCAAGATTGGAATTCACTTCCAACTTTTGCTCGTTCCCTTTCAAGACGATCAAATAACGCTGATTGATCAAACCGACCTCGGACATTTTGCGGCGATTCCCTTCACTCTTCACGTCGGCTTCGATCGTATAATTCCTCGCATTCGGATCGCCGATGAACACTGTCCCGCGTTGAAAGAATTTATTGTCGATAGTTTTGGTCAAGGCTTTGGTTCCGTCTACTTCACGCACTTCAAACTTGAACCGTGCCCCGATCCACGGCAGCGGCGGATAAGCGAACGGCGTCGGCGCTTCGACTGTATTCGTGGTCGTTTCATTCAAAGCGAACGATTCAAAATCTTGCCGGATTGGCAAATAGGGCAAGATGCGGCCGCGAATGTAGCCCTTTAGGTTTCCCAGCGTTGCTTCAAAGGCCCCTGCCGAAGGAACTGCATTGGCCGCAGCGACAAGCTTGCCCTCTTCATTAAAAGCCCCATTCATCGTGGCTCGAACCCGTGCTGTAGGCGGAATGTAAGAAGCCCATTTTACCTTCTTGACATCCTTGATCTCCTCGACCGTAAATCCGTTCGCATCCAATGAACGAATTCTGAAGGCCGCGCTTTGGCCGGGCCTTAACAAAACTTCGGAAGGAATCGCTTGCAATTGCGCAGCCGGACCGGCTTTCGGCCATTTCTCGGTCACTTCCGCCGGCAGCCCAGGATTATTGCCGCGTTTGCCAAAACAATAGAGATGCTTCGTCGTCTGGATGTAAACTTTTCCATTATAGACGGTGGGCGAACCGAAGCAGCGGCCGTCGAGTGCGATATGTGTCAGTATCTTGCCCTCAGTCTCCGTTGGTTGAATGACATAAAAAGCGCCCATTGTGCCAGCTTCCGAGCTGTCCCCACCTTTGCTCGCAGGATCATCCAGCATCGGAACGTAAAGCTTTCCGTCGGCATAGAGCGGACTCGAGTTGCGTTGTTCGATCCCGATCTTCAGCGTCCACAGAATCTTCCCCGTATTCACATCCACGGCGCAAAGGTCGCCTTTCTCCGCCACGACATAAATTCGATCACCAACTAAAATCGGCGAACTGGTGGATGTGGAAATATCCTTGCTCCACAATTCGACTTGCGACCGCTCCACGACCACCGGTCCAGCAGCCACGTTCTTGAGGTCCACTTTCGGCACTTTGAAAGCCACCATTTGGCCGGGTTCGTACGGTGTCCCATAGATCGCAATCACTTTCTCATTGTTGTGGACGAGCACTGTCGCATTGATGCCTGCCTTCCCCAATGGAACTCGCCATAACGGGTCGCCAGTCCGCGCGTTAACGCATACCACGCTGCCATCGCCAGTCGTTGCATAAAGGACACGTTTGCCGTCTAACCAGCCCAGGTGCGGATACGAAAACGAACTGTCTTTCGGACGGTCTGCGGGACTCGAAGCCCAAACCAATTCGCCTGTCTTTTTGTCGAACGCGTAAAAACGATCTCCGCCGGGACCATGCGCGCCCCAGTTCGCAGTGATGCCGCGTGTAATGACCAAGTCCCCGTCAATCACTGGTGAAGCAGTTCGGCCATTGGGAAACGTTAACCGGCCAAAGGACTCGGCCATCGAGTGGCTCCAGATCGGTTTGCCGTCGCTGGTGAAAGCCGCAAGGATGCCTTGCGTGCCTTGCATGTACACATTGCCCGTCTCTGGATCGACGGCCGGGCTCGACGTAGCGTAGCGCGTGTAAATAATGTCGCTGAGGAAATCACTGAAGCGGCGTTCCCAAAGTTGTTTGCCCGTCTCAGCATCGAAACAAGCTACTCCCTCCTGCAACAGCGGGCCTTCGCCGAGGTAACCCATGATGTATAGTTTTCCGTTAGCGATGACTGGCGTCGATCCGCCTGGAAAATCGACCGTCCAAAGGTGCGTCGAGCCCTTGAGCGAGATTTCGCTAGGAAGTCCTTTCTCGAGCGAGGTCCCGTTTTGCTGCGGTCCCCGCCAAGCCAGCCAGCCTTGAACGGGAGCGGCCTGGAGATCAGGTGAAGCAAGCGAAGGGAGAAGGAGGCCGAGAGCTGCCAGGGCGGAGCGATAAAATAGTTTCATGGCAAACCTTTGGTAAAAGAAACGAGCGCCAATGTACAAGCAAACAACTGAGAACCAACAAAAATTTCTTCTCAGCGGGCGGACACTGTTCTACACCTCTGGAAGTTTTACAAGCGAAATAATACCTACACGTATAATTTGTCAAACGTCAAAATCATGCCCCCTTCCGCGCACGAATCCCCTAACCCAATCGATTCTCCGGGCCGTCGGCGCTTGCCCCCACTCTTGCGCCGCGCTTGGTACGGCCTCAACCAAGCCTTCCGCCGCCGCATTGTTCACACCGGCGTCACACCCGATCAGTTCACGGTCATGCGCACACTGCTAGAGGGCGACCCCAAAGGCATCTCGCAGCGGGAATTGACTCAATCGATGTCCAGCGACCCCAACACCGTCGCTTCGTTGCTGGAACGAATGGAAACTGCTGGATGGGTCGAGCGGCACGCGCATGAAACAGACAAACGGGCCTACCGCATCCGATTGCTCAGCAGCGGAAAACGAAAATACCTCGAAGTCCGCGACATCGCGGTGGCCTTGCAAACCGAAGTGCTATCCGTGTTGCCCGACGCCGGGCGCGAGAAATTTCTCGAACAACTCACCGCCGTCGCCGATGCGTGTCGAGTCACCGCCGAAAGCTCGCCCAAACGCGCTAAGCCATGATAAAATTCGGCATCGAAGCGTCCCTGTGCTGAAGGAAAATTGATGGAAGCTGCACGCCAAAGGTGCAAGCCCTCAGAGCTCAACGCGATTCCGTCCACATCGCCGCAGCAGCCGAAGGGACCAATAATACTCCTGATCCGGTCGTGACGTCGGTCGCGACGAGATTCCCGTCGCCATTTTCAAGAGCGGCGCCGCAGCCAGAAAACTGATTGAGGCTCAGTGCGCGAACGGTACTGGCGCCAGCCGTGATCCGAAACGCGGCTCCCCCGGCGATACTGCCATCGATTTCGATCAACGGTGCGGCCGAGAATCCCGGCTGAGTCGTCCCATCAATGACCGCGGGATCGGCAATGCTCGGCAAGGCCGACAGCAGTTGGATTGTCTGCGCACCGCCGGGAGCGATGGCAAATTGAATCACGTCCAAACCAGGATTGGCGTTGGCCGCGTTGATCGCTTCACGGAGCGTGCATTCCAACGCGTTAAGGACGCCATCGCCAGGATCGGCTGTGGAGTTCACCACGAAGGTAACCGCCGAGGCCGGAGTGCATACCAGGAGCAGTGAGGCTATGGTTGCCGCCAAGCGATAGATGCGGCGCGGCGCCCGATTTCCGAGGTGGAGGGTAATGGGATCTGTTTTCATGATTTTTCTATGCTTTCGCAAAAATCTGAGGTGTTCCGGATAAGGGCGGTTGACCGAGGCGAATCTTTCAACGATTGCGGTGCGACAATCGCGTACACGTTGAGGCGCTGTTTTCCCAAGGTCGGAACGGTGCGCTGCGCCAGTCCTTTTGAATTAAGCAATCTCGATGCAACGGGTCTTCTCCCTCTCTTCGCGGGCGAGGAGAGGGCTGGGGAGAGGAGAAACCCAATCAACACGCGCATCCTCCTCTCCCCAGCCCTCTCCTCCATCCGAATGGAAGAGAGGGAGGAGACCATGGCGAATTGCGCTCTCCAATTCCTTAATCAATGACAGTGCAGCGCGGCGCTCCGTCCCTACCCGAATTGTTTGGTGAGTTTGAGTGTTTCATAACTCGTGGAGATGAATACGGAGCCACTCTCGAACATTTTAAGAATTTCTCTAAAAATCTTTCGAGAAGCTGCGTATATCGCTCAAGACCGACGAACTCACTATGACTGAGAACGCAGAAGAACAATGGCTGCCCACGCGCCAGACGCTTCTGAGCCGGCTAAAGAACTGGGACGATCAGCAGAGTTGGCAGGACTTTTTTAATACGTATTGGAGGCTCATCTATAACGTCGGGTTGCACGCCGGGTTGACTGAGACCGAGGCGCAGGAGGTCGTTCAGGAAACAATCATCACGGTCGCGCGGCAGATGCCGGGATTTAAGTACAACGGCGGTCGCGGTTCCTTCAAAGGCTGGTTGCTCCACACCACGCGCTGGCGGATTCAAGATCAGTTCCGCAAACGTTCGCCAGAGTTTCGCGCCGGTGTTCCCGAGGATGAGAATGACTCCAGGACCGCCGAAATCGAGCAGGTAGCGGATCCCTCGGACGCGGTGGACGTTCTTTGGGATGAAGCATGGGAACGAAATCTGGCTAACGCCGCCATCGAACGCGCCAGACTTCAAGTCAGCCCGAAAGAGTATCATATCTTCGACTTGCACGTGCTGAGGGAATGGCCCGTGAAAAGGGTGGCGGATAAACTCCGCGTCACCCAAGCTCATGTTTATTATGCCAAATACAAGGTTGGCCGGCTGATCCAACGGGAAGCGAAGAAATTGGAAGCGCGAATGTCGTGAAGAAGAGCCATGCAATGGAATTTCGTTTTCACCCATATCTTCCCCATGAACCGCGAGGTAGGGCTGCGGTGCTCCGCAGCCTGCGAACAGTAATTGCGGCGGCGCAGCAACGCCGCCCTACCACGTCCAGATGGATACCGCGACCGCGATATGGACCTTGCCGACGCCTGTATCGTGCGGATGACCGAGCTGATGCGCGATAGCCGCGTGGTCACTTTGGATCGCGCGGACTTCGCGGTTTATCGACGCAACGGGCGCGAGCTGATTCCCGTGATCGCACCGCCGGCATAGCATAAGCCAGAGGCGCCATGGGAGATGTCTAGTCCGATTGTGAACACGTGTTCACAATTGCCGCCTCGGACAGGTTTCCATGTGCCAGTTGGAGGCATCTATGGGTTGTTCTTCGTGTGGCAAGCTGCCTCGGAGGAACGATTAGATGTCAGTGGAGCACTCCGCGCGATGGAATGGACGCGCACACCGTCTCATCCAAGTGATTCTCGTGGTCCGACCACAATGATACCCCGCATGACGGGTTCGAATTCATGGCCGCTTCACCGTCGCGCTTCGGACAAAGCTGAATTCACCGATTGACTCCCATTGACCGGAATGCAGGTCGCCCGTAACCGTGTGACCTGCGTGATTGGTCTCAACGAGTGCGGTCTGGCCGAAACGCGCCGTCACGTTGGTCCTGGCGCCGTTGGTTTGAAGTAAAGAATCCTGGCTCCGGCATAGTTTTTCCACGCATCGTCATTGGAGATGATCGTCAGTTTGTTCTGTCGCGCTGTGGCCACGATGATTTGATCGTAGGGATCCTTGTTGGGGAATTGAGGAAGAGCCGCGGAATCAGCAGCGACTTCCGGCGTAATGGTCAGCAATCGAATCTGGGGCGTCAGCGCTGTGGAGAACCAAGCCAAAAGGGGCTTGCCCAAATCCAGTTTCCCCTGCGCCTGTTTCCACGCAATTTCCCGCAAGGAGACGCAACTCAAACCTAACTCGGCCTGGGTTTGCGCCAATTGCACGCATTTGTCTGGCAGCCGTTCAGGCTCCTGGGAGAGCATAAACCACACTGATGTGTCCAAAAGGTATTTCACCATTGAGGTTCCTCAGTCGGTTCATTGAAAGTATCCGGCAAAGGCGGGCCTCCGGCATTTCCACCGATGAATGAACGGCTGACTTTCTTTTCGGGAACCAACCGGGCGATGACGTGGCCATGCCGCTTAATGCAAATAGACTCCCCATGTTCAACGAGATCGAGAATGGCGGAAAGCCCATGTTTTAACTCTCGAGCGGTGGCGGTTTTCATGGGACACAAATTGTGTCACAGCAGCCGGAAAGTCAACCGGCGACTTTCCGGGGATTAGTTTAGCAATCTCCAGTGAAGTAAAATCGAAAAAACTTTGTAAAGATTGCTCGAATCCGTCCGTTATCTTATCAGACATAGAGTCCATGCGCACGTCCGAACCCATGACGCGGAACGAAGCGAAAACCCGCCCCGGCTTGATCGAGCGATTGCGCAATCGCGACGACAAATCTGGGAAGAGGAATGGCAACAAAACCTCATGGATGTAGCGTTAGCTCGCGTAAAGGAGAAAGCGTCGATCAAAGAATTCCAGATTCTCGATCTTTACGTTCTGAAAGCGTGGCCGGTGAATGACGTCAAAAGAATGTTGCACGTGAGCGCGGCCCACGTCTATGTGACCAAACACCGTATCTCAGCTTTGATTAAGAAGGAGGTCCGGAAACTGGAGGAGGAGATGGCATGAGAACATTGCTGCCGATTTAACAGGAGATAACAGAGGAAACAGAGACTTGTATGAGAGCGGAACTGCCATCCGGAAACAATGCGCCGGTGAGGATACCAGCAGTTGTTTCCGCGAACCTGACGGTAGGGCGGCGTTGCCGCGCCGCCACGTTAACACCATGTTGCAGGCGGCGCAGCAACGCCGCCCTACCGTTCAGGTTCATGGGCCATCGTGAAATTTGAATACACCGGCCGTTTCTTTCGAATCGTGTTCGAGGTCTTTCATCGCAATCCGGCGATTCCCAGGCGATTGGTTGCGGCCCGGCGTCACGGCGATGAGTTCCGACGCAAGCTGCTGCGGAAGGTCATCCACAAAATTGGAATGACAAAAGCAGTGCGCCGCAGTTGTCTGGTCAAGACTCCAACACTCCAGCACTCCTAGATCCTGTTTCCTACACACCCAAAACTCTTCGTCATCTCCTCCACCGTCACGGCCGTTTGCCGATGGCCGGATGCTGCTTACTGGCGGAAACAGCGGCATTATCCTTTGCGACACGGCGACCTGGCAGCCCGTTCACACCCTTGGCGGCCCCTCGGCTTTGACCATGACAACGAACTCTGGTCTGGCCTTTTGGAAATCGGACACTCTCGAACTATTGGCTTCGCAGGAACTGCCGCATCATTGGACTTCGACCGCGATTTCGCCCAAGGGCGGACAGCTGGCCGTCAACATTTCCAGTTTGGCATGACACTGGCCGGGTCGCTTTTTCTCCTGATGGAGCTGCGCTGGCGATTGGCTATTATTCCCCGCGGCGAATCCAAGTCTGGCGCGCGCCTTTGGCTGCGGGATCAACTGGTCCCAAGCAGGCAAGATCGCCGCTTTTCTGGACAAATCTCTCCAACTCTGTTGCCTCTGTTCCCTCCTGTTGCGCCCAACTGCTGTTTCCAGGCTAATTGCTAATCGATCGTCCAGCACCCAGCTAAAGTTGGCACGGCGGCGTTGCTGCGCCTGCATCGCGCTTGTATACGTGGCGGCGAGGCAGCGCCGCTCTATCTTATCTTAGGGTTTATCGGCAGAGCCTTCTGCTAAAGACTTGAAATGTTCGAAGGGCGAGGAAAGATAGCGCCATGCTATCACCCTGGATTTGTTGTTCGTCCCCGCATTCGCTCCGAGTGACGCGCTGGCTCGCGATTGTCACGCTAATCACTTTATCGTTGAGCAGTCAGGCCGCAACGCTGCGGAAAGCTGTTGCGTCACGCGTCAACGCCGAATATGCCAGTCTGGAGACACTCTACAAACATCTGCACGCGCATCCCGAACTCTCGTATCACGAAGAGAACACCGCCGCCAAGATCAGCGACGAACTGAAACAAATCGGTTTCCAAGTGACAGGCAAAATCGGCGGCCATGGCATCGTCGGTGTCTTGAAGAATGGCGCCGGTCCGACTGTTCTGGTGCGCACGGATTTGGATGCGCTGCCAGTGAAGGAGGAAACCGGTTTGCCGTACGCCAGTCGCGTCCGGACCAAGGACGACAAAGGAAACGAGGTCAGCGTGATGCATGCGTGCGGGCACGACATGCACATGACGGTCTTTGCCGGCACAGCCCGCGTGCTCGCAGCCTTGAGGGACAAGTGGAACGGCACGTTGGTGATGATCGGTCAACCGGCAGAAGAACGCGTCGGCGGCGCGAAGGCAATGTTGGCGGATGGGCTGTTCACGCGCTTTCCGAAACCTGATTATTGCCTGGCGCTGCACGTCAATTCGCAGTTGCCGGCCGGCAGCGTCGGTTACACGGAAGGTTACATGCTCGCCAACGTCGATGGTCTGAATATCACCATCCGCGGAGTCAGCGGCCACGGCGCTTGGCCGCATACGACGAAAGATCCGATTGTGCTGGCGGCGCAAACGATTCTTGCGTTGCAGACCATTGTGAGCCGCGAGACGGCGCCCGGCGATCCTGCGGTGATCACCGTTGGTTCGATTCACGGCGGAACCAAGCACAACATTATTCCGGACGAAGTGACGTTGCAGTTGACGCTGCGGTCGTATTCCGACGAAGTGCGCGCCCACAACATCGAGGCGGTGAAACGCATCACCAAGGGCTTAGCCCAAGCCGCTGGATTGCCGGAGAACCGGATGCCGATCGTGACGCTCGAAAACGAGTCGAGCTCGGCGACCTACAACGATCCTGCCCTCGCGGCGCGCGTCGCGAATGTCTTTCGGTCGTGGTTCGGTGAAGAGAACACGATACGCGAGAAACCGGTGATGGGCGCGGAAGACTTTGGCCTTTATGGACGAACCGAACATAAGGTCCCAATCTGCATGTTCTGGCTTGGCACCGTGGACCCAAAGCGCGTTCAAGAAAGCAAGCGGACTGGGCAATCGTTGCCTTCGCTTCACTCCAGCACATTTCACCCGATTCCCGAACCGACGATCAAAACGGGTGTCACGGCGATGACGGCCGCCGCGTTGGAGCTTCTGGGAAAGAAGTAAATGAAAAAGCGCCCACCAGTCTGAAATTGCCCTTCGCTGCTGTTCGGATCGGTGATGATCTCACCTTCGTAGCCATTGGGCGGCGAACTGGCCGCTGATTTCGGACTGAGATTGAAGGACTGCTGCTGAATAAAATAACGGGATTGGTCGGCAAAGATCGAGAAGAAGGTGCGAACCACTAACTCAAAGCACACAACATTGGTACAGTCCGCAGTTGGTAGGGCGAACCTGCCGGTGAGCCTACAAACAGTAATCGCGAATTGCTTCGGTCGGCTCATCAGCAGGTTCGCCCTACCTAAAAACTGCTTTGTTCAATCGCCAAGGCGGAATGTAGCAATGTCGCAAGTCTCGATTTAATGGTGGTACTGTCGAAATACGGTCAAGGCTTACTTGCCTGCCTTCATATTCCGATTGCCCGCTTTTCCTTTGAGCGGCATGGAATTCAACGGTTTCGCATCGAGTTTCTTCTTCAAATCGTCGAACTCTTTCCGCAACTCGCGGTTTTTCTTTTGCAACTCGAGGATTTCATTTCGCAAGTCTTTCAGATCATCGGCCGGTTTTTTGGCGGCACGGACGGCGGCGATGGCGCGTTCTGCCGCCGAACGTTCCGGACTTTCTTTCGAGGCGCTCGCGAATGTCTCAAGAACCGGAATGGACTTCAAATCCTGAAGAACCCCGAGCGCGTTGATGGCCGCCAGTTGCACTTGTTTCCTTTTGTCATTCGTGAATGGCGTTAAGAATTGACGCACCGCGTCTTTGTTCTCTTCGTTCCGCGCCAGGTAAGCAACGGCATCGAGCGACCGGCGAATTCCCTGAGTCGAAAACGCTCGCGGCCGCTGGGTGAGTGCGTTAAGCAACGGCGCAACATAGCTCGGATCGTCCTGGCCACGCATCGCACGGATGGCGGCATCTGCCAATTCGTTCCGGTACGATTCAGAGTTCAGATACTTGAGCAGCGTTTCTCGCGCGTCCGAATGGCCATAGGCGCTCAGCGCGTGAAGAGCCAATATGAGGATTTCCGGATTCTTCTCCTGATTCAGAATTTGCCGCGCCGCTTGATACGTTTCATCGCGGTAAAAGCTAAGCAGTGCTTTGGTCACGTACTGGCGAACCCGCGCGTCTGAGTCTGATTGTTGTCGGGCATCGTTCAAAGCGGCCAACGCCTCGTCCGTATGAATGGCCCCGAGCGCTTTGGCGGCTTCAACTCGAACGCCGTAATAACGGTCGGTCTTCAACGCTTGCTTGAGCTTTTCGACCGAGGAGCGGTCCTTCTTCGAGGCTAATTGCTCGATCGCCAGGAGACGACCGATCATGTCGTCTTTGGCTCCAAGCTGGGCGTGCAACATCGCATCAGGCGCCGAGAACTTGACCTTGGCCAACAGCGCAAACTCTGGGTCCACCCGCACGATCTCCGGCGCTTCCTCCAACGCAAAATAAAAGTCTTCGGCTTTCTCTTTGACCGTTATTCGGCGATCAGCGACGCCCGATTTCGACTTGAAGCGAACCGTGAGAGGAAAATTGAAGAGCAGGACGGTTTCGCCGAGTTTCTGATTTTGCGCGATTGAAAGTTTGGCCATCTTCGCTTTCGCATCCCAGGCGTAACTGACGCCCAGTTCGGGATGGTGCGCATGATAAACCCATTGATCGAAGAACTGGTCGTAGGAGCGTCCGGACAATTCTTCAATCACCGAATTCAAATCTTCCGTCACGACCGTGTCATATTGATTCCGTTCTAAATAGGCCTTAATGCATCTGCGAAAGAGCGCGTCACCCAATTGCGAGCGGAGCATGTGCAGCACCCAGCTTCCTTTCGGATATGCCAGATAGCTGAACTGTTCGTTCGGGTCGTCGAATTTGCGATGGACGATTGGCTTGGTGTCATCGGTGCGATCTATGAATTCCCTTGCATCGAGGTACAGGCCGTAGAGCAATTCATCGCGGCCATGTTTGTGTCCGGCGTAGAGATGGGCGTAATAGGTGGCGAAACCCTCGTTGAGCCAAAGATGACTCCAATCTTTGCACGTGACGAGGTCGCCGAACCATTGATGGGCCAGTTCGTGAGCGACGAGTCCTTCACTGCTGCGCGTGTTCTCCGTGGCAGTCGTGAAGAGCGTGCTATCGGTTAACGTCGTAATGCTCGTGTTTTCCATCCCGCCGGCGACAAAGTCGTTCACGCAGACCTGATAATATTTGTTCCAGGGATACGGCACGCCGATTTCGTCCTCGAAATACGCCATCATATCCTTGGTGTCGCGAAAGGAATTGACCGCCTGATCGATTTGGGATGGCGGCGTGAAGAACGCCAACGGAATGTCCTTGTATTGGTCTCCGATCTTTTTGAAGTAACCCGCGACGAGCGAGATCAAATAGTTGACGTGCGGTTTCTCTTGCAACCACCGAAACGCCACGAGGCCCTTGGCCGATTCCGGTTGTTCCGGCATGAGACGTCCGTTGGATAGAACGATCATCCCTTCCGGAACTCGGCACGTAATTTCAGAAGTGAACTTCTCGTTGGGGAAATCGTAACAGGGATACCAATGCCGCGCCTCGATGGCTTCTCCTTGGGTAAACAAATGCGTTTCTCCTTCTTTGTAGCCCATCTCGGGTGTCCGGAAGTACAGCCCTTGTTTGGGCTCGGCTGAATAACTGATCGTCACGCTTACCTCGTTATCGGCCGGAATCGGATTCTCGAAAGTGACGATCACATGCTTGTCGGTCACTTGAAAGCTTTGAACCCTTTGGGTCGCTTCTACGGAGGACACGGCCAAATCGACGGCATCAAGACGCAGCTCTTCGAGCGGTCGCGCTATCGGCTGGAATCGGATGATCGTCTTGCCTGACACGGTGCGCTGCTTGAAATCGGGCGTTACGTCGATCGCGAGATGCAGGACATCGACTTCACGATCGGGCGCGTACTTGCGGTGCGCCGACGAATCGATGGGCGCGAGAAACGAAAAGGATTTAGCACAGTGAACTTCCGAAAGCTCATTTCCTCTGGAAGGAATCAGCGCCAAAACGGCGACGCTGCAGGCCAACAAACGAACTGTGGTCAGAATCATGCGCTGTATCTACACCAGCTCGCAAAGCACAGCACGGAGAAAATCTTCGCGCCGAACACTTCGACCCATTGAACTCAAAACAGATTTACTGGATCGATATCGACGGTTAGCAGGATGTCTTCTGGGAGTTTAACGCCATCTGGAATATTGGCCAGGTGCTGACTGAGTTTGGCCATCTGACGCGTCCGCAGCATGATTTGATAACGGTAATAGGTCTCAGCGCGAAGCAACGGCGACGGCGCGGGACCGGCAATGATCAAATCCTTCCAATCGGCCAATTCCTTTTCCAGTTCACGCTTCAGATGTTCGATCGAAAGCTTGACCTTGTCTTCGTTTCGCCCGCGCACCGTCAACATCGCGGCCCGGCTCACGGGCGGATATTTGAGTTGCTCACGAAATTCCAACTCCTGCTCGTAAAATCCCGCGAAGTCATGACGACGAGCGAACTGGATGGCCGAATGAAACGGAGTGAACGATTGCACGATAACCTCGCCTTCGACATCGCCGCGTCCCGCCCGTCCTGAAACCTGAGTCAACAACTGAAACGTCCGCTCTCCCGAACGAAAATCAGGCAGGTGCAAGCTCAGATCAGCGTAGATAATTCCAACCAAGGTCACGTTCGGAAAATGCAGCCCTTTGGCGATCATCTGAGTGCCAACGAGCACATCGATCTTCCCGACGCGGAAATCGCCGAGGATGCGCGGCAAATCGTCTTTCCGTTTGAGCGCGTCGGAATCCATGCGTTCGACACGCGCTTGAGGAAACAACTTGAAGAGCGTTTCCTCAACCCGCTCTGTGCCCAAACCGGCGTGACGGATTGCTGGATTGCGGCAGGTGGGTTCCGGGCAAACAGCGGGCGCGTTATCGCTGTGCCCGCAAATATGGCAGCAAAGCTTTTCGATCCGTCGATGGTAGGTCAACGCGATGCTGCAATTCGGACATCCGGCGACATATCCGCATTTCGGACATTGCAAGGAGGACGCGTACCCTCGGCGATTCAGAAAGAGCATCACTTGCTCCTTCTTTTCGAGGCGGCTTGTAATCGCATTTCTCAGAACCTCGGAGAAAATCGGAATGCCTTTCCCTTTGCGAGCTTCATTCCGCATATCGACCACGCGGATTAATGGCAGGTTCTTGTCGTCCGCGCGCGACAGCATTTGCAAAAGCCCGTACTTGCCCTTCTGCGCATTGTAAAAACTTTCCAACGATGGCGTGGCCGATCCGAGCACCACCACCGCGCCTTCGATTTGACCACGCATCACCGCCACATCTCTTGCATGATAGCGCGGGGCTTCCTCCTGCTTGTAAGAATGCTCGTGTTCCTCGTCCACGATGATCAACCCGACCGGATCGACCGGCGCGAAGACCGCCGAACGCGCCCCAATGACAATGCGGGCGCGGCCTTGGCGAATTTTGTGCCATTCATCGTGCCGTTCGCCGGCCGACAAGTGACTGTGCAAAACGGCCACCAAAGTTTTTTGCGGGCCGCTGGTAAACCGCGCTTTGAAACGCTCGACCGTTTGAGGCGTTAGGGAAATCTCGGGGACCAAAACGATAGCTCCTTTGCCCTGCTCTAAAGCGTAAGCAATCGCCTGCAAATAGACTTCGGTTTTGCCGCTGCCGGTAACGCCGTGCAACAGGAACGATGCTGGCTTTTCACCGGGCGAATCCATGGCCTTGATAATCTGCTCGACCGCAACCTTCTGATCCGGATTCAAGGCGAGCGCTTGCGTGGGCAAGATGACTTCGTTCGCGTAAGGATCACGCTCCGCGATTTGGGCGGCAATCGTTAGAAGGCCGGCATCTTCCAAACGGCGCACAGTGCCTGAGGTCGTGTCGGCGAGTTGGAGCAACTCTTGCAGAGGCATTTCTTTGCGTGCGGTGATGATGTCGAGGACCTGTTGCTGGCGCTTTGTCACCTTCGGCATCGTCGCTTGCCACGGAACCACCCGCACGAACAACCGTTCTTTCCAGCCTTTTTGTTCTTTGCGCACGGCATCTGGGAGCACGCTTTTCAAGGCGATCTCGAGCGGGCAGCAGTAATAGTCCGCCATCCATCGGGCGAGTTGCAGCACATTCAGGGTGAGCAAGGCTTGCCGGCCAATTACCTTCAGAATGGGACGTAGATTAGTATGGGGAGACTCCTCGGCCAGCGCGGTCACCGAACCTAGGACTTTGCGGGTGGCGAACGGGACTTTGACGCGCGTACCGACCTTAACCTCCTCCTCAAACTCCGGCGGAATCAGGTAGTCAAACTCCTTTCGCAACGTCAAATCCAATGTAACACGAGCGATCATCCCTAAGAATCGAGGGTGACTGGCCCAGTGTCTAGGGGAAATTTGGCTTGGTCAAGCGCTCCATTTACTTCTCTCTACGGGTATTCGCGCGTGACAGTTTACCGGCTGCTTTCCATTCCAGCAGCAATTCACGGAAGCGCTGCACGGGGGGAGAGTCATCATCTTCCTGCCAGACGAAAACGAGTGGCACACGTTGGACCGGCTTCAACAAGATGAAGCTCAACGCCGGGGCGGGTGTGACGACGCTTTCTGTCACAACGCCAACCCCCGCGCCAGCTTCCACGTAACTCATCACCGTCCCAATAAGACTTGGGGTATGGGCCAGACGCGGTGTAACACCCGCCTGCCGGCATCCCGCAATGACAGCGTCGTGCAAACCGATGCCTTCGCGACGGGCCAACACGATGAGCGGTTGTCCAGCCAGCACTGACCATGGCACGGAAGGGCGTTTGGCGAGCGGGTGATTCGTGGGCACGACAACGCCCAGCCTTTCTTCATGAATCGAGAGGGTGCGCAAGCCGAGTTCCTCGTGCACCAGCACTGGGCGCGTCAAGGCGGCGGACAAGCGGCCTTTGGCCACCATCTCCCACACGCGTTCCGGCGTGCGTTCTTCAAGGTGTATGGAGACGAGCGGATAACGCTGGCGATAATCCTGGAGCAAGCGGCCGAGAAACGGCTGCGTCGGCGGACCGATATAACCGAGACGAAGTTCTCCTTCTTCTCCGGCAGCCGTCCGGCGCACGCGGTGTGTCAATTCTTCCACTTGCTGCAGAAGCATCGCCGCTTCTCGCAAAAGGATCGCTCCGGCCGGAGTGAGCCGAACAAGATGACGAGTCCGCTCGAGCACATCGGCGCCCAGCAACAGTTCCAATTGCTTGATCGCCCGGCTCAATGCAGGTTGCGCAATGTGCAAACGTTTCGCCGCCCGCGAGAAGCTCAACTCTTCCGCAACAGCTTGAAAATACCGAAGATGGCGCAGTTCCATATGTTTCGTAACGCGGACTTTCAGTCTGCCGTATCGCCGATTTGTAATCGGCATTCCTTCCGCACCTCCCAGGACGCTCGAACTTGCGGGCGGTCCGCAGAATACAATTCTGCGATACGGCAGACAGAAAGTCTGCGTTACGGCTTGGTGATGCTATCACGGCATCACCCTGATAGCGAAGCGCTATTTCCATTTCTAACCACGATGAGTACAATCCAACTGTACTTGACACGAAAATTGCAGTAGGAAACGCAAATTACGCCCAAAGGCATCATGACGAACAACACGAAATTGATTACGGTGGCCGCCTTGGGCGGTTTGCTGTCAAGCGGTTGCAACAAAGGCCCCGAAACAAGGCAAGAGACGAACAAAATCCGCATTGGCTATGTCGGTATCACTTGTGAAGCGCCGATCTACACGGCGGTTGAAAAAGGATTCTTCAAAGAAGAGGGACTCGAAGTCTCGATGGTGAAGTGCGATTGGAAGAATTACAAAGACGTCCTGGCGCTGGGCGGATACGACATTACCCATCACCTTGTCATGTACTTTCTCAAACCCATCGAACAAGGATTGGATGTGAAGTTCACGGGTGGCATTCATCGCGGATGTCTGCGCGTGCAAGCTCCCATAAACAGCTCTATTCGATCGGTCAAAGATCTGAGGGGCAAACGCATTGGCGTTCCAGGAATGGGGACTCCTCCATTTATCTTCGCCAACCGTGTGCTTGGCGCCAACGGCATTGACGCCAGCAAGGAAATCACCTGGCTTGTGTATCCGACCGGCGAATTGGGCCTCGCCTTGGACAAGGGCGAAGTCGATGCCATCGCCGATTCCGAGCCCATCGGCAGCATGCTCGTCGCTCAAGGGAAAGTGCGGAACATCGCAGACCAGGCCGCTGATCTTCCGTACAGCAACGAATACTGCTGTGCCGTGATCGTGAATGGCAGATTTTTGGCTCGCAATCCGAAAGCTTCGGCTGCCGCGACGCGTGCCTTGCTCAAGGCGGCCAAGTGGGTCGAAACCAACCCAGTCGCAGCCGCCAAACTTTCGGTTGAGGGCAAGTACCTCGCCTCAACCGTCGATCAGAATACGTTCGCGATTTCGCACTTGCGCTACGTGCCGAGTGTTTCGGGAGCCGAAGCTGCGGTCAAATCTGCTGCCGCCGAGATGAAAATTGCTGGCATGCTCGCGCCTTCAACCGATGTAGCTGGTTTGGCCACGCGCGCATTTGTGCATCTTGCAGGCGTCTCCGATGAATGGCTTGACTCCCTCCAAGTTGAAAAAGTTGCCGGCGCCCAAGTCACGCAAGATTGGATCAACCTGCAATATGCAAAGTTTGACCCATCCGATCCATTCTGTACTCTTTGCGTGATTCCAGTGATGTAATGAACGTTTCTTCGGTGCAAGTCAAAGAGCCGGTCCAGGTTGCAAAAGCAGTCGAAACGCCCAATGGGCTGGCGAGCTCCTCCCTGGCAGCCGGCTCGAAGATGCGTGCCAGAACGTTCCTGGCCGTTCCGACAGCTACGTTGATCGCCTTCGTTGTTCATTTGTTTGTGTCGCAGGATGAACCAGCGGTCGACACCCGCTCGTATTCGGTATTCTTGGCAGGGATGTTTGGCCTCTCCGTAGCAGCGGCAGCAGTCCAACCACTTTGGTCAAGTCTGCGACGGTGGATGGCGCATATGTGTCCGATTATCGCGGCAACCGTGCTGCTCCTTTGCCTTTGGGAAGTTATTACATCTGGGCTTCGCTTGCTGCCGATGCCGTACTTTCCGAGTCCGGCCGGAGTGCTGCAAAGCCTGTTGAATGACCGGAAGCTCCTATTCGACAGCACGTGGCATTCGTTGTTGCTCCTTCTTTCAGGATATGTGTTGGGGGTGAGTATTGCGTTGGTCACGGGCATTTGCATCGGATGGTTTCCTCTAGCGCGTTACTGGGGCATGCCTCTGTTGAAAGCGCTCGGTCCAATCCCCGCGACAGCGTGGGTTCCGCTCGCAATGGTTCTTTCCCCGTCGGGAATATTTTCGGCCGTGGGATTGGTCGCCCTCGCAGTCTGGTTTCCGGTCACGATGCTCACCATCTCGGGCATCGCAAACACACGAGCGTCTTACCTCGATGTGGCCCGCACGCTCGGCGCCGGGCCGAAGCATCTCATTTTTCGGGTCGCGATTCCGGCGGCAATGCCGAGCATTTTCATCGGGCTATTCATGGGATTAGGCACATCGTTTCTCACGCTCATTGTGGCAGAAACTGTGGGGGTGAAATCCGGGCTGGGCTGGTACGTCAGTTGGGCGCAAGGCTGGGCTGAATACGGCAAGGTCTATGCGGCGCTCGTGATCATGGCAGCATTTTTTTCGACGATCATGACTGTGCTGTTCAAAGTGCGCGACCGCGTGCTCGTATGGCAGAAAGGGGTCATCAAGTGGTAGCTACCACGGCCACCAACGCGCTTAATGAAGGTTCCTCGCTTCGCATCGTCGAGGTGAGCAAGCATTTTCCAGCTGCGGACGCATCGTCCGAGCGGACGCATGCGCTGGACAACATTTCGCTTTCTGTCGCTGCTGGCGAACTCGTTTCTGTGGTCGGCCCGAGCGGTTGCGGCAAATCGACTCTGCTGCGGCTGATTGCCGGCCTGGATCACTGCGACTCGGGCACGCTGACAGTCGGAGCGGATGCGATTCACGAGCCAAGCGCGGAACGTGGGTTGGTCTTTCAAGATCCCAATCTCTTTCCTTGGCTCACGGTTCGGCGCAATATCGAATCAGGCCTAGTCGCACGCGGCGTGCTTCACGAGAAACGACATGAAGTCGATGAATTCATCCGGCTGGTCGGCCTTGAGACGTTCGCCAAAGCTTATCCGCATCATCTTTCCGGCGGAATGGCGCAACGCGTCGCACTCGCACGCGCACTGATCAATCATCCGAAAGTTCTTCTTCTCGATGAACCTCTCGGAGCGCTCGACGCTTTTACGCGGATGCGGATGCAGGACGAAGTTTTGCGCCTTTGGGAAGCGCGCGGCGCCACGATTCTTCTCGTCACGCACGACATCGACGAAGCGATCTACATGAGCAATCGCATCGTGATCATGACTCCGCGTCCCGGGCGCGTGGAGCGCATCATCCCTGTGAGTTTGGAGCGCCCGCGCCAGCGCAACTCAGCGGAGTTCCTTCGCCTTCGTGGCGACATTCTTGAATTCCTTCACTTCACTCGAGGCGCTGGTTAAACCAGAAGACGAAGCTCGGAATTCCAACCGCTTTTGGCGATGCTCTAACGGAGAGCAAAAGCATGAGCGACGATTCGATCTTACGTTACACGGACTTGGCTGCCGTCACACCGAGGGGGCTTCGCGCATTCGGATCGAACGACGATTCGACTTCAGCGAGCCAAACCAACTCTGGCGGCATTTTTTCGGCTGCAAAAATCTCCTTCAAGCGCGGCACGTGGGTCTGAGCAAGGGGGGGGCAGCAGACGCTTCTCCAGCTTTTTGGTCCAAAGAGTACGCTGCAGTTGCGGGGGCGGATTCGGCAACGGCGCGGGCGTGGCAGGTTTCGGCGTTGTTGGCTTCATTTCGCGACGCAGTTCGTCGGCAGCTTCGAAGTAGTCAATGTGTGTTTGCAACCACGCGGCGTAAGGGCGCGTCTCTTCGAACGTTTCGAGCAAAGGGAGCAATCGTGACGCCGTGTCTTTGAGCGAACTCAAGTCATAAACGGATGCGCCTTCGAGCCGTTGCCGCAACTCAGTGAAAAACCCGCGCACCCGATCTTGATCCACCTGTTCCAACGCTTCGAGAACGCTCTCATCGATGTTTTCCCGGGCCCACTCCTCGATGGATTGAATCAAGTCCTCAGAAATGACGAGTTGCTCTTGCGCCCTGCTATTGCACGGCCATAACAGAACCAAAGCGATGGGTAATGCGAAAAGCCTCCTCACACGCAAGCGCCTTTCAGTGAGAAAACCAGCCGGTTTAATCACGCTCCAATGTGAAAATCCGCGCCGGCGCCTTGCGCAGCAATTCAACATGCGTATCGACAAAGACAGCGTTGGCTCGGCCTTTGGGATTCTTGCGTCCGGCGACGCCGCGGTCCATCTCTGCGCTCCGTTCATTGCCGCCGCTATGCCGGTAGCAAACGTTGGCTGTGCCTGCGCCATCCGGGTAAAGGCAGGCGTCCCAACCATCGGTGTCGGCATAGAGCAATGTGCCGGGCACATCCAGCACATGCCTCGATCCAATATGCTTTTGTCCGTTGTTAATGTAGCCATTTTGCGCGTAAGCCAGAAATCCCCAGAAACCGCCTTCGCGCAGGCCGGCGCCCCGGCGTTCTTCAGGGCGCGCTTTTTGCAGGCTCGATGCGCAGATGAAAACGCCCTGTCCGGAAACGTTGGTTTGACGTCCGAGGTACGGCTGAAGCTGGCGGTACCATATCGGCGGCTGCGGCACGGTTTGCAACTCTGCAGGCGGCCAGCCGATCGGATAAACCAGATTATCTTCGTCGTACAGCATCGCCGCCATCGCCAGCTGCCGGAGGTTGCTTTGGCACTTGGCTGCTTTGCCTTTATCGCGAGCCCGTGCCAGCGCCGGCAAAAGCATGCTCGCCAAAATGGCGATGATCGCGACGACGACGAGTAATTCTATCAGGGTAAACCCACAGCGTTGCCTTCGAGAGACCGTCCACCAGCTCGATTGGAGAGTCAGAGCCTGTTTCATAGACAGAACGAATCGAGCACAACCAGGATTCGCTGGCAAGGAGCAAACGCCAGCGCTTTCAACTTCCGCCAACGCAGAGCGCGGTTCTGCTTGACTCCTGCCGGTGACACGTCTGGTGAGGTATTGCATCTGGCTGCAAACGATGAGCGCCTACACTTGTGGCCGAAACTCGCCGGCCGGAGTAAATTTCCCGACATCGACTTCGAATCCAGCTCCGAACGGCTGCGCATTCAGCGAGCGCACTTTGACGGTTCCATCTTCGATATCCAACGCTGGCCAACCGGAGCCCGTCAGCCGGTACAGGTCCGGATGCGCGCCGAGGACTTGAGCTTGGATTTCTTTCGAGAATATCGACAACCCTGGAAAATAATGATGGCCGTTGCGCTCGACGCTTTGAATGCCTAGCGCAGCCATGACCGTGAGATCTTGCAGAACGGAAACTGGGCCGATGGTACACAGATCTTCGCCGCTCATGATGTAAGTCGAACCGGGCCGAGCGCGTTCCATTTGCTTTAGGAGGCATCGATTGGCGATTCCTTTAAAGATGCCCTTGCAATTCTTGTGGCTAGTGCCTGCGTAACCGAGATTCAGCGCCATCGGCAGGCTCTCGAGAGTTCCATCAGATTCGTCAATGATGATCGACGGTCGCTCGGGCCACCCCGAGAAAAGCTCACGAGCCGCCGCCTGCAGTGCCTGGTCTCGATGCAATGGTTGTTCGACAAACAAAAGATGCTTCAGGAATTCCCGCAACGTCGCGCTTCCGATGACTGCTTGCCAGAACGAACGGAAATCGGTGAGCGATTTGAATTGTTCGTTGCCGTCCAAGCTAAATCGGTAATCGGGTTTGGCCTCGACTTCCAAAACTCGCGCAATCTGATCGAGCCGATCGAGGTCGTGGTCGAGGTGACCGGTCACCTTGATTTTGAAGTGGCGCAAATCATAAGCCTTGATGCATGCCGCTAACGACTGCGGAAGGCCATCGTTCAATTTGCTTCCTGCCGCGATGTGTTGGTCCACGAGAGGATCGACAAGCCCGACGGTGTGGCGCAGAATGACTTCGTCCAGCGGCTTTGCAGCCAGAAAGTCAGATGGTGCGCGATTCTGCAACGAGACGTGAATATCACCGAGACGCACGCCCAGACGGTTCGTTCGCAAGGCCTCAGCGAACGGCGTATTGTAAGCGCGGCAAGCAGCTTCAATCAGCGCGCGCTCGACCAACGAGGTTCCGAAATGCGTGAGGAGCGGCGCCAGTTTTTCCTGAGCGCCCCATGCGTCCTGCACTCTGTAGAGTTGTTGCCACACGTCGAAAGTGCTTGAACCACTCAAGCTTTTCGCAGCGTCGGCCGCGTGGCGAATCACGCGCATCATATCGAGAACTTCATCGATCACCGGTTTGTCCGGATCCTTCGTAAACCATTTTGGCGGGAGCAAGTCCGCCGCAATACCGATCGATGGCTTTCCTTCCACCTCAGCCCGCACGCGCACAAAGCCGTGTGGCACGCGTGTCATCGTAGCGATGCCATATTTGAACGGCATCCGCGTCTGGAGATTCGTCAGATGAAGATCGCAGTCCAGGACCTTGATTGAATGCTTTGCCATGCTGGACGAATCCTAGCCCTTGAATCCGAATTCAAAAGCGAAAACACGAGGCAAAGGTGTCAGATCCGCGATCTCGGATTCAGGCGTCGTCGGTCGTATTGACATTGCTGCGGACAAGAATGTGTGCGTCTTGATTGATGGGGGAGCCTCCATTCGCTTCGCGTACGCTTTCGGACCATTGAACCGCTATTGCAGTATGTAGTCCCGGCTTCAGCCGGGTTCAGCCGGTTCAATTGCAATGCGCAAATCTGTTTCACTATCAGCAATAATCAGCAACTGCGGCCGCCTAAAGGCGGGACTACATGCCAGGAAGTTCATAGAAAGATTCCATGCGGTTTGCGCACGCATTGGCACCGTGAATTTCGCAGGACAGTTCGTCTCGCCTGTCTATCCTGTTTTGGTGCACACAAATGCTGGACAGGCGGGACGCCTGTCCTACGACGCAGGAGCATTGCTTTCACTTGACCAAAGCGTCTGCGCGGGGTTTCACTTTGGGCCGTATGCTTGCCAAGCAAATTGAACAGATGGTGGAGGCGACTCCTGTCATCGACGTTCACACGCATTTGTACGATCGGGCTTTCGGCGATTTGTTGCTGTGGGGAATCGATGATCTGCTGACCTACCATTACCTGGTCGCGGAAGTGTTTCGTTACCTCGAAGTCCCGTCGAAGAAATTCTGGAGCCTCACCAAGGCCGAACAAGCGGACCTAATCTGGAAGACTTTGTTTATCGAGCATTCTCCCGTTTCCGAAGCTTGCCGAGGCGTGCTGACGACGCTGCAAGCGCACGGGCTCGACCCAAAGCAGCGCGACCTAGCCAGTATTCGGAAATGGTTCGCGAATTGGAAAGTGGACGATTACATCACTCGATGCATGGAGTTGGGACGCGTTAAGACCATCTGCATGACGAATTCGCCATTCGACGATTTGGAACGGCCCGTCTGGGAGCGCGGTTTTCAACGAGACGATCGTTTTGCAGCGGCGTTGCGAATCGACCCCCTTTTGCTGGATTGGGCAAATACCGCGCCGCGTTTGAAGGAATGGAGATACGCGGTCTCTTCTGACTTGTCCGCAGCCACGGTCTCAGCAGTTCGGACATTTCTGGCTGATTGGACGAAACGAATTAAGGCCAATTACTTGATGGTTTCTTTGCCAGCCTCGTTCACCTTTCCCGATGGTTCCGTCACAGGACAATTGATCGAAAAGGCGGTCTTGCCGCATTGCCAGGAATTTGGGCTTCCATTTGCGCTTATGATCGGTGTCAAGCGCGCGCTTAATCCGGAATTGCGACTCGCTGGCGATGGCAGCGGTCTCAGTGATCTGCAAGCACTCAGCAACCTTTGCGCGCAATTCCCGGAAAACAAATTCCTGGCCACAGTGCTGGCGCGCGAGAATCAACATGAACTCTGTGTGCTGGCGCGAAAGTTCCGCAACCTTCATATCTTTGGCTGCTGGTGGTTCACAAATATTCCTTACGTGGTCGAAGAAATGACGCGAATGCGCGTTGAACTGCTCGGCTTGAGTTTCACGCCGCAGCATTCGGACGCGCGCGTCCTCGATCAGATCGTCTACAAATGGCCACACTCGCGAAGGGTCGTCAGCAAGGTGCTGGTCGAGAAATATTCGGATCTCGCACGCACGGGTTGGGAACCGACTCAGAGCGAGATCGAACGCGATGTGAAGGAGCTTCTGGGCGGAGGCTTCGAACGCTTCTGCCAAAAGTAAGTGAGGATAGCCACCCGCGTGCAGCGACACCAGGTTGCATCAAAAGGAACGCTTCAATCGAACCATTCGTCGCTTGGATCGAAAGCGGGAATCGCCACATTGATAATCTTCATTTTGCCGACGGCGCGGTGACGGCATCCGGGCTTGATCATGATCGAAGTCATTGGTTTGACTGGGAATCGCTTGTCGTCCAGCTCAATTTCCCCTTCGCCTTCCAGGACAACGTATATCTCGGTCAGCTTCTTGTGATAATGTGTTTGGGCGTCTTCCTGAATGTCCACTTGGTGAACGGTCGCCAATGCGTTGTCCGGCCCCGCAAAAGCTCGTCGAGTAAATCCGCATGGGCAGCGAAGCGGATCGATCTGATCCAATTGAGCGATCATGTAATTCGGCATGGCGCCAGCATAGCGTCACAAATGGAAAAGGCGATCTTCGAATCGCTTTTTCTTGAAGTTCACTCGGGCGGGAGCCTATTCTCCGGCGATACCCAAAATCGCATTCCCATGAACCGAAACGCGTTTTCTTTCCGGCTGGCATCTCCTCTTTGCCTCCTGCGAATGGTCCGCCAAACAGCCTTCTCGCTAATCGGGCTGGCTGCCATGCAAATGCTCCTGCTCGCAGGGATTGTTCGGGCTGCGGAAATTCCAAACCAAAGGCCTTATGGCTTGAACCAACGTGTGCCGTGGACCTCCTCGCGAGTTAAAGGCACCCCCGAACCTCCGGCTCCATATCGCACCGAGTTGGCTTTCGCGAAATTGAAGTTCACCGAGCCGCTCATCATGGCGACAGCGCCCGGATCGGATCGCTTGTTCGTCGCGGAACGCTTCGGGAAAATCTATTCGTTCGCTAACGATGCCGCTGCTGAGAAAACATATCTGCTCATCGATATTGGCCGCGGCGAAGTGTACGGGCTGGCCTTTCACCCGAAGTTCCAAGAGAACGGTTTCTTTTATGTCACCTACGTCGAGGATGCCAAGAGACTGAAAGAAGGCGAGAATGGCAGCCGGCTCTCTCGATTTCAGATGAAGCAGGATGGCTCGGCAGATTTGAGCAGCGAGAAGATCATTTTGATCTGGCCGCACGGCGGACATAACGGCGGATGCATCGTGTTCGGTCCGGACAACTATCTTTACCTGGCCACGGGCGACGGCAGCGGCATCGCCGACGAATTGGAGACTGGCCAGAAACTTGACGACCTCTTGGGAGCCATTCTACGCATTGATGTCGATCACGCGGATGAAGGCTTGGCCTACGGAATCCCCAAGGACAATCCGTTCGTGAATGTCAAAGGGGCGCGGCCGGAGATTTGGGCGTACGGTCTGCGGCAGCCATGGAAAATCACCTTCGACCGCGGCTCTGGTGACTTATGGACCGGCAACGTCGGGCAAGATCTCTGGGAACAAGTTTACAAAATCGAGCGCGGCGGCAATTACGGCTGGAGCGTCACCGAAGGCAGCCATCCATTTCGTCCGGAGCGACCCAAGGGCCCAAGCCCGATTCTTCTGCCGATTGTCGAGCATGATCACACGGCCTTTCGCTCGATCACGGGCGGCTACGTTTATCGCGGGTCGCGCCTCAAGGAATTGATCGGCTCCTTCATTTATGGCGATTACGATACGGGAAAGATTTGGGCGTTGCGGTACTCGGAAAACAAGGTCGCCGACCACCGTGAACTCTTTGATTCGCCGTTGCGCTTAGTGGGTTTTGGCGAAGACAAGGCGGGCGAACTTTATCTCATCGATCATATGGGGGGCGGAATTCATCGGCTAGTGGCCAATGAAGCAGCGGCCCGACCGTCCGAATTCCCGCGCAAGTTGAGCGAAAGTGGCCTCTTCGCCTCTGTCCAAAATCACACCCCCGCCCCAGGCGTAATTCCATTTTCGGTGATCGCTCCGATGTGGTCCGACGGCGCTCAGAAGGAACGCTTCCTGGCGTTGCCCGGAGAATCCAAAATCGAGTTCGACGGCATTACCTATCCACAGCCGTCGCCAGGCGCTCCGCATGGATGGAAGTTTCCGGATGGAACAGTGCTCGCGGAAACAATCTCCCTGGAAATGGAGAAAGGGAACCCCGCGAGCCGCCGCCGCGTCGAAACACGCATCTTGCATCACGAGCGCGTGGGCGGAAGCGAAAATGTCGGTGATCAAATCTGGCACGGATATTCTTACGTATGGAATGATGAGCAAACGGAAGCCACGCTCCTGGAGAATCCCCAAGGGGTAGACCGCACGTTTGCGATTCGCGATGCCGACGCCCCAGGCGGACAACGGCAGCAAACATGGCACGTTCCCGGCCGGACCGAATGCATCGTTTGTCACAACATGGCCGCCAAGTATGCGCTCGGAGTTAATACGCTCCAAATGAATCGAGATCACAAGTACAGCGGAGTCACCGATAACCAGTTGCGCACGTTGGAACACATTGGCGCTTTCGAAAAACCTTTGCCCGCGCGCCCTGAGGAATTGCCGCGGCTCGTCAACTACGCCGACCGCACGCAATCATTAAGCGAGCGCGCCCGTTCCTACCTGCACGCGAACTGCGCTCATTGCCACCGCAAATGGGGCGGCGGCAATGCCGACTTTAAACTGCTTTATGGCATTGGAGTGGGCGAAATGGGGATCGTGAACACGCGTGCCAATCATGGCGATTTCTATATCTCTCATGCCAGTCTGGTAAGTCCCGGAGATGCGTATCGGTCAGTTCTATTCTATCGCATGTCCAAACTCGGCAGTGGACGCATGCCGCGGCTCGGTTCGACCCTCGTGGATGAAGTCGGCGTTCAACTGATTCATGACTGGATCGAACAATTGCCCTCCGTTGCCGAAGCAGAGGAAGCCTTACGGACGTTGCGCACTCAAACCGGCGGCACCAACGAAGCCCATGCCATTGACCAACTGCTGGCTTCGACGAGCGGTGCGCTGCGCGCTTTGCGGGCACTTGAGGACGGTTCGCTGCGTGGCGCGGCCCGTAAGAAGATCATCGAACGCGCGGCCACGAATGAACTGGCCCATGTGCGCGATTTGTTCGAGCGGTTTGTTCCGGAGGAGCAGCGCATCCGCCGGCTCGGAAGCGTCATTCAACCGCACGAAATCCTGGCACTGCCCGGCGACGTCGAGCGTGGCCGGCAAATCTTCTTCGGTTTAGTCGGCACCCAGTGTCGAAACTGCCATCAAATTAACGGTCAAGGAACTGCGCTCGGTCCAGACCTCAGCCAGATTGGAAAGAAGTTTAACCGCCCCCAATTGTTGGAGGCGATACTCACGCCCTCGAAGGACATCGATCCTAAGTACGCGGGCTACACGCTCGACCGCAAAGATGGCGAGTCCCATTCGGGATTCCTTGTCAGCAAAACCGAAGAAAAAGTCGTTTTGCGAGACACAACCAATCGCACCATTGAAGTTCCGGCAAATCAAGTCGAGCGCCTGGCCGTGTCCAAAGTCTCGCTAATGCCCGAATTGCTGTTGCGTGACATGACCGCCCGTCAAGTCGCGGATCTAACGGAGTTTTTAGGCTCACTGAAATAACGCCGGACGCTTGGCCAAAGCCGCCAGCTCCTCGCGTCACCGGCAACGTGTGGATGCACTGCGATGCACTGCGATTCAACGGCCGTTCTCCTTTGCTCTTGAATGAGGCCTTGCGGTAGGGTTTATTGTTCGCATGCTTCAGATTCAACGCGGCCCGCTCGCAGTGAAGTGCCAGGAGATGACACGCCGTTCGGCGCTGAAGGTTGGATTCTCCGGATTGCTCGGCCTGACGATGGCTGATTTGTTTCGTCTGCAAGCCACGGGCGGCGCAACCCGAAATAACAAATCGGTCATTCTCATTTGGCTCGATGGAGGTCCCAGTCATTTGGAAACGTACGACCCGAAGCCCGAAGCACCGCTGGAATTTCGCGGACCGTGGGGCGCTGTCGAAACGAATGTGCCTGGAATGCGAGTTTCCGCAGCCCTTCCCCTGCACGCGAAACATGGCGACAAAATGGCTTTGCTTCGATCCGTTTCTCATAACAACGGAGATCACTTTGCGGCGGCGCATTGGATGCTTACGGGACGCTTCGGCTCGAACGCCGCGAGTCTCTCGCCGAAATATCCGTCGGTGGGTTCGTTTGTTTCACGCGTCCGCGGCGCCAACAAATCAGGCTTGCCCGCGTACGTCGGGTTGCCAGCAGCAGAGAGCGTTTATCTGTTTCCAGGCTACCAAGGCGCGGCATATCTCGGTCCGGCTTACAATCCGTTCGATGTAAACACGCGGCAGAAATACCTCAGTGCGACCCATCCAGAAATTCAACCACCAACCTGCTTGGCGGAATTAAGCGGTGATACGACCCGCGTTCGTTCACGCGTCGATTTACTTGGTCAGCTCGATCATTTCCGGCGCGACATCGACAAGAGCGGAACGCTCGCTGCCATGGATCGCTATCAACAACAAGCAGTCGATCTCATTCTCGGCAAGGATGCGCGCGACGCGCTTGCTATCGAGAAGGAGGATGCCAGGACGCGCGACCGATATGGACGGACCGCCTGGGGCCACTACACTTTAATGGCGCGGCGGCTGGTCGAAGCCGGAGTTACGTTTGTGACAGTTGACATGCCACATTGGGATGATCATGCCAACATCGAAGACGGCCATGGCTACAAACTTCCGGTATTAGATAAAGCTGTGGCCGCGTTGTTGCAGGACCTCGATGATCGGCGGCTGCTTCAGGATGTGCTTGTCGTCGTCATGGGCGAGTTTGGCCGAACGCCCCGGTTGAACAAGGGATTGCCCGGCGGCAGCACCGTTCCCGGGCGCGATCATTGGGGTGATGCGTTCTCCGTAATGATGGCCGGCGGCGGCGTGCGCGGCGGTCAGATTGTGGGCGCCACGAATCCCAAGGGGGAGTATCCCGTCGAGCGTCCGCTCAAACCGAGCGACGTATTGGCCACCGTCTATCACCTGCTTGGCATCGATTGGCGTCAAACGTTCAACGACAACACCGGGCGGCCCATTCCGATCCTCGACCACGGCGAGCCTATTCGAGAAATCATCTGACAGCGGGGCGCGAAAGGTCTAACCTTCCGGCGTGTTCAGTAAATTCTCCAAACGCCGCCGCAGTTCCTCAGGCAATCGGTTCAGCCAGCTGGCATCAATCAGTCCAACTTCGATAAGGTCGCGGAGATGAGTTCGATCTTTGTCTCGGAAACCCGCGAGTTTCATTCTTACCAGGGCATTGAGAGTGACCAATCGAAACTGGTCTCCATTCTCCGACTCCGCGACATCGGGTGATGACACTGGGCTGTCAGGACGAACCTTCTCCTCCGCGAAAACAATGTGAACAGCGTCTCTGGCGCTTGCGCTCGGTCCGTCGAGGAACAAATCCAAGCCACTGGGCTGGCCAAGGCTAGAGACATGCCGGTACACAAATCCCGCTGCTTCGAGCGTTTGCCTGGCGGCTAACAAGTCGGTTCTTCGCAAGAGGATATCGACGTCTCGTGTGTTCCGCACGGCTGTTTCATCCACGCGAGACACCCACGCGGCGACTGCATTGCCTCCCGCAACAGCATACGGAACGCTGGCAGCCTCCAGTGCCCGCGCCACGCGAAGCAATCTTTGACGAACCTTCTCCACTCCATGGATCATACGCCGCCACGAAACAGGCGCAAGCGGTGCGTCGGAGTTCATGAGCGGAATGTATGAGTGCAGGGAAGCAATGACCAGCGCAAACCAACTTCCCAGCGCCAAGGTGAGAACTGCGCCAGCCCGCAGCGTGATGGGTGATGCCCAACCAATCCAATATTCCCCCGTTGCCAAGGCACTGAGCATCGACTAACAAACAATTCTCACATGAGTGCAATAAGATGTTACCTCGCCGCGTTATTGATGATCGGCCCCTGGACTGCTTTCACGGCGGACACCATACCGGTGGGAAACCTCACTCCGGCGGAGGCCCTCGCCTCATTCAAAGCCGAACCCAACCTTAAGGTTGAACTCGTCGCGGCGGAACCGGTCACGGCGAGTCCTTGCGCGCTGGCCTGGGATGAACACAGTCGAATGTTTGTCGCCGAGAACCGCGGTTATCCGCTAGGTGGACCGGATGGCAAACCCATCGGATCGATCGCGTTGTTGGAGGACATGGATCGAGATGGTCGCATGGATAAGCGGACGGAGTTCGCGACGGATCTTACGTTTCCAAATGGCGTTTTGCCTTGGCGCGGCGGCCTAATCGTCACGTGCGCACCGGATGTTCTTTGGTTGAAGGATGAAGATGGCGATGGAAAAGCAGACATCAGGAAGGTGCTCTTGACGGGGTTCGCCACAAATAAGAGCACGCAATTGCGCGTGAACGATCCGACGCTCGGTCCGGACGGCTGGATTTATTTGGCTGGCGGCTTGAGTGGGGGCAAGATCACAGCGCCGGACCATCCCGAACGCGCCGCTGTCGACATGGAGCGCGCCGACATTCGGTTCCGGCCTGATACCGGCGAATTCGAACTTACGGACGGCAAGTCGCAATTCGGTTTGGCCTTTGACGATCTTGGGCGGCGTTTCGCGTGCTATAATCGCGTCCAGGTGCAGCATGTCGTTCTTCCATCGCGGTATGTTGCGCGCAATCCGCACCTGGTTTCGCCGGGCGTAATGCAAGATTGTCCGGAATTGGTGGACAACCCATTCCTGCGTGGCACGGGCGCTTCGCGCATTTTTCCGCTCAGTGCAAATGTCACCACCGCAGATTCGCACGTGGGATTCTTCACGGCAGCGTGCGCGGTCCATGTCTTCCGCGGCGACGGTCTGCCGAAAGAATATATTGGCCGTCTCTTCTCATGCGATCCGACCGGAAATCTCATTCATTACGATCGGCTCGAACCGCGTGGCGCTACGTTTGCCGCGCGGCGTGTCCGTGACGGCGTGGAATTTCTGGCGACGCCAGACAATTGGTTTCGGCCCGTGTTTCTAGCTGATGGCCCGGATGGCGCGCTTTATATCTGCGACATGTACCGGAAGACCATCGAACATCCGGAGTATTTGCCGGACGAAGTTCGCAAGCGCACCGATTTCGAGAGCGGCAAAGAAATGGGGCGCATCTGGCGGATAACCGGAAACGACGCGTTCCACCGCGTCCCTGGTCTGAGTGCGGAGCGCCAGAAGAAGTTCAGGGACGCGGTGGAACGCGTCCTTACCAGTGAATTGATCGCGGCGCTTGATGAGTCGAATGGCTGGCATCGAGACACGGCGTTTCGACTGCTTTTGGAACGGTCCGACAAAGCAATCGCACCGTTGCTCCGAACGTCGCTGAGAAACTCGACAATTGCCGCAGCAACCATCGCCAAGTTGCGTCTTCTCGAAATCCTCGGCGGCCTCAATGAAGCGATTCTTGCTGACGCGTTGCGAAGCAGCGAAACCTCGGTCCGCGAAAATGCGGCGCCATTGGCCGAACCGAAGCTCACTGCATCCACGAACCTTTTGGCGCTGGTGTTGAAACTCGCTGACGACCCGGACCCGCGAGTTCGTTTTCATTGCGCGCTCGCCCTAGGCAGCGCCGGGTTCCCGGTGGAGAGTGACCAGGATCTCCCGTCACGGCCTTCGGTTGTCGCAGACGTGCTCGCGCGTATCGCGGCGCGTGATTCGAATGATCGATGGACGCGAGCGGCGATTCTCAGCTCCGCGAACGGCCACGGCGTAGCGTTGTTGGAAGCTTTGTTTCGAGTGCCTGTTGAAAATGCGGATGGCATCTCAGTTCTGTTGCGCGAGTTGGGAGGTGTATTGGCCGCGGCCGGACCGCCGAAGCTCGCGTTCGTTGATTGGCCGGCCCAAGCTGCGGTGGGTTTCGACCGCAAATCGGCTTTCCTGGCTGGCTACCTCGATCGAATGAGCCAGCGCGGTTCGGGCGAGGCGTTGTCGCCGCTCGAGCGGCTCGACGCGTTGCGCTCGAACGCAGGCACCGGTGAGCCGCTGGCCCATCTGCTTCGTCAAGCCCGTGCGTTCGCGCAGGACGAATCTCGTCCGTCGGCCACTCGCCTTCGGGCCATCGCGCTTCTGGCGCATGCGAACAAGAAAGACGCGACGGATACTCTGCTGCCGCTGTTGGCCACCCCTCGGTCGCCTCAGTTCGAAATCGACGTGGTGCGCGCTCTGGTTCAACCGCACAATCCCGAGGTCACTAGTGATCTGCTGGCGCCGTCGCGCTGGCGAGGATACCGGCCTTCCCTTCGTGAAGCCGTTCTGTCCGCGTTGCTGGCGCGCCCCATGTGCTGGCCAAGTTTGCTTGCGGCCCTTGAATCGGGCGGTTTGCCCAGCAGCGCGTTGACTTCTTCCCAACGGGAACAACTGAAAAAAGCGAAAGATGAAAACGTCCGGCAACGCGCAACGAAGCTTTTTTCTTCAATCGCGGCGGGAGACCGGCAGAAGGCATTTGAAGAAGCAAAAGCGTGCTTAACCTTGAAACCAGTTCCCGCGAACGGCCGCGAAGTTTTTCGTCGTCTCTGCGCGAATTGTCATCGGTTCGAGCAAGAGGGATTCGCGGTGGGTCCCGATCTCTTTGGAATCCGCAATCAACCCAAGGAAACGATTCTTTTGCACATCGTCATTCCGGACGCGGAAGTTGCGCCCAACTTCACCAGCTACACCTGTGAGACAAAAGATGGACGGGCGATTTCGGGCATCCTTATCAATGACTCGCCCAACGGAATCACGATTCGCCAGGCGCTCGGCCAGGATACGTCGATTGCGCGCACTGACATCGCGTCGCTCGCGGCCAGTTCTCTTTCACTCATGCCGCAGGAATTTGAAAAGAACATAACGCAGCAGGAAATGGCCGACTTGCTCGCGTTCCTGCGCGGAGAGTGGTGATGGCGCCGTGCCGGTGGAGGGAAGGAGCATCAAACCAGAGTAAGTGGGACGGAGTGGAATCTAATGCCTTTCGGTAATTCAAGGCCTTGTGGCAGACCGTTGTCCCGGAGGGAAAGATTTTTTTGAATTACCGAAAGGCGTTAGAGTGGAATCCGTCCTTACCAGTTGGAGGCAATTCGGATGACCTTGGTCGTTAGTGGCTCCATTGAAAACAGCGAAGAGCCCTTGTTCCTTCTTGGTTATCTTCGTTTCCTTCTGTTAATTCCCAACCAGTAATTCATCGAATTGCCAGCGGGTTTCCCGGAGAGCCGGTCGCTCCCTTCAATCTCAATGGAGAGAAAACGAACGCAAATTCGTAGGCCTTGTCGGCCGCGAGTTCGGACAAATCCATTGCCTCCAAAATGTAAGTGCCGTGACGGACCAACAGCCATTGATGAACTTCAAAAGGGCGTTCTGGATCTTTCGATGGCACGACTTCAAGGGCCCAGTTGTCGCAGCCGACGAGCGAGATTTTTTGATCGGTAAGCCATCGCGCGGCCTCGAGTCCGATCCCCGGTTCGCCCGCGCCAAATTCCTGGTTATCCTTCATCCACAAGTGGCCATGCCCTGTATGAATCAACACAGCGTCTCCGGGACGGATCGTCGCCGAAGCCAAACGCAAAGCCCCTTTGAGATCGTCAGCCGTAATCGCATACCCTGTTGGAAGCCGCTCTTTGCCTTTCATCGCCGCAACATCGAGGAGAATGCCACGGGTAAAGAACACGCCGACATTTTCCACGCCTAGTTTTTTCAGGCCGTACGTGTCACCGAACTCGGAGAGCTTATTGCCGTTGTAAAAGATATCTTCCTGTCCGACGCGCACCCCCAAATGCCCCAAACCATCGAACTACGTTCCAACCCGTCCAATTTCCGCGCTGAGCACTTCGTCATTGTGGACGACGCGATTCTTGCCTTCGGCCACACCGGTCGGCATTCCAGGTATCGTCAGGCTGAAGTGCCGCTTGCCTGGCAAAGGCATGCCAAATTCGTAGAGGCGTCCGAGTTGATAAGTTTTACCGGCGCGAATCAGTTCCTTAGCTTCGATCACCTTCGCGGGCGTGAGACGATTCGCGGCGCCACGCTGGTCATTAGGTCCCCATTCGGAAGGCCACCACTTCGGGCCGATGGGTGTTTCGTTTGATGAAGCGGCGGACTCAGGTTTAGCGGGGGGCGGAAGGCGTTGCGCGTCTTGAGAGCGCAACGTCGGCGGTGAGAGAGCAAGGGAAATGGCGGCGCTGGCCAGGAGCAAAGTTCGCATAAGCAAGATCGAGGTTGGAAAATTCGCCGCACCATGCCGAGCAAGAGAGGCCGCGTCAAACCATTCGCAGATATGCCTAAAATGGCAGCTTTTGAAGCTAAAACAGGAAGAGTTTTTGGAAGAGCGCACTTTAGCCTACGCGGTCGAAACCAGGTATTAAGCTGATGTAACGTTGTCGTCTGCACAACCGCCCAGTCCAAAGCCGAGATTGTCACAATGATTCCATCCCTCCCAACCTCTCGTTCCACCAGTTAAAGAATTATGAAAACATTCCACTTCCTTAGATTTGGCGCTACCGCACTCGTTATTTTTCTCACATCGGCAGCGCTTCGCGGCGCACCGTTTCCTGAAGTGAACCATGCTCGCGCCGGCACTGCTTCTCAATCAAGCGATCACATGGGTGCAGTGGCCGCACGCGCCATCGACGGCAACGCGAGCATCCTCTGGGCGTCTGGATCGATCAGTCACACTGAAGTGAATCAACCCGACGATCCGCCTTGGTGGGAGGTTGACCTTGGCGGAGCGAAAACGATCGGACGCGTCTCGGTCTGGTTGCGGGTCGAATGCTGCCAGAACAGAAATGATGGCCTCACCGTCATTGTTCTCGATGAAAATCGCGCTGAAGTCGCGAAAAGACAGCATGCGGGCCGGCCGCCGAGCAATATTACCTACGATTTCGCGCCGGCGATCCGCGGGCGTTATGTTCGTGTCGAAGGGCAAACTCCGAAAACCACGAGTGACGGCGTTCTAAGCTTGGCGGAAGTAGAAGTGATTGCTCCTTACGACGGCGTCACAATCAATGTTACCAAGCAACCGGCGGCAGTGACCATTCCCGAAAATCAGTTGGCCACGTTTGGCCCCGTTACGGTGAGCGCAACGGACGTGGCGGCTGCGAAGTTCCGCTATCAATGGCAGAAAAACGGCCAAGACATTCAAAGAGCGACGGGCGCCAGCTACACAACTCCGAGCCAGAAGCTCGCCGACACCGGAGCCGATTACGCGGTTAAGGTCACCTTGCCTGGAGTGAGTGTCCTCTCTAGTGCCGCCAAACTTACCATCGATCGCGACACGAATCCGCCGCGAGTAGCGAGCACGAGTGTTGGAGGTGGTCTCACTCTTAAGTACTCCGTGAATTACAACGAACAGATGGATCCGGCGACCGCGACCAATAAGGCTAATTACGTATTTGGTGCGGGCGCTACAGTCGCAGACGTGAGCCTGATTGGCCCGACACTCAATACAAGCAACAACACTCTCTACAACACCGCGGTATTAAGCGTGAATGGGATTGTCGAGAACACGCCCTATTCGCTGACGATCAGTGGTGTCAAGGATTTGGCGGGCAATACCAGCACCAGCACAAATCTGAGTGGGAATATCGGCCTGTTCGAAGTCAATCATGCTCTGACCGGAACCGCCACTCAATCCAGCAACCTCGCCGGGAATACAACTCACACCGCTGTGCTGGCCATCGACGGCAAGACGGATGGCGCTTGGGGCGCGAATACAACGACCCACACCGGCAATGCGGATGATCCACCGTGGTGGGAAGTTGATCTCGGGTCAGCGAAATCGATTGGCCGTGTTTCGGTTTGGTTCCGCACGGATTGCTGCCAAAACCGCAACGATGATTTCAGCTTGATTGTCCTCGATGCCAATCGGACCGAATTGGCGCGGCGGACATACCCCGGGCGAACCTCCACGGAACGCGGCCTACAACTTTGACCCGGCGCTCCAAGGCAAGTTCGTCCGGATCGAAGGTCAAACCCCGCGCACGACCGGGGACGGCTATCAATCGCTCAGCGAAGTCGAAGTGATTCCGCCGTATTGGAACACCACATTGGAAATCACCAAAGGACCATCCGACGCCACGGTGATCGAGAACCGGCCCGTCACGTTCGGCCCAGTGACCGTCGCAGTAACGGGAGCTACGGCCGACAAGTTGACCTATCAATGGCAAAAGAACGGCGTCGATATCCCAGGCGCTTTCGGCGCGAGTTACACAACGCCGGTCTTGACCGCCGCTGACAATGGCGCACAATACACGGTGAGACCTTTGCTGCCCGGGGTCGCCAGCGCGCCAGTGAGCGCCACGCTGACAGTGGCTCCAGACACCGCGGCTGGCGATGTGCGCTTGGCGGTCACTACGAGCGCAACAGGATAGCGAATTGCTTCGCCGCAAACGGCAACAGGCTTTGTGCTGGAATCGACCGACACTCTTTCGCCGGCCGCGTGGAAAGCGGCAAACGAAGCCGTTTTAGTTCAAGGCGCTGAAAACTACGTGACCATTGCCGGACAAACTGGCAAGAGGTTTTACCGCCTAGTCAAACGTTAATCTTCCCAGCACCGAACCGCGTGAAGGTGCAGGGAGGCGTTCGCTTATACTGCGCCTTTTTAATTCGCCGTCGCTGACAGAAACCAGATGTCGCCGGAGAAGCTTCGCTGTCAATATGCAGAGACCTTGCCCGTAAACTGGCGTGGTAGTATAGGCGTCCCGCCTGTCCAGCATTTGTGTGCGCCAAAAGCAGGGCAGGCGAGACGCGCTGACCTGCGAAGTTCGCGGCGCCTTTCGTTTGCGTGCGCGCTTCTCATCAGCACTTTCGGTCAAGCCACCGTCAAGACTGATTCGGTATCGCCTGGTCTTCTCGCCGAATATCGAACCCTCGTTCCCGGTTCAACTGCGCCTCCGTTAGTTCGCCTCGACCCGAAGCCGGCATTCTTTTGGGGCGATTCGAGCCCGCATCCATCGCTTCCGCCCGGACCATTTCGTGTTCGGTGGAAGGGCGTTATCCTTCTCAAAGACGAAGAAGCCCCGCGGTTCTCGCTCTTTCTTGGTGGTCAGCTCAAATTTACCGTCGATGGTGTCAAGATCTTCGATCTTCACGAGACCGATCCGATGCGAAGAATTGACTCGGCGGAAATTCTGCGACGCGGCGCCGGAAACTATTCGTTGGAGATCGAGTACAAGTCATTACCGAATGTACCTGCACGGGTTCAGCTCTGGTGGGAGGGAACCACCTTCTCCTTGGAACCTCTTGTGGCGAGTCATTTGCGACATGCCCCTAATCAACTCGGCGAGGACTTTCATAAATGGCACACGATCGAGAGAGGACGCCAACAAGCGCGTATCTACGGCTGTGCCCACTGTCACCACGACGCATTCCCCGGAATTCGGGCGGCTCCGCATGGTCCAGCTCTTTCAGATTTGCGGGCTCGAGTTCAGCGCGATTGGTTGATCAGTTGGCTGCGGGACCCGGCGCAAATCAGGAGTAATGCGATCATGCCGCGCCTGTTCTCGCCGGACCGCCAAGGTTCGGTGGAAATTTCTTTGATTAGCGATTATCTGCTGGGCGATGCAGCAATCCAACGTCCCGACAGACCGCCAATGCGTGGCGATCATCGAAACGGGCGCCAGGCATTCGTTGGTTTAGGTTGCGCAACTTGTCATATTCTGCCTGATCGAGACACCGAAGCTGCTGGCACTATCTCAGTCGCCGGACAGGAGGCCATGCATGACGAACGCACGGCGTTCCAGGCGTTGGCAGACCGGTTCACGACAAACCAACTGGCCGCATTCATTAGCAACCCCCGGAGCCGCTATCCAAACGGGAAAATGCCGCGATTGCCCGTGTCCGACGCGCAAGCGCGCGACATCGCCGCATACCTGTTGCTTTGGTCGAAACCTCTGGCTGTGTTGAAAACAGCCGACGTCCCGCCGACTGAAGAAGAGGTCAATACAATGGCTGCGCGTCTTGGAGAAAAAGCCGATCGATTGGCTCTGGGCGCAGCATTGGTGAGGGAAAAACGATGTGCAGCCTGTCATGCGGGAATTGGTGAAACTCAATCAATGTCAGTTCCGCTACGGGTCTCAGAAATCGAAAACAACAAACGGGCTGGTTGCCTGGGAGAGAAACACCTGCCTTCGTTCTCGATGTCCGATAGAGCGCGCGAAGAAATCAATGCCTTTGCTTCGCTAGCGGCTGCCGAGCGACACTTCTCCCCTTTTGAGGCGCGCCAGCAGTTGCTAAGAGATTCAGCCTGCTTCGTCTGCCACCAACTTGATGGCGACCAATCACCCTTAATGGAACATATTGGCCAATCGCTCTGGACGCCGCATCTGATGCGCTTGCCCTATCAGCGAACGCCGCGTCTGACTGGCACGCTCGCGAAGTACACCCGTTCTCATTTGCTTGACGTGCTGAAGAGTGGAAGCACCGCGACTTGGCCCTCTTGGTATTCGTACCGAATGCCTCTGTATGCTGAAAATGCAGAGCAAATTGTCGCGGCGCTCGCCGAACGAGATGGATATCCGCCAATGGACTTGCCTGCAACCGGATCGACGCCGACGGAAAACCCGACGTTGTCCACGTTTGGCGCGAGTCTCGTTGGGTTCGAAGGTTATTCCTGCGTTTCTTGTCATATCTGGAAGAGCCGCGAGCTCACCACCATTGATCCTGCTGCGGTTGGACCTGAATTGACAACGGTGACGCTGCGGATTCAACGGACCTGGTTTGATCGATGGCTGGAAGACCCAGGACGCGTTCATCCCGGAACACCGATGCCTGCATTCTTTCCGAAGGGGCGTCCTGCCCCACTTGCCTCAGTGTTGGATGGCGACGCAAGCAAGCAGAAGGACGCGATTTGGTCGTACCTTTCTCAGGGCACAAACGCGCCCAGCCCGCAACCACGCTCGCTCATTCCCATCGTCGTGCCCGGAAGCGGCGAGCCGCCGGTCATTGCCCAGATTCCTCTTCGGTTGCCCAACGGAAACACACTCGAAAGTCTCTGCCTCCAATACTCCGATGGGCTCCTGGCTGTTTATGACCTTTCGACCGCGACGTTACACAGTTTGCACAGCGACGCTCAAATCCTGAGAGACCCGAATGGCTGGCGCCGATTTTCACTCTCTGGTTCACACCAGCTCGATGAAGTTGGCGTTATGCCGGCTCTTCAAGTCCTAACTTCCGAAAGTGCACCGGCAAATGTGACGATGGAATTTCGCGGTTATGACCGCTTGTCCGATGGGGCGCGCCTTCGCTTTCGTATTTCATGCGAGGCGTTCGCAGTGGAAATCGTTGAAACGCTGCGTCAGGAAAACCAAGGCGCCGTCGTCCGGCTTAGGCGCGATTGGCGCGTCAACGGGCTTCCCTCAGCTTACTCGATTGAGATCAAATCGGGACTCGGTTCGCGAGAATCCGGCGAAGCGTCCGATCTCGCGACTCGAATCGGTTTTGTGAACGCCCAAGGACGCACGGCTTTGGCAATTGATGGAAAGACGTTAGCTCTCCGCGCAACTCCAGATGAGAGCGGTTCATGGTCCGGCGGCTTTTCACTTGCGTTTCCCCCGATGCCGAAAGCACAGATTCCTCGCTCACCAGCGTTTGAATTTTCGGCCGTCAAAGAGCTTGCGAGTGACGGAACAAAACTGATGCAACGGCCAGGCTACCGGGCGATACGTTATCCGATGCCAAAAACAGCTGGCGGCGAAGATCGCATCATGCCATCCGCTCTTGCAGTGAATCCGCGGACGGGGCGACTGTTCATTGCATCATTGAAGCTTGGAGAGTTGTTCACACTCGACGACCCAACTGGCAACGCGCCCAATGCGTCGTTTCGGGATCATGCGCGCGGTCTGTTTCAAGAAGCTTACTCGATGTTGCACGACGGCGATGCGCTCTACGTCTTGCATCGGCGCAATTTGACGCGGATCACGGACTCGGACGACGATGGTTACGCGGATCGCTTCGATCGCTGGGCTGCGTTGCCACATCGCGCCGGTAATAGCTACGACTGGGCTTACGGCCTTGTCCGAAAGAATGACGGCAGTTTCGTCGTGAGTTTTGCTCCCCATGCCGACAACCGCAAGGAACCGGGAATGGGGGGCGTCATGCGATTGGCGCTGAACGGCGCGGGAGCGGATTTCACCGAGATCGCTTATGGCTTGCGTAATGCCTTTGGTTGGACGAGCGGACCGGAAGACGAAGTATTTTTCAGTGATAACCAAGGCGAGTGGATCGCGGCGAACAAGCTGGGCCATCTCGTGGCTAACCGATATTACGGTTATCCGAACTCGACTCGCCCTGAAATTGCCAAGCATCCGCCGGGCGAAACCGCGGTTTGGGTTCCTTATGCTTGGGCGAAATCGATCAATGGCATTACCTACAATGCAACGGGCGATAAGTTCGGACCGTTCGGCGGCCAGATTTTTATGGCGGAGCTGATGCATGGCGGAGCGATCATTCGCGCGAACCTGGAAAAAGTTAACGGCGTTTATCAAGGCGCCTGTTTTCCGTTTTGGGGACAAGGGTTGCTTGGTCCGCTTGTCTTGACGTTCGATCCGGGAGGCAGGCTTTATGTCGGCTCGCTAACGCAGCCCGGCTGGATGGCCCAACCGGATCGCGGGGCGCTCTTCCGAATCGATTTCACAGGAGAAATCCCTTTCGAAATCCAATCAATCCGCGTTCTACCGCGGGGCTTTCAATTGCGCTTCACGAAACCCGTGTCCGCGATCTCAGCGCGCGACCCCGCTTCCTATTCCATCGAACATTACCGGTACGAGTACACGGGCGCTTATGGCTCTCCCGAAATTGACCGCACTCCCGTGAAGGTCGCGCAAGTTGCGATTGGTACCGGCGACCGCGAGGTTGATCTCATCACGGGTTCATTGGTTGCCGGACGCATTTACTCGATTACGGCTCACGGTGTGAAAGCATCGGCGGGGGAAAGTCTCGTTTATCCGACAGGCGTTTATACGCTAAATCAGGTCCCAGGCAATTCACGCGCCAAGAATATGCTGAAGGCGCCTTGAACGAAGGATTGCGACGCACGCCAACGCTTCATTGCGGCTTGGGAGGCGTTGGACCTGCCAATTCGACGATCTTGATTTGTTCGGTGTTGAGAATTTTGAAGCGTCCCGATTCGTCGTAAAGGATTACAGTGAGGCGGTCTGGGCTGATCATCAGATAGTCCGTATGTGTGACTGTAAACGCAGACCGCTCATCCAGGACGATCCTTATCGGTTTGAAGGGCTCCGCATCCATTAGCTCCTTGATCTCATCAGTAATCATGCGCGCAAATCTAGCTTGAAGCCGAGCCGGACAACAAGACGATTCGCGGGTGGGAAAGTGGTGCTCATGGTGGCTGCGTCCAAAAACGCAAGTCCTTGATCGAATGGAATGACCCATGACTAGTGACGAATGACGAAACCGAAATGACTAATGAAGGCAGCCCTCGAACGCGGTAGGCTATTCGCACTTCGTCATTGGTCATTCTTTAGTCATTTCAGATTTGGGCATTCGTCATTACCTCCGTCAGTTGTGTCCGAGCACCTAACCGCCATGAAGTGGTGCTCGATGCCGCTGGAGGCCTCCCCGGAATTAATCTCTGTGGCCACCGGCGCTCGAGGCAGTGTGTCTAAAAGAGCAATTATTACGGCGAAAAACGTAAGCAGTGCTGGCAGCTCAAATATATATTTTCAAGACTTTAAAGAAGACTTTAAAGCCATGCAAACGCCGCCGTTCACCTTGCCCCGGCACGCAACCCGCTCTCAACTGCCTATGGGCCGGAAACCTTCCGCATTTACGCTCATCGAATTGCTGGTCGTGATTGCGATCATCGCGATCCTGGCTGGAATGCTCTTGCCCGCCTTGGCTAAATCCAAAGCCAAAGCCAAGAAAACCCATTGCCTGAGCAACCTCAAACAACTTGGTCTCGCCTTCGCGATTTACACCACGGATAACAACGGCAAAACATTCCCGTTTGAGTTTTTGCGGAATAACACCTTCTGGATGGCCGTGATGCGTGACAGCTACGGCAATGTCGATAAGATCAAGCTTTGTCCATCCACCAAGGAACCCGCCATCCTGACCGGTGGAAAGCCGTGGCCAACGGACGGTGCGTCCTTTGGACATAGCACGCTGGCTTGGTGGGGCGGCAAAAATACTTTCATCGCCGGGCATTCTGGGAGTTACGGTTTGAACGGATGGATTTACCTCGACCGCAATCATCCCAAATCTCCCAATGGTGAACTCAATTATCTGCACACCGACCAATTTGCCAGCGCCAGCATGGTGCCAATTCTAGCGGACTGCAATTGGGTCGACGGCTGGCCCGAAGAAACCGCCCGCCCGCCGACCGACCTCAATTCCGGCGCGAATTCCGGAGGCTTCGGCAATAACATGGGCCGTTTCATGATGAACCGTCATGGCAAAGGGACGGATATCGCTTTCGACGATGGACATGTTGCGAGTGTTCCCTTGGAGAAAATGTGGAGCCTCTACTGGCACCGGAAATGGGCGCCTAAAGAGCACGTGCCGCTGACAACAACACCTTCCGCCAAACCGCCGCCTTTCAATCCGAATCCGTAATCGTTGCAATTGTTTTGAGACTCTGTTTGTCAGCGTGCGAAACTGTCGGTCAGCGAACCGCAGTGCTTACCGTAACAGAGCGTGAAATTGCGGAAGGGGTCGAAACTTGCTTCGGAAAGTTCGACTTTGTGGACCTTTCTGCGGCGTAAACGCTGAGCTCCGCCGACCCTCGACATTTCCGGAGCGGATATCATCGCTCTTCGCAAGGTCCCGGTGCAAGCCGCCGATTATGCTTGGACCGAATACGGAGTGAGCGCTGAGGAAATTTCGAGTTTCGAACAGAAAGCCATCGCGGAGCATGAGAGGCTAGGAAAAGCTGGAAAACTGCAGTACCTGACCCGAGACGACATAAGAGCGTTGCGCAAGAAAAGTGAAAAAGCCACTGGTCGTTAAGCCTTCCGTCTTAACACGCCTGACTTCAACAAACCGTCAGCTCGTCTTTCCCGCCGCACGTTTGGCATAAACACTCGGCGAGACACCCATCACGGAACGGAACGTCGCATTGAAATGGCTTAAGCTTTCGAAGCCGACCGAGAGCGCGACTTCTAAGACGTTATGGCCTGGTTCGCTCAACGAGCCAGCGGCTCGATGGATGCGATAGCCCTGGAGGTAACGCGACCAAGGCATGCCCAACACGACTTGGAACAATGCCTTTAGCCGCGATTCGCTGACGCCGGCCACTCGCGCCAAGTCGCGCGCGTAAATTTCTTCCGCATAATGCTCGCGCAAATAACGCAGCGCCTTCTCGACATGAATCCAGCTCGTCGTCAGCATCGTTCTGCCGTATTGCTTGCCAATCTCCTCCTCCCAGCGCAAAAGCCGGACTAACATCTCCAAAAGAATCGTCCGCAGCCGCACTTCGTGGCCGAACATCTTTTGGTCAAATTCCTTGGTGCGCCCGCCGAGAATCTTGTAGAGCGGCTGACCACAAGCTTTGGCTACCAAATCCCATAAGGCCACTTCCACTCCGCTAATCGCCGTCAGCACGGTGCTGCCGCCTTGGTATTGATCGCGAATGAGGTTCTCGGCGATTCTCTCAATGTCGAATGGATCCTCTCCGACAATTCGGTCCTTCACCCATTCGTGAAGAACGGTCTCGACAGTCTTCTCTTGCCATTCGAGAGATGCTTCACCGATTCCGCTAAGTCCGCGATCTGTCGTAAGCCGGATGAACAGATAATTCCGGAGGCCGGAGTTAACTAGAAAAGTATCGAATTGAGTAATCTTCACAACGTTCCCCTCTTCCGAACCGATGGGGAGAGATTTCTCCGAAACAGACTTTCGCGCATTGCGCTCATGAACCTAAAGGTAGGGCGCGTCACTCCGTGCGCGCCGGGCATCACCATGAAGCAAGTCTTTCGCGGCGCGCACGGAGTGACGCGCCCTACCCGCCGCAGGTTCATGGGGAGGGACGCCGTAGGTTGCACGCTCATGCGGTCGTAGAGGCAATTTGAAGCTCAGCCTTCACCTTAGCGACAATATGCTCATCCAGCAATCCGTACTTCTCCTGCAAATGCGGAACTGAGCCGCACTCTACAAATTGATCCGGTATTCCAAGTTTCACCAACGTCTTGCCAATTCGGCGCGCCATGAGGGCGTCTGCCACCAGCGTTCCCAGTCCGCACGTAACGACGTGGTTCTCGGCGGTCAAAACGAAATTTACAGAACTGGCGAAATCGCAGATTGCATCGACGTCCAAAGGCTTGAGCGTCGGCACGTGCAGCACTCCAGCGTCAATCCTCTGCGCTGCCAGAGCAACGGATGCATCGAGCGCTCTCTCCGTCATCAAGCCCGTGCTGATGATGCCCACATCCGTTCCTTCGCGCAACAGCGCCGCCCGGCCAAGCTGGAACTGATACGATTCAGGATTCAACACGACCGGCACAATTCCACGCAGCAATCGCATATATACGGGCCCGTCGAAATTGGCGATGGCTTCGGTCGCCTGTTGAATCTCGGTCGCGTCGCACGGATCGATCACCGTCAAATTGGGAATGGCACACATTAACGCGAGGTCTTCGATTCCTGACTGGCCATGCTTGTGGAAGTTGAATGGCGAGCCAAAGATTTTGCCGGGCTTCGTCCGCATCAATTTGGGCGGTTCGAACGGCAGCGGCTTGCCATCCTCAGCGTTCAAACGCGGCTTCGGGTCAAACGTATCGACATGCGAAGGTCCTCCGGCCATAAACAGAAAAATGATCCGCTTGGCGCGGGCCGCGAACGGCGGTGGCTTGACGATCAATGGCGATTTGGAGGGCAGAGCATTGGCGATCGCATCTGCCGAAACTCGGCCGGCCAATAGCCCCGCCAAGCCAAGCATGCCAAAACCATTCGCGAAATGGCGCAAGGCCTGCCGCCGGGTCATGCATGCACCAAAGGAAAGGGAGTCTTAGGAATTGGCTCGCTCATAAAGAATTTGGTCCCGGAGGGACTTCCTGAACATAGCCCGGCGTTTCAACGCCGGGACAGCGAGCAAGAAAGTTTGAATCCCGAAGGGACGGTTGAAACGCGCTCGAAAATTGAACGATTCGTTCGTCCCGCAAATGACGATATGTTTTCATCGCTAGAGCACCGCCATCTTTGTGGCCGAGCCACCGGGCGACTGTGGGAATGTCCACACCCGATTCGATGCAGCGGGTAGCAAACAGATGTCGCAAATCGTGATGTGTGATCCGCGCCATCTCGATTTTCTTCACCGCATTATTAATTGCGCCCTGGCATTCCCGAACGCGCATCACCGGTTGTGTTAACGGTTCGTCCGAACGGTCTTCTCTCAATCGCTCCAAAAGGGCACGCATTTCCGGGATCATCGGCACGCGGCGAACGCACCAATTCTTTGTTCCCGTTTCCGGGTCGCCATTGACGGCAATCTCGCCTTTCTTTAAGTCGCAATCCGCCCAAGTGATTCGTGCTGCTTCGCCTTTGCGAAATCCGCCGTAAGCAAGGAATCGGACCAGATCAGCACAGGAATAACTTGGACCGAACGCTACCTTCTCGATTGACTCGATGAGTTGCTTGAATTGCTGCTGAGTTGGCAATTGTAATTTCTTGGGGCGGGCCCGAACCCGTTTCACCTTTTGGGCCGGGTTGTCATACCGGTGACCAGATTCGCAGGCAATGTCCAGAATATGGCGCAGCGTTCCCAGGGTATTATTGAACGCTATTGGACTTGAGACTTCACCGAACTTGGCCGCCCAATCGAAGCATTCACCCTTGGTGATCCGGCGAACATCAGTCTTATCGAGGCCTGGCCAAGTTTTCAGCAGCGCGGCGATTCGTTCTTCGCGGTAAACCTTCGACCGGGGTTTAAGGGCCAGGTTTGCGTTCAGGCGGTTCCGATAAATGGCTAGTGCATCGCCAAAGGTCATCCTGCCGTCGTTAGTTGAAGCATCGGCCGAACGGTTCTCCGCCTTTTGACGCTCGGATTTTTCGAGGTCGGAGAGCCGAAGTTTGGCGACAGAAATCTTCGTTGTCTTGAGGGATTTAACGATGAGCTTGCCCTTTATCCGGACGCGCGCATAGTATTTGCCCGATGGTCGATACCGAATCAAATTTGAATACTGCGTTGTTTGCCAATCTCCGCCAGAGGCGTTCTTTTCGGAAATGGACTCTGTCTCTGGAAGTGGCTCAGATGACGGGTGTTGCTGTATCATGCGACCAGTATCAAAAAGTCAATTTGGAAGTTTCAATATCGACGTAAGTCCTTTGTAACAAACTAATTGGAAGGGTGGCTGAGTGGTTAAAGGCACCTGACTCGAAATCAGGCGTAGTCGTAAGGCTACCGCGAGTTCGAATCTCGCCCCTTCCGCCAGTTTTTGATTGACGCGTTGTCTTTGCGGTGACCGGCTCATTGCCTCGCGAAGGGCGCGAAGGAAGTCACATCAGCTTTTCCGATTCTCCGATTTAGGCGATTCAGGCGATTCAGGCAGTGGTTTCGGAAGGTGGGTGACGATTTGATGCCAAGCGGGGTGACCCCAGAGAGTTAGCGCATTTTCGTGAAAAGGGGCATTTTCGTTTTTGCTTGTCAATTGTGGGTAAATGGATATCTTAGCCTGATAAGTGGCCAAGGTCTTTAGTCTCCGCCGCACCTCGACGCTGGCGCTGCGCCAACGCAAGGCCGCCCTGTTGCGACAGCTCGCTGTGCCCCCAGACCTGCTGCGCGCTTCGTATGTAGAGCGCTTCACCACCTGTGGCAAAACCAACTGCGCCTGCGCCCAAGGACAGAAACACGGTCCATTTTATTATCTGATTTCCAATCTAGCTCCCGGTCATATCCTCAAATTCCTCCTCAAGGATCAGACGCAGCAACAGAGTGCAGCACAGGGCGTGCGCCATTATCAGGTCCACTGCGAGCGGCTGGAGGAACTGTCTCAGATTAATGCCCAACTGCTGCGTCGTGGCGAACCCTTGAATCCAGAGCCGTAAATCGGCTGGTCCAATTCCTTCATTATGCGCAGAAGGTTTTTGGTCTCAACGGGCTGCTCCGCGGAGTGCGTTGCCGCCGTCCTTATCCGGAGATTCCCACTCGCGCTGTCGTGGCGAGCTTGTTCATGGG
>Ga0194121_10000717_pt1 | contig 58012 bp, 67 predicted proteins | sample TA2MahCa50mmetaG_FD_148609 | JGI IMG/M metagenome (GOLD analysis project Ga0194121, IMG submission 148609) | Freshwater microbial communities from Lake Tanganyika, Tanzania - TA2015020 Mahale Deep Cast 50m | ecosystem: Environmental > Aquatic > Freshwater > Lake | place: Tanzania: Lake...
CCAGCTCCATGCCCGGTCACTCCGATCACCTGCAACGTATTGAATCTTATATCATAATTGGCCGCTTTCGTCACGAATTGGTGCGGCCATCTGGGAAATGCGGGCTTAGGACCTGATTGTGGCATTGTTGTGAGTCTATGGCGGCTCGGTGAGAAGTTTGACCGGCCGGTTGACAGCCTCGGCGACAGGGGTCGGGAACCAGAGGAGACTGTGGCGATAGCAAGCTTCTGGCGACGAGGTCTGCAAGGCGCCGGATCGACGAGCTTCGGAAGTCGTCCGCCCGGCAGCGGCGCCTGCCCCAACGACCGACCGAATGACGCGTTTGGCGTCGACGCCGCGACGCCGGAACACCGCCCGCCGCGCCAGGCCGCTCCCCGCTTCCGTTCATACGAAATGCGGATACTACCCTTCGCTCTTTGTTAACCATTGCCGCTCTACCGTCGGCGTGACCTGCGGCCACCCGCTATCGGCGCCGATTCCTTCGGCCGCTGACCCGGGGTGGTGCGCTCTTTTTCAATGGACTGCGAGGCGCTCATGTACGGGCTCATCAACAAGGCGGTACACGACCTCGTGACTTCGAAATTCGGCGAAGCCAAATGGGCCGAGATCTGCCAAAAGGCCGGCGTCAGCGACCCGAATTTCATCACCATGGTGAAGTATCCGGACGACGTGACTTATCGTCTGGTCGGGGCTGCGAGCGAGCTGCTCAACGTGCCGGCCGCCGACATCCTCGAGGCCTTTGGCGAGCACTGGACGGTCTATTCGGCCACCGCCGGCTTTGGTCATCTGCTCGACTTCGCCGGCGACAACCTCGTCGACTTCCTGAGCAACCTGGACAGCATGCACACCCGTGTCGCGCTGACCTTCCCGGAGCTCGATCCGCCGTCGTTCCGCGTGACCGACGTCACGGCGGACAGCCTCCGGCTTCACTACTATTCCAAGCGCCCGGGCCTGACGCCCGTCGCCATGGGGATGGTCAAGGGGCTGGGCAAGCGGTTCAAGACGCCGCTCAAGATCCGGCTCGACCGCGGGCGTGCAGATGGCCATGACCATGATGAGTTCATCGTCACCTACGGCGAGGCGGCTCGCGCTTAGGGAAACGATCAGAAAGCGGAACAATCCGTTGTCGTCAGGCCTCGAATTCCAAGCCGGGCTCGTCGACCGTCTCTTCCCGTTCCATCTGGTGCTCGACCGCGACCTGGTCGTGACGCAGGCAGGACCGGTCTTGCGGCGGTTGATGCCGAGGTTGACGCCGCCGGTTCCATTCGACGGTCATTTCGCCGTCAGGCGGCCGACGATCGCTCTCGATTTCGGCGCCTTCCTTGGCGAGGCACATTCGATCGTCATGCTGGCGGCGCGCACACCCGCCGAACTCGTGCTCAAGGGTCAGTTTGTGCCGCTGGCCGACGGAAGTCGCATGGCGTTTCTCGGCGTGCCATGGATCACCGATCTGGAAGCGTTGCGCCGGCTCGGCCTGACGATCGGCGATTTCGCCGTTCATGATTCGATTCCAGACCTGCTCGTCCTGATCCAGGCGCAGAAGACCAGCCTCGACGACGCCAGCAAGCTGGCACGCCAGCTCGGCGCCATGCGCGACGCCGCAGTCAGAGCTTCGCGCGTCAAGTCCGAGTTCCTCGCCAACATGAGCCACGAGCTGCGCACGCCGCTCAATGCCGTGATCGGCTTCTCCGAGATGATGACGAACCAGATCCTGGGGCCAATGCCAGCGTCCTACTTGACCTATGCCCAGTACATCCGCAGCAGCGGCAAGATGCTGCTCGACCTGATCAACGATCTGCTCGATCTGTCGCGCATCGAGTCGGGCCAGTACGAGCTTGAGGAGACGACGGCGGAGCTGCAGCCATTGCTGGCCGACTGCGTCAGGCTGGTCGGCGCCGATGCGGCGCGCAAGAAGCTTCAAGTGTCGCTCGATGCCAAGCCGGCTGGGCTCACTCTGCGCATCGATGCGCGCGCCATTCAGCAGATCGTGCTCAACCTGCTTTCCAACGCCATCAAATTCACCGACACCGGTGGACGCATCGAGATATCTGCGTCGACCGACGCTGCAGGCGTGACGATTCGCGTCGCCGACTCCGGCATCGGCGTTCCGCGCGAGATGATTCCCAAGCTGTTCGAGCCGTTCCGGCAGGGGCACGCGGTGCTGAGCCGCAAATACGGCGGCACCGGGTTGGGGCTCAGCATCTGCCGCAATCTGGCCGAAATGCATGGCGGTGGGATCGCCCTCGACAGCGCGCCGGGCATGGGCACGACAGTGACCGTGGGGCTGCCGCCGGAGCGGATCGTCCGCGGGTGACGCCGGGAGCCGACCGGGTGCTCGCGGGCCGCCCTCAGGTGTGAAACTTGAGGCCGTCGACGATCTTGTCGACCGTCTTGCGCGCTGCGCGCAGCGCGATACCGGCGAGCTTGAAATCGGCGCGCCGCACCGATTTCAGCGCGGCACGATTGGCCGCATCGTGCGTGGTGGCGAACATCTCGTCGGTATAGATGGCCGGCTCGACGCCGCGCGCCAGCGCCCGGTCGAGCGCACGGGCGAGCTGCGCGCCGTCGGCGGCATAGACCAGCATGGGCTGGACGCAGAGGCGGAGATAGCGCGCGCCGTCGGCATCCGCGTAGGGTTCGCCGACGAGCTCGGTGCCCGCACCGGCAATGCCGGAGGCGGGAAACGCCGCAACGTCGATTTTCTCCCACTGCCCCAGATCCTGGCGGATGACGAAGGCGATCTTGGTTTCGAACTGCATGAACCCCTCTCGATGGCCCGGCCGAGCCTAGCCGTCGGTCGAGGGCGCGTCCAAGCACGCATTGCAGCGAGCGCGGTGGGCACAACGGGCTTGCTTTTGTCGCCGACGCGTGATTTCTATGCCTCCATGTGCACGATGCCGCAGCGGCCGACCGTCAAGGAGACGGGCCGATTTTATGACCGCTGGTACATACCGGCGGCATAGGGATCGCGCACGCGCGTAGATGAACCGAAGCCGCCTCCCAGGCGGCTTTCGTGTTTCCAGCAGGTTCGACCGAAATTCCGCCCAGGGTCCGCGGCCTCCCGAACGAGGAGGTCAGTGACATGGTCGAAGCCAAACAATCATCGGACTGGTCGCCCCAGAGCTGGCGGTCGAAGCCGATCCATCAGATCCCCGATTATCCCGATGCGGCCGCACTCACCGCGGCAGAGGCCGAGCTTAGACGATGTCCGCCACTCGTCTTTGCGGGCGAGGTGCGTAGCCTGAAGGCCGCGCTCGCGCGGGCCGCGCACGGTGAGGCGTTCCTGCTCCAGGGCGGCGACTGCGCGGAATCCTTCGCCGAGTTCCATCCCGACACCATCCGGGACACGTTCAAGGTGCTGCTGCAGATGGCGGTCGTGCTCACCTTCGGCGGTGCGTGCTCGATCGTTAAAGTCGGGCGCATGGCGGGTCAATTCGCCAAGCCGCGCTCGTCGCCGGTCGAGACGGCCGGCGGCGTCGAGCTACCGCGGCGACATCGTCAACGACATCGCCTTCGATGCGGCGGCGCGCGTGCCGGAGCCCGGCCGCATGGGGCGTGCCTACAGCCAGTCGGCCGCCACCCTCAACCTGTTGCGTGCATTCGCCCAGGGCGGCTTCGCCGATCTGCATCGGGTGCACCAGTGGAATCTGCAGTTCGTCGCCCAGTCGCCGCAAGGCACGCGATACGAGGAGCTGGCCCAGCGGATCGACGAGACGCTCGCATTCATGGCGGCCTGCGGCCTGACCTCGGAAACGGTGCCTTTGTTGCGCCAGACCGATTTCTACACCAGTCATGATGGGTTGCTGTTGCCCTATGAGGAGGCTTTGACCCGCGTCGATAGCCTGACCGGAAACTGGTACGACTGCTCGGCCCACATGATCTGGATCGGCGACCGCACACGCCAGCTGGACGGCGCGCATGTCGAGTTCGCTCGCGGCATCGGCAACCCGATCGGCGTGAAGGTCGGGCCGGGCATGACCCCGGACGAGCTGATGCGGCTCATCGACGTGCTCGATCCGAAGAACGAGCCCGGCCGGCTCACGCTGATCGCGCGCATGGGTGCCGACAAGGTCGGAGCAGCGCTTCCGGCGCTCGCACGGCGGACCAAGCGCGAGGGCCGCGCCGTGCTGTGGTCGTGCGATCCCATGCACGGCAACACGGTCAAATCGTCCAACGGCTACAAGACGCGACCCTTCGATCGCATTCTTGCCGAGCTCAGGCGGTTCTTTGCGGTGCTGCAATCTGAGGCGGGCTGGGCCGGCGGCATCCACATCGAGATGACCGGCAAGGACGTCACCGAATGCGTCGGCGGCGCCCAGCAGATCGGCGAGGCCCGCCTCGGTGAGCGCTACCACACGCATTGTGATCCGCGGCTCAACGGCTCGCAGGCGCTCGAGCTCGCCTTCAGGGTGGCCGACGAGCTGAAGGCGGCGCGCGGAACGGGTGTGTCGGGACGGCGGCTGGCGGAGGTGGCGGACTAGGAGCTGAGCACGGCCAGCATGTCGTCCACCCGCACGAACTTCTCGCGCGGATGGCCAGGGGCGGCGCGCGCCACTTCGGCGGCATTGATGCGCTGCCAGTCCGCGAACGACACGACGCGAACTCGCCGCTCGGCGAGCAGCCGGTCGAGCGCCGCGCCGCCGGGCTTGCCCGCAGGACCGATGGCGCCGCGCTCGGCCAGCAGCCGATCAACGACCGCCATGGCATCAGCACGGTTGGTCGGGATCGTGCCCGAGGGTCCGCGCTTCGCCCAGCCGACCGCGTAGAGTCCGGCGTCGATGCGGCCATCGGTGTTGGCGATCACGCCGGTCGCGTCGCTGAACGGCAGACCCGTCAGCGGGCGGCAGCGATAGCCGATGGCGGTGATCACGGTCGACACGGGCAGTTCCACGACCTCGCGCCCGCCACCGGCCATCTCCGGTTCGAGGCGTATCGCCTCGACGCGCTCCGTGCCGAGGATGGCGATCGGACGGGCATGGAAGCGGAACGCGATGCTGACCGGCTTGTCGGCCGGCGCGGCAGCGAAGCCGCGGAGAATGTCGAGGTTCTTGCGCGCGAATTTCGGCGCTCCGGCTGGAAGCGCATCGGATTTTGCCGGGAGATCCGCGGCATCGACCCGAGGATGCGCGCGCGCGAGCGTGCCGAGTTCGGCGAGCTCGGCCGAGGTGAAGCGGGCCTCGGCCGGTCCGCGCCGGCCGATCAGGTGCACGAGCCTGAGCGGGGCCGCCGCGATGGCCTGAGCGGCGTGACACGGCAGGTCGCCGGCCGCCATTTCCGCCGGCGTCTTGGCGAGCACGCGCGCGACGTCGATCGCGACATTGCCATGGCCGATGACGGCGACGTGGGGACCGTCGAGCAGCGGCGCGAGCGCGGAATGGTCGGGATGGCCGTTGTACCAGCCGACGAAGGCGCCGGAGCCGTAGACGCCGGGCAGATCCTCGCCCGGAATGCCGAGGCGGCGATCGATGGGTGCGCCGATGGCGATGACGACCGCGTCGTACAACTCTCGCAGCTCCTCGAGCGTGACGTCGCGCCCGAGCTCGACATGGCCCAAGAACCGCACGCGCGCGCCATTCATGAGGATGCGCTCGAACTGGCGCGTGATCGCCTTGGTGCCCTGGTGGTCCGGGGCGACGCCGTCGCGCGCGAGTCCGTAGGGGCTCGGCAGGCGCTCGATCAGGTCCACGCGAACCGCGGGCTGGCCGCGGAGCAGGGCATCGATCGCGAAGAAGCCGGCGGGCCCCGCGCCGACGACCGCGACGCTGACGCTCACGATGCCGCGGCCGCCGGCCCCTCCTGCTCGAGGCCACCGAAGCGTTGATAGAAGTAGGGTGCCGCCTCGGGCAGCGGGCCTTCGGCCGTCTCCAGGCGCTGCATCAGATGACGTTCGGCCGGCTCGTAGGTGAGGCGGTAGAGATTGCGGCACAAGGCCCGCGCCGCTGTTCCCGCCCACTCTGCTGGCAGCAGCTCATGGGGCAGTTGAGGATCGCGCAGCAGCACGCGCCGGTATTCGTGGATGAGCAGCACGCGGATGATGAAGCAGGTCTCGGGATCGCGCGCGCCGCCCGCTTCGAGCGCCTTCCAGACCGGGCGGAAATGGCCAAGGAAACCGCGATAGGCCTGGGCCAGTCCCTCGAGATCCCAGCAGGAGCTGACGAATGTCGCGAGCGGCGGCACCGGGCCCAACCGTTCCGCCCTGCCGATGACGACGATTGCCCGGTCTGCCATGCCGGCATCCTGCAGAACATGACGAAGAGCTTCGCGGTCGGATGCGGGATGGGCGAGCACCGTCGCGGACACCTGACCGAAGCCCTGCCACAACAGCTCGCGGCGCAGCCGATCGCGCTCGGCCGTCTCACCGTCGCCGATGCCGATGACGACGAACGTCCACTGCCCGTCCCATGGCCCGCGCGGCACGGCGTAGATACGGCGGTGCGCGTCCTCGAAGCGGCGTCGTCCGGCCTCGGTCAGGCTGTAGTAGCTGCGCCGTCCGATCGGGCGCGAGGCCAGCCAGTCCTGGCGCGTCAGGCGCTGCACGGCGGTGCGCACCAGCCGCTCGTTCACGCCGAACGGCTCGAGCAGGCTGATCAGGCTGCCGAGCCAGACCACGCCGCCATGGGGCGCGACCGCGTCGCCGAACACCGTGACGATCAGCGACTTGGCGCGCAAGTTCGTCTGACGGCGCAACCCGTCGATCGCGGTTTGCAGGCGGCGCGGCGGCATGGGCGAAACTGGCACTCTCCGAGCGGAAAACCGGACGACGTTGTAGCAGATCATATCACATGGCCGCCCAAACGCCGGGCTCGCGCCGGTATTTATCGGTTGAACCCCCTCGGGTTGACGCCCCATAAGTGATACAGTACGATTCAATATATCATCGATACTGTCTCATTTTGACGGCGGGGCGCTGGCATCGAGAGGTGAGCCATGAAGACCTACGACAAGGGCGACGCGCTGCCGGACGACTACAAGAAGCTGCTGCTCAATCTGATGAGCTTCCAGGCCGATTCGGAATATGGCGGCGGCCAGCGCGTGGCCGAAAACATGCAGTACGCGCCGCGTCCCGAAGAGGCCTATCGTCTGTCCAAGAAGGTCATGGAGGAGTTCGGCCACGCCTACTACGTCTGGAACCTGATGGCCGAGCTCGGCGTCGACGTGAATGTCCGGCTGCGCGAACTGATTGCGCATCCCGAGAATCCCGATCCCAAGGTCGTCAACCTGATCAACGGGTTTCGGCGCGAGAACTGGGCGCCCAATTTCGACTCCTGGCAGGATGTGGCGCTGTTCTCGACGGTGGTGACGCCGGCCGCGGTCGCCTTCCTCGGGCAGTACCAGAACTGCAGCTACCTGCCCTGGGCGCGCGTCAATGTGCGCATCCACAAGGAGGAGCACGGCCATCTCGCCTTCGGCGTGTGGGCGTCGAAGCGTTGCATCGAGTTTGGCGGCGAAGCGATGCGCGCGGACATGCAGGCGCGCGTTCCGAAGTTCATGCGCATCGGCCTCGGCTTTTACGGCCGGCCCTCGGCCGGCGCGGCCAAGTCGCAGATGTTCGACAAGTACTACGAGTACGGCCTCAAGGTGAAGAAGCCGGAAGAGCTCCAGGCCGAGTACCTCGAGATCGTCGAGGCGCGACTCAAGGAAGTCGGGCTGGAGATGCCGCGTGACATCGAACCCGACTACGACATGCGTGTCGGCTACGAAGCGGGTGACGAGGTGTCCAGCCCGGCAATCAAGCCCGCGGCCGCTTAGCCGGCCGAGCCTCGGTCGACCGCGCCATGGCCGCGCGCTTTCCCGATCCTCTGGTCGAGCAGCGGCATGCCGTGCTGGCGCGCTACGGCGCCGAGCCTGCGACGCTGCCGGCGGGCGAGGCGGACGAAGCCCGCTGGACCGAGCTCTGGCGTCTGCTCAAGCCCGATTTCGCCACCGCCGACCGCACGCAGGTGCCGGACTTCGCCTCGCTCGCCCCTGCGGCGCGCGAGGCCGCACGCGCCTACATCGGGTGCCGGATCGAGGCCGACCGCTTGCTCGCCCGGTGCAAAGAGGCTCATAGTAGGCTCGCCCGCGACGGGATTGCGACCGACGCCGTCGAGCACTATGCGACGGTGCGGGACGCCTACGAGGACGGCGTGATGGCGTTCGGCGCGGCACGGGAGCGGCTCGACACGCTGCTGCCCAAGACGAAGTGATCGGCGCCGCGTGACGGCGCCGGCGACAAGAGACGGGAGGCGTTTCATGGCAAAATTCACGCTTCGAACGACGGCATTCGCACTGGCTGTTATGGCCCTCGGTATCTCCGATGCGGCGGCCCAAGGCCAGCCGCCGATCAAGATCGGCTCGTTTCTCGCCGTGACCGGCCCGGCGTCGTTTCTCGGCGATCCAGAGGCGAAGACCTTGCGGCTGTTCGTTGACGAGGTGAATGCGCGCGGCGGCGTGCTCAACCGCAAGATCGAAGTCGTCATCTACGACACGGCGGGCGATGCCAAGCAGGCCGCGACCTTCGCCAAGCGCCTGATCGAGGAGGACAAGGTCGACGTCCTCGTCGCCGGCACGACAACCGGCGAGACCATGGCGGTGGTGCCGCTCGTCGAGCAGGCGAACATTCCTTTCATCTCGCTGGCCGGCGCGGCCGTCATCGTCGAGCCGGTCAAGAAGTGGGTGTTCAAGACGCCGCACACCGACCGCATGGCCGTCGAGAAGGTCTATACCGAGCTCAAGGCCAAGGGCATGTCGAAGGTGGCGATCATCGGCGGCAGCGGCGGCTTCGACCAATCGTGCCGCGCCCAGGCCAAGGATCTGGCCAAGAGCTACGGCATCGACCTCGTCGCCGACGAGACCTACGGTCCACAGGACACGGACATGACGCCGCAGCTCACGAAAATCAAGAACACTGCCGGCGTGCAGGCGGTGTTCGGCTGCGGCTTCGGTGCGGCAACCTCGATCACCGCCAAGAACTACAAGCAACTCGGCATGACCCAGGCCTTCTATTTCAATCACGGCGTCGGCTCGCAGCAGTTCATCGACGGCGCGGGCGGCGCGGCCGAGGGCATGCGCCTGCCGGCGGCGGCACTCCTGGTCGCCGAGCAGCTCAAGTCCGACGATCCGCAGCGCGCGGTCGGCCTCGCCTATACCCAGGCCTATCGCGCCAAGTACAACGAGCCGATCTCGACCTTCGGCGGCCACGCCTATGACGGCTTCTTCCTGGCGATCGATGCGATCAAGCGCGCCGGCAGTACCGACAAGGCCAAGGTGCGCGACGCGCTCGAGCAGACCAAGAACTTCATCGGCGTCGACGGCATCTTCAACATGTCGCCGACCGACCACATGGGCCTCGATCTCAAGTCCTTCAAAATGGTCGAGGTCAAAGGCGGCAAGTTCGTGCTCGCGGAGTAGCGAAAGCGCGGTGATCGGCATCGACAACCCCTCACCCTCCCGCAGCTTCGCTGCGGGGCCCTCCCTCTCCCCCGTCGGGGGCGAGGGTGTTCGCAGGGCCCTCCCTCGCCCCCGACGGGGCAGAGGGTGGGGGTGAGGAGCCGGTTGAGCCAGGCGCCGGCGATCACCTAGCTCGCGCACCGCCTCTCGCGCATGTCGAGCCAGTTCGTCCAGTTCCTGATTGCCGGCATCAATGCCGGCGCCATCTATGCACTGATCGCGCTCGGCTTCGCCATCATCTACAACGCCAGCCACGTCATCAATTTCGCCCAGGGCGAGTTCGTCATGCTCGGCGGCATGATGACGGTATTCCTGCTGGCGCTTGGAATGCCGCTGCCGATCGCCGTGCTGCTCGCGATTGCGGCGACGGCGGTCGCCGGCATGGTGCTGGAGAAACTGGCAATCGAGCCGGCGCGCGGCGCCTCCGTCGTGACCCTCATCATCATCACGATCGGCGCATCGATCCTGCTGCGCGGGCTTGTCCAGGTGGCGATGGGGCGCAATTTCCATCGCGTGCCGCCGTTCACCGGCGATGATCCGATCCCGGTGCTGGGCGCGGCATTGCTGCCGCAGAATTTGTGGGTATGCGGCGTCACCGTGCTGGCGGTGCTGGCGCTGCGCTGGTTCTTCACGCGCACGATGTGGGGCAAGGCGATTCTCGCGACCTCGCACAACCGGCTGGCGGCCGAGCTGGTCGGCATCAACGTGCGGCTCGTCATGCTCGTGAGTTTCGGATTGTCGGGCGCGCTCGGCGCGCTCGCCGGCGTGCTGATCGCACCGATCACCCTGACCCACGCCAATGTCGGCATCATGCTCGGCCTCAAGGGCTTCTGTGCGGCGATCCTGGGCGGGCTCGGCAATTTCCCGGGCGCGGTCGCGGGCGGCCTCGTGCTCGGCCTCGCCGAGGCGATGGCTGCCGGCTATCTTTCCTCGCAATACAAGGACGCCGTCGCCTTCGTGCTGATCCTGGCAGTCCTGTTCTTCCTGCCTGGCGGCCTGATGGGCCGCGGCAGCACCGAGCGGGTCTGAACAATGCGGCTGCGCGGCTTGATGCAGGCGCGGACCGGCGGGCTGCTCGCATTGGCGCTGGTGATCGCCGTGCTGCCGCTGGCATTGCCCAACAACTTTTACTACCAAGTGGCCGTTCTCGTCGGCCTCAACGCCATCGTCTGCGTCGGCCTCAACCTGCTGATCGGCTACGCCGGGCAGATCAGCCTGGGCCACGCCGGTTTCTTCGGCCTCGGCGCCTATGCCTCGGCCGTGCTGACGGCGAAGTTCGGCTGGCCGGCGCCGCTGGCGCTCGTCGCCGGCGCGACGGGTGTTGCATTGCTCGCTTTCGTGCTCGCGCGGCCGATCCTGCGCCTCAAGGGGCACTATCTGGCGATGGCGACCCTCGGCATGGGCATCATCATCTCGATCGTGATCAATCAGGAGATCCCGTTGACCGGCGGCCCTGACGGCATGCCGGTGCCGGGCTTCGCGCTGTTCGGGCTGAGGCTCACAGGCGACCGGACCTGGTACTGGATCGTTGGCGGGTTGCTGCTGCTCTCGGTCTGGCTGTCGCTCAATCTGATCGAGTCGCCGGTCGGGCGCGCGTTTCGCGCGCTGCACGGCTCGGAGGTCGCCGCGGAGACCGTGGGCATCGACACCGCCCGTTTCAAGGTCTTGGCCTTCGTCGTGTCCGCGGTGTTCGCCGCTGTGGCCGGCAGCGCATTCGCACACTTCGCCGGCTTCGTCACGCCGGTCGAAGCGCAGTTCCTGCGCTCGATCGAATTCGTCACCATGGTGGTGTTCGGCGGCATGGCCTCGGTGTTCGGCGCGGTCGTCGGCGCGGCCGTGCTGACGGCGCTGCCACAGATCCTCACGGCCTTTCACGACTACGAGATGATCGCGCTCGGCGTCGTGCTGATCGGCACCATGATCCTCATGCCCCGCGGCATGCTGCCGAGCCTGGCCGCGCTGACGCGACGGTGGATGCGATGAGCATGCTGTCGGTCGACCGCCTCCGCAAGGAGTTCGGCGGTGTCCAGGCGGTCGTCGAGGTGAGTTTCGCGATCGAGGCGGGCCGCATCCATTCGATCATCGGCCCCAATGGCGCCGGCAAGACGACCTTGTTCAACCTGGTCAACGGACTCTACGCGCCGAGCGGCGGCCGCGTGAGCTTCCTCGGCTGCGACGTGACCGGTCTCCGGCCCTACGAGCTTGCTGCGCGCGGCATGGCGCGCACCTTCCAGAACCTTCAGGTCTTTTTCAACATGAGTGCGCTCGAGAACGTGATGGTCGGCTGCCATCTCAAGAGCGATACGAGACTGCTTCCCTCCATGCTCGGCTGGCCGAGCATCGCGCGCGGCGACCGCGCGACGCGCGCACGCGCCGTCGAGCTGCTGCACGAGGTCGGGCTCGACGCATGGGTCGATGCCGATGCGGCGGCCATGCCCTATGGCGCGCTGAAACGGCTCGAGATCGCCCGCGCGCTGGCGGCGGAGCCCAAGCTGCTGCTGCTCGACGAGCCGGCAGCCGGACTCAATCCAACAGAGACGCGCGAAATCGACCGTTTGATCCAGCGCGTCGCAGCGGCCGGCGTCACGGTGCTGCTCGTCGAGCACGACATGCGCCTCGTCATGGACGTGTCCGACCGCATCATCGTGCTCAACTTCGGGCGTAAGCTGGCGGAAGGCACGGCTCAGGAGGTGCGCCGCAATCCCGAGGTGATCGCGGCCTATCTCGGCACGGCCGCGGCTCAAGGGGCAGGCAGCCGTCATGCATAAGATCGCCGATGCTTGAAGTGGCCGGCCTGACCAGCCACTACGGCCGCATCCAGGCGCTGCAGGGAATCGATGTACGCGTCGGCGAAGGCGAGCTGGTCGCGATCGTCGGCGCCAATGGCGCGGGGAAGACGACGCTGCTGCGTACGATCTCGGGCGTGCAGGCCGCGAGCGCCGGTTCTGTCCGCTTCGCCGGCCAGGATATCACCCACATGCCGCCGCACGGACGTGTGCGGCTGGGGATCTGCCAAGTGCCGGAAGGACGCCAGGTGTTCGGCCCGCTCGCGGTCGAGGACAATCTGAAGCTCGGCGCCTTCACGCGGCCGGGTCATGAGATCGAGGCGCAACTCGCTGGCATCTACCGGCTGTTCCCGGGACTCGGCGACAAGCGCGCCGAGCCGGCCGGCACCTTGTCTGGCGGACAGCAGCAGATGCTGTCGATCGGCCGCGCCATCATGGCGCGGCCGAAGCTCCTGCTGCTCGACGAGCCGAGCATGGGGCTGGCGCCACTGCTGGTCGAGGAGATCTTCCGTACGATCGTCGCACTCAAGGCGGAGGGCACGACGATTCTGCTGGTCGAACAGAACGCCCATGCGGCGCTCGCGATCGCCGATCGCGGCTATGTGCTGGAGACCGGCCGGGTCAGCTTCGAAGACACGGGCGCGGCGCTGCTCGGCAACGACCGGGTGAGGGCTGCGTATCTGGGTTTGTGATCTCAGTCGTCGGGCACGATCAGCCCGCCGCCCGGTGCCCTGATGTAGATCGTGAGCTGGATCAGATCCCGCCAGTCGCCCTGCGCCACCGGCTCGACGCCGTGATAGGCCTCGCCCAGGTTGAGAAAGCCCAGCGCCGTATTGGGCCGGAACGGCACAGTCTTGAAGCGGTGAAACTCGTCGAAGGGGCGATGCATGCCGTGATCGAGATAGTCGACCGGCGCGCGCGGCAGGTAGAGCGACGTGCCGAGCGACTCGGACTGACCGGGCTGCGCCAGGTAGACGAGCAGGGACGCGAAGCGGATGACGTGGTCGCGATGCGGTCCGAGGCTGTAGCGCTGCCGGTCGCGCGTCAGCTTGACGGAGGCTTCGAGCTGGCAACCGCGCGATCGAGCGCATCGCCCGCCTCGCCGCGACGACCCGCGTGCACGAGAACCACTGCCAGATTGACGTGCAGCTCCGCCTGATTGGGCGTCAGTGCGATGGCGCGAGTGAACAGCGTCGCCGCGCGCCGATGGTCTCCCTGCCTGAAGACATTCGATGCCAGCATCGCGCCGAGCATCGCATCCTTGGGCAAGGCCGCGACCAGCGGTTCGAGCAGCCGCTGCGCGCGTGGCAGGTCGCCGGCTTGCTGGGCGGTCCGCGCAAGTCTGAGCGTTGCCTCGAGCGTGAGGGTGGCCATGCTTCCCTGGTTGCATCGATCCGCTCGCTTAGCTGTTGCTGAAACGGGCGGACCGCACGCAGTATGTCACAGCTCAGCACGGCTCACAGTGGCAATTGCGCGGAGATACCGATCATCCGCGTGGTCGGCGAACCGTGCCCGATCCCGGGCCGAGGTATCAGCAATGATCCCGCTTCACGATGACAATCCGACGGAACTCGCGCCGATCGTCACGGTCGCGACGATCGTCGCCTGCGCGGCCGTGTTCCTCTGGCAGGTCACGCTGCCGCCGGGCGCCGACGAAGCGGCCGTGCGCGCGTTGGGCGTGACGCCAGCCGTGCTCCTGGGCGAGGCGCGGCTGTCGCGCGAGCTCGAGCTCGTGCCGCCGGCCGCCACGGTCGTCACCTCAATGTTCCTGCACGGCGGCTGGATGCACCTGATCGGCAACATGGTTTACCTGTGGATCTTCGGCAACAACATCGAAGACTCGATGGGGCATGTCCGCTTCGTGGTGTTCTATGTGCTGTGCTGTGCGGCGCGGCCGCGGCACTGGCGCAGACCTTCGCCGCGCCCGATTCCACCATTCCCATGATCGGCGCGAGCGGCGCCATCGCCGGCGTACTCGGCGCCTATCTCGTGCTCTTCCCGCGCGCCCACGTCGTCGTGCTGATCTTCGCCGGCGTGTTCAGCCAGACCGCGCGCCTGCCGGCGCTGCTCGTGCTCGGCTTCTGGTTCGTGCTGCAGTTCGTCAACGCATTCGTCGGCTCCGGCGGCCATGGCGGCGGTGTCGCCTGGTGGGCCCATGTCGGTGGCTTCGTCGCCGGTCTCGTGCTGATCTATCTGTTCCGCCGCCGCGGCGGCGGCCCGCGCGCAGACGACGGTCCCAGCAGCTTCGGCGGCCCGTGGGGCCGTCGGCGACAATTTGGTCCGTGGGGCCGCTAACTCCTCGGCCGGAGATCGATGACGCGTTTCGCCTTGCCGATCGAGCGCTCGACCTTGCCGGTGGGCGCCACGACGCAATCGACCGTGATCCCGATCATCGACTTGATATGCCGGCCGAGCTCGGCAGCGGCCGCATCGGCGGCGCCCGATGCCGCGAGGTCGGGCCGCAATTCGACGACGACGGTCAAGGCGTCGAGCCTGCCGTCGCGCCTGAGTTCGAGCACATAGTGCGGCGACAGGCGGTCATCCTTGAGGATGAGCTCCTCGATCTGGCTCGGGAACAGATTGACGCCACGCACGATCAGCATGTCGTCGGAGCGGCCGGTGATGCGCGCGAAGCGGCGCATCGAGCGCGCCGTGCCGGGCAACAGGCGCGTCAAATCGCGCGTGCGGTAGCGCACGACCGGCAGCGCCTGCTTGGTCAAGGTGGTGAAGACCAGTTCGCCGAACTCGCCCTCGGGCAGAACCGCTCCGGTCGCGGGATCGATGATCTCGGGATAGAAATGATCCTCCCAGATCGTCGGCCCATCCTTGGTCTCGATGCATTCATTGGCGACACCGGGCCCGAGCACCTCGGACAAGCCGTAAATGTCGACCGCGTCCATGGCCATGCGCGTCTCGATTTCGCGCCGCATGGCGTCGGTCCAGGGTTCGGCACCGTGGATGCCGATGCTGAGGCTCGAGCTCCGCGGATCGATGCCCTGGCGCACGAACTCGTCGGCGATCGCCAGCATGTAGGACGGCGTCACCATGATGACGTCGGGCCGGAAGTCCTGGATGAGCTGGACCTGGCGCTCGGTCTGGCCGCCCGACATGGGGATGACGGTGCAGCCCATCTTCTCCGCGCCGTAGTGCGCGCCGAGCCCGCCGGTGAACAATCCGTAGCCGTAGGCGATGTGGACGATGTGGCCGGGCCTTCCACCCGAGGCGCGAATCGAACGCGCCACGAGAGCGGACCAGTTGTTGATATCGGCCTGCGTATAGCCGACCACGGTCGGCTTGCCCGTGGTGCCGCTCGAGGCGTGGATGCGCACGACCTGCTCGCGCGGCACGGCGAACATGCCGAAGGGATACGTCTGGCGTAGATCGTCCTTGGCCGTGAAGGGGAACTTGGCGATGTCCGCGAGGCTTCGCAGGTCGTCGGGATGCACGCCCGCCGCCTCGAATTTGCGACGGTAATGAGGAACATTGTCCCAGGCGTGGCGCAGCGACCACTTCAGGCGGGCGAGCTGCAGTGCCGCGATCTCGTCGCGGCTGGCGATTTCGATCGCGTCGAGCTCGTGTCGGGCAGGCGGCCGGACGGTCATGAGCCGGTCCTCAGACGACGGTGCCGCTGGTACCGTAGGACGTGCCGCGAAAGAGCGCCACATCTTCGCCGGCCGCGTTCGCGACGGTGATGTCGTAGACGCCGGTGCGCCCCGCGAGCTGGCGCTCCTCGGCGGTCGCCGTCAGCACCTCGCCAAGCCGCGCCGGCCGGCAGAAGCTGATGTCGCAGCGCAGCGCGACGCTCAGCCGGTTGCGCGCGTTGCAGGCATAGGCGAAGGCGGTATCGGCCAGCGTGAAGATGATGCCGCCATGGCAGATGGCGTGGCCGTTCAGCATGCGGCGGGTCACGGTCATGGACATGCGCGCAACGCCAGGCGCGATCGCATCGAGCTGGATGCCCAGCATGCGCGCCGCACGGTCGCGCGCATACATGCCGTGACCGACGCGCTCGGCGAGCGCCTGGTCGGCGCTGGTGCGCGACGGCCGCGCCCTGCGCTTTCGTGCGGCGGCCATTTCAGCTGCCGGTGAATTGCGGCGTGCGCTTGTCGATGAATGCCCGCACGCCCTCGCGGTAGTCGTTCGAGCGCCCGCACTCGCGTTGCAGATCCCGCTCGAGATCGAGCTGCGCGTCGAGGTCGTTGGACCATGACGCGTTGAGCGCGCGCTTGATGGCGGCAAGCCCCTTGGTCGGCTGTGTCGCGAAGTGGCGCGCGAGCTTGTTCGCTTCGGCCATGAGCTTGTCGTCGTCGACACAGCGCCAGATCAGGCCCCAGGTTTCAGCCTGCTCCGCGCCCAGCTTGTCGCCGAGGAGCGCAAGGCCCATGGCGCGGGCATGGCCGACGCGGCGCGGCAGCACATAGGTGCCGCCGGCGTCGGGTACCAGTCCGAGCTTGCAGAAGGCCTGGATGAAGCTCGCCGAGCGCGCCGCGAGCACCAGGTCGGCGGCGAGCGCGAAGTTTGCGCCGGCCCCGGCGGCGACGCCGTTGACCGCGGCAATGATCGGCACCGGCAGCGCGCGCAGCCGGCGGATCAGCGGGTTGTAGAGTCGGCCCAGCGTGTCGCCGAGATCGATCGGCGCATCGTCGGGGCCCATGACCCGGTCGCTGAGGTCCTGCCCGGCGCAGAAGCCACGCCCCGCGCCGGTGATCAGCAGAGCGCGGATCGCCGGATCGCCTTCGACCTTGGTGACCGCGTCGGCGATCTCGCCGTGCATGTCGGCGTTGAAGCTGTTGAGCTTCTCCGGCCGGTTGAGCGTCAGGCTGGCGTAGCCCTGGGCGCGCTCGAACAGGATGAATCGGTAGGCCATGGATGCCGCTGCCTTCCTGCTGCCGGCTGCCCGGAACGATTTGATACAGATGGCGGCCGGGCGACGCGTAATTCTGTCCAGCTTCTTACACGGGTCGATCGGCTGTCAACCTGGGCGGTCGCACTCAGCCGCGGCTGTCGAGCCCGAGCCGGCGAAGCGCGGCATCTGCGTCGCGACGCCAGGCGGTATGAAGCTCGGCATTGCCGCGTCGACGCAAGCCATAGCGCCGGTAGAGCTCGACACGATCGGAATCGAGTCGCCCGAAGGTCGCGGCGACGCGCGGATGCCAATAGGCGACCGCGAGTTCGGCGGCATCGCGTGCGCCGTCGCGCGCGATCGCGTCGGCGATGCCGGCCTCGGCGGCGGCGGCATGGCCGGCCTCTCGCTTGATGATGTCCGCCATCGCCTGGGCGAGCGGCGTATAGGAGCATGTCGCCAGTTCGCCCAGCTGGACCGTCGTCGCAGTTCCCATCAGCAGATTGAGCGCCAGCGCGTCGATCCAGCCTTCGAGCGGATAGTGGAAGACATTGACTCGCCGATCGCCGCCGACCCGCCGCGTGCCGAGATCGACGCCGCGGTCGAGCCGCGCCGACCAGGCATGGGAGCGCACATAGAGATCCGCGTTGACGCCGAAGCCGGTCATCAGGCCGAGCACCGTCTCGGCGTGGCTGAACTTCTCGGCGACGATGCGCGCGGCCGCCGCCCGCGCAGTCAATCCGGGCGCCCGGTTGATCATATCGGCGAATCCGGCGGCACCTGCCAGCTCGGAATCGACGAAGACCGCCATCAGGCGCATCAGCTCGGCGCGATAGCCGGGCGACACCTCGGCGCCGGCGCCGATGCGGCCGGCGCGTGCGATGTGCTCGATCAGCTTGGCTTCATCGGCGAACAGAGGCGCTCTCCCCGCGGCCTGAGATGATACGAAAATAGACGAAATTTCGTGAATTTGGTATCACGAATTGCCATGGCGGACATCCTCATCGTGGTCGGCACGGAGTCGGGCAACAGCCAGATGGTGGCCGATCTGCTGCGCGCCGAGCTCGGCCGTCTCGGTCACGCCGTCGATCTCGCCAACGCGGGCGAGCACGGCGCGGCCAGGCTCGCCGAGCGCGACATCGTGCTGATCTGCACCGCCACCCATGGCGACGGCGAGCTGCCCGACAACATCATTCCCTTTGCCGACAGCTTGCGGCGCGACCGGCCCGACCTGTCGCGGCTGCGCTACGGGGTCATTGCGCTGGGTGACCAGACCTACAAGGACACGTTCTGCAACGGCGGCAAGACCATGGATGCGCTGTTCGCCGAGTTGGGTGCGCGCAAGGTCGGCGAGCGGCTGGAGATCGATGCCTGCACTCAGCCGTTGCCCGACGAGGAGGCGCTGGAATGGGCCAAGGATTGGGTCGGGCAGCTCTCGTGACTGCGATCAGGCCGGGTCGCGGCGCTCGAAGGTGTCGATGACGGCGCGCGTGAACAGCAGGAAGCGGCCGTCGGGCGTGTCTTCGTAGATGCGCTTGTCCTGGCCTTCGCCCTCGAAGGTCAGGCTCGGCCGCCCCGGCTGCTTGAAGTAGTCGGCCCAAGCCTCGTGGGATTCGAAGGTCGAGACGCAGTAGCAGGTCAGCGGGTCATTGGTCGAGAAATAAACCTCGCGCGACACGAAGCCCTTCGACTTGCGCATCATCGCCGTGTTGCGATTGAGCAGATCGAGGGCCCGTTCCCGGTTCTCCGGCGCGATGACGTGCAGCGCAATTCGCGTGATCATCCTTCACCTCGTCCGATTGATATCAGGCGCGCAACTTCGCCGCCTCGGCCCGGAGCGAGCCGACGCGCGACATGACCTTGCGGGCGAAGGCGGTCACGACGTCATTGACGTCCTGGCCGGGCACGACTTGCGGCTGCAGCGTGATGTGAGTCACGCGGGGGCTGAGCACGGCGGCGAGGCGCGCGGCCACGCGCTCCCAATTGCCGCCGACCGCCATCGTCTCGACCACCTCGATCGGGAACAATTTCGCCTCCTCGTCGGTCAGCTTGGTCCGGCCGGAGGCGACGATGTCGACATAGGCCTGCGGTACCTTCACTCCGGTCTCTTCCATGTAGCCCCAATGCGGGTACTGCTTGGCGACGCGCGTCGCAATCCGCTTCTGCATGACGCGAAGCGCCGCTTCGTCGTCGTCGGAGATACAGGCTTCCAGCTTGATGCCGATGTCGACGGCATCCGGCGTCCGTCCGGCCTTGGCGATGCCGCCGTCGATCTGCGCCAGGTATTTGTCGAAGGCGGCGGGGGCCAGCGTGTTCGCCACCTGAACGCCATCGGCGATCTGACCCGCGAGGTTGGCGACCTGCATGCCGTGAGTCGCGAAATAGATCGGCATGGTCGAGCGCATCGGCGTGAAGGTGAGCTGGCCGTCGTTGATCGTGATGACCTTGCCGGCCCGGGTGATGCGCTTGCCGCTGAGCAGCGCGCGCACGATCTCGACCGTTTCGCGCAACGCAGCCACCGGCAGCTTCTGCTCGATGCCCAGTTCCTTCATGCTGTTGCCGCCGACACCGAGGCCGAGCACGGCGCGTCCGCCGGTCAGCTCATCGAAAGTGGCGATCGCCGCCGCGGTCACCGCTGGGTGGCGCGTATAGGGATCGGTCACCCCCGGTCCGACCAGGATCCTGCTGCTGTGCGCCGCCATGACGGAAAGCCCGAGCCAGATCTCGCGCGCCAGCCTGACGTCGGCGTACCACAGATACCGGTAGCCGGAATCCTCGGCGACCCGCGTGATCTCCGCGATCTTCTTGAGCGGATGCTCGGCATAGACGAGCAGTCCGAGAGCTGGCTGCATGGGGCGTGCGTCCTTGAAGCGCGCGGGCAGAAGCTACTCCGGACAGGATCCTTTGCAAGCGGATTGACGAAGCGGTGTGCGGCGCGGGACGATGACGGCGCAGCGCGCCATTCATAGGAAGATTTAATTCTGCGCTGTCGTGCGTTGGAAATGGGGAGACGACGACGATGATGCTCGAAATTCGCGCAGCCAAGGCCTCACTCGCCGCTGCGATCATGCTGGGCCTGTCCGTTTCAGCCGGCGCCGCGGCGCAGGAGATCACGGTGATGAGCTGGGGCGGGGCGTGGGAAGCCGGCATGCGTTCGATCGCCGAGCGTTTCGAGAGTCAGTCCGGCATCAAGGCGCGCATCGAAATCCAGGAGAGCACGCGCTTCGGCCTCGCCAAGGTCAAGGCGCAGCGCAACGATCCCCAGATCGACATCTGGTTCGCCATTCCCGAGGCATTGCTGGATGCGACGGCGGACGGGTTGCTCCAACCGCTGCCGGCGGCCGAGCTGCCGGCGTTCAAAGCGCTCCCGCAGACGGCGCGCACCGCGACCTGGCTCAATGTCGGCGACGACATTTTCGGCTTCGTCTATCGCAAGGATCTCGTGCCCTTCGAGCCGAAGTCGCTCGACGATTTGCTCGATCCGCGCATGAAGGGCAAGGTCGTGTCGCCCAACGCAACCTTCTCCAGCGGTCTGTGGATCGTGCTGTCGGCGCTCCACCACGGCGGCAACGAGCGCAATGTCGAGCCGGGCTTCGCCTATCTCAACAAGCTCAAGCCGAATCTGTCGCGCTTCATCACGAACGGGCCGGCGGGCATGAAGCTGCTCGAGACCGGCGAGGCCGCCGTCGTCTCGTTTGCCTTGTTCGCCAACATGCGCGCGCATGTCGACAATCCCAACTACAAATTCGTGCTGCCGGCCGGCCCGGTGCTGACCAACACCTACGGGCTTGGCGTGCCGAGCGCCAAGCGCAAGGCCCAGGCGTTGAAATTCGTCGACTACATGTCCACGGCCGAGGCGCAGACGCTCTATTGCGTGTCAGTGCAGTGCATTCCGACCAATCCTGCCGGCAAGGCGCCGGCCGCGGTCGAGCCGCTGCGTCCGGAGCCGGCGCGCGTCTACCGTCCTGACTCCGCCGAGACGAACAAGAACCTTGCCGCCTGGGATGACCGGTTCAAGAGGGAGATTCAGGCGCGCTGACCAGCGGGCCGGCGCCGTTCGCCGCCGCCGGACCGAATGAACACGAGCGCTGAACCGTCGGGCGCTGCCACCGGCGACGTGCGGCTGAGAGAGGTCGTCGTCCGCTATGGCGAAAGATTGATCCTCGATCGTGTGTCGCTCGACGTCCGGCCGGGCGAGTTCGTCTGCCTGCTCGGACCGAGCGGGTGCGGCAAGACGACGACCTTGCGCGCCATTGCCGGCCTCGTCGCCGTCACCTCCGGTGAGATCGTCGTCAATGGCCGGCGCGCCAACGACATCCCGCCGCATCAGCGCGGCACGTCGATGGTGTTTCAGGACCTGGCGCTGTTTCCGCACATGACCGTGGCGGAGAACATTGCCTTTGGGCTGACGCTGCGCCACATGGACAAGTCCGCCATCGCCGACAAGGTTTCGGCCATGGTCGAGCTGCTGCGCCTCGGCGGTCTCGAGGACCGCTTTCCCAAGCAGCTTTCGGGTGGACAGCAGCAGCGCGTAGCCCTGGCGCGCAGCCTGGTGGTCGATCCCGCCGTCATCCTGCTCGACGAGCCCTTCGCCTCGCTCGACCGCAAGCTGCGCGAGGAGATGCGCCACGAGATCCGCGCGCTGCAGCGCAAGGTGCGCATCACCGCGCTTTTCGTGACGCACGACCAGGAAGAGGCGCTGACCATGGCCGACACGGTCGTGGTCATGAACCACGGCCGGCTCGAGCAGGTGGGATCGCCAACCGAGGTCTATGAGACGCCGGCCAGTCGCTTCGTTCTCTCCTTCGTCGGCTACTCGAATTTTCTGCGCGCCGCCGAGATATCAGCCGACCGGACATCGTGCCGCGTCGCGGGCCAGCCGATCACGGTCAGGAGCACGCCGTTGCTTGGCGAAGGCGGCGCAACGGCGCTCGCGATCCGGCCGGAGCGCGTTCGCATCGCCGGCAGCGAAACCGAGCTCAGCCTGCCCAATCGCCTGCCCGCCACAGTGCGCGATGCGCGCTACGAGGGGGCAACGATCTCCTATGACGTGGCGCTCGCCGATGGCCAGACCGTGATGGCGCGCGTCCAGCTGCGCGATGACGATCGCGATGCGCGAGGGCAGGGGACGGAGCGCTTCCGGCCCGGCCAAACGGTCGTCATCGCGTGGGGTGCGCGCGATGCGTGCTTCACGGGCTGATCGCATGGAGATCGGCCGATGACCGACATGGCCGCTGCGGCCCCGCGCGGCAGGCTGGTGCCCCTGCTGCCTGCGCTGATCTGCACGGCGGTGTTCATTGCCGCGCTGAGCTCGCTATTGGTCGACAGCCTGGTCAGCGGCGGGACGTGGTCGCTGCAGCACTACCGGCGCTTCGTGTCCGATCCGGTTTATTTCGCCTATCTCCTGCGCTCGATCCGCGTCGGCGTATTCACCACGATCGGCGCGATAGTGGTGGGCTACGCCATGGCGTACTGGATGGCGCATGGCTCGGCGCTGGTGCGCCGGACCCTGCTGCTGCTCACCATCTTCCAGTTCTTCACCGTCACGATCACCAAGGTCTACGCGATCCTGCTCGTGCTGGGGAACAACGGCCTGATCAACCGCGCGCTGATCGCGCTTGGACTGCGCGATACGCCTCTGCCGCTGGTCAACAACGAGCTCGGCGTCGTCATCGGCCTGATCGCGGCATCGTTGCCCTTCGCCGTGCTGCCGATCTTCAGCACCATGATGGGCATGCGCATGAGCCTGATCGAGGCAGCGGCGACGCTCGGCGCCAACCGCATGATCGTCTTCCGCCGCATCATCCTGCCGCTCAGCATGCCCGGCGTGGTCGCCGGCGCGGTTCTGGTCTTTCTCTATTCCCTCGGCGGGCTGATCACACCGGCGCTGATCGGCGGCGGATTCGTCGATCTGATCGCCAGCTTCAGCTACGAGCAGGCGCTCCTGCTGTCCAATCCCGGCTTCGCCGCCGCCGGCGCGGTCGTGACCCTGTCCGCCGCCTTCCTCATGGTGCTGGGCCTCGAGCTGGTTCATCGCCGGCTCCGGCGGGAGCCCTGAGCCCGTGCTGCGCGGCATCGGCATTTCCGCGCGCATGACCGCCTTTCTCGGCGTGATGATGCTGATCGTTCCCTACATCATCGTCGTCGTCACGTCCTTCGATGCCGGCTCGAGTGCGGCGTTTCCGCCGGCAAAGCTGTCGCTCCGCTGGTATCTCAACGCATTCGATCGCCCCGCCTTCCGCGAGGGCTTTGTGCTGAGCCTGACTTTCGCCGTGGCAAGCGCGTCGGCGGCGGTGACGATCGGCACGGCGGCGGCCTTTGCGCTCACCCGCGTGCGGTTTCCGGGCCGCGATGCGGCCAACACGCTGCTCGCGGCACCGCTGATGATCCCGCAGATCGTCACGGGCCTCGGCTTTCTCATCCTCGTGACCAGGTTCAAGCTGCCCAACCACGCCGGGATCATCGTCGCCCACACCATCTTGGCGGTGCCCTTCGTCGTGCGCATCGTGTCGGCGCGCCTGCTTGCGACCAGCGTGTCGCTCGAGGAGGCGGCGATGACGCTCGGCGCCACGCGGCTTCAGACGTTGCGGCGCATCACCTTGCCGATCATCGCCGAGTCGATGGTGGCGGCGGGCATCTTCGCGTTTGCGATCTCGTTCGACAATTTCTACATCTCGGTTTTCCTCGCGCAGACGCGCGGCACCCTCCCGGTCGAGATCTACGCCTATGCGCGCACCGAGGGCGATCCGACCATCGCCGCGATCTCCGCCATGCTCATCCTGTTCAGCGCGGTCGCGCTGGGGTCCGTGTCGCGTCTGTTCGACCTGGAGACGCTGGCGCGGGTGACGCGCTAGACTGGGTCGGAGCCTACACACATCCGGAGTCATCGGCATGTCCTACGATCGACTGAAGCGCCGCCTCGATGCCGACGAGGTCGTCATCCTCGACGGCGCGACAGGCACGGAGCTCGAGCGGCGCGGCGCCCGCATGGATACGGCCGCCTGGTGCGCACCGGCGACGATCGAGAATGACCAGTTGCTGACCGAGATCCACGCCGACTACATCCGCGCCGGATCCCAGGTCATCACCGCCAACACGTTTTCCTCCACGCGCATGCTGCTCAAGGCGTCGGGGCTGGGCGACCGCGCGCCGGAGATATCGCGCCGCGCGGTCGAGGCGGCCCTGCGCGCGCGCGACGTGACGCACAGACCGGAGGTGGTGGTGGCCGGTTCGCTGTCGCACATGGTGCCGATCGCCAAGGGATTGACGGCGGCCGATCCCAAGGCCGTGCCATCCGATGCCGAGATCGGCGACTCGCTCGACGAACTCGCGCGCACACTGGCATCGGCCGGATGCGACTTGATCATACTCGAGATGATGTACCATCCCGTGCGAGCGCGTCTGGCGCTCAAGGCAGCGTTGTCGACCGGCCTGCCGGTCTGGTTCGGCGCGAGCGCCCGGCGCGGCAAGGCCGGTAAGGCCGTCTCCTTCTACCGTCACGACGACATGGCGCTCGGCGAAATCGCCGCGCTGATTCCGGATGGCGTCGACGTTGCCGGCGTGATGCACACGGAGCCCGCCGTCATGGAGGAGGCGCTCGGGGTGATCCGCGGCAAGTTCGACGGGCCGCTCATGGCATATCCGGATTCCGGCTATTTCGAGATGCCGAACTGGCGCTTCGTCGACATCATCGCGCCTGGCCGGCTCGAACAATTCTTTGCCGACTGGCTGCGCGCCGGGGTGCGCGTCATCGGCGGGTGCTGCGGCCTGACACCGGAGCACATCGCAGCCGCGGTCCGCGCGCGCGCCGCCTTCGTCGGGCGCGGCACGGAATGGGAGTGACGCTATAGACGCCCGAAATCCGGATCGGGCATCGCCGGATCGAGCGGGAAGATCGGGCGCGGCACGTTGCGATAGGGAAAACGCGCCGTGTCGCTGGTCGACAATGCGCCGGCATCGCACACGATGATCTGGGCGGCGATCGGACCGAAGGCGGCGCGGAAATGCTGCTGCGACTTGAGCGCGACCACGGCGCATGCGCGCGGGTCGATGCCGAAGGCGCGGAATTGCTGGAGGTCGCGCATCTGCGCGGCGATGCTGACGACGAGAATATCGATGCCGCCGACGCGCAGCACCGCGGTCGGCCCATAGCTCAAGCGCAATCCGCCGATCATCGGGCCGTCGCCCGTGTACCAGCCATCGTGTAGGCTGACGAGCGTGGCCTTGAGATCGAGCGGCGCGCCGCCGATGCGCGGGTCGGTCTTGCCGCCCAGCCGGACGCGCACGGTCGAGCCCGGGCGTTGCCGGTGCAAATTGGCCGCCGCTTCGGGGTCGACCATCGGCCCGAAGCAGGCACCGGCCAGCCGCGCCGCGATCATGCCCTGTAGCAGTGCGGTCGAATCGCCATAGGCGCCGGCGCCGGGATTGTCGGAATAGTCGGAGATGATCAAAGGACCCCGTGATTTGTCGTGATTGCCGGCGATGGCGACGGCCTCGCTGACCGTGAGATAGCGGTTGAGGATGTCGTTGCGCTGCGCCCACATCTCGCGCGCGATGCCCCGCGCGAAGTCGCGCTGGGCCGTCTGGTCGCCCTGGCCCGTCACCAGCACGGTCGGGCCGACCTCTTGGATGTCGGCCGCGGCGAAGCCGCCGTTGATGCTGACCGCGAACACGTCCCTCTGCCGTTCATAGTCGCGCGCCCGCGCGACCCAGTCGATCATCGGCCCGATGTCGGTGCGGCAGCCATTGGGCTCTTCGAGCATGGGCAGGTGGACGCGCAGCGTGCGCGGGCGGATCTCGCCCTTCATCGTGCGATGCAGGATCGCGGCGGCGTGGCGCGCCGTCTCGCGCATGTCGACGTGCGGATAGGTCTTGTAGGAGACGATGATCTCCGCGAGATCGCACATGCGTTGCGTGACATTGGCGTGCAGGTCCAGCGTGATGGCGATCGGCACCTTGTCGCCCAGCACGGCGCGCAGCCGGGCGAGCGTCTCGCCCTCGCCGTCTTGGGTTGCCTCGGTCACCATCGCGCCGTGCAAGGCCAGCAGCACGCCATCGATGCGGCCGCGGTGCTGTGTCGCTCTTTCGACAATGACGCCGACCAGCCGGTCGAAGGCCTCGGCGGTGACCAGGCCCGAGGGTTCGGCGCCGGCGCTCACAGAATGGATGACGGTCGTGCCCTCGGCGCGCGCCACGTCAAGAAAGCCGGCGAGCCCTGTGTTGGCGTTGCCGCGTGCGGCGATCGCGGCGTCGCCTGCTAGCACATAGCGTTCGGCGAACGCCCGGTAGTCCGCCTTGCGGACGCTGAAGGTATTGGTTTCATGGGAAAGTTCGCCGGTCAGGACGGTTGAGGCCATGGCGCAGCTCGGTGGCGGATCGGGGCCGCTCGCACGCCAGCTTTGCTGCTCTGCGCGCGGGGCGCAAGTCCTGGCAATCGGGACCAGGCAATCGGGACGAATGGCGGGAACCAGTTCGCGGGGCCTGCCGTCAATTGCCACAAATCTGTTTCAGGGCAGATGCCGTCGGCGGTCGTATCGTCGTCGGCATGCGCAGATTGCGGGGATCGCATTGCGCGCATTTCGACAGCATTTCGGTGACAGTGCACTTATCCAGCATTTCGGTGACAGTGCATTTAATTTTAAGACCTGCAATGCCCGCTGCCGAAGCCAATTGAGTGCACTGTCACCGAATTTCCGAATTTCCAAATTTAGTGCACTGTCACCGAATTTCCTAGCACTCCATTGCACTGTCACCGAATTTCTGGAATTAACCACTTGGCGGCGCTGAGGCCTAGGTCGCGGCAGCGCGACTCCGCCGCAGCCTCGCTGTCGCTGCTGCGTCGACCTCGTGTGCCGCGGTCAGCGCGACGCCGAAGCGCTCGGCCGCGTCGTCGCTCGTGTAGTAGCCGCGCCGCACGTCGGCGGCGACCAGTACGGGATCGCGCGCGAAGGGATCGCCATAGCCGCCGCCGCCCGGCGTCGCCACGGTGACGCGGTCGCCCGGGCGGATCTCGATGTCCTGGTCCTTGCTCAGATGCGGCGGCGTGTAGGACTCGCCGTTGCGCATCACCGTCACCTTGTTGACGCCGCCATCGGCACCGCCGAGCGCGCCCTGCGGTCCGACCCGGCCGTGGTCCATGACGAACGAAGCGCGCGCCGCGCCGCGTCGGAGCGCCACGGTGTAGCGGATGCCGAAGCCGCCGCGCTGGCGCCCGGCGCCACCCGAGCGCTCGTGCAGCGCATACTCCTCGAACAGCACGGGATAGCGCTGCTCGATGACCTCGATCGGCGTGGTCTTGGAGATGCCGATGGTCGAGCAGCCATTGGAAATGCCATCGCCGCCGGCATAGCCGCCATAGCCGCCGCCCGAGATCAGGTACATGACGTAGTCGCGACCGCGCCCGGGATCGTGGCCGCCCAGCGCGAAATTGCCGCTCGTGCCGGCCGGCGCTGCGAAGAGCCGGTCGGGCATGGCCGGCGTCAGCGCCGCGAACACCGCCTCGGCAATGCGCTGGCTCACCTCGGCCGCACAGCCCGAGACCGGCCGCGGATACCTGGCGTAGAGGAAGGTGCCCTCGGGATCCTTGATATGCAGGGGCGCGAAGGTTCCGGCGTTGATCGGCACCTCCGGGAAGATGTGCTTGATCGCCAGATAGATCGACGATTTGGTCGTCGCCAGCACGGAGTTCATCGGCCCCTGGCAGGGCGGCGACGACCCGGTCATGTCGAAGTGCAGCGCGGCGTCGTCCGTGCCGCCGGTCTTGCGGATGGTCATGGCAATCGTGAGCGGTTGGTCGACCACGCCGTCGGAATCGACGATGGACTGGCCGTGGTAGACGCCATCCGGGATCTGCGCGATGCGTGCGCGCATCTGCTGCGCGGCGCGCGCCTTGAGCTCGACGATGGCCTCTTCGATGGTGGCGCTGCCGTAGCGATCGAGCAGCGCGGTCAGCCGGCGCTCACCGACCGCAAGCGCCGCCGCCTGCGCCTTGATGTCGCCAATGCGCTGATCGGCGATGCGGATGTTGCTGAGAATGATCGACAGGATCTCCTCGTCGAGCTTGCCCGCCTTGAAGAGGCGCACCGGCGGCAGGCGCAGCCCCTCCTGCTCGACCTCGGTAGCGTTGGCCGAGAAGCCGCCCGGCACGGCGCCGCCGAGGTCGGGCCAATGGCCCGTGTTGGCGAGCCACGCGAACAGCGCCCCCCGATAGAAGAACGGCTTGACGAACTTCACGTCCATCAAATGCGTGCCGCCGAGATACGGATCGTTGACGACATAGACGTCGCCCGGCAGCGCCGGCGTGCTGTTCCTGCGCGCGCGCTCGATGACCGCCTGGGTCGAGAACTGCATGGTGCCGACGAAGACCGGCAATCCGTACTCGCCCTGCGCGATCAGCTCGCCCGTGTCACGGTGATAGATGCCATCCGAGCGGTCGAGCGCCTCGGAGATGACGGGCGAGAACGCGCTGCGCTGGAACGCAACGTCCATCTCGTTGCAGACCTGCTGCAACCCGTTCTGGATGACGGCGAGCGTGATGGGGTCGAGCGCGGTCATTCGTCGTTGACGTCGTTCTTTTCGCCTCATGCTGAGCTTGTCGAAGCATGAGGCCGACCTCGCAGCGCCTGTCGGTCGGCGGCGTTCTCGTCCTTCGACAAGCTCAGGACGAGGAGTACCCCGATTAAAGCACGGATTGGATCGGTCTCTGCGGACTTTTGCGGCCCTACTGAACACGCCATTGGCCGTCGGCGCCGAGGCAGGCCGTGCCGTAGAACGGCTCGTTCGATCCGCCGATCGTGGCGTTGCCTTGGAATTCGCGGCAGGTTCCCGGCACGACCGATGGCGCGGGCGTCACGACCGGGGGCGGAGCGACTGCGGGCGGCGGCATGACGATGGGGGGCGGCGCATAGATCACCGGCGGCGGCGGGTAGTAGTAGGCCGGCGGCGGAGGATAATAGTAGACGGGGGGCGGCGGCGGCCCGAACGGCACGACGACGCCGAAGCTCATCCGGTCACGTGCTTCCACTCCCGGCATCGCGCAGGCGAACAGGGCCATGGCCAGAACAGCGAGACATGCGCGTCGCATGGGCCTCTCCCGGGCAGACCTGGGCGTGGACGACATCGGGATGACGAATGGCGGGCCTCTCGGTTCCCGATATGACGATGCGATGGATGCGTAGCGCTTTCATCGCACCGAGATAGTCTTTATGAATCAGCCGTTCCGTCTCCGGTCCCCCGTGTGACTCAGCCGTCGCCCACGCAGCCAGCAGCCAAACAGCCGCCTGTCATCCTGCTCGTCGGCCTGGCCGCGAGCGGCTCGCTGTCGCTCACGATATTCGTGCCGTCGATCCCGGGCCTGGTCGGCTATTTCGCGACCGAGCTCGGCACGGTTCAGCTCGTCATGAGCATGTATCTCGTCGCCGTGGCGACGGGTCAGCTCGCCTACGGCCCGCTGTCGGACCGCTTCGGGCGCCGACCTGTCCTGCTCATCGGGCTCTCGATCTATCTGCTCGGCAGCATCGGCTGCGTCGTCGCGCCGACCATCGAGGTGCTGGTCGGCGCGCGCATCGTGCAGGCGATCGGCGCGTCATGCGGCCTCGTGCTGTGCCGCGCCATGGTCGGCGACATCTACGCGCGCGAGCGCGCCGCGAGCGTGTTGGGCTATGTCATGACCGCCATGGCCGTGGTGCCCGCGCTGGCGCCGACGCTCGGGGGCATTCTCGACCGGCACATGTCCTGGCGCGCGGGACTGGCGCTGGTCGCCGCTTTCGGCGCGGCGGTGCTGGTGCTCGCGGTGGCGCGCGGCTACGAGACGTTGCGGACGCGACGCACCGACATCAAATTGACCGCGCTCGTCCAGGGCTACGTCGTGCTGCTGCAGGCACCGCGCTTCCTGGGATATGCATTCAACTCGGGCATGGTGACCGCGTCGTTCGTCGTGTTCCTCACCGGGGCCGCCGTGCTGATGATCGACGTGCTGGGCTATTCGCCCGACGTCGCCGGGCCCTGGTTCATGACCTCCTCGGTCTCCTACATGATCGGCAACTTCCTCTCCGGGCGATTCTCGCAGCGCATCGGCCTCGACCGCATGGTGTTCTGGGGCACGGTGATGGCGCTGGTCTCTGCCGTCGCCATGGGCGTGCTGTCGCTGACCGGCCATTTGAGCGCGATCGTGCTCTTCGCCTCCATGTCGATCATCAGCATCGGCAATGGCTGCAGCCAGCCGAACGCGATGGCGGGCGCCATCGGCGTCGATCCGCGCTATGCCGGCACCGCCGCCGGCATCACCGGCTTCCTCCAGATGGCGCTCGGCGCGGTGACGACCGTCGCGGTCGGCCATTTCCTGCCCTTCACCAACGCGGCGCTCGCGATCATCATGAGCACGGCGCTCTTCGTCGCGCTGCTCGCGATCCCGCTGACGCGATGGCCGGCGAAGCCGGCGGCGTAGATTTACGCGCGACCTGCAGCCGGTACGCTGACGACCAGATTGCCGAACCGGTCGGTCTCTCCCGTGGCGCCGGGCGGGATGACGATGGTCGTGTCGAGCTGCTCGACGATGGCGGGGCCGGCGAGTCCGGGGCCGAGCGGCAGGAATTCGCGGCGGTAAATCGGTGTGTCCCGCCACGATCCCGCGAACCACACCTTGCGGCGGCCGGTCTCGGCCTCGGCAACGCTGCGCTTGCGCAGCTTCGGATCGACCAGAGTCTCGAGCGGCACGGGACGCCGCTTGCCGATCACGGCGGTGTGCAGGTTGACCAGCACGGCCTTGATCTCGGGCAATTCGACGGCGAAGCGCTGCCAGTAGGCGCGCTCGAAAACGCTCTGCAGCTCAGCGCGGTCGATGTCTCCGCGCCCGATTGGCACGCTCATCAGATGCGACTGGCCCTGGAACTGCATGTCGGCGCCGTGCACGATTTCGTAGCCTTCGACCGCGACGCCCTCGCGCTGGATCGTCTCCTTGCCGCGCGCGACCTGCTCGGCCAGCACGCGGTGCACGTCCGCCATGTCGACACGGTCGAGCGGCTTGTTGAGCGTGTTGACGAAGTCGTGGCGCAGGTCGGCGACGATGCAGCCCAATGCGTTGGTGATGCCCGGCCGCGCGGGGATCAAAAGGCGCGGGATGCCGAGTTCGGCGGCGAGCGCGGCGGCATGCAGCGGGCCGGCGCCGCCGAAGGCGAACAGCACGAAGTCGCGCGGATCGTGGCCGCGCGCCAGCGACACCATGCGGATGGCGCCGGCCATGCGGTCATCGGCAATGCGGACGATGGCGGCGGCGGCACCCTCGACGTCGAGGCCGAGAGGCTGGCCGATCTGCTCTCCGATCGCTTGGCGCACCTGCTCGAGCGAAACCTGGCGGTCGACCGCGAGCAGCTTCGCCGGGTCGAGCCGGCCGAGCACGAGATCGGCATCCGTGATGGTCGGCCGCGTGCCGCCGCGGCCGTAGCAGATCGGGCCCGGCCGCGCGCCGGCGCTCTCGGGGCCGACGCGCAGCAGGCCGGCGTCGTCGATCCACGCGAGCGAACCGCCTCCGGCGCCGATCGTGTGCACGTCGACCATCGGCACGTGCACGGGCATGGCGTATTCGAGCTCGAGCTCGGACGACACCTCGGGCAGGCCGCCGCGGATCAGACCGACGTCGGTCGAGGTGCCGCCCATGTCGTAGGTGACGACGTCGGCGATGCCGGCGGCGCGTGCCGTGTAGGCGGCTGCCATGACGCCCGAAGCGGGACCAGACATGACCGTGTTGACCGCGGCCTCGGCGACGATGCTCGCCGCGACCGTGCCGCCATTGCCCTGCATGACCAGAAGTTCGCGCCGGTAGCCGCGTTGCGTCAGCTCCTGGCCGAGCCGGCCGAGATAGCGTGCGAGCACGGGCTGGATGGCGGCGTTGATCGTGGCGGTCACGCCGCGCTCGTACTCGCGATACTCGGCGAGCACCGCGTGGCCGGCCGTGACGTGGCTGTTGGGCCACAGCCCGCGCGCCAGCTCGGCCGCGCGCTGCTCATGGGCCGGGTTGATGTAGCTGTGCAGGAAATGGATGACCAGCGCTTCGGCGCCGGCCGCGATCAAGTGGCGCACCGCCGCGCTAAAGCCCGCCTCGTCGAGCGGCCGGACGACGCGGCCTTCGGCGTCCATGCGCTCGTCGACCTCGATGCGCAGCTCGCGCGGGATGAGCGGCACGAACTGGCCGGTCAGGCCATAGGGCTTCGGCCGCGTGCGCCGGCCGAGCTCGAGCACGTCGCGGAAACCCCTGGTGGTGATCAGGCCGCAGCGCGCGATCTTGCGCTCGAGCAGCGCGTTGGTCGTCGCCGTCGTGCCGTGGATGATCGCGCCGAGACCGGCGAGGTCGGCCCCCGTCGCACCATGGGCGGCGTCGAGCGCCGCCAGCACGCCGAAGGCCTGGTTGTCGGGCGTGGTCGGCACCTTGGCGATGCGCACGCCGGCGCCGTTCTTCGCCTGGGGATAGATCAGGATCAGGTCGGTGAAGGTGCCGCCGACATCGACGCCGACGATCCCCCCTTCGCTACCGACGCGATCCGCTGTCATGGCCCCGCCCGATCCGCTGCCCATTCCGCCGCCCTGGCGGGTATTGTTCGCATACATACGATCCCGTCAAGGATCGGGCGCCGGACCATAGGAGGCATCACAACTACGTGTATCGGCGGCCGCTGGCGGAGAGGCTTGTCGCTCCCGCGCCTCACGGGTGCTAGGCTTGATCGCAGGAAAAGACGAGGCGGGAATGGAGTCGATCTACTACGTCATATCCTGGGCTTGCCACCGCAAGTGCGTGCACTGCTATGAGGACCGTTTTCGCCCGTACACCAAAGGCAAGCTGAGCGCCGTCGTCGACGAGGCGAAGCGCAACTGGCCGCGCATCGTCGCGAACCTGCCCGAGCGCATGACCTATATCGATCTCGACACGTCCGCCCCTTCGCCCGGATCGCCGCCCGAGTCGCCTGCCGGCTTCGCCGAGCGGCGCGGGCGCATCATCCTGTCGGGCGGCGAGACGCTGCTCGACGAGATCAGGGAGCCCGTGCTCTATCCCCTGCTCGAAGCGTTGCGCGACCGCTATGCCGGCGCAGGCGGCGTGAATGTGGTGGTGCAGACCACGGGCGATCTCGTCACCGAACGGATCGTCGACGAGCTGCTCGAGCGCGGCATCTGGATGCTGTCGGTCGCGGGCATGGATGATTTCCACGTCGGCATGACCGGCGCCAAGCGCGAAAAGCTGCAGGAGCGCCTGATCCGCTGGTTCGAGGCCGCCGGCATGGCGCGTTCGGGCAGCAAGCTCGGCGAGGCCAAGCGGCACCAGGAAGAGGGCCCGAGCTACAGCTTCTTCGGCGCCACGCCCGACGCCTGGATCGGCAAGCTCTGGCCGCGCGGCCGCGCCTGGGCCAACGATCTGTCGACCGCGACCATGGCTGACAATTTCTGCAATCGCTGGTCGGGCGGGCGTAACTTCCTCAATCACCGCTATGCCGGCTCGGAGGTCGCGATCGAGCCGACCGGCGACGTCTATCCCTGCTGCATGAAGACCAAGCTGCCGATCGGCAACCTCACCGAGGAACCGTTGACCGAGATCCTCGACAGCCTGGTCGGCCATCCCGTCTACGAGGCGATCAACGCCGGCCAGCCCGAGCGCATGGGGTTGTCGCTCGGCTGGGATGTCGATGCCTTCGTCGCGCACGCGCGCACGACGACGCCGAAGGGCCGCGACTACCGCAATCTCTGCATCGGCTGCGACAAGTTCCACGAGGCGGTGCTGAAGCCCGTCGTGGCCGCGCTGCGCGCCGCGCGCGCCGTACAACGCCAGCGCCTCGCCGCCGAATGACGCCAATCGCCAGGATCGGAGCTCTGCCGTGACAACGCGTCGCGATGCCCTTGGCGTGATGGCCGGCGCCGGCGCGATGGCGATGCTCCTGCCGTATCCGAAACAGGCGCGCGCGCAGGCGGCACTGACGCCGGCGGATTGGCCGGCGATCGAGGCGCGCGCGCGCGGACAGACCGTCTTCTTCAATGCCTGGGGCGGCGACGAGCGCACCAACAGCTTCATCGCCTGGGCCGGCGAGCAGGTGGCGCTGCGCTATGGCGTCCAGGTCTCGCATGTGAAGCTGCGCGACACGGCGGAGGCGGTGACCAAGGTCGTGGCCGAGCGTCAGGCCGGGCGCGATTCCGGCGGTGGAGTCGACCTGATCTGGATCAATGGCCCGAATTTCCTGGCCATGAAGTCCCAGACATTGCTCTATGGCCCCTTCGTCGAGGCCATGCCGAACTGGCGCTTGATCGACGCCGCCAACAAGCCCTCGAACCTCGTCGACTTCACCGTGCCGGTCGATGGGTTTGCCGCGCCCTGGCGCCTGGCACAGATCGTCTATGTCTTCGATTCGGCGCGCACCAGGCGCGAGCAGCTGCCGAACTCGACCGCCGCGATGCTCGAGTGGGCGCGGCGCAACCAGGGCCGATTGACGCATCCCAATGTGCGCAACTTCCTCGGCGCGACCTTCCTCAAGCAGGCGCTCTTCGATCTGGCGCCGTCGCCTCAGGCGCTTCAGCGCGCGGCCGACGATGCGAGCTTCGCCGAGGCGACACGGGACCTATGGCGCTGGTACGATGAGCTGCGCCCGCATCTGTGGCGCGGTGGACGCGAGTTTCCCGACACCGGCCCGGCGCAGCGTCAGCTCCTCGCCGATGGCGAGCTCGATCTCTACATCGCATTCAGTCCCTCGGAAGCCGCCGTCTCCATCGCTAATCGCCAGCTGCCGCCGAGCGCGCGCGTCTACGTGCCTGGGCGCGGCTCGATCGGCAACACCAGCTTCGTGGCGATTCCCTACAACGCCGCGCACAAAGAGGGCGCCATGGTGCTCGCCAATTTCCTGCTCGATCCGGCGACCCAGGCGCGCGCGCAGGACCCGCGCATCCTCGGCAGCTTCAGCGTGCTCGACCTGGGCAAGCTGGCGCCCGAACAGCGTCGTCTCTTCGCCCGGCCGGATGACGCCCCGGCCTTGCCCGACAACGAGGAGCTCGGCGCTGTCCTGCCGGAGCCGCATCCGAGCTGGATGACCCGCATCACGGCGGAATGGGAGCGGCGCTACTCGCGCTGAGCGCGTGATCATCCGACTCCTACCGGCGCTCACTTTAGGCGCATTCCTGCTGCCCATCGTCGTTGGACTGGCCGGCACGCTGGCGCCGGCGTTTGGCGTGCTGCCGGCGATCGGCGCGGTCGAGCCGTCGCTCGCACCCTGGCGCACGCTACTCGATTGGCCGGGCTTCGCCACCTCGCTGCGGCTGACCCTCACCGTGGGCGCGCTCGCCAGCTGTGCGGCGCTCGCCGCCGCCGTGGCCCTCGTCATCGTGGCCTCGCGCTGGCGCCGGTACGGGCGCCTGCAATCCCTGCTCACGGCCCTGCTCGCCTCGCCGCACGCGGCGATCGCATTGGGCTTCGCCTTCATCATCGCGCCGTCGGGCTGGATCGTTCGAATCATCTCGCCTGAGCTGACCGGATGGGAGCGCCCCCCGACCGGACTCGTCACGCTGCGCGATCCCTACGGCCTCGCTCTCGTGGCCGGGCTCGCGATCAAGGAGATACCGTATCTCGCGATCATGCTGGTATCGGCGCTGGGGCAGGTGCCGGTCGAGGCTTTGCTGCAGAATGCGCGGGCCATGGGCTACAGCCGCACGACGGCGTGGCTCAAGCTCGTGCTCCCGCAGGCCTGGCCGCAGATCCGGCTGCCGTTCTATGCCGTCGTCGCCTATTCGTTCTCGGTCGTCGATCAGGCCCTCGTGCTGGGACCCGGCACGCCGCCGCCGCTCGCCGTGCTCGCGACGCGCTGGTTTTCCGACTACGACGTGGCGCTCTATCTGCCGGCCGCGGCAGCCGCGATCCTGCAGCTTGGCGTGGTCGCGGCGGCGATCTTCGCCTGCTTCCTCGTCGAGCGGCTGATCGCGCGTGCCGGCCGAAGCTGGGCCGAAGGCGGCGGCCGCAGCGGCGCGGCCGATCCGTTGGTCGCGGTCGTGGCCGGCCTGGCGCTGGTGGCGGGAGCCTTAGGCCTGGCGTCGCTGGCGGCGCTCGTGCTCTGGTCGGTCGCCGGGCCGTGGAGCTTTCCCGATGCGTGGCCCGTATCGCTGACGCTCGATGCCTGGCGATCGTCGCTCGGCTCGATCGCAGCACCTCTCGAGGCGACCGTGATCGCTGCGGCGGTCGCAACGGCGATTGCGCTCGTGCTCTGCATCGGCTGCCTGGAGAACGAGGCGCGGCGCGCGCGACGCCCCGGCCTGCCGACCATGTGGATCATTTACGTGCCGCTGCTCGTGCCGCAGATCGCGTTCCTGTTCGGCGTGCAGGTGGCGCTGGTGCGGCTCGATCTCGACGGCAGCGGGGCCGGGGTGATCTGGACGCATCTGATTTTTGTGCTGCCCTATGTCTTCCTCTCGCTATCGGATCCATGGCGCGCACTCGATCCGCGCTATGCGCGAAGTGCGGCCAGTCTCGGCGCCTCGCCGGCGCGCATCCTGCTGACCGTCAAGCTGCCGATCCTGCTGCGGCCGATCCTGGTCGCGGCCGCGATCGGCGTTGCGGTCAGCGTCGGCCTCTACCTGCCGACCGTGTTCGCCGGCGCCGGGCGGATCAGCACGGTCACGACCGAGGCCCTGACGCTGGCGACCGGCGCCGACCGCCGGATCGTGTCGATCCACGGCTTCCTTCAGGCCGCGGTGCCGCTGTTGGCCTATGGCGCCGCACTGCTGGCGCCGCGCCTCGCGTTCCGCCATCGACGGGGGCTCGCGTGAGCGCGGCAAGCCGTACGCAATGACAGGCGGCACGCTCAGCCTCGACGGCGTCACGATCGCTCTGGGGTTCCGGCGCCTGGTCGACGGGTTGACGCTCGCCATCGCACCGGGCGAGGTCGTGACGGTGATGGGGCCGAGCGGTTCGGGCAAGTCGACCCTGCTCGCCTATGTCGCAGGCTTCCTCGACCGGCGCGTCTTCACCGCGTCGGGCAGACTTCGGCTCGGCGGCGACGACATGGTCGACGTGCCGCCTGAGCGGCGGCGCATCGGCATGCTGTTCCAGGACGATCTCCTGTTCCCGCATCTGTCGGTGCGCGGCAATCTGCTGTTCGGCCTCGCGCCGGGGGGATCGGCCGAGCTGAGGCGCGCCCGGGTCGACGAGGCGCTCGCGGCGGCCGATCTCGCGGGCTTCGGCGACCGCGATCCGGCAACCCTGTCAGGCGGTCAGCGCGCCCGCATCGCCCTGCTGCGCGTGCTGCTGTCCGCGCCGCGCGCGCTCTTGCTCGACGAGCCGTTCTCCAAGCTCGACGCGGAGCTGCGCGTTCAGTTTCGCATCCATGTCTTCGGCGAGCTCAGGCGCGCCGGTCTGCCGACGTTGATGGTCACCCATGATCCGGCGGATGCCGCGGCAGCCGGCGGCAAGGTGGTGGCGCTCTAACTCCCGCGCGCCCGCCGGCCGCGCCGCTGCGCCTGCCGGTAGCGCATCCATGCGGTGGCGACGCGCCGCGTCAACGTCGCCTCGCGCAACTCGGCGATGGCGGGCGCCACGGCGTTGCGCCGGCGATCGCCGCCCGAGCGCCACAGCCGGAGCGCCGTGATCGTGTCCCGTACCTCGTGCCGCCAGAAGCGCAGCGCCGCCTCGCGATCGGCCGCGGCCTGGGCGGCAGGCGCGGCACTCTTGCCGGTGGCGCCGGGCATGGCGGCGTGGCCGGCCGGAATGACGCCGTCGTAACGCCGTTCCGGATCGGACGGGCGCCGGCGGCGGCGGTGCCGGACAGAAAGGGCAGGGGATAGGAAACCCGTCATGGCACGAGCCGACGATAGGAATAAGAATATTCCTATATAGTGACGATCGCGGCGACCCGCAAGAGGCCGGCTTGCGGCCGGAGATCGTCCGGCCTTGCGTCTTGCCCGGCTTACATGCGCCGGCTGAACCACACGACGCGGCCGATGATGTTGACCTCCTCGGCGGTGCGGTCGTAGCGCTGATAGCGTGGATTGGCCGACGTGATCGCGAGCTTGGGCGGGTCGGAATTCGGCACGTGCTCGACCTGCTTGGCGACCAGGCCGAGACCGTCGAACAGCACGAACACGCCGGGCGGCGTCGGCGCGCGACGGCTCGTGTCGACCAGAACCTTGTCGCCGGGCAGCAGCAGGGGCTCCATCGAATCGCCGTCGATCGTGATCACGCGCAGGTCGCCGCCGCGCGCGCGCAATTCGGTCTGCACCCACGCCGTCGGGAAGTACCAGCGCGCGCCCCCGTGGTCGTCCGCCGGCTCGCTTTCGACCAGCTTGCCGCCGCCCGCAGCAGCGCGCACAGCCATTTCCGGCACCGCGGTCAGCTGGCCGGCCGCCGTCGTGCTGCGCAGGAGGCTCTTGGCGCGCGCCAGCCGTTCGCTGCGATTGGAACGGTCGGCAGCGCCACGGCCGATCCCGCGCGGCGCGACCGCAACCGGCTTCATGGCGCGCGGATCGTCCTCGCGCAGCAAGCTTTCGTCGATGCCGAGGAAGGATGCCAGGCGATAGCGCACATCCTCGGGCAGGCGGCGCGGCGTGCCGCGATAGATGAATTGGTGCAAGTAGGCGTGGTTCTTGCCGGCGGCGAGCGAGCACGCCTTGAGATCGGTCGGCGGCTGTCGCCCCGCGATCAGGTCGATCATGCGACGCCGCAGCACGTCGAGCGCCATCTCCGTCTCCGTTGTCCGGCGGCTGATGCGCCGCGCGGTCAGGCCGAATGGATCCGGCTGAGCCTAGCAAGCCAATCGGAAAAATGCGAGGAAAAAAATTATAACAAGAAAATTCATATTGCCGATCCGCCGGGCGGGGCGCTACCTTATCATTGATGAGGGCGCGAACGGCCTGAAAATGGCTCGGGACCGGGCGCCCGGTGCAGCACACAAGCGGGCAGGAGAGGCAGCGATGAGCGGTGGAAAGGGTGGCGCTCTGCGCGAACAAATCACGAACTTCGAATTCGATTCGGCACCGGGGCCGGGCCCGGCACGCGCCAATTTCGCCGTCTCAGCATTGCCGACCAGCCGGTCTCCCGGCGGGCGGGGCGGCCGACGCGACCCGTTGCTGCCGCGCGAGCAGCGCGACGAGCTGCTGCGGCGCGCCGCGCGCGGCGAGGACGATGTGTCGCTCTCGCTCGCCTTCGGCATCGCCGCCCACCAGGTCGCCAAGCTGCGCTACAACAACGCCGTCAAGATTCGAAAGCTGCGCCAGATCGAGGCCGGCCCCGCGGCTCCCGTCGAGGAGGGCGACGAGCCGCCGCCGATCGAATGTGCGTTCGCGGTTCTCGCCGAGCGGGTCGAGCGGCTGCGCGGCGGCTTCTTCCGCCTCGACGGTCGTCCCGCCGGCCTCAAGCACATTATGGCCGTCGCCAACGAGGTGAGACTCGAGCGTGGCGAGCCGGCAATACCTTACCCCGGAATCGTGACGCCTCCTCCGAGCGAGCGCGAATAGAGAGAACTTTCCGCCAGCCAGACGCAGCTCTGGGGCCAAGGCAGCGGGACGCCGAGCCTGACCCGGCTCCTGGGAGCATTCGCGTCGTGACGGCGCAAGAATCTTGACCCGCGCCGCAGCGTGCGAATGACCAACGCACGCATACTTGATCAGCAGGGGACATTGCATGACCGAATTCTGGACCGAAGACGCGGTGAAGGCGCGGCTTGCCGAGGCGGCGGACACGCTGCGCCGCTTGCCGGGCGGCGTGATGCGCGCGCGGTTGACGGGCTGGCCCGAGGTGGTACGCGCCGCGGCCGAAGCCTATGGCTATGACGGCGCCAGAATGCGGCCGGCCGCGCCGGGCCCGGCCGCGATCTCGCGCATGGATGAGGCGCTCGCCTGGCTGTTCGCGCTCGATCTCGATGCACGTCGCATCGTCTGGGCGCGCGCCGGTCGCGTCTCGTGGCGCCGGCTCGAGGACATGGATGGCCGCAGCCATGTCACGCTCCGGCGCGTGCACGACCGCGCCATGGCGGCGATCGCCCGGGCGCTCAATTCCGGCTTGTGCGGCGCGGATTGGCCCAAATCGCCCAGGACCGCCGGAAAGACCGTTCCGTTCGCCAGGCGAAGCGCCTGACCCCGTGCGCCCGGCTTCGCCGCTCTAATCGCTGACGGACAAGGCCTTCGTATCGAGGCTCGTTGCCTCAACTTGGGCGAGCGCATAGCGACCGTCGTCGCCGAGCTGTTGCCATGCCGCCGCGCATTGCCGGTGCTGCTCGCGCTCGACGGTCGGAAAATCCATACGCGCAGCCAGCCTATGCGCCTCGCGCGCCTGCCAATCCGCGGCCATGACCAGATGGGCGAGCGTGGCGCACAGCTGTTCCCGCTTGGTCGCATAGCCCCGGTGCGGCCCCGAAAATCCGAGGTCGCGCTCGGCCGCCGCATTCGAATCATCAGGCATTCTGATCCCCCGCCTGCGCGCATTGCTTGGAACGCCGTGTCGGCGCTCCAGGGCTGCGTGCTCCACCAACCACAGAACCGTGACGACGATCGTGATGCCGGGTTTGGATCCCGGCATGGACATGTGGGGTCCCCGCCCCGATGGGAAATTCCTAGACCTTGGCGTCGCGGCGGAGCAATCCGGAAGACTACTTATCGGTCCCCGACAGCCGGTTGCAACTCCGGTTGTCGCGTCGCGCGGAGAGCGATAAGCTCCGTGCCGCATCCCCCCGACATCCCCCCGAAAACACCGCACGCAGTCGGCTCGCGCGAGCCAGCGGGCTGCGGCATGGCTGAGGATTCCGGGAGCGCGCATGTCGGCCAACCATCAACGCTTCGACGCACTCGCGCTCCGGCGGCGCCCCCGCCAACTCTGACGGGCGCATTCACGCGATGGCGACCATCCTTATCATCGACGATCATCCCGACGTCCGCGAGGTGCTTCGCATCATGCTCGAGGTGGCGGGACATCGCGTCATCGACGCCGTCTCCGGCACCGAAGGCCTCGCCGCCTTCCGTGAGCACAAGCCCGACCTGACCATGACCGATCTCCGTCTGCCCGACATGGAAGGCACGGACGTCGTGCACGCACTGCGTCAGATTGATCGGGTTTGTCCAATCGTCTTGGTCTCGGCCGAGCATCCCGAGGAGCTGGAAGCAATCACGCTCGGCGCCAAGGCTGTGCCGACCTTGTCGAAGCCATTCACGCGCCAGCGACTGCTCGCCATCGTCGAACAGGCGTTGAAGACATAGCGCGGTCTCGCGGACGCACTCGCGTCGCCTGATCGCTTCGAGCGTTCAGCCAAATGCAGGCCTCATCTGCATATCCATTATGGAACGACATCGTGGGCCGTTGCTTGTGCATAAGGGCGGAACGCGGGCAGCAGGCAGCGCCACTTGCGCTGGTCGGGACACCGCGCGAGCCGTTCGTATCCGCTCCGAGCCGCCTGATGGGGCACCGCAAGGCGTGTAAGTGACCGGGAAGATCCCTGGGCGCGCGTGCCGCAGTCGCTGCCTGGAAGAGTTCGCAAATGCAAGAGTCGCTTCGGACCTATCTCATCACAATCGTAGGCGCGCTTGCCATCAGCGCCGCTCCGATCTTGCTCAACGCGGTCTTCGATCCGGTCAGTATCGACCGACCGGCCTGGGCGCGCGTTGGCAAGGGCGGCGGCCATGGTGACCAGGGGGGCGGCGACAAGGGTAGCGATAAGGGCGACAAACGAGGAGACAAGAGCGACAAAGGCGGCAACAACGACGGCCCGCCCAATGGCGGCAATCCGCCCATGGGTGGCAATGCCGGACGGCGGGGAATTGGCGGCGATGAGCCGATTGATCGCGACCTGCCATGGATGATGCCGGACTATGCCGTGCCCATGCCGCGATCCGGCAGCGCTGAGCCAGTCGATCGCTCATCGCCGTGGATTTTTCCCGATTACGCGATTCCGGGGCCGGCAACGCGAGGACCATCGGCGACGCAGAACGCCGGTCGGCTTGGCGGCGTGCCGTCAGACCTGCGCGTCGCCGCGCTGTGCGAGCCTTCGGCAGCCGGAATTCCGGCCGACACGACATCGATCATCAGTTACTACGCCGCGCGTTCACGTCGCGACGAGGGTGTTGCCTCCTGTTCGATCGACAATGCTGCACGCGCGCTCGCCGAGGCGTCGGGCGAACCGATCACACGTGCCGACGTGGCACGCCTCAATCGTCAGCTTGGCCTGCCAGCAGATCCGCGAGTCGAGGCCATCATCGCGGATCGCGCCTCGGACTTCCAGAGAGCGACGGTAGATGGCTGCCGACGCCCCAGGTGAAATGCCGCTAGGTTGCCGCTTCGACGGCCGCCAGTTCGCCGGCCGGCATGTGTTCCCAAGTCGTGACGCCATCGGTGCGAAAGATCTGGCCACGGCAATCTGCGGCATAGACCGCGCAGGAGGCATCCAATGAGTGATAAGCGTCGTCTGACGCCTCAATCGCATCTAACGTATGTGGATCGACCGGAAATTTCTGAAACATACGCCGACTCCCTGGAAAAAATCATCGTCGATTCAATGGGAGCGCGAATGGAGTTCGTCGTGCATCGCCACGACGAACCTTCCCCCAACTCTATCCCCACCGGACGCAAATATACGTCATGCCGTTTGCTTCTGTCACGCGCGGGGTTCCTCGATCTGGCCAACAAGATCGATCGAGTCGTCAAAACCATGCTCGAGCGTGGCGAGATCCGACGGATCACGCCGCCATCGCCAACCTCCAAGTCGAACTAGACCTCACAGCCAAAATTTTGAGCGGATGTAAATTGCACGCCGAAAAATCATCGCGCGTCAGGACTGTTGATTCACGGGGTGGAACCGGCGCCAGCCTATCCGTCAGGTCTGCTGCCGCCGGCAGGAATGGGCGTCGCCCCTGCGGCGAACGACCGGATTGAGGGTCCCATCAAGCGCCCGGCCTAGACTGATTTTCGAAAAATCGATAGGAATATGCCTAGGATCGGGGGCTGCGCGTCCCGCCTGCGCGAACGGACCCGGAATCCCGCCGCAACCCTGTCGGCCTCTCAAGCCAGGTCCAGCCATGGCTCACCAAGCCAAGCCGCCGCCCCGCCGTGGTCGGCGTCACGCGCCGCGATTGCGCTCAACCGCGGTCGGATCCGACGCCGGACCGCCGTTTGGCGCCGAGCCGGGCACACCGCTCGCGTACATGTTGGCGGTCATGCGCGACGAGACCGCCGACGAGGAGCGGCGCGACGCGATGGCGCGCGCGGCCGCCCCCTTCGTCCACCCCAGGCGCGCCAGTTTCGAGGGCCGGCTGCACGGCACCGAGGTTTTCAAAGTCAGCGCGGAACCGATGGCGGACGCCGAGTGGTTGCGTCGCCACGCGACGACGGTGCAGAGCAGCGGGCCCGCCACATCAGATCATGGACACGATGTCCGATCCGACCGCGAGCATCATCTGGCGCCCGCAGCCGGGCCCACAGAAAGCGCTCGTCGATTGCCCCGTCCCTGAGATCTTCTTCGGCGGTGCGCGCGGCGGGGGTAAGACCGACGGCGTTCTGGGCAAGTATGCGCTCAAGGCGGAAATGTATGGCGCCGGCTTCAACGGCGCCTTCTTTCGCAAGCAGCTACCCATGCTCGACGACGCGGTCGAGCGCTCGCGCCAGATCTATCTTCCGCTCGGAGCGATCTGGCGTGAGCACAAGAAGGCCTGGCGCTTTCCCAACGGTGCGCGTCTCAAGTTTCGCCCGCTCGAGCGCGTCGCCGATGCCGAGAAATACCAGGGCCAGAGCCTCACCGATGCCTGTGTCGAGGAAGCCGGCAACTATGCGAGCCCGGACCCGATCGACCGGCTGAACGGATTGCTGCGTTCTGCGCATGGCGTGCCGACCCAGCTCATCCTCACCGGCAATCCCGGCGGTCCCGGCCATCTGTGGCTCAAGGCGCGCTATGTCGATCCGGCCCCCTTGGGCATGACGATCCTGACGCGCGATCTGCCCGGCGGCGGCGCACACCGCTACGTGTTCATCCCGTCCAAGCTCGACAACAACCGTCTCCTGGTGGAGGCCGACCCGCACTACGCCAACCGGCTGCACCTCGTTGGCTCGGCGCAACTCGTGCGCGCCTGGCTCGAAGGCGACTGGTCGGTCATCGCGGGTGCCTTTTTCCCCGAATTCAGCCATACGCGTCATGTCGTGACGCCCACCGTGCTGCCGTCGCACTGGTTGCGCTTTCGATCGATGGATTGGGGCTCGGCCAAGCCATTCAGCGTCGGCTGGTGGGCAGTCGCCGACGGCGAGGCGATCAACGCCGGCAGCGACAGGGTCATCGCCCTGCCGCGCGGCTGCCTGGTGCGCTACCGCGAATGGTACGGCGCGTCGTCCCGGAATGTCGGCCTGAAGCTTACGGCCGAGGAAGTGGCAGACGGCATTCGCGCGCGCGAGTCCGGTGAAGCCATCGCCTACGGCGTTCTCGATCCTTCCGCCTTCGCGCGCGACGGCGGCCCGTCGATCGCCGAGCGCATGGCTCTGCGCAGGGTCGTGTTCCGGCCGGCCGACAATTCGCGAGTCGCCGGGGCCGGTGCGATCGGCGGCTGGGATGCGCTGCGCGCGCGGCTGCTGGGAGAGGACGGCCATCCGATGATGGTCATGTTCGCGACCTGCACGGACGCGATCCGCACGCTGCCGGCGCTCCAGCACGATCCGGACCGGCCGGAGGATGTCGACAGCACAGGCGAGGACCACGCGCCGGACGACATCCGCTACGCCTGCATGAGCCGACCCTGGGTCCGGACGGCGCGGCCGGCGGGCCGCGTCGAGGGCCTTGCGAGACTGACGATGAACCGGTTGTGGGAGGCGCATGGACAGCGCGACGCGGCGTCGCGAGGCCGGATCGTCTAGACCGGCCGCGTCATCGGTGCCTCGCCCGGGAACCGACCTGCGCCTGAGGCGGGTACCCGGTGGATAGAGCAGAACCATCAGGCGCTGCGCGCGCAGCCGGGCCTGGTCGAGATCGCGGCGATGACCGCGCGCGCCGGGCTGGACCCTCCGCTGCTCGGTCGTCAGCCGGCTGTGGAGCTCCGCCAGGTTGCCGAGCTCGCGGCAGTAGGCGTCGCGCTGACCCCTGGCCTAGTCGTCCTGGTCATTGCGGACGCGGGTGTGCCAGAGAGGCGATTTTCTCATGCCGCGAAGTTGCTCTTATAGCGCGCGCGCTCGCGCTCGATTTCCTCCTCGGTGAAGGGCCGCGCCTCGACGTCGAATTCGCGCCAGCCCCCGCCGCGGTAATCGCTGGCGCGCGTCGCCGTGTCGACGGGCGCGTGGCGCCGCATGATCTCGTCGACCATGATCGCCTGCGACTCCGGCACGCGCACGGTCACGAGCGTGCCGCCGCGGCGGACGCCTTCGGCATAGACGTGCGCGTCGTCCTTGCTCACGCCGGCACCGGTCAGGGCACCGACGAATCCGCCGGCCGCAGCGCCGGCTGCGGCGACGACGAGGGTGGAAATGAGCCAGCCGGCGCCCACCACGGGGCCGAGGCCGGGAATGGTCACCACGCCCAGGCCGGCGAGCAATCCTGCGCCGCCGCCCACCACGCCGCCGATCTTGGCGCCCGTGCCTGCGCCCGAAGCGCCCGCGCCGGAATCTTCCAGCGCAGTGCCACCGGCGCCGGCCGTGTTGGCAATCATGCTGATGGCATGCGGCGGCACCCCGCAGGCTTCGAGCTCGCCGACGGTGTGCGCTGCATCGTCATAGGTGTCGTAGAGAAAGGTGAAGGTCTGCGTGCTCATGTCATCCTCCGCGCGATCGAAGGTTTGTCGGCCCGAGTGGCCGGCGGGCGTCAGCGCGCCTGGTCCTTTTCCGGACCCCGGTCCTCGTCCTCATCGGGGATGCGGCGATCTTCCTCCTTTCGGCCCGGCGGGTTCTCGTCGAACCCCGGAAGCTGCTTCTCGCGCGGCGGCATGGGCGTTTCGCGTCGATCGGAATCGTCGTGCGGCTTTGGCTCCGGCGCGGGGCGCTGGTCTGCCGTCTGATTGTCCACCGACTTCGGCTGATTGTTTCGATTCTGCTGAGCCATGTCTCGTCTCCGCGAGTGATTTGCTGCGCGAACAGTTGAGGCGGATTTTCGGCCGCACCGGGAACAAGACGGCCGAGGCACTGTTGATGCCTCGGCCGCAGCTCTCTCCATCGGCTCGTCGATGCGTGCGAGAGCCAATCTCCGGGGCGGTCAATCCCAGGTGTGGATGACCTTACGGCTCTCGCGCTCCACGACCACCGGATTTTGGTTGATGATCGCGTAGCTATAGTTCTCGGCCGAGGGCACCTTCACGGTCGGCGGCAGCGGATGCACGGTGACGGTGTTGGGCAGCACCACGCCCACGCTGGGATTGAGGGCGGGGTCATTGATGCTCGAATAGCTCTGCGTCTTCGAGTGCTCGCGGAACATCGTGCCGTGATCGTTGGTCCAGGTCGTCGTCGTGTTCGTGCTCGCCGTCGACTGGGCCATCGCAATGCTGGCCCCGGTCGCGAGCGCGGCCGCGGTGACGATCGAAAGCAAGGTCTGTCTCATATGTCATCTCCTCTCGCCTAAATGGGCGGTTGCGAAGGTCCTCCCACGCGCCTTCGATCCAAGGCGGCAGGGGCGCAATGGTGCGCGATCGCATGTGCGCGCGACTCTCGCGCACACGCGATACGTTTTCTCGCGTCGACGCGCCAAGCTGAAGGGCAACGCGCTCTTGCGAAAGGCGTTCCCGACAGGGCGGGAGGACGGCAAGTGGCCGCGACAATCCAGCCTTCGAGCTTGCGACGGCGCGCCCGAACGACTGACTCCCGCTCTCGCCACGTCGGCCTTGCCCCATGCGTCCGTGCCTTTTGCCGTCTTCGCGACATGTCGCAGTGTCAGCTGGTCTACACGACGAAGCGAGGCAGGACCCGCGACGGGTCGAGCGGTCGACACAGCGTCGCCGCCGCACGCTTCGCTCAGCGCATGCGCCAAGCGTTGATGCGAGTTCGCAAGTCGGCTCCGCGTCGATCTGACGCAACGGCCGGAGCGCCGTGCCGGCGTTTTCGGCCGGCTGGCTCGACAGCCGGTCTTTTGCTCTCTCGCCAGGCGACAGCACGTTGCTGCAGTGATAGAAACACCAGGGGGTTGGCGCTGCCGGGAGTATGCCGAGCATGCCACGCTACTACTTCAATCTGCGCGACGGCGGCCGTGGCTATGTGGATCGGCGCGGCGTCGCGCTGCGCGACGAGGAGGCGGCCATCGATTATGCCGGCCATGTCGCATCCGACCTCGCGAAGAATCGCCGGGATCGCACCAGGCGCTGGCGCATCGACGTCGTCGATGCCCAAGGTCGGCAGGTCTTCGCCGCCCGCCTCGTTGCCTACGACACGACCCTCGCGGGCCTGCCGCCTGTCGTGAAGGCGTCGCTCGAGCGGTTGTGTGAACGCTGCCGGCAACTTGAGGAGACGATCTGCCGTTCGCGCGACATCCGCCGCCGCTCCCGTTCGCTGGTTGCCCGGGCGCGGCGCAGGCCCTATCTCGTCGCCGAGCGGGGCGAGCTGGTTCTCGACCGGCCCTTGCCTGCCTGGAACCGGAAGCCGGCTACGCGGCAAGCTCCAAGGCGCTCTTGAGCTGCCGCTTGAACGCCGTGTAGCAGGTGCACGCCGCCGACTCGATCTTGGCGCGGTCGACAAGCGTGATCTTGCCGCGCAGCGTGCGGATGCCCCCGTCGCGCTCGAGCGCGTTTGCCACCATCGACACGGTCGTGCGTTGCACGCCCAGGATCTGCGCCGTGAACCCCTGCGTCAGGTTGACGACCTCGCTGTTCAGCGCATCGCAGGATTGAAGAAGTCGCCGGCAGAAGCGCTCCTCGACCGTGTGCCAGGCGTGGCACACGGCATTCTGCTGCGCCTGCAACAGCAGGAAATGGAGATGCCGCTGGGTCAGCTTTGCCAGCATCGGGCTCGTCCGAAGGGCGTCGCGGAAGGCGGCTGCATCCACCGACCAAGCCGTACCGGCGAACTGGGAGCGCGCCGAGCCGTTGAGCGCCCCCTCGAGCACGCTCACGCCGCCGACGATGCCTTCACGACCGACCACGCCGGTTTCGATCGAGCGCCCCTCCGACGGCTCGCTGAACAGCGAGACCGCGCCGGAACGAACGAACAGCACGCGCGAGACGGGGGCGCCCGCCGCCTGCAAGAGCTCGTATTGTCCCAATGCAACTTCGCGCCCACGGTCCAGCAATCGCGAGCGCTCCGCGGACGGCAGGGCCTGAAGGATCGCGTTGTCCGGCACCGGGAGTCCGATCGTGTGTCGGCGACCCGACAGATCGCCGTCCGTACAGCAATTCAATCCCCCGCCGTCCGGAAGCTAGGGAAATGCGCCGGGGGAGTCAATGAAAGTGCGATTCGATTGCGGTTAGGCCCGGGGTTCCGGTCATGCCTGCCGCGGCGTTGACGCGCCCCGCGCCGGGCGGACCGCCCGTACGTCGAGCTCCCCACGCCGCTCTACGCCATCATCGGCTATGCCGAATTCATCCCGACGGGCGCCGCTCGGGCCGATCGTGCCAAGCACGTATGGCCACTGCGTGCGCGACATCCAGCACAGGGCCAGGCCCCCGGACCGCATCCCGCGTGATCTCCTCGACCTGACGAAGCTGCGTCCTGCGCCAGATGGCGACCCGGCAAGCGGTCTGCCCGCCGATTGACGCCACGACGGTCGACTGGCCGATACAGACCGCGACAAGAGCGGAACCGATCCCAACCCTGTGACGTTTCGGTGGCGAAGTCGGGATTGGGCTCGGACTCTCATGTCACCGCCGTGGGCGACGTTCTCGTCCGTCGTCCGCGGCGGCGACATGGGGGGCATCCAGGGAGATCCGCTGCATGACGTTTGTCCCAAAGGACCTGCGCGCGACCAAGGATCCGCTCTATTGGCGCGCGCGCGCCGACATGGCCCTCGGCCTGGCCACCAACGCCGTCGAGCCGACCGCGCGCCGGCACCTGCTCGCCATGGCCGCCACCTGCGAGCGGCGTGCCCAGGCCGCTGAGCGCATGGCTCGGGCGGCCGCGCGCTTCGAACCCGTTCGAGCGCGCCGGCTCACGGCGGGCGCGTCGTCGCTGACGGCAGCGGAAGCCGATTAGGATGCGATCGTTACTCGCTGAAGCAATGCTTCAATGAGAAACGTGAAGCGCGCCCTCATTTGCTGATGTGGACCGGATTCACGCTTCAGATGGATCGCCGCGGGCGCTTCAATCTGAGGCGATCACGGTCGAGGGCTGACCGCTACTTCTGCTGAAGCACGCTCAGCAGATAGGCGCGGTAGTCCTGCAGGCGCCGGATCTCCATCCGGATGAGTTCGGCCGCGGATGCGGCCATGGCTTCCGACTGGAACTTGTCGGCGAGCGCTCTCAGTTTCTGCTCGGTAGCGGCCAGCAGTTCGCGCGCATGCGTCGGGTCGTCGTCGCTGACCATGCCATACTCCCCGACCTCGAACGGCTACGCGGGCCTCGCTGACCTGCGCAAAGACCGCTTTTCCGCCTGCTCGGCCAGCCGGTCATAGCCATCGGCGATCTTGAGCAGCGTCTCGCGCGGCGCGAAGTGCGCCATTTCGACGGCCATCATGCGCGCTTCCTCGGCGCGGTTGCGCCAGTATTCTGCTGTCCGCGCCGGATCGGCGATCGGATAGGGCCGGCGCGTCTTGCTCCGTCGGTCCATGTGAGAAAGCCGGCAATAATTCTCGCGCGCCCTCCGCGCCGTCAACCATAGCGGGCATGCTGTGGCCAAGCAAATTGGGCAGTGTCGGCGACCCGACACGAGGCGCCGATTGATCCTTGAAGGAAAATGCGCTCGGTGACGATGAGTGCCAGCATCCTGCGTGACATGCAGGTCGATGCGCAGCATCGCCGAAGGTGCCGACACTTGCGCCGGACACGTTTGGCCCTGTGTCATCTCGATCGCATACGCAATCTCCCGGATATCCTAATCCTCGCGCGTCGACGATCATCTGCGGGCGGGGAGAGGGCAGAAAACTTGGTGGGCGGGGATCATAGGGCAGCATCAGGGCGGGAGCTTTCGGGGGGAAGGGAAGTTTGGGGGGAGGTCGAAGGGGAATAACAGGATCGGATACGCCGGGGGGCGTCTTCGAGCCTGGAAGCGGGGGGAGATTTTCAGGGCGGGGCATTTGTTCGGGGATTAAAGCGGGGCCCATTCGTTGAGGGCTCATATCTGGGACGTCGCGAATTGCATCGCTAAGCAAATTTTTTCGAAGCAACTCGCGCCCTGAGCCGTCGGCGAGATCCAGTGAGGATCCGCCGCCGGCGACAGGGCGCTCCGTTTATTGGCGCTGGCTGCGCGTTACGAAATAGCGGATGCGCACTGCGATTTCGATCTGCTCGACACTGAGCTCGCCGAGTTCCGTCGCAACCAGGATCGCGTCGCGCGTAAAGGTCAGGATCGAGCTGTCGCTGACGAAGGCTTCGCCCCTTCGGTCGATCGCGATCTTGTCCTCTTCCGTGACGCGCCCGTCGGCGGCCTGCACGATGCGCGCGATGTGCGGCTCCAGGAGCTGGCCGAGGTCGCAGAACAGGCCGTCCTGGCGCTGACGAAATACCTTTGCCGCGCGCGGGTCATGATCGATCAGCCCCTGGACCCAGGGCGCAAGCCGGACCGGTTCGGTATGATCGAAGAAGCCGATGCGTACGGCGATGATCGCCATCTCGCGCTCGGCGTCGACGCCGATCGGCACCGGGCCGGTCGGATGCGGCCCGATGATGCGCGCAGCGTCTGGGCGAGGCCCATCATCCATGGAGGACGACCCTTCTTGCGTCCCCATCATGCTCCCAGCCGAAGCAACTCCCGCGGGTTCCCGCGAGTTCCAGAGCGCATTCTGCACATGCGCTCCGTCCGGCAAGCGCCTATGACCATGCCCGCACATGCGGTCCATTGCCCTTGGGCGGCTGATATTCCTGGGTGCGCGGCTGGAGCGTCAGGCTCGGCCGGCGCCGGCCGCAATGCGAGCAGGTCGCACGCTCGGCGAAGCGCTGGAGCGGCAGATCCTTGGGAAAGCGCGCGAGGAGCTCATCGCATTTGATGAACACGTGGTGGCCACACGGGCAATGCAGATGCACGTCGGTTCGACCCTTGCGCGCGCCGCCGCCAGCATCGCCGCCAGCCAGGTCGCCGATCGTGCCGACGAGCCCACCCTTCGCTCTGCCGCGCCACGCCATGCCAAAATACTGCGGCGCCCGGTCAAGCAATGTACAGCGCACCCTTGGGGTGCGCAGAGCCGCAGGTCGACTGCTTGCAATCGACCGAGAGGGCGCACCGTCAGCCTGGGGCGCCTATCGGTCGATGGCTACGCCATCGACCTGCCGGCCGAGATGATTGGGGCTACGCCCCAATCATAGCGCATCACGATGCTGGCCGCCGATCGCGCCGGCGACCGCGGCGATGAAGGCGCCGACCAGCATGGCGAACGCGGTGAACAGAGACAGGCTGGCAGCGGCCTTGCGCGCATCCTCGGCAGCTTGCTGGGCGACCTCGCTGCCGCTCCTGATCTGCTGGATGGCACGGTCCACGCGCTGCGATGCCTCGGCCTCGCCCAGGCCGGTCTCCATTGCGACGATGCGGGTGAGATAGCTGCGGTCGGTGGCCGGAATGTCGCCTCTCCACGCGCCGAAAAAGAGAATGCGCGCCGCTTCCGAGCGGAGCTCCCAGCCGTTGCCGACCATCGCGCCGGTCGCCGGCACACCGATCGCCTGGTCGGAGGATTGGCCCATGCTTTGACCGGACGAGGCTTGACCGGCTGCGGTCTGACCGGCTTGCCCGATGCGATCCGAGCGGAACATCGCGTCGATGACGTAGTCGAAGGGCTCATAGCCCGCGCCCGCCCGCGCGGGGACCGCGCGCGAGGACGGCGACTCCGTGGCCACCATCGGGGAGGTGGCGACCTTCGGCGCCTGCGCGCCGCCGAGCTGGGTGCCGCGCAACTGCGTTCCAGGCATTGGCGGTTGCTGTGCGCCAGTCTGGCTCGGCTGTGCCGCGCCCGAACTGGTTTGGCCCGGCAAGGATTGCGCGGACGGCGATTGCGACAGCGGGGCTTGGATCTGCCGGTTGGCGGCATCTCGGGATTGCACGGCGTCGCGTCCGCCGGATGCCGACCCCGACGCGAAGGCGGCCGCCAGCTCGGCGCCGCCTCCTGCGATCGAGCCGGCGACTGCCGTCAGCAGTCCGGCGCCGACGACGCAGGCGAGCGCCCAGGCGAGGAAGCCATGGACCGTGTCGCGAAAGAAGACCTCGTCGCTCCGCTCGCCGCGCGTGCGCATGCGGCCGGCGATGTAGCCACCGACGGCCGAGCTGACCCATTGCACGACGATCAGCCAGATCACGGCGGCGACGCCGATGGTGGTCGCCGAGGCGCCCATATCGGGCCCGGACAGGTCGAGCCAGGGCCGCAGGGCGGCAAGGCCGAAGCCGGCGCCGAGCGCGACCATCAACATTCCCAGTGCGGCGGCGGCGACCGCGCCGCCGATGATGGTCGACCAGCCGACGACGGCAACGCCGGCTTCGTCCGCGTCGATCAGCACGGCTGCCGGCCGGTCGGCCCCAGGATAGTCGCTGCGATGAATTGTTGTCATGACGGGCTCCTAGGCTCAGCGCCAGAACAGCGCGAGCAGAATGATGATGGGAAGCGGTATTCCGAGCAGCCAGAGCAGCACGCCGCGTCCAAAGCCCATGATCGGTCTCCTCGATGGATGGATGCGTGCTCAACGTCGCCCGGCGCGGGGTGGTTCCGGCCCGCAGGCAGTCCAGAACATCCGGATCTAGGGTAAAATTCCGGGCTTTTGCAGGGTTCTATAGGAGTGAATCGCGGGCGCGCGCGGCGCAGAATGGGACCGATGCACGACCGCGACGCCCTCTTCTGGCGGACCCGTCTCCGCCCGGAGACCCGGCATGAGCAGCGAGCTGATCGACGTGGTCAAGATCCTGCTTGTCGCCGGCCTGGGCGCGGTTGGCTGGTGGGTGCGTGGACTTGCGCGCAAGATTGACGATCTCGCTGCCGATCTTCACGCGCACAAGCTGAACGTGGCGCAGCACTATGCGTCCTGGTCCGGGCTCAAGGAGTTGATGCGCGAGATGGAGGGGCGCGTTGTCGGCCACATCAAGAAGCTCGAGGACATGCTGAACCGTGTCATCGAGATCAAGCCGCGTGGCGAGCATGACTGAGCGCCGCAAGCTGCCGGGCGTGCGTGCGCAGCGCGCCGCTGCTGGCTCCGACATGCGGCTCGTCCTGGTCGAATGGCTCGATGCCGCCGGGGGCAGCCGCAGTGGCTGGAAGCCCATCGCCGACATGGGACGCGACCTGCCGGCGCGCTGCCGTTCGGTCGGCTGGGTCGTGCACGAGGATGAGCGGCTCATCGTGCTCGTGCCGCACCTGGCGCGCGATGGCGACGGCGATGGCGAGATCGTGATCCCCCGCGATTGGATGCAGCGGACGATCGAGCTCGTCGAGGGCGTGCGCGGGCGATGAGCTTCGGCCGCGCGCGGGATGCGCTCGGCCCTTCGGCAATTGGGATTCGTGCAGGGATCACCTAAGATGCTGCCACCGCGGGCCGACGTGCCGGGGGCACATGATCAGGACCGGAAATCCGCAGCAACTCCCGAGATCGCACGATCAATCCTTTGCCCGGGCCATCGCGGCGTTTCGCAACGGACAGCTCACCGAGGCGGAGCAGCTTTGCCGGTCGCTTGTCGCCGCCGCTGAGCACGCCGATGTCGTGCATCTCCTCGGCCTCGTCCTGTGCCGACAGGGAAAAACGGATGATGGCATCAAGCACATCCGGCGCGCGGTCGAACTGAGTCCACGCGATGCCGAAGCGCACGGCAACCTGGCCAATGCCTTGCTCGACGCAGCGCGGCCCGCCGACGCGGCCGCCAGCTTCCGGCGCGCCATCGATCTCAAACCCGACTTCGCCGAGGCGTATCACGGGTTGGGCGTAGCCCTGTTGCGCCAGCACGCCGTCGCCGATGCGGTCATGGACCTGCGGCGCGCGCTCGCGCTCAAGCCCGATCTGATTCAGGCGCGCATCGAGCTGGGATCTGCGTTGGCCGGGCGCGGCGAGGGGGAGGCATCGCTCGCGTGCTTCGCCGCGGCCATGGCGTTGCGGCCGGGTCATGCGGAGATCCATGTCAAGCTCGCCGGCACGCTCAGGCAACTGAACCGTGACGAGCTCGCCATCGACTCCTACCGGCGGGCCGTGCAGCTGAGCCCGGCAACCGCCGCCCTCTACTACGAGCTGGGCAATGTCCTCGCGCGGCGCAAGCTGACGACGGAAGCCATTGCGTCCTACCGGCGCGCTCTCGAGCTCAACCTGGACCGCGCCGAGCTACACAACAATCTCGCGGTCGTGCTGCGCGAACAGGGCGACGTGAAAGAGGCCATTGTCCACTATCATCGGGCGATTGCCCTCGATGCGAATTTCGCAGAGGCGCGCTACAACCTCGGCAATGCGCTGAAGGATCTGGGCAGATTCGACGAAGCGGTCGCGCAGTATCGCGAGACTCTGGCCAGCCGGCCGGCTTATGCCGCGGCGCACTATAATCTGGGCAATGCGCTGACCAGCCTGCGGCGGCATGTCGATGCGGAAGGCGCTTATGTGCGATCCATCGCGCTCAGCCCCGATCAGCCGGACGCCCATCTCAACCTGGGGAGCGCGCACGAGGAGGTCGGCAGGCTCGAGGATGCGATCGCCTGCTATCGCCGTGCGCTCGGGCTGCGGCCGCACGATGTGAGATCATTCAACAATCTTGGCCTGGCACTGGCAAAATCGGGGCGCGTCGACGAAGCCGTTGTCTGCTATCTGTCGGCCATCGCCTTGGACCCCGCGCAGGCGGAGGTCTACTTCAATCTGGGGACGGCGCGCAGCCAGCTCGGCCAGGTCGCACAAGCGGTCGATTCATACCGGAGCGCGGTCGCGCTGAAGCCTCCCTATGCCAAGGCGCATAGCAACACCATCTTCTGGCTCGACTTCCTGCCCGATGTCGGCTTCGCAGAGCACTATCGCGAGCGGCGGGATTGGTACAGGCGCAATTGCGGCGGGATTGCGCCGCTCCCGCAGCGTGCGCCGCGCGCGGACGAAGCGGCGCGCCGTCTCAGGCTCGGCTATGTCTCGCGCGATTTCCGCCGGCACTCCGCGGCAAGCCTGTTCGGCCCGGTCATCCACCGGCACGACCGGTCATCCTTCGAGGTCGTGCTCTATTCGGGCGTCCCGGCATCCGAGGAAGACGAGGTGACGCAAGCCTTTCGCCGGTCCGCCGATTTGTGGCGCGCAACCGACGGCCTGTCGGATGCGGCGCTGGCCTCGCTGATCCACGACGACCGCATCGATATCCTCATCGACCTGGCGGGACACTCCAAAGGCAATCGCCTGATTGCGTTCGCCTATCGGCCGGCGCCGATCCAGGTGACCGGCTGGGGGCACGCGACGGGTACTGGAATGCCGACGATGGACTACCTGTTTTCCGATCCCGTCGCCGTGCCGACCGAGGCTCGACGTCATTTTGCCGAGCAGATCGTCGATCTGCCCAGCACCCTCTGCTATCAGCCGCCCGACTACGCGCCGGAAGCGGCGCCGGCACCCTCGTCGAATGGAACGCCGGTCACGTTCGGGTGCTTCAATCGCCTGTCGAAGCTGACCGATTCCGTGGCTGACCTGTGGGCGCGCCTCCTGCTCGAGCGGCCGGACACGCGGCTCCTGCTGCGCGACGCCTCGCTGGGAAAGCCCGCCAACCAGGCCCGGACCCGCGCGGCCTTTGCGCGGCGCGGCGTCGCCGAACACCGTCTCATCCTGCGCACCAGCCAGCACCATGCCGAGCATCTGGCGGGGTACGCCGAAGTCGACATCGCGCTCGATCCGTTTCCGGCGACGGGCGGAATGACCACGCTGGAAGCGCTCTGGATGGGAGTGCCGGTCGTGACCTTGCTCGGCAACAGCGCGTCGGCGCGCAGCACCGCCTCCATCGTCTCGGCCCTGGGCTCTCGAGACTGGATCGCCGACAGCGCGGACGACTATCTTGCGATCGCGCTGCGGTTGGCGGGAGACGTCGAGACGCTGGCGCGCATACACCGCGAGCTTCGCCCCCGCTTCCGATCTGCGCCGGTCGGCGACGTCGCCGGCCATTGCCGTGCGGTGGAAGCGGCGTATCGCGGCATGTGGCGACGCTTCTGCGAAGGCCGCACACCCGGCCCCTTGGTCTGAGACGGTCCCGGATCCGGATCCGGCCGGCTGTGCGTGCGCGTGCCCCTGTGCTTGCCTGGCATGGATCGGAACGACGCGAGGGTCGGCGCGTCATGATTGCGAGGAGGTGATGATGGCAATGAATTTTCTCGGTGCGCTCGGGGGCGCGGGCCTGGCGCAGCCGATCGAGGCGGTCGGCCGCGTGCTCGACAGGCTGTTCACGTCCGATGACGAGCGCCTGTCGCGCGACGAAGCGATGGCGCGGCTTGCCCAGCAGCCGGCGCTGGCCCAGGTCGAGCTCAACAAGATCGAGGCGCAGCACCGCAGCGTGTTCGTCGCGGGCTGGCGGCCGGCGATCGGCTGGATCGCCGCGATCTCGCTCGGCTGCTACTACATTCCGCAGGGCCTGGTCGGCGCTGCGCTCTGGGCGCGCGAATGCATCGCCAACAATGTGCTGACACCATTTCCCGGATTGCACATCGACGGGCTGACCGAGCTGGTCGTGGCCATGCTCGGGCTGGGCAGCCTGCGCACGCTCGAAAAGGTCATCGGCCGCGCCAAATGAGGCGGTTGCGCTCCGCCGGCTCTAGCCGTCACGCCATTTGGCCCAGCCGCCCAGGCTGTCATAAGACTGGTAGTACAGGCCGATGCAGAACTTTCCCGCCCTTCGGGCTGCGGGCCATTCCCAACCGATGGGCAGAATGACGTCGCGCACCAGATAGATATGTGACGGAAGGTAATCGCGCACGGTCGCCGCTGCCGCGATGCTGCGGGCCGATTGCAGCGATGTGACGTGATCGGGGTTCGGACAGATTCCGATCAGATCATCGATCATCGCCGGCAGGGTAATCGACAGGGCGTCGGCGGTCTTGCGCCAGCCCTCGGCGACATTTTCGGGCACGGAGGTCATGGGGCTGTCTTCTACTCGGATCGAAGCCTTCTCCTCGCATGATCTTCGCTGGCGATCAAGTTCTGTCGGGCGTCACACCGGAAAGTCGTAGCGTCGCGCTGGAATTGCAGGCCGCCACCCGTCGAGCGGCACTAGTTCCTTCTCTCGGCCGAAAGGCTCGAACTCGTCGCCTGCGGCTCCATCTCATCGCCGTCACGTCGCTCGGCCGCTGGCGAGCGACAACCAGCAACTCAGTCGGGGGATCGAAGAATGCCGTTTCCGAGCAGAAGCGATCATGACCGCTTCGACCCCAACCAGCCGCGAATTCCGAAAGGGCAGGACGGCGCCGGCCGGTGGACGGACGACGTGCTGCGTCGGCATGCCGCCGCGCCTTTGGCGGTGCCGTTCGCGGCCGGGGCGACCGCGGCAGCTGCAGCGCTTTGGCAGGTCTATCAACAACTGTCCAAACGAAACAGTTCCTACGAGCGCGCGATCATCGCGCTGCCGATCCGGCGTGAGAAGGACAGGATCGAAATCGACGCTCCCGACGTTCGGGTCCTGCGTAGACCGGATGAAGTGAGAAAGTTCTGTGAGAAGTACGCCGACGTTCAACAAAGGCTCGACGGCATCGTTGACGAATATTCATTTAAGAACTCTGGCAAGACACCAAGCGCCTACGGAACTGAAGTACACCTCAGGATGGAACGGCAAATAAACGGAGGCAGCAAAACTCCCGAGAACTCGAATTTTGTGGCCGAAAAGACATTCGTGACAGGTGGGCCGTCCGTCAGGGCTGTTCAACGCTCATCACATGAAGCGCAGTGAACGGATGGCGTTGAGTCCGCCGATGGCGAGGCGATAGCGGGCGTCGGTGACGTTGTCGACGCCGTTGTGGCGCA
>Ga0194121_10000720_pt1 | contig 57863 bp, 49 predicted proteins | sample TA2MahCa50mmetaG_FD_148609 | JGI IMG/M metagenome (GOLD analysis project Ga0194121, IMG submission 148609) | Freshwater microbial communities from Lake Tanganyika, Tanzania - TA2015020 Mahale Deep Cast 50m | ecosystem: Environmental > Aquatic > Freshwater > Lake | place: Tanzania: Lake...
ACGACGACGAGAGCGACGGCGAGGCCGGCATGATCTTCATGGTGCGCGAGTTCGACGATTCGTCGATCTCGACCGCGCTCGACGACGACGACGTCGACGGCACCTTCTACGTCGGCGGCCAGACGTTGTTCGTCAACCCTTTGAACATGGGTAGCGACACGTTCATCGGCACGATCACGTTGTCGACGAACGGCGGCTTCCGCCTCGAGGCGGTCGGCAACCAGGGCGTCGACTTCGTCTATACCGGCGATTGGACCGCGGCGCCGGACGGCAAACTGACGATCGCGATCAACGGCACCAACGAGACCTGGCACGGCGCGATCGACCGCACCTACAACACGATCGTCGTGTGCGACGATTTCGCCGAGTCCCGCAGCAGCAACCAGATCGAGCTCAACCTGATGCTCGGCATCCGCAAGAAAACCGACTGACTCGCGCGTCCCCCGCCATGCCCCACGCCGCCGTGACCGCCCCCGTCCTGACGCTCGACCTGCCGTTCGCCAAACGCCTCGGCCGCGGCAAGGTCCGCGAGATCTTCGAACTCAACGGCGACCTGTTGCTCGTCGCCTCCGACCGCGTGTCGGCGTTCGACGTGGTGATGCACGAAGGCATCCCCGGCAAGGGCCGGGTGCTGACCGAGACGTCGACCTTCTGGTTCCGGCTGCTGCGCGACGTCGTGCCCAACCACCTGCTGTCGACCGACGTCGACGCCTGGACCGACGTGCCAGCCAGTTGCCGCGACGCGCTGCGCGGCCGCACCATGCGCTGCTGCAAGGCCGCGCCGCTGCCGGTCGAATGGGTCGTGCGCGGTTACCTGACCGGCTCGGGCTGGCAGGACTACCAGCGCGATGGCGCCGTCAGCGGCGTGCGGCTACCCCCCGGCATGCAGCACGCCAGCATGATCGACCCGCCGATCCTGACGCCATCGACGAAGGCCGCCAGTGGTCACGACGAGCCGATTCCATTCGCCAAGGTGATCGAACTCGTCGGCGAGAAGGTCGCCGTCGCGGCCCGCGACGCGGCGCTGAAGCTGTACGCCGCCGGCCGCGCCTTCGCGCGCCAGCGCGGCATCGTCATCGCCGACACCAAGTTCGAGTTCGGCCTGCGCGACGGCAGCCTGCTGCTGATCGACGAGTGCATGACGCCGGACTCGAGCCGCTTCTGGCCGGCCGAAGAGGTGCGGCCGGGCAGCAACCCGACGTCGTTCGACAAGCAGTACCTGCGCAACTGGCTGCTCTCGACCGGCTGGAACAAGACGCCGCCGCCGCCGACGCTGCCGGCCGACGTGATCGCCACGACCGCAGCGACGTACGCCGAGATCCAGCGGCGGCTGACCGCGTGAGCGGCGCGCCGGAGACGTCGCCGGTGCCCGATCCTGCCGCAGCGGCGCGGCCCGCGCCGTTGCCGCCGACCCTCGCGTGGCACGGCGGCGAGGACGGCGAACTCGCGCTGCTCGACCAGACGCTGCTGCCCCACCAGCGGCGCGTGCTCGCAGTGCGCGACCTGGAGACGGCGATCGAGGCGATCTGCGCGCTGCGCGTCCGAGGCGCGCCCGCCATCGGCGTCGCCGCCGCCTACGCCGCCGTGCTCGGCGTGCGCGCCATCGCGCCGCCGGCGGACTTTCAATCGGCCACTGCGGCGGTCTGCGCCCGACTCGCGGCGTCGCGACCGACGGCAGTGAACCTGCGCTGGGCGCTCGACCGCGTCAGTCGCGCCGCCGTGCGCGAGGCGACGCTCGCCAGCCTGCTGCGCGAGGCCAGGGCCGTGCACGCCGACGAGGTGGCGATGAGCGAGCGCATGGCGCGCTTCGGCGCGCCGCTCGTGCCGAACGGCGGCTGCGTCTTGACGCACTGCAATACCGGGCGCCTCGCGACTGCTGGCGACGGCACGGCGCTGGCGGCGATGTTCCGCGCATGGCAAGACGGCGCGCGCTTCCGCGTGCTCGCCGCCGAGACCCGCCCGCTGCTGCAAGGCGCGCGCCTGACCGCGCTCGAACTCGCCGCCGCGGGCATCCCCGTCGAACTGTGCTGCGACAGCGCCGCCGCCGGCCTGATCGCGCGCGGCGCGGTGCAAGCGGCCTTCGTCGGGGCCGACCGGATCGCGGCGAATGGCGACTTTGCCAACAAGGTTGGCACCTACGGCCTGGCCCTGGCCTGCGCCGCCCACGGCGTGCCGTTCTACGTCGTCGCGCCGACTTCGAGCTGCGACCTGGGCATTGCCGACGGCGCCGCGATCCCGATCGAAGAGCGCGATGGCGCCGAGGTTTGCGCGCTTGCTGGCCGACCGATCGCCGCCGCCGGCGTCGGCGCCCGCAACCCCGCCTTCGACGTCACTCCTGGCCACCTTGCGACCGCCCTCGTCACGGACCGCGGCGTGCTGCGGCCGCCCTACGCAGACGCCATCAAGGCGCTGCTCGCCGCTGGCCGATGACGCCCGGACATGGGCACCGCGACCAAGTCCCGATCGCTCTCCCGCAAGGCTGCTGCGCCAAGGCAGCACGCCGTGCGCAAGCCAAAAGCCGTCCCCGGTGCGGCCGCCGCCGTCAAGAACGCGATGGCGGCGATCGATCGCCCTGAGCGCTCTTCGCCCTGCATGGCCGAGGTCGATGACGCCGTGCTGGAGTTCATCGCCGCGATCGACCGCTTCAAGCTCGAGCACCGCCGGCCGTTCCCGAGCTGGAGCGAGATTCTGCTGATCGTCCGCCAACTCGGCTACTCGCGCAGCTGACCCCAGCGGCTCAGGCGAGCCAGCCGAGCGCGCACGCCGCGGCCACGACGCCGCCAGCGATGATCCGATACCACGCGAACGCCGCGAAGCCGTGGCTGCGCAGGTAGCGCACGAAGGGCGCCACGACTGCGAGCGCGCTGCCGCATGCGACAGCGGCGCCGAGCAGGAACGGCGCCAGCGCGTCGCCAGTGAACGCCGCCGGATTCGTTGTCATCTTCAGCAGCGCCGCGCCGTAGAGGATCGGCAGGCCGACGAGGAACGAGAACTCGGCCGCCGCCGTGCGCGAGCCACCCATCACCAGCGCGCCGGCGATCGTCGCCGCCGAGCGGCTGGCGCCGGGCACCAGCGCAAGGCATTGGAACAGACCGATCCACAGCGCCCGGCGGTAACCGAGTTGCGGCAACTCATCGCCCGGTCCGCGCTTGCCGGTCCAGCGATCGAGCATGAGCAGCAGCACGCCGCCGACCACCATCGCCGCCGCCACCACCGATGGCCGGAACAAGTGCGCGTCGATCCAGTCCTCGGCGACCAGGCCTAGCAGTGACGCGGGCGCCGCGCCGAGCGCGATCTGCCACAGCAGGTTGGCCGCGCCTGCGGCCGGCCGCAGCGCCGAGCGCGCCGCCGCCCACACACGCCGACCGTACAAGGCGAGGATCGCGGTGATCGCCCCGGTTTGAATGCCGACGACGAACGTGTTGTTCGTCGCGCCCTCGCCGAGGCCGAGCAGCCGCTGCGCCAGGATCAGGTGGCCCGTGCTGGATACGGGCAGAAACTCGGTGATGCCTTCGACGAGGCCAAGGACGACCGCTTCGAAGCAGCCGAGCGCCGATTGTCCGTCGCCGCCGCTCACAGCACGGTGTTCGGCGCCCGGTACGGCAGCCCAAAGGCTTCCGCGACGCCCGGGTGCGTGCAGAGGCCAGCGAGCACGTTGGCGGCGGTGCCGAGCACCGGATCCTGCGCCGCCTTCGCCGCGCCCATGCCGGCGAGTTTCTTCGCCCACGGGCCAGTGGCGTTGGTCAGGCCGAACGTCGACGTCCGCGGCACGGCGCCCGGCATGTTGGCGACGCAGTAGTGCATGACGCCATCGACCACATAGGTGGGCGCCGCGTGCGTCGTCGGCTTGCAGGTCTCGATGCAGCCGCCCTGGTCGACGGCGACATCGACGACGACGGCGCCTTCCTTCATCGTCTTGAGGTCCTCGCGGCGGATCAGCCGCGGCGCCCGCGCGCCCTGGACCAGCACGGCGCCAACGACGAGGTCGGCGTGCACGATCTGCTCGCGCACGGTGATCGGCGAACTGTGCAACAGCGTGACGTTGGCCGGCATGACGTCGCTGAGGTAGCGCAGCCTGTCGAGGTCGATGTCGAGCAATCGCACATCGGCGCCGAGGCCGGCGGCCATCTTCGCGGCGTTGGTGCCGACGACGCCGCCGCCAAGGATGACGACGGTCGCCGGCTCGACGCCGGGGATGCCGCCGAGCAGGATGCCGCGGCCGCCGTTGTGCTTTTCCAGGCAGTCGGCGCCGACCTGCACGGCCATGCGGCCGGCGACCTCGCTCATCGGCGTCAGCAGCGGCAGCGAGTTGCGGTGGATCAGCGTCTCGTAGGCGAAGCAGTGCGCGCCCGACTTCAGCATCGCGTCAGTCAGATCGCGACTGGCGGCGAAGTGGAAGTAGGTGAACAGCAGTTGCCCCTTCTTGATCAGCGGGTACTCGGCGGCCAGCGGCTCCTTGACCTTCACAATCATGTCCGCGGCGCCGTAGACCTCGGCGGCCGAGCCGACAACCTTGGCGCCGACCTTGACGTAGGCTTCGTCCGTGACGCCAGCGCCCAGGCCTGCGCCTTGCTGGACCAGCACCGTGTGGCCGGCGCCGACGAGGTCGAGCGCCATGGCGGGCACGGCGCCGACGCGGTTCTCTTGGGCTTTGATCTCTTTGGGCACGCCGATGATCATGGTCTGGCTCTCGCGCTCTAGGACTCGGGGGCGAACAACATAGCGACCCCTCGCGCCGCCCGCGAGATTCCGTCGCTCAGCAGCCGGCCAGAGCGCGTTGGCGCAGGCGCTGATGCGCCGCCGGGGAGCACGCTGGCCCCAGCCAGTAGCGGATCTCGACGCCCGCGGCGCTAGCCGTCGCCTGCGGCGCTGGCAGACGCAGGACCAGCGGCTCGGCCGCCAAGGCCGCCAGCGTGGCCGCGGCACGCGCCGGCGCGACCACCAGCACCCCGCTCCCCGGCGGCGCCGATGCGGCGCCAGCCGCAAGCGGCTGCCCGGCGTCGGCGTGGGTGATCAACGGTGCGATGATCGCCAGGGGGACGGCCTCGCCGGCGCCGTCAGTAGCGCCGGCCGCCGAGGCGACCGCGACCGGCCGGCCGCGCAGCACGTACGACGCCGTCACGATCCCCGCAGCAGCGACCGCGGCCCACAACACTCGCACATCGAAGGCGAAGCCGCCAACTGGCGCACCGGCAGCGCCGGCTGCGGGCATCGCCCCGCCACCGGGACCTGGCCCTGCCGCCGGCGCCGCAGTCGCGCCATCGCGCCGCTGCAGCAGCGCGTCGATGCGATCGGCGGCGCGGTCGAGGGTCTGGCGCAGCACGTCCTCGAACTCGGCCTGCCGGAGCTTCTGCTGCTGCAATTCGGCGTCGAGCTCGGCGACGCGCGCAGCCAGCGCTTTGGCTTCGGCGCTGCGCTGGTTGCCGGCGTCCTGAGCGACGAGTTGTTCCCACACCTTCAGCTCGGCCTGCAGGGCCGCCTGGCGTGTAGCCAGCTCATGCTGGGTTTTGTCGACCGCCGCGACTGCGGCCTGCAGCGCGGCGCGCTCCGGGTCGTTCGCGCCGCCGTGGCTGGCCAGCGCGAGGCGCAGCGCCCGGAGTTCAGCCGCGACTTCGCCTGCGTCCACGCCGGACGGCGCGCAAGCGGTGAGCCAGCCCACGGTGACCGCTGCCAAGGTTGCGCGCGCCCAGATCACACCGACGTTCCCCACGCTAGTGGTTGGCGCCGACGCTCGGCGAGACCGTCGCCGACGGTCTGGAATGACCACGGACGCGCGATCAGCGCGCCCCGCGCCGCGGTTAGGTCTGCCGGAGCGAGCCCGATCGGCAAGAACGGGGTCTCGAACGGCGCGCGTCCGGCGTGCCGGATGCGCACGGGCACGATCGCGCGCAGCTCGCCGACGCGCACCGGGAAGCGCTGGAACCACGGCGACGTGGTCACCTGCACGTGGCCGCTGCGCTCGTCCCATTCACTGGCGAGGTCGCCGGCGGCGAACGCGTGCAGCGCATGTTCGACGCCATCGCCGTCGGTCCAGGTCAGCGTCGGCGCGAGTGGCACACCGACGTAGCCGCGCAAGCGCGCGCCCGGCGCGAGCACCACTGGCTCGCGCAGCACCACGCGCACGGGGCTACGCGGCGGCGCCAGCACCAGCGCCAGCTCGCCATCCGGCGGCACGCCGAGGTGCACGCGCTGACCGGTGCGGCCATCCGACCACAAGAACGCGTAGCCGCCGCGGCCGGCTTCGAGCAGGCCGTCGCACGCACCGCACGACCAGCGCGAGGCGCTGCCGCGCGGCGGGCGCGGCAGCACGGTGCGGCGGGCGAGGGGAACGGGCGCGTCCATGGTGCGACGCAGAGGCTAGCGCGGCGCGCCCTGCATGCCGACGCCCGCCGGAGAACATCGCCTTGCCTCTTGCTTCTGTTCGTTGAGTTGCCATGCTCCTTGCCCTCGACCCGGGCGTTTAGCTCAGTTGGCTAGAGCATCAGCTCGACAAGCTGAGGGTCGCAGGTTCGACTCCTGCAACGCCCACCACTTTCTTCCCTAGGTCGCTTGGCGGCCGGCAGTTCGAGGAAGGTGACCGGCCCGAACGACCCCGGGCCCACGGACGACGCTGACCGGGACGACCCGCGCGTTCGCCGCGGTTTCGCGGGGCCGTTGCCGCTGGCTCACTTTGCCAGCCGGACGGCGCGGCAGATCGCCGTTCCGTCGCCGGCCGCCAGCCCGAACAAGCCCTTGCGCCCGCCTCAGGCGACGTGGCCGCGGGCGAGACGCCGCGACACCACGCGAATGTGGTCGGCATCGGTGGCGCGGGCGGCGCCACGCTGGGTCAGGCGACCGAACCGCACCGCGACGACGCCCGCAAGCAGGCACCAACCAACAAGTGCAACAAACCACATGCTGTAGCCCCCCCCCGCTCGCGCAGAGCCTAGCAGGCGCCCCATCCCCTTTGCCCACACAAATTTAGCGGACCGGGAAATGTGGAATGTCATTCTGTCGCTACGGCGTAGGCGACCGTCCGAAGCCGCGCTCGACGACGGCGCGGTCGCCCTGCAGCGCCGTCCGCTGCAGGTACGGCATCAGGCCGCGCAGACCGCCCAGTTCCTCGCCACCGCCAGCGCGACCCGGTCCACCGTGAATGGTCGCCGGCAGCACGGCCCCCGGTCCAAGAGCTTGGCCGTGCGTCTTCTCGCTGCCGAGCCACACGCGGCCGTGCCACGGCGCGATGCCGGTCACCACCTGCTCGACGAACTCGCGATCGTCGCTGTAGACGCTGGCGACGAGGCCGCCACCGCCGCGGTTGACGAGGTCGATCGCCTGGTTCGCCGACCCGTCGTACGCGACGACCGTGGCGCACGGGCCAAACACCTCGAGCTCGTGCAGGACCGCCGTTTGCGCGTCCTTCGCCCGCAGCAGCGTCGGAGCGACGAAGTAGCCCTTATTCGCGATCGGTTGCGATCCGCCGCAGACGGTGTCGCTGACGGCCTGCAGCCTTTGCATGCCGGCGCGGACGTCGCGCAGCGCCTCGGCGCTGGCGACCGGCCCCATGCGCACGTCACCGTCGGCCGGGTTGCCGACCTTGGTCGCATTGAGCCGCTCCACCAACGCCTCCTCGACCTCGGTCACCTTGGCCTTCGGCGCGAAGATGCGGCGCACGGCGGTGCACTTCTGCCCGGCCTTCTGCGTCATGTCGATCGCGACGTTGGCGCAGAACTGGTCCCACGTCTCGCCCGAGTCGACGTCTGGTCCGACGAGGCAGGCGTTGATCGAGTCGGCCTCGATGTTCACGCGCACATTGCGCGCGACGAGGTTCTTGTTGCCGCGGATCAGCACGCCGGTGGCAGCGCTGCCGGTGAACGCGACCGCGTCCATCGGGCCGAGCTGATCGAGCATGCCGGTCACCGAGCCGACGACGAACTGGAACGCGCCCGCGGGCAGGATCTTGCTGTCGATGACGAGCTGCGCGATGCGGTGCGCGAGCATCGCGCTCGGCGTGCCCGCCTTCTCGATCACCGGCACGCCGGCGAGGATCGCGCAGGCGAGTTTCTCGCCCATGCCCCAGGCCGGGAAGTTGAACGCATTGATGTGGAGCGCCACGCCCGGCCGCGGCAGTAGGACGTGTTGCCCCCAGAATCGCGGGGTGCGCCCGAGTTGCACGCCGTCGCCATCGGGCAGGTGCTTGCTGGCCGGCAGCGATGCGCCGAGGTGCGCGTAGAACGCCAGCGTGCCGGTGCAGCCGTCGAGATCGAACTTCGCGTCGCCGCGGGTGTTGCCGCCGTTGCTGGCGGCGATCTCGATCAGTTCGTCGCGGCGCTCGTGCAGCAGCGCCGAAACCTGCTTGAGCAACTCGCCGCGCTGCGCGAACGACAGCGCGCGCAGGGCCGGGCCACCGCAATCGCGCGCCCAGGCCAGCGCCGCGGCGTGGTCGACGCCGCCCGTGCGGACGTCGCCGAGCACGGCTTCCGTCGCAGGGTCGTGGAGGGTCTTCGTGTCGCCGGACCCGGGCGTCCAGCGCCCGGCCACGTAGTTCTGCAGCGAGATCATCGGGGCGAGGACCATAGCCACGCTCGCCCACCGATGCACGCCGGCCGCCGCCGGCGCGTGCCCGTCACAGGGTCAGCGTCATCTGCTTGCTGTCGCCGAAGCAGGCCGCGGCGCCGGCGGGCGTCTGGCTGAGGAAGTTCCACCAGATCGGCAGGCCAGCGAGGAAGGTCAGCGCCGCCGGCGGGATGGTCAGCGTCGCCGTCCCGCGGCCCTGTGCGTCCAGGTTGCCAAGGCCATTGGCGAGCAACCCGCCGTTGGGGTCACTGGCCAGCAGCGTGGTGACGCCGTCGATGTTGAGCGGCACCTGGAAGCCCGGCTGCCAGAAGAACCCGGGGCTCGTGCCGCTGATCGAGGCGATGGCGAGGTAGACGTTGCCGGCGCCAGCCGCGCCGACGTCGATCTGGATCTGGACCTGGCCGCCTGTCGCCGTGCTGACGGTCGGCGGCGCGACCGTGACCGCCGAGCCCGCGGTGTAACGCCGGCGCGTCGTGCTGACGTGGCCGTCGCTGTCGCGCGCCTGCATCGTCGCCACGTACGTGCCAGGGTTGCGGGCGAGTCGCGAACCGGCGATGTTCGGCAACCAGAGAGTGTCGAACACGCGGTCGCCGTCGTAATCGTAGCGCACCTGCAGCGTGCTGGCGGCCTGGTCGCTGTCGAGTGTCTGCGTTGGATCGAACACGCCGGTCAAGCGCGACAACGTCGCCGAGAAGCGCGGCCGCGGCCAGTTGCAGCCGGGCACGGCGAACTGCGCCATCTTGGTCCACCAAGTCGGGTTGTTGACCAGGAACTGGTACCGAAACGACTGGTAGCCGTCGCCACCGCCGAGCAGCGCGCCGGTGATCGAGGCCTCGATCGTCATCGTCGTCGTGGTCTCGCCTTCGCCGCTGTAGGTCTTGACCGTCGGCTGAACGCGCCGCGCCGGGAAGCCCGCGGCCGTGCACGCCTGCCGCGCGTACTCAGCGGTCTTGCGTACGTAGGCTTGGTGCAGCGCGTACGTGTTGTAGATCGAGCCGTTGGCCGAGTAGGCCATTGGCATCAGCACGTCGACGTGCTGCGCGAACTGTTGCCAGTTCTGTCCGTACTGCGCGGTCAACGAGTTCATCGTCGCCGTGTACGAGTTGAAGTTGCCGTCGTAGGTCGGGCCGTCGAACGTGAACCGACTGGCGATCAGGTACGCGTGCAGCGACAGGCTGCCGATGCGCTGGCGCACGTCGGCAAGGAAGTTGGTGACGTTGGCAGCGTTGACGTTCGTGCCGCCGACGTAGCGGATGTAGTCGAGCGCGATGCCGTCGAGGTCGTAGACCGGTTGGCCGTTGGCCTGCCAGGCGTCGACGAAGTAGTCGATGACGTTGAGCAGGTACTGCTTGTGCGCCGCGTTGTCCGGTTGCACGTTGTCGGAGAAGCACTTCATCACCGCGACGACGCGGATGTTGGCGTTGTGGCAGGCGGTGATGAGATTCTGCAGGTGGATGCCAGCGCCTGTCGATCGCACGGCCCCCCACGCCGGGTCCCAGTCGCCCGCGCTGTCGGTGACCCAGAGGTCGCCGGTCGACGGCCCGGTGGCGCGGAACGCGCTGACGTAGAGCGTGTCGATGCCGTAGGTCTGGCAGTTGGTGACGATCTCGGGGATGCGGCTGTCCATGTTCCCGACGAGGAACGGGAACACGCCAACCGCGACATCGGTCGACGGCGATTGGGCGACGAGCGAAGTCGCGAGCGCGACGGTGGCGAGGCCTCGAAGCATCCCACGCGATTCTGCCATGCGCTGCGCATAGCGCAAGGCGCGCCGAGGGCGGCGGCGCATCTGCAGAGCCTGACTCGCACGAATGGGTATAATGCTGGGCGAATTGTCCGCGCTCGCCATCCCATGCAGCGACTCCTGACCATCGCTTTCCTCGCTGCCACCGCCGCGCCGGCGGCGGCCCAGCAATTCGCCCTCTTCACCGGCCGCTTCCCGTTCCTCGGCGCCGACGCCGCCAGTGAGCGGCCGGGCGGCGCCATCAACCGCTTCGAGGAGTTCGACGTCAACTATGTCTTGCCGTTCGCCGGCTCACCGGCGCGCCCCCTGCTGCCGGCGACGACGCTGCAGACCTACCTAGGCGACGGCAACGGCGACGGCAACTTCCTCAAGTTCCGCAACTGGAAGACGTATTTCCAAGCCATCAACCTCGGCGGCATCTTCGTCAAGGCGGCCGATCGCAGCGCGGTCACCTGGGACAAGGTGTTCTTCACCGTCCGTCGCAACGCCGCCGCTACCGGCACGGCGGCGGTCGGCGCGCTCCAGATTGAAGTGTTGACGACCAATGGCGCGACGCCGGTCACGCTGGTTCCAGGCGACTTCGTGCGCGTGCTGCCCAACGGCAACGCCGAGTTCTTCCTGCGCCAATCACAACTCGTCGTCGCGGTCGGCTTGCAGAGCGGCGCCGCGACGATCGGCGCTGGCGCGCTGCTGCAAGGCGCCAACGGCGACCTGTACTACGCGCCGTGCGACGGCAGCCATTGGATCAATGGCAACCAGTCCGGCACGGCGGTGGCCTACGACGGCGCAATCCTGAAGATCGACGCCGCCAACGTCACCTACGACGCGGCCGGCAACGTCGCGGCGCTGGCGCCCAACTCGGCGCGCATCCTGATCAACGAGATCAACACGATCCCGAGCATTCGCGGCATGGTCGGCAATTCCGGCGCCGTCGACCGCTTGGGCGCCGCCCTGGTCGCGCCATCCTTCAGTTATGGCAAGACGGTCGGCCTTGCCTTCGATCCCAACGGCGGCACCTTCTTCCCCGCCCTGCCCGATGCTGCCGGCAACCTGAATGCCGAACCCAACCTGATCTGGGCCAGCGACGCCGGCGCCTACGCCGGCACGCTGTTCTCGACGGCGAACAATGGCAGCATCGCGACCATCAATGGGCTGCTTTGCGGCAGCAACACGCTCGGCGTGCCGGCGAACGGGGCCTGGCTCGGCGTGCAGCAGGACGCCGCGAACTTCCAGCCGACGGTGATGGGCTTCACGCTCGCCGACAACGTCACGCCGCAGCGCCTGCTGCTCGACCAGAACGGCTTCGGTGGCCTGCCGACTGCGGCAACGCAGCCGACCTGGGACGTCGACGTCTTCGGCGTCGGCGGCGCGTTCACGTTCCTCTACCTGTCGCTGGGACCTACCGCCCCGGGTTCGGTGGCACCGAGCGTGCCTACCGGCCTCGTGCCGCTGCCGTGGACGGCGAGCGCCTGGAACGATGTGTTCCTGCTCAACGGCGGGCCGCTCAGCCTTGGCACGACCGTGCTGAATCCGTTCGGCTACGGCACGTTCAGCCTGCCCAATCCCAACCCGGGCGGCTTCGCCGGCTTCACGTTCATGCTGCAGGGCTTCGCGCTGCAGCCGAGCGGTTTCGAGCTCAGTTCGCCGCTGCTCGTGCAGTTGCAGTGAGCCACACGGCTCACGCGCCGCTGACGAACTGCTGCAGCTCGTGGAACCGGCGCTCGACCGTCTCGAGGTCGGCGGCCGCCAGACGGTCGACGCCGAAGCCCTCGACCGTCAGGCTCGCCGTCACCGTGCCGTAGGCGACGGCGCGCTTCATGTTCCACAGGCTGATCGAGTCGCAGTTGGCGAGGTAGCCCATGAAGCCGCCGGCGAAACTGTCGCCAGCTCCCGTCGGGTCGACGACCCGCTCCGTCGGATACGCCGGCAGCGCGTAGTGGAAGAAGTTGGAGAACACGAAGCAGCCGTGTTCGCCCTTCTTGACGATGACCAGCTTCGGCCCCATTGCCAGCGCGGCGCGGCCCGCCTGGATCAGGTTGCTCTTGCCGGTCAGCTGCCTGACCTCGCTGTCGTTGACGATCAGGCCGTCGAGACGCGGCAGCAGGGCCAGCAAGCCGTCGCGATGGTGCTCGATCCAGAGATCCATCGTGTCGGCGACGCAGAAGCGCGGCGCCTTCATCTGGTCGAGCACGCTGGCCTGGGTGGCCGGCGAGCCGTTGGCGAGGAACACGAACGGCGTGTCGCGGTAGGCCGGCGGCACCTTCGGCTTGAAGTCGCCGAACGTGTTGAGTTGGACGTCCAGCGTCTGCCGCGAATTCATGTCCGTGGCGTAACGGCCGTGCCAACGGAACGTTTTGCCGGCCTTGGTCTCGACGCCGGCGAGGTCGACCCCCTTCGATTCGAGCATCTTGCGGTGCTTCAGGGGGAAGTCCTTGCCCACGACGCTCACCAGCTTGACCTGCGTGAACAAGCGGGCCGCGAGACTGAAGTACGTCGACGAACCACCGAGGCAGTCCACGGCGTTGCCGTGCGGGGTCTCGATGGTGTCGAACGCCGTGGAACCGACGACGAGAAGGCTCATTCGGGCGGGAAGCTAGCCGGACCCGATCGTCTACGCCACGCCGTCGTCAGCGGAACGCTCGCGCTCAACCTCGCGCGCGACGTCGTCGCGTGTCACGCGGTCCTTCTCGAACAGCAGGAGCACGCCGCCCAGCAGCGACCAGAACGTGAGGTGCAGACGGTAGAGCACCGAGAGCGCCACGCCGCGCGTGCCCATCGTCGCCGCCGCCGCCACGGGCGCGACGCCGACGACGTGCTCGGTGCCGTACATGCTGAACAGCCCCTTGTAGAGCGCTTCGCCGAAACCCCAGGCGTTGGGCGCGATCGGGATCGCCGACAGGATGTTGATCACCGGGACGATGACGAAGTACTTGAACGTCGGCATGCCGACGCCGAGCGCATGGCCGATCAGCACGACCGAGCCAACCGAGATGACATGATTGACCACGCCGACCAGCAAGCTCATCGCGATGACGACTTTGTGCTCGCGGTAGGAGAACACCGCCTGGTCGACGAGCCTCAGCACACCGCCGATGCGCGGCGGCAGCCGGTCGAGCAGCCACTTCAGCCGCACCAACTGTCGCAGACGTTTGCTGAACGCCACCCCGCCGAGGAGGCCGACACCGGCGATCACCAACCAGATCCAGACGGCGAGGTCGCCGAAGTCGTCGAGCGCGAAGAGCACCGCCACGGCAGCCAGGATCGCGAGCGAGCCGAGCCCGAGAACGCGGTCGACGATCACCGAGACCAGCACCGGCACCCGGTGCCCCGGACACCGCTTCATGATGTACAGCGCCTTCACCACGTCGCCGCCGGTGTTCCCCGGCATCACCGTGTTGAAGAAGATGCCGATCCAAGTGAAGCGCAGCGTCTCGAGCAATGAAACGCCCGTGCCGTTGACGCGCAGCAGCCACCACCAACGCGCGCCGGCGATCAATGCCGTCAGGAAGTAGCAGAACGCGCCGAGCCCGAAGAGCAGCGGATCGAGGCTGCGCCAGTATGTCAGGAACCCCGGCGCGACCTCGATCGTGCGACCGTCTGGCTGCGCGCCGAGACGAACCTCGCGCTGCCCACCATCAGCCGTGCGATAGCGAACCGGCTCGGCCTGCCAGGATCCCACGATCTGGACGTCGGACTCGGCGACGACCGCGTCGGCCCTTCGTTCGACGATGCGATCGACGAACGGAATCTGCCGGAAGACGAACACGAACAGGGTGGCGACGATCGCCGGTTTGAGCAATGTGACGATCCAGCGCTTCATCGCCACTCCCCCTTCGGCCGCACCTTGGCGCGCGCGTCGGCGATCGACGCCTGCTCGGCGGCGACACGCTCCAGCAAGGCACGGCCGAACACGACCGGGTCGACGCCGAGGTCGCGCAAGGTTGACGTGGCGACCGGCGCGCCGCCGGGGGTCGCGTTCACCGCGAAGTGCACGAGCGCGCTGACCGGCGACACGGTCGCGATCGAGATCGACAGCTTGCCGCCGGCGAACCAGAGATCGTCGCCGTCGCGGGTGACCGCGGCGGTCGGCGCGAGTTCTGCCAGGAGTTCGCGCGCCTGGGCGGCCAGCAGTCGTTGGCGATGCGCCGCCAGCAGCAGATCGGAGTGCTCGAACGCCTCCCAGACGATGTGAACCATGTCGTCGCCGGCGATTCCCGGCCCGTCGACGTCGGCGAGGTCAGCGATCTCCGCGGCCGCGACCCGGCACGGGCCACGGAAGCCGACGAGCACGTCGCCGACGACGCCCGTGCGCGCCAGCGCCCAGTGCGCCCGCAGTTGCGAGCCGTCGTAGGCGATCGTCGCGTCGAGCCAATGCGTGCGCGTCATCTGCAACCTAGCGACGCCCCTGGCGCCATTCACGGATCCATGCGAGGTCGTGGTCGACGCGCGGCCGTTGCAGCGCCCAGGACAACGCCGTGATCGCCGGCGTGCGCAGCCGGGAGGTGTAGGCGGTCTCGGTCAGCGCCGTCACGGCCAGGAATTCCGCCGGAGCGACTGGCATGGCGCCACTCCGTCCCGGCAGGGCGAGCGTCGCATCGAGCATCGGTCCACGCAGTTGCCCGCAGTAGTGGATCAAGCGCAGCCGGACCAACGGATCAGGATCGTATTGAGGTTCGCCGCGAGCGGACTGCGCTGCATCGGCGACCATCAGGGCGAGAAGGAACGGCACGCCACCCGTGCCGGCGAGCCGCCGCACATGCTCCATCGCGCACAAGCGGACATCGACGTCGTCGAGCTCGCGCCCCATGACGAGATCGATGAGCAGGCGCTCGACGAGGTGGACGCATGCGGCGCGCAGGGCAACGAACGTGGCGTCACGGACCGCAGAGTCGGTCTCGGCGAGCACGGCCTCCGTCAGCATCTCGACCAGCAGGATCCGCTCGTGCGGCGCTTGTCGCGGCGATACGACGACCGCTGCGAGATCGGCGAGGTACTCGGACCGGTCCCCAATCGGGCGCGGGACCTGGCGCTGCGGTCGCTGCGTCTGGACGCGCGCTGCGGCGGCAGCAAACTCCGCCGTCTCCGGCGCAAAGCCGTGCCGCCGGAGATCGCCACGGAACAACGGCGCATCGCAGGACTCGGCAATGGCCACTAGGCCGTCGAGCGCGACGAGCCGACTCAACGGATGGACGTCGTAGTGGGCGATCCACGCGCACCGGCTGGCGGCAAGGCCAGCGAGGCGGAGGTCGCCACCGACCTCATGCGGCAACTCGCGCAGTAGCGCCCGCACATGGTCGACCGGCTTGTCGAGCTTTGACTGCAAAGTGGCGACCTCGCTCGCCGAGATGCCGACGTCGCTCGCGTCGTCGCGTTCGTTGTCGCGCTCGTCGTCGGAGTCAAACGCATCGCGGATCGTGCGGAAAAGCAGGTTCTCGAACAGCGACTCGACCCAGACGAAGAACGCCCGGTGCAGCCACGAAGTGGTGTTGGCGCGGTCGAGGTAGCCGACGCGGTAGTCGGGCGCGGAGCCCTCGACGCGCACGATCTGGTCGATCTCGTAGAGCAGTTCGCCGGCACTCAGATTGGTGGCGACATTGCAGCCGCCAAGCGGCGACGCGCACAACAACCCGAGCGCCGCCGCCGCCAGCGCCGCCGAAGCCGGCCGAGAGGTCACTGCGCCTCCTTGCCGAAACCGACAGCGCGCCAGCGCGCGATCACCTCCGCGCGCCCCGCCGACGTCGCAATATCGAGAGGCGCGATCGCCGCGCCGCCGCCGGTGGCGCGGCGCAGGCCATCGTGCAGGGCCAGGAACACGTCGGCGTCGTCCTCTTGGATCAGCCGAGCCGACAACAGCGTGACTTTCGCCGATGGGGCCAGCTTGTCAGCGTGCGCGATGGCGGCGCGGCGGACGAGTGGCGAGGTGTCGACGAGCGCGAGCGCCACGAAGTCGCGCGCCAGTTCAGCGTCGAAGCGCCACGCAACGACGCCAGCCAGGCGAACTGCCTCAGCGGCGTCCCCCACGGCGATCGCGACGGCCCGTTCGCGCACCGCCGCCGCCGCCGCCGTGGCGCCGTAGTGACCATCGAGCAGCGCCCGCAGCGCCGCGAGGCGCTCGGCTGGGTCCGGCGCGCCGCGCAGGTTGCCGAGCAGGTCGCGCGCGGACATGGCGCGCACCGGTTCAGCGGCGGCAAGCTGGCCGTCGACGCGGGCGAGTTGCGCGGCATTCGCGCGCGTCCACGCGGCGGCGCCGTGCAATTCGCGAATCGACGCGATCGTGCGCCGAGCGGCGGCGCGCTCGCCCTCGAGGCGCTCCAGTTCGGCGAGATCGAAGAGCGTGCACGGGTCGATCGCGGCGGCGCCAAGGCGCTCGCGCACGCCGCGCATCGCCGCCAGCGCTTCGTGGCGCCGGCCCAGGTCGCGCCAGAGGTCGGCGCGCGCCATGGTCACGCGTAGGTCCTGGGTGAAGGCGCTGCCTTCGAGGGCTAGCAGCGCATCCGCGTGCGCCTCGACGTTCGCCATGGCTGCCGCCTTGTCGAGCAGCTCGTCCACCGCATCCGTCGGGCCGTCAGCGCATGGCTCGACCGGCGGCAACCCGGCTGTCGCGGCGCCAACTGCCGCCAGATCGCCCGCAGGCGCACGCGCTGCGTCCATCGCAACGGCCCGCGGCAGGTTGCCTGCTGACGGCGGCGTGGCGCAAGCGGCGAACGCAACGAGCGCGCATGCGCCGAGCCGATCGCCACCGAGGAGCCGCCATGCCGCCATGAGGCGGAGCTTTTAGCAGAGCGACGCGCGCCAGACGATGCTTCCCCGTCGGGGATTTCGCCGTTTCCGTGGCGTGCGGCGCGTGGCACCATGACGGCATGGGCGCTCGCATCGATCGTCAGGCGTCGCGCCTCGCCGCTCGCCTCGAGCGGCCCATCGCGGCGCTGACGCGCGCTACCGGCGCGACGGTGCGCGCCGCGCAACGGCGCGTCGGCTCCCTCGGCGCGCGCCGCAAGGGCATTGGCGACTTCGTCACCGATGTGGACGTCCGGACCGAGCGCAGCCTGCGCCGGGCGCTCGTCCGCCTGCTGCCCGAAGCGGGCTTCCTCGGCGAGGAAACCGATCCACACGACCTCGACCGCGAGCTGCTGTGGGTTGTCGACCCCATCGACGGCACCAGCAACTTTGCCAGCGGCTTGGCGCATTTCGCCGTGTCCGTGGCATTGCTGTGTCGCGGGCAGCCGATCCTCGCGGCCTTGTGGGCAGAGCCGGCTGGCTTGTTGTTCACCGCCCGGCTCGGCGCCGGCGCGCGCCACGACGGCCGGCGGCTTCGCTGCCCACCGGGCGCCATTGACGACTCGGGGATGATCGGCTGCCAGTGGTTTCGCGGGCAGGGCGACCTGCGCTTCGTGGCCGCTCTGCAGCGCGGCGGCAGCCGCGTCCGCACCTTTGGCAGCACGGTCACCCAGTTGTTGGATGTGGCGCAAGGTCGGCTCGACGCCAACGTCCAAGAGCAAGGTCGGATCTGGGACTTCGCTGCGGCTGGCTTGGTCGTGACCGAGAGCGGCGGCCGCTTCACCACCTGGAACGGCGCAAATGTCTTCCCGATCCGTGACCTGGCCGTGGCGCACACCGCCACCATCGCCAGTCCGCGCAACATCCATCGCACCCTATGCCGGTGGCTGGCGGGCCGCTTGCGCTAAGCGTTTCGCTGGCGTAACAGAGCAGCCGCGGGTGTCGCCGGCGGAACACGATCAAGCGTTGGCCCGACATTTGCTTTTGACGGCCATCCACGGCAAGAGTCGCCCGCGCGGGCGCACCTTGTCCGCGTCTGCGACTCCAGCGAGGCACTGAACCATGAAGAAGATCGTCCTGTCCGGTTTGGCCTGTGCGGGCCTGATCGCCCTGCTTCCCGAGACCGGCCGCGCGCACGGCGGCCAGTACCGCGGCCCCGGCGACGTCGTGCCGCCATCCCCGGGTGGCGGCGGCGGCCGTCCGGGTGGCCCCGCCGGCCCGACCACTGGCGGCCCCGCCGGCCCCAGCGCGCCCGCGCCGGGCGGCCCCGCGACGGGTGGCCCCGCTGGCCCGACCACCGGCGGCCCCGCCGGTCCGGCTGGCCGCCCCGGCCCCACGACCGGCCCGCGCGGCATCCAGATGGACGACGACCTCACCCTCTGGAACTACTGGTGGGAGTTCAACAAGGATCCGTTCATCCGCCTGCGTGACGCGATCTCGCAGGGCGGCCCGACCACGGGCAGCGACGACTTCTACCTCGGCGCCACGCGCCGCTCCGACGCCAAGGACACGCTCCGCCCGTCGCAGGAGCAGATCATGGGCGAGATCCTGCCGTCGCTGAAGAAGGCGATCGACTCGACCGAGCAGCGCGACATCAACTCGTCGTGCATGGTGGCGATGGCCAAGATCGGCAAGGACCACCAGGACTTCAAGCTGATCGACGTCTTCACGCCGCGCCTGAAGAAGCCCGACCAGGAGATCCGCGAGGTCGCCGCCCTGTCGGTCGGCATCGCCGCCATCGCCGGCGAGGCCGAGATCGACCTGCTGTGCGGTCTCGCGCTCGACAAGGAGAAGGGCCGCGCCGCCGCCGGCGGCAACGTCGACGATCGCACGCGTTCGTTCGCCATGTACGGCCTCGGCTTGACGGCCCACAAGACGACCAACGTCGAGATCAAGAAGCAAGCGTTCGAGACGCTGAAGTCGATCCTCAACAACGACCAGGCCGCCGACCGCAACCTGAAGGTCGCCGCCATCAACGGCATCGGCATCCTCAACATCGGCACGGGTTCCGACGCCGAGAAGGCGCTGCTCGGCGAAGCCATCGCCGCGCTCGAGGCCTACTACATGAAGCCGCTCGGCTCGGGCGAGCAGCTGATCCAGGCGCACTGCGCCAACGCGATCGCGAAGCTCATCGGCCGCGACCACGAGAAGGCCGAGTACTACAAGGACCTCTTCGCCGCCGACCTGCAGGAGAAGGGCAAGACCAAGCGCGCGAGCAACGACATCCCGCGCTCGTGCGTCCAGGCCATCGCCATGCTCGCCCGCCCGTGGGACGACAAGGACGAGAAGAACAGCCCGGACGCCAAGTACAGCAAGCTGCTGCTCGACACCTGGAAGACCCACAAGGACCTCCAGACGAAGAACTTCGCCCTGCTCGGCCTCGGCCAGATCGGCGGCAAGATGAACCGCGACGCGCTGCTGAAGGAGTTCGACAAGGGCAGCACCGACCAGGAGAAGCCCTGGGGGGCGCTGGCGCTCGGCGTCTACTCCTACAACGTCTACGAGGAGCAGAAGAAGAGCGGCAACACGGAGCCGGAGACGTTCATCGGCGAGACGCTCGCCAAGGCCCTCAAGGAGGCCAAGAACGTCAGCCTGACCGGCGCGTTGGCCATCGGCCTCGGCCTCAACCAGCACAAGGACGCGGCCGACGAGATGCGTCGCCGTATGCTCGACAACATCGCCAAGGAGGAGATGGCGGGCTACCTGTGCATTGGCCTTGCGCTGATGAACGACACGGCCTCCGTCGAGGACATCAACCGCGTGGTCAAGGAGTCGACCCGTCGCCCGACGCTGCTGCAACAGGCGGCGGTCGCGCTCGGCAAGCTCGGTGACAAGCGTGTCGCCGAGACGCTCCAGAGCCTGCTGACGGACGGCGAGCCCAACCTCGCCAAGTTGTCGGCCATCGCCTCGGCGCTCGGCTTCATCGGCGACAGCCGCACGGTCGCGCCGCTGAAGGCGATGCTGTTCAACGACAAGCTCGGCGAGCTGTCGCGCGCCTTCGCGGCCGTCGCACTGGGCGGCGTCGCTGACAAGGAGATGCTGCCGTGGAACAGCAAGATCGGCGTCAACATCAACTACCGCGCGTCGGTCGAGACGCTGACCAACAAGCGCAGCGGCATCCTGGACATCCTCTGATCCAGCACCGTTGACCACGCAAGCGGGCGCTCATCGCGATGGCGATGGGCGCCCGCTCGCGTTTTGGCACGATGATTGCGCGACATCGTCATGGCCATCCGACGCCCGCTCCTCGCGTGCCTGCTCACAACAACCCTCGTCGTGCCCGCATTCGCGCACGGCGGTCAATACCGCGGCCCCGGCAACGTCGTGCCGCAGCCGTCGAGTTCGGGCAGCAGCCAGTCGTCGGGTAGCGGCGCCAACAATGGCGGCGCCCCCACCGCTCCGACCGCCGGTTCGTCGGCGCCCGGTACCTCGACGGCGGCGAGCGGGCCCGCGATCGGCGCGGCAGGCGCAGCCCGGGGCATGACGCCGCGCGGGGTGCAACTCGACGAAGATCTGGGACGTTGGGAGTTCTGGTGGGAGTTCGGCAAGGACCCGTACCTTCGGCTCCGCGAAGCCGTGCACGGCGGCAACGTCAACGAGGACCAACTTTTCGACCGGCGCCTCGGTGCGGCGCGTTTCGTCGCCCAGCGCCCCACCCTCGCCGACCGCCGCAACCAGGACGACGCCGCCGGCTACCTCGCCCTGGCGCTCGGCCTGCTGCGCGACCGTGCCACCATCGGCGACGTCCGCGACCTGCTGCGCGCGTCGTCGCGCCGGCCGTTCGTGATGCTCCAGTGCAGCCGCGCGCTCGGCCTGATCGGCGACCAAGCGGTCACCGAGATGCTGTGCCGCGAACTCACCGACCCGGAAGCCGGCTTGTTCCGCTTGTCCGCCGCCGCCGCCGCGATCGGCCAGCTAGGCGACCGACGCAGCCTCGAGCCGCTGCTCATGCTGTTGCACGACGCCAAGCAGATGGGGCTGACCCGCGCCTTCGCAGCCGTCGCGCTCGGCAGCGTCTGCGACAAGGATCTGCTGCCGTGGAACTCGGTCTACGCGACGCAGACCAACTACCGCGCTGCGGTCGACACGCTGACCGACGGAGCGCGCGGCATCCTCGACATCCTCTGATCCGCGATCAGGCGACGAGTCGGCGCAGCCCGGCGATCGCGCACGCCGCCGCCAACAGTGCGGCCGCCTGCAACCAGCCGTTGCGCGAAGCGAGGCCTTCAGCCCGCTCGACCGGCAGGAGTTCCTCGGCGACGTAGCCGCGTTTGTCGCGCAGCCTGGAGGCGAGGTCGACTGCCGGCGCGGCCGCGAGGCCCGCGTCGTACTCAGCCAGCGCCGCGCGCAGCTCGCGCATCGCCCACCGCGCGTCGCCGGCCTGCTCCCGCAAGTAGGCGGTCGACGTGATGCACGCCTGTGCTACGGCGATGACCTCCGGCCAATCGCCGCGCTGCCGGGCTTGGAAGGCGGCGAGTTCCGCGGCTTCGACGGTGGCCGTGCCTTGCGATGCGACCGCCACGCCCGGATCTCGCGGACGCAAGTAGCTGTTCGCCAGCAGGACGTCCAGCACCGGCCGGTCGTCGACGAGGGCGTCGAGGCCGAGCCACGGGTCGAACCAGTTCGCCTTCGCCGCGTGCTCGACGATGCGTTGCCAAGCCGCCGCGTCGGCCGGCGCCGCGAAGCGCTCGGCGCCGAAGGTGAAGCCGGCGAGGTCGGTCGGCTGCGGCGGCGCGCCGTGCCGGGCCACCAGTAGCGCGTTGCGCGAGTTGGGCACCAGCAAGGCGCGCACGTGGCCGAACACATGGCCCATCGTGTTGGCGATGCGCACGAGCACGGGGTCGTCCGGCCGCAGAGCGCCGACGTTGCACGCCAGGACACCATCCGGCCGCAGGCGCGCCTTGGCGACGCGGAAGAACTCGACGCTGGCGAGGTGCGCCGGGATGTAGACCTGGTGGGCGTAGGCGTCGACGTGGATCACGTCCCACTGCTCGCTCGCGCAAGCCAGGAACACGCGGCCGTCGATGGCGTAACGCCGCCCTGCGGCCTTTGGACCGGGGAAGAACGCGTCCCCGAGCGCCATGGCCGCGGGATCGACGTCGACCGCGTCGACGGTGGCCTCCGGGTGCACGGCGCCGTACACGGCTCGCAGCGTTCCCGCCGCGTCGCCGATCGACGCCACGCGCATCGGCATCGGCCGACGACCGCCGCCGGCCAGCAACGGCGCCAGCGCGTGCCAGTCGTAGTAGGCGCCGCCGGTGAAGCACGACCCCGCGACGGCCAGCGAATGGAACGAGTCGAGTCCTTCGTTGATCCGCAGGCGCGTTCGCGCCGGCGCCGCCTCGCTGCGCACGACCTGCAGGAACTGCATGCGGCTCTCGACCTCGGCGAGCAGCCGGTCGCCCGGCAGCGGCGCGCGCAACGGCCCGCGCGGCAGCGCGATGGAGCCGAGGCAGAGCAGCGCGATGCCCGCGGCGGCTGACCGCCGCGGCGCGACCGCCAGCAGGACCGCAGCGCCGGCGAGGGCGCCGCCGGCGACGGCCATCGCGGCGCGACAGCCAAACGCCGGCACCAGCACATGGGTCGCCAGGAACGTGCCGAGCAGGCTGCCGATCGTGCCCGCCGCCGCCATCGCGCCCGCCGCAGCCCCGACGGCGCTGCCGCCGCGGACCAAGGCGGTGACGAGCAGCGGCGAAAGCGCGCCGATCGCCGCCATCGGCGCGGCGAACAGCAACACCGTCGCGACCAGCGATCCACGCACCATCGCCGGCATGGCCGCATCGAGCGGCAAGTCAGCGGGCAGCAGCCAGCCACCGACGTCGCCGGCCACCCACGGACTGGCAGCAACCCACACTCCCGCGACCAGCGCCAGACGCATTGCCTTGGCGCGCGGATCCCCACTGGCGGCGGCGCGACCGCCGAGCCATGCGCCGGCGGCCATCGCGGCCAGGATCACGCCGATCACGTTGGTCCAGACGTACGCGCTGTCGCCGAAACTCGGCGCCAGCACGCGCACGGCGGCGAGTTCGGCGGCCATGCACCCGAAGCCCGCCAGCGAGGCTGCCGCGGCCGCGGGCACGCGCCCGAGGCCGCCGCATTGCGTCGCCACCGCAACGCTGGTCGCCACGTTACTTCACGACGTTGACGTTGTACTTGACTGGGTAAAGGAACTCCCAGTCGTTGCGCACGATTGCGTTCTCGCACATGTCGCGGAACTGGCGCGACTTCTTCTCCGTGATCGCCTTGTCGTTGACGACCAGCGTGAACTCCTTGCTGAGGTCCACGAGATCATCGTTGAGGTAGATCAGGAACTGCTCGACGCCAACGGTCTTCGCGGTGATGCGATTGGCGGCGCGATCGGCGACGATCTCGACGCGCGGTTTCTTGTCGGGCGCCGCCGAGGCGAGCTGGTCGGCGACCGTGATCCTGACCCAGTAGGCGCGGTTGTACTTCTCGTGGTTCGGCTCGATGACGACCTTCGTCGGCGTCGGCGTGCGCCGCTTGCCCTTGAGCCACTCCTCGATCATAGGCGTCGCGTCCTTGTAGGGAGCCTCGCCGGTGACGTCGATCACGGTCACCGCGCCAGGCGACACGGCCTCGATGGCTGCCTTGACGGCGTCGCAGGCGGCCGCGTTGCTGGCTGACTTCAGCAGCAGGAACGGCACGCCGAGCAGGCTGCCGAGCCGGATGCCGTCGACCGCCGTCGGTTCGCGCAGGATGACGCCGGCGAAACGGTCGGGGAACATCGACACGAAGCGCACGCCGAACGCGCAGTTGCCGCGGCCGCAGTCGAGGAACAGCTTGCCGCGGTGGATGTTGTTGGCATTGAACGTCTCGGCGTATGTCTGCCACATCCAGTCGATGCGCCGCGTCTCTTCCTTGTCTTCAGCCTCGCGGCTGAAGTCGGGAACTGGATCGAACTCCAAGCCGACAGGCGGATTCGGCAGATGGAAGATCGTGTCCGCCGAGGCGGCGGACTTGTCCCACGTCGCGGCGAAGTAGTCCGACGCCTTCATGAACGGCGCGCCCGCAGCGGCGGCCGACCGGCCCGGCAACACCATGATCGCGGCGTGTGGAACGCTCGGCTTGTAGGACTTTGGCAGGTACCAGCTGTGCTCGAGCCCCGTCTGCTTGTTCTTGTCGTTCCAGATCTGGCCGAGCGTCTTCGTCGGGGCCTTGCTGACGAAGCAGTTCTCGAAGATGTCCCGGATGTCGGGCATCGACGCCATCAGGTTGCCCTTCTTCTCGGCCTTGCGCCACTCGTCCTCGAAGTTCTCCTTGGCCTTGTCGCGGGCCTTGCGCGCCTTGTCGCGATCCTTGCCAGTCGCCAGCGAGTACGTCGCGTCCTCCGTCATGTATTTGGTCAGCTTGTCGCGCAAGTGCGTGCGCTCGGCCGGGGTCAGCAAGCCGGACTTGCCCTGTTCGGAAGCGCCAGCGCCCTGGGGCACGGCGACCGCGAACGAAGTCAGTGTGGCGACCGCCAGCGCGGCGAGGAACGGCATCGAAGTCTCCTGTCGGGGATGGTTTGGCGGCGGCCGGACGAATCATCGGCGCCGCGTGCGGACGCCGGCAGCGTACCAGTCTGCCCTCATCTGTCACGCGCCGGGGCGCACTCAGCGCAGCGCCCGGCGGACAGCGGCGTCGATGACGACCCGGCGGAGCATCGCCGCGTCCGGGCGCGCCGCCAGCGCCGGCGCCGCCTCGCGCAGTGGATCGCCGCCCGCCGCCCCGGGCCGCACGGCTTCGAGCAGCACGAGATTGGTGATCGCCGGCCCGCGCGCGCGCGCCGCCGGAGCCCGCGCCAGGTCGAGGCCCCAGGCCCGCCAAAACGCGCCGACCGCTCCCACGAGATCTCCCTGCGCGCGCAGGAACAGGCCGAAGTCGTTCTCTATCTCTGGGTCGTCGGGGCCGAGCGCGCGCGCCAAGTCGTACTGCCGGCGCGCCTCGTCGACGTCACCGATCTGGCGCAGGCAGAGCGCGTAATTGGCGACGCGATATGCCGCCAGCGGCCGGGCGGCCGCGAGCTGGGCGAAGACGAAGCGACCGTCGGCAGCGGCGCCAAGGCGCACGGCCTTTTCGGCTGCGGCGCCGGCCTTCGCCTCGTCCGCGACCAGCGCCGCGCGGACGCTTTCGGGGAACGGGCCGCTCCAGCGGCGCGCCACCGCCACGGCCGCCGCGAACGGCTGACCGGCGAACGCGGTGCGCACGGCGAGCGACGCCAGCGGACCGCTGCGCATGCCGGCCGCCACGGCGTCATCGACGCACGCCTGCGCGAGGTCGACCTTGCCCGCCCGACGCAGCGCCTCGCCGCCCTCCAATAGGCGCGCCCGCTGCGCTGGCCCGGCAGGCAGCGCCAGATAGGCCGAGGCGGCAGCGGCGACGTCCGCGGCAGTCGCCGCCGGCAACAGGCTCGCGGCGAAGGCGCGATCGAAGGCGGCCTCGTCCTGCCCCGGCAGTACGGTCGCGAACAGGAGACTGCCCAGCAGCGGACCGAAGACGCTTGCGCGACAGTGGCTGGCGGCGAGGGCGGACACGCGTGTCATCGAGAGTAGGGGCGCGACCACCGACGGTGCGCCGCGCGCGCCCAGCCGGTCCCATCGCGAGCACGGATCATGGGCCGCCGCCGCTGCGGCGGCAACCTGTGCGCGATCATTGCATTCGCCACGCGGCCCCGCGCATGATCGCAGCGTGGCGCGTCGACGCGTAGCGGTCGTGGGTTGCACGGGTTCCGTGGGCAAGCAGGCGCTCAGCATCCTGCGTGAGCACGCCGATCGCTTCACCGTTTGCCTGCTCGCGGCGCACGCATCCGCCGAGGCGCTGGCCGAGGCCGCCGCAACGCACCGCCCGGACGTCGCCTGCCTGACGGGCCGCGCGACGGCGCCGGCCCTGCCGGCCGGCACCCGCTGGTTCCACGGCGCCGACGGGCTGCTGCAGGCGCTCGACGCCAGCGCCCCCGACATCGTGCTCAACGCCATCACCGGCGCGGCCGGCCTTGCGACGACCGAGTGGACGCTGCGCCGCGGCGCGTCGCTCGCGCTGGCCAACAAGGAGTCGCTCGTCGCCGCGGGCGAGTACCTACTGCCGTTGGCGCGCCGCTCCGGCGCTCGCATCCTGCCGGTCGACAGCGAGCACTGCGCGATCTTCCAGTGCCTCGACGGCGAGGCGCCGCGCGCAATCCGAAAACTCTGGCTGACCGGTTCCGGCGGCCCGTTTCGGACGCGCGATCTCGCGACCTTTGCGGCGATCACGCCGAGCGAGGCGCTCAAGCATCCGACCTGGACGATGGGGCCGCGCATCACGGTCGGCAGCGCGACGATGATGAACAAGGCGTTCGAGGTCATCGAAGCGCACTGGCTCTTCGACGTCGCCCCGGCCGCGATCGAGGTCGTGCTGCACCCCCAGAGCATCGTCCACTCGATGGTCGAGTTCGCCGACGGCTCGATGCTCGCGCAGTGCGGCGTGCCGGACATGCGTGTGCCGATCCTGTTCTGCCTTGGGTATCCAGAGCGCCTGCCGTTCGGCTTCCAGCCGTTCGATCCGCAGCGCTGGGCGACGCTGGCGTTCGAGCCATTCCAGCCGCGCCGCTACCCCGCCGTCGGACTCGCCTACGAGGCCCTGCGCCTCGGCGGCGACGCCGGCGCGCGCCTCAACGCCGCCGACGAGGTCGCCACCGCGGCCTTCCTCGCCGGCCGCATCGCCTTCCCCGCCATCACCGCGACCGCCGAGCAGGTGCTCGCCGCCCGGCCGCCGCGGCCGCTGAGCGCGCTCGCCGACGTGATCGCCGCCGACGCCGAGGCCCGCGCCGAGGCCCGCGCCCGCATCGCCACCTTGCCCCACCCGCCGGCCTGATCCCGCCATGTCCCTCGGTAGCACGCTTCTCGCCGCGCTCGGCATCGGCTTCCTGATCTTCATCCACGAGCTCGGCCACTTCCTCGCTGCGCGCACCGCCGGCGTGAAGGTGGACGTCTTCAGCCTCGGCTTCGGGCCGCGACTCTGTGGCTTCACATGGCAAGGCACCGACTTCCGCCTCGCCCTAGTGCCTTTCGGCGGCTACGTCATGGTCGCCGGCATGGACGCCGCCGACCGCCGCTACGGCGCCAGCGCCTCCCTCTGGGGCAAGCCGATCGGCAAGCGCGCGCTGTTCTGGTCGGGCGGCGTGCTGATGAACTTCGCCTTCGCGCTCGTCGCGTTCCCGCTGGCGCTGTTGTCGGGCGTCGACTTCACCGCGCCAATCGTCGGCACCGTGCAGCCCGGTGGCGCCGCCTGGGAGGCCGACATCGTCAGCGGCGACCGCTTGGTCGCCATTGCCGGCAAGCCGGTCTACTCGTTCGACAACGCGCTCGTCGAGATCGCCCTCGCCGGCCATCGGCCCGTCGCACTCACCGTGCGCGGCGAAGGCGGCGCCGACCGCGCAGTCGTGGTGTCGCCGCGCTGGAGCGCCGTCGACGGTCGCTACGAACTCGGCGTGCAACCGGCAATCGTCGACGACGACGCGCCGCTGCTGGCCGTCATGCCCAGCGGCGCGGCGGCCCGCGCCGGGATTACCGATGGCAGCGCACTGATCGCCATCAATGGCGTCGGCGCCGTCGGCGCCACGCTGCCCGCGGCGGTGCGGCAACTCGTTCGCGACGACGGCGCCCCGGTCACCTTCAGCGTGCGCGACGACAGCGGCGAACGCGATGTCGTCGTGACCCCCTCTCTGCTGCCGAACGACGGCCCCTGGCGCATCGGCTGCCTGCCGCACGCCCGCGTCGTGCTGGCGGTCCGCGCCAGCGTCGACGTCGCCGCGCGGCTGGGCTTGCGCCAGGGCGACGTCGTGCTCGCGATCGACGGTCGCCCCTTCGTCGTCGACAGCCTGGAAGGCCATCGCATCGGCCCACTGGACCTGAAGGTGGCGGTGCGCCGCGACGGCGCCATCGTCGACCTGTCGACGTCAGCCAGCCGCGAAGACCGCGAGGCCTTCGTCGCTGCGGTAGCGCTGGGCCCGGACGACGCCGCGCTCGTGCAGCCGATGCCCGGCCTGCCGGGCGCCGCGGTTGGACTGCAGTCCGGCGACCGCATCGACGCCGTCGACGGCGAGCCCGTCGCGGACTTCGTCGGCTTGCGCGACGCCATCGAACGCAGCGCCGGCAGGGAAGTGACGCTGACCGTTCGCCGTGCCCGCCGCGACAGCGTCGACCGCGAGCGCGCGGAGCTGACCTACGAACCGCCGCAGGCCGTGCGCCTCACGCCGATCCGCCCCCCGACGTACGACTTCGGCGCCACGCCCACGATCGCCAATCGCAACGAACGGGTGCAAGCGGACACGATGTCGAGCGCGCTGGCGATGGGCGGCACAATGTCACTCGACCTGATCAAGCAGTTGTACGTCACCACCAAGCGGCTGCTGACGGGCGACGTCGGCGCGCAGAACCTAGGTGGCATCATCCGCATCGGCCAGATCAGCTATCGCGCCGCCGAGCGCGGACCGACGTGGCTGCTGTACCTGCTGGCGATGCTCAGCATGAACCTCGCATTCGTGAACCTGCTGCCGGTGCCGATCCTCGACGGCGGCCACCTCGTCTTCCTGGCCATCGAAGCCGCGAAGGGCTCACCAGTGAGCCCGCGCGTGCACAACTACAGCCAAATGGCTGGACTCGTCTTCGTGCTCTTCCTCGTGTTGTTCGTCACCTACAACGACATCCTGCAGCTGCTGTGACCGCCGCCGTCCCTCGTCCGCTGCTCGGGACGCTGCGCCTGCTGCGCGTCGGCACGCTGTTCTCGCCCGCGGCCGACGTCCTCGCAGCTGCGTGCGTCGCCCGCCTGCCGCTCGACGCGACCGTCGCGCGCGCCGCCGTGGCGAGCGTCTGCCTGTACGCCGCCGGCATGGTCTGGAACGACGTCGCCGACCGCCGCGTCGACGCAGCGCAGCGACCAGAACGACCGTTGGTGCGCGGCGATGTGCCGCTCGCCTTTGCGCTGGCGCTCGGCGTGGCGCTGCTCGCCGGCGGCGTGCTGCTGTCGCCGTGCCCAACCCACCACGGGCTGATCGCCGCGCTTGTGCTGGCCTACGACTTCGGCAGCAAGCGCGCGCCGCTGCTCGGCGTGCTGTTGATGGGCACGTTGCGCGGGCTCAACCTAGGCGTCGGCCTCGCGCTCGCGCCGACCGCCCCGCCCACCGTGCGCGAAGCCTTGCTCGTCGCCGCGGCCTGCTACGGCGTCTACATCGCGGCGGTGACCATGCTGGGCATCTTCGAGGACGTGCCAAACGTCCGCGGGCGCGCCGTCGCGTCGCTGCAGACCGCGCCGCCGCTGGTGGCGCTGTTCGCGCTGGCCATCGTGCAAGGCGGCGCGTGGCCAGCCCCGGTCCTCTTTGCGGCGCCAGCGGCGTGGTTCCTGCGCCGCAACACGCGCCTGCGCGCCTGGCCGCAGGCGGAGATCCGCCGATCGATGGGCTACCTGTTGCTCGGCACGATGCTCTACACGGGCGGACTGGCGCTCGCTGCCGGTCGCGCCGACGTCGCCGCCGCCATCGTGCTCGCCATCGCTCCGGCGCGGTGGATCGCGCGCCGCATCGCGCTCACTTGAGCCGCGTCAGCGGCCGCCGCGCGTCTCGATCTTCACCTGCCATGCCGCTAACGCCTCTGCGCGGGTCATCTGGCCTTGACGCACCAGCGTCTTGAGCGCGTCGCGGAAGCGCTCCATCTCTTGCGCGTCGGCCTCGGTCGCGACCGGCGCAACGGCCGTCGGGCGACTGCCTGGCACCGACGCCGGCGGCAGCATGGCCTCCGGCACGATCGGGGCCGTCAGCGGCGCCGGCTCGTCGTCGGACATCGTGTCCTCGTCGTCCTCCAACTCGATCAGCGCCACGGCTGGCTGATCGATCGGCACGACGCCCTGGCCGTCATCCCGGCGCATCGTGCCGATGCGGCTCTTGAATTCGCGCTGGACCTCGTCGACATCGGTCTGGAACGGATCCTGACCGACGTGCTTGCCGCCGACGGCCGCGGTGCCCGCGAAGCGGAACTCGTCGAGCATCCTGCCGACGATGTTGCCGATGCTCGGCTCGACCTCCGTCTCGGTGACCTGGCCGCGCTGGTCGCGCATCATCTTCACGAGGAAGGAATTCGTGCGCGTCAAGGCGTCGACGAGGAACGCCTCCATGTCCTTCGCGACGCGCTGCGCGACCTCGGCTTCGGCGTCGCGGGAGACGCGCTCGACGATCGACTTGGCGCGGGCCATCGCTGTGGCGAAGAAGTCGTGCACCTCGCGCGTCAACTTCTTGTCGCGCAATTCGCGACGCTCGACCTGCTGCAACTCGCGCAACGCCTCGCCGGCGAATTCCTGCTCCGCAGTCACCAGCCCCGGGCGCGGCTGCGCGCGCTTGCGCGCTTTGCGGAAGCGTTCGAAGTCCTCGTCCTCCAGGCTGCGCAGCGACATGCGGCCCTCCGGCCTGTCAGGCCTCTCCCCGGCGCGGTCATCGGGAGTCCGTCGTCACCGCTTGATCCCGTGCTTGGCCGTCGTCGCCGCAGGAGACGAAAGGACTTGGCTTCGGCAGCAGCCGGCGGAGAATCCGCTGCCATGGCGGACATGCGACCTGCTGGGTTGGGCCCCATGGCATGGCATCTTGGCCTCGGCGCTCTGCTGGTCGCGGCAAGCCTAGGCTTGCCGTGGTGGTCGGCGGCGCGCACGGCGCGCGCCGAGTCCCGCGCTGGCATGATCGTCGAACTGCTGCTCGAGGCAGGCCACGAGGTCGGACGCGACGGCCCGCCCGATCCCGAAGTGGCCTTCGCCCGTCTGCTGATGTTGGCCCGCGCTCGCGACGTCTTCCTCGGCGACCTGGAAATGGCTGCAGTCGATGACGAGCCCTGGGTCGTCGCGATCAGCAAGCACTATGCGTTCCGCTTGGCCCCTATTCCCGTGGACGCTGAGTCGCGAAGCGCTGTTGGTTCGTCGCCGGGCGTAGCGGCCCTGGCTTGGCCAATTGCCGCCACCGGCCCTGCGCACACCATGTTCTACGCGCCGGAGGACGGCGCTCGCGCGTACACACGCAACCTCACGATCAACGCCTTCGGATTCGCTGACCGCCGCCCATCGCAACAGGCGGGACGCCGACGCGCGCGGAACCCATTCGACACGCGCCTTGCCTACCGGAGTCAAGACGACGAACGCTGGATCATCTACTGAGATGGCCTTTGGCGGCCGCGTGCGCGGCCGTGACGAACCGGCGCAGCGTCGGCGTGACCGCGGCAGCGAGCCGTCGGGCTAGAACGCGTCAGTCAGGAAGTCCGCGAAGAGCGCGCGCAAGCCTGCCTGCTCCTCGACGAGCGAGTTCTTGAGCCGCATCACGTCCTCCAAGGTCAGCCATCGCCGCGCCAATTGGTTGAGCGCGCATAGGCGCAATTGCGGCAACTCGGCGCGGTCGAACAGGATTTCGCGCAATGGCGCCACGCACTCCTGCTGCAGCGCTCGATCCGTCCGGTCCGCGGCGATTCCCGCAAGCGTCGGCAAAAGCGCGGCGCGCAGTTGCCACTCGTCCTTGGGCATGGCGCGAAAGCCGGCGATGACAACACGTTCGGAGCCGCGCAGATTCAGCATCAGCGTCGGCAGGTAGCTGCGCGTCGTCAGTTGCATCGCGCTGCGGCCGACGACCTTCTCGGGGCCCCGGAGGATCGTCAGCAAGGCCGCCGCCGCAGCGTCGCTATGGTTCATGGCCAACGCCTGCAGGAACGGCCGCGACTCGCCTTCCGGCGCCTTTTGAAAGCGCTCGAGCAGCACCGGCACGGCGCGCGGATCGCCGCTGGCGGTCAGGTCGTTCAGCACCTGCTGTAACCGCGTGCCGCTCGCCAACGGAGCTTCTTCGAGCAGCACGTCGACTGTCTTGCCGCGGCCGCGGCGGGTCAGCTCGCGCAGCGCGATCGCGCGCGCTTCCCAGCCGTCCTCGGCGGTCACGAGCAGTTCGTAGCACGACGCGACGTCGTCGCCGTCGACGGAGGCCAGAGCCTTGGCCAGCTCGAGACGGACGTCCTGCCGCGGGTGCGTCGCCAGCGCGAGCAGCTTGTCACGCAGCGGGCCCAGTTCGCCGCGCGCGCAGTGGCGCACGGCAAGCTGCATGCGCTCGAAGTCCCCGCCGTCGAAGCTAGCGAGCAGCCACGTAGTGCCGCGCGTGTCGCCGGCGGCGTGCAGAACGCCGGCGATGATCGCCTTGAACTCGCCCACCGCCTGCTCCCAGCGTCCGCCGAGGACGCTTGCGGCCTCTCCGGCGGGCAACTGCATGGCTTCCTTGACTGCGATGTCGCGCACCTGCGTCGGGTACTCGGCCATCACCACGGCGGTGAGCATTCGCAGGCACTCGCCGCGCGGCAGACGCTCGCGCGCCGCCCGCAGCCAAGCCGCACGGGCGCGACCGTCCATGCGATCGAAAGCGGCGCCGAGCTCGCGCACCGTGTCGACCGTGCCGGACATCGCAATGCTGCAGAAGGCTGCCTGACGCACGGTCGGATTGGGGTGCTGCAAGGCGCGCCGCAGCGCTCCGTCGAGGCCCTCGTTGCGCATAAGGCCCATCGCTTCGACGCAGTTCCTCACCGCGTCGTCGAGGCCGGGCTTGCCGAACGCTCGGTCCATCGCCTCCACCAGGGGCGCGACGGCGTCCTCGGGGGCGCGCGGAAAGAAGTCGGTCGCGATCAGCCATGCCTCGCGCCGCACGCCGCCGTGCAGGTTGCTGGCGAGGCGCTCCAAGGCCTGTCGGCGCGTGCGCACATATTCGCGCCCAACCATCGGCGGATAGGCGAGTTCGACCGGGAAGTCGGCGTGGAACGGCGCCAGCTTGTACGGGTTCGCCGCTAGCGGCACGCCGTCGATGGCTTGCGCCAGCAGGCACGGACAGACGGCGAGATGCGAGCAGAACAGCGCGCCAACGCGCGCCAGCGGCGACGACCGGAAGACCATCGGAGTGTGGCTAGCCTTGACGCCTGGACAGGTCACGGCGCTGGGCGGCACGCTACCGCGACATCGGCTGCTACGGCAACGCGCCGCTCAGGATCCGGCGCGGCGCCGCCCCGCGTCGTCCTCCCCGGCGCAGGCAGCGTAGGCGGTGGCGAGGCACAGCACGAATGCGCCCGCATCGGCGACGTCGGCGGGCGCCGGCAGCACGGCGAGTTCGCGCAGTTCGGACTGCAGGCGGGTGTGGCCGCAACGACCGGGCTCGATCGCCCAGGCGAACTGGTGGCAGAGACGGAAGTTCGGCGCCAATCGGGCCGGCCGCCAACGTCGCAGGTCGCGCTCCAATTGCTCGCGCTCGTCGGCCGGTAGCACATCGGCGCCGCCGTATAGGACGCCGGCGACGACTTCCGGGCTGTCGACGCCTTGCGCCCGGCGATCGCGCAGCGCGCCGACCAACAGGCTGCGAGCCAGCTTGCAGCGATTGGCCTCGAGTCCGAACGCCGGCAGCCGACCGATTACGCGCGCCGCTTCGGCAACCACCAGGACCGGCGCCGCCGGCGCGAGCATCGCGGGCAGCCGCCGCGACCAGTTGTCGTTGTCGATGGTGAGCAGCCCATCGACTAACCGTGAGCCGTGCGCGCGCACAACGTCGAGAACCGCCGCATCGACGATCGAGGCGTCGCAGAGCGCCGCGATGCCGGCCACGAGGCGTTCCTCGTTCGCAGTCGGCAACTCGACGGCAAGGCGCGCAGCGCCGGCACGGATCGCCGCGAGCCGCACCGCGTCGGCGCCGCCAGCGCCGACGATGGCGCGAACGGCATACGCGACGGCGTAGAACCCGGCGCCATCGCCGTCGGCGGCGAGCAGGCTGGCGGCGAGTTCGTCGGCCAGTTGCTGGATGCGCGCGTCGGCGGCCGGCAAGCCGCCACGCCGCCGCGACGCGTCGCGGCGGAACTCGGCGTCCGCCCGCAGTTCGTGCTCCAGACGCTGCAACGCCAGCGCGTTGCGCGGATCCAGCCAGCCACGCAAACGGTCGGGAGCGTCGCCAAGACCGGCGTCGAGCGCCTCGCGCAACCGCGGCGCCGCTTCCTGGTCGAGACGCCGGCGGATGGCGTCGAGGTCGTGCTGCCACGTCACCGCGCGGGCATCGGGAATCACGTCCGGCACGAACATGTCAGCGACGGGCGTCGGCGAGCGCTGCAACACGAACTCCGCCAGCGGCGCGTCGTCAGCGCGCGGCGGACTGGCGAGCGGATCGTGATACCAAAGCAGCGCGGCGACCGCCGCCGCTGCGGCGACGCCCCACGGCCAACCGCGCCACGGCGACGTGGGAAGCGCGACGCGCTCGGCGGCGCGCCAGCACAGTTCGTTGAGCCCGATGACGTACGTCGGACCAGCCTCGACGCGCAGCGCACGCACGCCTTGCACGAATGCCACTTCCTCGGCGACCGCCAGCAAGGCCAGCGGATCGCGGTCCATGCGCGCGCGCGCTGCCGCCAGTTCCTCTGGTTTGCCCTGGCCGAGCGCCACGTCGATCGGCGTCAGCTCGGCAGCCGGATCGCTCATCGCTCGCCCCCGACTTGCCGCGTCGCATCCTCGTTCCCGGCGCCGATGAGCGCCTGCTTCAACGCTGCGATGGCGTTGTGCATGCGCGACTTGACCGTACCGACTGGTATCTGCAGCAAGTCGCTGATCTCGGCGTATGGCCGCTCCTGGTAAACCGCCAACTCGAACACGAGTCGGTGCGGCTCCGTCAGTCGCTCGAGCGCGCGGCGCAGCGCCGCCTTCTCCTCGCCGTCGACGAGCGACTGCATCGGCGACAGCGTCGGACCGGCCGGCTCGACCGTCGACGCCGCGTCATCGTCGGGCAGCATCACCTGGTCATACGACAGGAGCCGCGGCCGTGGTTTCTGGGCGCGGTAGTGATCGATCCAGAGGTTGGTCGCGCAGCGGTAGACAAAGGTCGCCATGCGGCCTTCGGGCCGATAGCGCTTGCTCGCCAGCATCAGCTTGAGGAACAGATCCTGCGCCAGGTCTTCGGCGCGATCGCGGTCCCAGCACAGCCGATAGAAGAACTGCAGCATCCGGTCGCGATAGGCGTCGACCAGCTGCCGGAAAGCCTGCCCGTCGCCGTCGCGGTAGCGGGCGAGGAGGTCGACCTCGCCCTTCTGGCCGCCAACCGGAATGTGCGAGACATGCTGCACGGGTGGACCGCGGGAATAGCCCCGACAACGGCGTGGCGTCGTTCGGGTTCAGAACATCTTCGGCAGGTTGGCCAGCCATGGGAAGCCGCCGCCTGCCGGGGGTCGCAGCACGGCCCGCCTGCCGCCGTTGGGCACGACGGCGACATCGACCCACAACGTCTTGGCCGGCATCAAGTTGCAGATGCGGTCGGCCCATTCGACGACGGCAACTGCGGCCGGCTCGAACAGGTACTCCAGCCCGCCGTCGGCCAGGAACCCCTGCAACTTTGCCGGCAGGTAGGCGTCGGCGTGCAGCAGGCGCACCGGCCCGGCGTGTTCGATGACCAGCAGGTAGGTCGGGCTGCTGATCGCATCGGGATCGTCGAGGCCAAGGCCGTGCGCCATGCCGCGCACGAGACTGGTCTTGCCAGCGCCCAAGTCGCCAACGAGTCCGACGGCGTCGCCTGCGCGCAGGCGCGCACCGAGCCAACGACCGAGACGGTCAGTCGCCGCCGCGTCGGGCAGCGTGACCTCGACACCCTTGGCCAAGCCGTCAGCGGCCATCGCCGATCCGATCGCCCTCGGGCTGGAAGACGACCATGACCGTGCTCACGAGCGCCGCCCGCGGCAAGGGGCCGAAGTGCCGGCTGTCGCGGAAGCCGGTGAACGGATCGGGATGCTCAACGCGCAGTTGCCGGTCGTCGAGCGCGGCGATGCGCGAGAGAACGCGACCGTCAGGCGTGTCGACGAAGACGTCACTGCCGACGCGCGCGCCAATCGACCAGCGGTCGACGATGCACCACGCGCCGGGCGGGATGCCGGGCACGGTCGCCATGCCGGCGGGCACCCACGCGGCGCCGAACTGCAGCAGGAACCACGTGAACGCCGCGACGGCGAGCAGGCTCGCCCACCGGCGCAACCGCTTCGCCAAACGCAGCATGTCGAGGCCTTGCGGCCGCGCGCGCGCCACGGTGCCGGAGACCGCCATGGCGGCAGTATGCGCCGCGCGACTGCTCGCGCCAACGATGGCCATCCGCCTGCGCCAAGGGTGGCCATAGCGACCGCCAGACGCACCGTGCCACAGCGGCCTACGGCGCCAGCGCGGCGGCGACCGACCGCACCAACTCCGCCGTGACCGCGGCCGGATCCGCCGCCGCGCCGATGGCGCCGAGAACGGCGAAGCCAGCGGGGCGCTGCGATCGTGGCAACGCCTGCGTCGCAGCGATGCGCGCCGCCGTCACGCCGCCGAGCCAATGCACCGGCAGCCGCGCCGCCGCCGTCAGTGCGCCGGCCGCCGCGACATCGAGCGCCGGATTACCCGGCTTGCTGGCAGTCGGCCAGACCGGCGAAAGCAGCGCGAAGTCGGCGCCGCCGGCAGCGGCCACGGCGAGTTCTTCGGCATCGTGGCACGAGGCGCCAAGCCACGGCGCAGCGCCGAGCACACGCCGCGCCTCGGCAACTTGCAGGCTGCGATGGCCGACCTGCGCGCCGTCACAGCAGCCACTCGCAGCGACGTCGACCCGGTCGTTCACCAGCAGCGCGCCGCCGACCCGGGCAAACAGCGGTCGCATGCGCGCGCACGCATCGGCGAGTTGCCGCGCCGACCAACTCGGCTCGCGCAATTGCACGGCGCGCAGGCCGGCTGCCACGGCCACGGTGGCGATGCCGACCAGTCGCTCGACGTCGCCACGACCATCGCTGATCCAAAGCAGCGGTGGCAATGCGCGGGTTCGGGGAGCAGCGACCATGCCGCGATTGCGCCGCAAGACCAGACCGCGCGCAAGGCCCGCGCCGCTTTACTCGTCGGCCGCGCTCGGCAGCCTGCTCGACGCCGCGCCGGCGCGCCCTTCAACGGGCGCCGTACTGCTGCTTGTAGTAGTCCTGGTAGGCGCCGCTGCGCACGCGCTCCCACCACTGCCGGTTTTGCTGGTACCAGGCGACGGTCTCGCGCAGGCCGCCCTCGAACGTGTGCGCCGGCCGCCAGCCGAGCGTCGCGCACGCCTTGCTCGAGTCCATCGCGTAGCGGCGGTCGTGTCCCGGGCGATCCTTGACGTAGTGGATCAAGTCCTCGCCCTTGCCGAGCAGGCGCAGGATCTCTTTGACGACGAACAGGTTCTCGCGCTCGGCGTCGCCACCGAAGTTGTAGACCTCGCCGGCGCGGCCCTGCTCCATCGCCTTCTTGATGCCAGCACAGTGGTCGACCACGTGGATCCAGTCGCGGACGTTCTTGCCGTCGCCGTAGACAGGCAGTTTCTTGCCCTCCATGGCGTTGGCGATCATCAGCGGGATGAGCTTCTCAGGGAACTGGAACGGCCCATAGTTGTTCGAGCAGCGCGTGATCACGCAGTCCATGTGGTGCGTGTGCACGGCTGCGCGCACCATCAGGTCGCTGCTGGCCTTGCTCGCCGAGTACGGCGAGTTCGGCTGGATTGGCGTCTCCTCGGTGAAGTAGCCCGACGCGCCGAGCGAGCCGTAGACCTCGTCGGTGCTGACGTGCACGAAGCGCTGGGTCTTGAAGACGCGAGCCTTGTCGAGCAGCACCTGCGTGCCGATGACGTTGGTGCGCACGAACGCCGTCGCGTCGAGCACCGAGCGGTCGACATGGCTTTCGGCGGCGAAGTGCACGACGACGTCGGGTCGGCGCGCGGCGAACACCGCGTCCATCGCGGCGGCGTCGGCGATGTCGGCCTTGACGAACGCGTAGCGCTCGTGACGCTCGCAATCGACGAGGTTCTCGAGGTTGCCGGCGTAGGTCAGCGCGTCGACGTTGACGACGTGGTGATCGCTGCCCTGCAGCAGCAGGCGGACGAAGTTGGAACCGATGAAGCCGGCGCCGCCGGTGACGAGGATCTTGCTCACGCTCGGTTCTCCTGACTCAGTAGTGCTTGCCGCGCAGGTCGGGGATGGGCGGCGCCGTCCGGCTCGCCGCCGCGTCGAGCGGCAGGTAGCGGCGTAGCGCGTCAAGGTAGTGCGGCAACGGCTTGCCGCGCAGGCGCGTCAGCTTCTGCGTGTCGAGCACCGACCAGGACGGCCGCAGGGCTGGCGGGCGCTTGCCCTGCGCGACGAGGCCGGCGGCATACTCGGCGGCGGTCTGCGTGCCGACCACGACGTGGCCGAGCCCCGCCTCGCGCAGCACGTCGACGGCGAGCTGGTGCCACGAGCACTGCCCCTCGTTCGCCGCGTGCCAGACGCCTCCCGGCGCCCGCAGGGCAAGCAGGTCCAGCAGCGCCTCGGCGAGGTCGTGCGTCATCGTCGGCCGACCGACCTGGTCGGTGACCACCTTCAACGGCTGGCCGGAACGGGCGCGGTCGAGCATCGTCCGAGGGAAGTTGCGCCCGCCCGGCCCGAACACCCAGCTGGTGCGCACGACGTGGAAGTCGGGGCGGCCGTGCGCGAGCACGGCCTCTTCACCGCGGCGCTTGCTGGCGCCGTACACCGACAGCGGCGACGCGGCCGCGTCGACCGGATACGGCGCGGTTGCCGTGCCGTCGAAGACGAAGTCGGTGCTGACGTAGACCAGGGCGGCGCCGGCCGCGGCAGCGGCTTCGGCCACCCAGGCGGTGGCCAGGCCGTTGATGCGATGGGCCGCCAGCGGGTCCAGTTCGCAGCCGTCGACGTTGGTGATGGCGCCGCAGTGCACGACAGCGCGTGGTGCCTGGGCCGCCACGGTGCGTGCGATCGCCGCCTGCTGGTCGAGCGGCATTTCCGCCACGTCGACGCCGACGACGCAAAGGCCGCGCGCGGCGCCCTGCGCGACGACGACCCGCCCGAGCTGCCCGGCCGCGCCGGTGACCAGCAGGTCGACCCCGCTCATCCGATGTCCATGCGGTTGGCGCCGTTCTCGCGCACCAGCGTCGCTGACCGGTACAGCGACTCGAACGTGCCGGCGTCGGTCCACCAGCCCCTGAGCACGTCGTAGGTCAGGTTGCCGCGGCGCACATACTCGTTGTTGACGTCGGTGATCTCGAGTTCGCCGCGATTCGACGGCTTCAGCGTGCGGCAGATGTCGAACACCGCTGCGTCGTACATGTAGATGCCGATCACCGCGAGGTTGGTCTCGGGCTGCTTCGGCTTCTCGACGATCTTCAGAACCTTGCCATCCTGGATCGTGGCGACGCCGAAGCGCTGCGGGTCGTGGACCTCCTTGAGCAGGATCTTGGCGCCGCCGCCCTGCCGCTTGAAGTCGTCGACCGCCTTCTTGATGTTGCCCTCGATGATGTTGTCGCCAAGCACGACGCAGATCGAGTCGCCCTCGGCGAAGGACTCCGCCAGCTTGAGCGCGTCGGCGATGCCGCCCTCGCCCTCCTGGTAGGCGTAGTGCACGCGCTTGAGGCCGAAGTCGGCGCCGTTGCGCAGCAGTTGCAGGAAGTGCCCCGCCGAGTTGCCGCCGGTCACCACCATGATCTCGGTGATCCCCGCGTTCACGAGGCACTCGATCGGGTAGTAGATCATCGGCTTGTTGAAGACCGGCAACAGGTGCTTGTTGGTGATCTTCGTCAGCGGGTAGAGGCGGCTGCCGAGTCCACCTGCGAGAACGACTCCTTTCATGGCGCAATCATCCGTCGGGAACGGTCCCGGTACCAGTCGAACGTCCGACGCAATCCTTCGGTGAGACCGATGCGCGGCGCGAAGCCGAAGACGGCGGCGGCACGGCGTGAATCCGCGAGCGAGTGGCGCACGTCGCCCGCACGGGGCGGCGCGTGGACTGGCGCCGCCACGGGCGCGCCACCGAGGTGCGGTTTGGCCAACGCCGCCAGCGCCGCGTGCAGGTCGAGCACCGTGGTCGCCTGGCCGTAGGCGAGGTTCACCGTCTCGCAGCCGACGGTGCTGGCATCGAGGGCCTGGACGACGCCGGCGACAACGTCCTCGACGTAGGTGAAGTCGCGCGCCTGCAGGCCGTCGCCATCGATGCGCGCGGGGCGGCCTTCCAGCAGCGCGCGGCAGAAGGCCGCGATCACGCCCGAATACGGGCTGTCGGCGGGCTGCCGCGGGCCGAAGACGTTGAAGAAGCGCGTGACCACCACCTGCAGGCCGTAGACGCGCGCGAACGAGCGACAGTACAGCTCACCGGCGAGCTTGGCGGCGGCGTACGGCGACAGCGGGTCCTCGCGCAGGCCTTCGTGCTTCTGCAGCGCCTCCTGGTTGCCGTAGGCCGAACTGCTACCGGCATAGACGACGCGCGCGCCGCGCTGCCGCGCCGCGTCGAGCACCATCAGCGTGCCCGTCGCGCCAGCGTGGTGCGAGTCCACCGGCCGTTCGACCGAGCGCGCCACCGATGGCAGCGCCGCGAGGTGAACGACCTTGTCGACGCCGGCGAACGCGTCGTCGAGCGCGGCGCGGTCGGTGATCGAACCGTGCACGAAGCGCGCGCGCCGACCGTCGAGGTTGTCGCGCCGGCCCGTCGACAGGTCGTCGAGCACGACGACGTCGCGGCCATGCCGCTCCAGGAGTTCGACGACGTGCGAGCCGACGAAGCCCGCGCCGCCGGTGACCAGGATCCTTGTCACGGCAGCCTCCCGGCTCGCTTCTCGGCGAGGTACCACGCGCAGAAACGGTCGACGCCGGCGGCGATCGAAGTACCCGGCCGGTAGCCCAGGTCGCGCGCCGCGAGACCAACGTCCGCGTAGGTCACTGGCACGTCGCCCGGTTGTTCGGGCAACCGCTGCAACTCCGCTTTACGGCCGAGCGCCCGCTCGAGGTGCGCCACTAGCTCGGCGAGCGACGTGGTCGCTGATCCGCCCAGGTTGTAGATGGCGTAGGGCTTCGGCGGCGCCGTCGCCGCCACCACGCCGCTGACGATGTCATCGACGTAGGTGTAGTCGCGCCGCGTCGTGCCGTCGCCGAAGAACGGGATCGGCTTGCCGTCAGTGATCAGACGGACGAACTGGTGGATCGCCATTTCCGGCCGCTGCCGCGGTCCGTAGACGGTGAAGAAGCGCAGGCAGACGACCTTGTTGCCGCGCAGGCGATGCCATGTGTGGCTCAGCAACTCGCCGGCCTTCTTGCTGGCGGCGTACGGCGAGACCGGCTGATCGACCGGGTCGGACTCAGCGAACGGCACCTTGACGTTGCCGCCATACACCGAACTGCTGCTGCCAAACACGACCGTCACGCCCCGGTCGTCGATCTGCGACAACAACGTCTGCGTGCCGGTGACGTTGACGTCCATGTAGCGGACCGGGTCGGCGATCGACGGCCGGACGCCGGCCAGCGCCGCGAGGTGCACGACACAGGTCGCGCCCGCTACCGCCTGCCGGCAGGCCGTCGCGTCGCGCAGGTCGCCGGGCACGAATGCGAAACGGTCCTTGCCGATCGCCGCCAGCCGATCGAGGTTCGCCTGTTTGAGGCGGACGTCGTAGTACGGATCGAGGTTGTCGAAGACACGCACGGCATCGCCGCGGGCGAGCAGGCGCTCCGCGACGTGCGAGCCGATGAATCCGGCTCCGCCAGTGATCAGGACGAGCGGCACTCGCCTAGGTAACCTCATCCCGGCGCGTGATTCCATGCCCGGCCAGGTCGCGTGCCCCGCCTCCGACCATGCCATGGCCGGCAGCCTGCGGTACCATCGCAGGTATGTCCCGCCATCTACTTCTCTGGCGCCTCGCCTGCTGCGCGTTCGCCGCGCTCGCCGGCGCCCAGGCGCCAGCGGTGCCGCCGATCGACCCGACGCTGCCCGAGCGCCTCAAGGACCTCAAGGCCCTCATCGCCGACACCAAGATGCTCGGCGACATGCAGGCCCTCGGCTTGATGCAGAAGCTCACGCAGGAGCTCGACGCGCGCAATCCCAAGGACAAGGAGCGGCTCGCCAGGGGTTTCGGCGAAGTGTTCCGCACTGGCAAACTGCGCACCGGCCCCAAGGAAGCGCTGTACCGCGAGACGGCCGACGAGTTGGCGAAGCTCGGCGCCGACGGCGCGAAGGAAATCGCCAAGGCCTTCGGCGAACCGCGGTTCAAGGACAACCACGCGCTGCAATCGCACTTCCTGCTCGCGCTCGGCCGCACCAAGGACGACAAGCAAGTCGACCTGCTGCTCGAGACGACGACACGCTCGCCCATCGACGTGCTTCGCGGGGCGGCCGGCGAAGCGCTCGGCAACTACACCGAGTTGGAGATCAGGCCGCGGCGCGAGGTCGTCAAAGCGATCGTTCGCGAATGGGGCAGTCTGCACGCGAAGGCGACGGAGCCGGCGCCCACCGATCCCAGCGCGCCGGTCGACATGGGACCGCAGAACGCCCGCCAGACCCTGCGCGAGTGCGAGGGCAAGTGGGCGAACACGCTCGCTCGCTTGACCAGCACGTCGCACTCCGGCTTCATGGAGTGGCAGCGCTGGCTCAACAAGAACCCCAACTGGACGCCGGCGAAGACCAAGTGAGCGCGACGCCTCTGCTGCCGCAGCTGCGCGCCCTCGCCGCCTGCGCGCTGTTCGCGGCGCTCGGCGCCGCGCAGGCCGAAGCACCGGCCGCGGCGGTCGCGCGCCTGCGCAAGCCGGATCTGACGCTCGACGACGCGCGTGCGATCGTGCCGCAACTGATCACGGCGCCGGTGACTCTGCGCCTGCAGGCGAGTGACGCATTGCGCGGCGCCTACATGCTACGACTCGCCAAGCACGCCAAGGCCTGCGGCGAGTTCGGCAGGGCAATCGCGACGGCAGCGCCAAGACGCGCCGAACCCAAGGGCGGCAAGAAGGACGCCGCGGACCCAGTCGACGGCGCGCGCGGTCGTGCGCTCGCCGCTTCGCGCCGCGGCGACCTCAGCAAGGAGACGATCTTGGGCGTGATTGATCCCGAGGTGCGAGCGCTGGAAGACCTGCTGTGGCCGGCGCGTGACGCGCTGGTCGCAGACCACCCTGGCCTGCAGTTGACCTTCGACGCCTTGCGGGAAGCGCGCGCCGGACTGCCCAGTTGGCACGCGCTCTACGGCGAGGCGACGGCCGGACTCGAACTGCACCCGGACGCCGAGAAGCACTTCCTCAAGAACCCGCCCCCCACGCCGCCGCCGCCGGTGGCCGGACTCGACGACGAGTGGACGGTCTGGACGCTGCTGGCCCTGCCGCTGTCGGCTCGCGACCGCAGCGCCCTCGAAGCCAACGAGGCCTTCCGCGCCACCATGGACCCCGAGGAGGTCGCCGGGAACACCGCCCTGAATCGCCTGCGCTGGTTGCTCGGCCTGCCACTGCTGCGCATCGACGCCAAGCTGGCGGCGGCCGCCCGCGACCACTCGCTCGACATGGAGACGCTAGGCTTCTTCGCCCACGAGTCGCCAGTTGCCGGCAAGAGGTCCCCCGGCGACCGCGCCGCGCGCTTTGGAACCTCCGGTGGCGCCGAGAACATCGCCGCCGGCCAGAGCGCCGGACCGGACGCCGTGCGCGCCTGGTGGTACAGCCCAGGCCACCACAAGAACATGCTCGGCGGCCACGCCCGAGTCGGCCTCGGTCGCCATGCCCAGAAGTGGACGCAGTTGTTCGGCGGATAAGCCCTTGGCTTCGACAGGTCGTAGACTAGGGCCGCCACCCGTGGCCGCCCTTCCGCACATCGCCGTCGCCGTGCTTGCCGTCGCCGCCGGCTGCGCCGCGCAGCTGCCAGCGCCGTTCGTGCCGCCGCAGAACCCGCTGACGCCGTCGAAGGTCGTGCTCGGCAAGATCCTGTTCTGGGAGGAGCAACTGGCGAGCGACGACAGTGTCGCGTGCGGCACGTGCCACCTGCCGGAGTTCGGCGGCAGCGACGGCCGCGCGGCCGGCGGCCTGCACCCAGGCATCGACAACCTGTTCGGCACCGCTGACGACATCCGTGGCTCTGCTGGCATCGTCAAGCAGGAGCCCAACGGCGACTTTGGCTTCAGCAGCCAGTTCGGCGTCCGCCGTCAGGCCACCGGCCGGACCAGCCCGTCGATGATGGGCGCGGCGCACCACGTCGAGCTGTTCTGGGACGGCCGCGCCGGCACGCGGTTCCTCGACCCCGAGACCGGCGCCGTGGTCATCCCCATCGGTGGCGCGCTTGAGAACCAGGCCGTTGGTCCGATCCTCAACCCCGTCGAGATGGGCAAGATCGGACGAACGTGGCAGGACGTCCGCCAGAAGCTGCAGGCCGCGACGCCACTGCGCCTCGCCAGCAACCTGCCCGGCGATGTCACCGCCGCCATCCAGCAGAGTCCCAGCTACCCGCTGCTGTTCACCGCGGCGTTCGGCGACCCGTCGATCACCGCCGCGCGCATCGGCATGGCGCTGGCGAGCTACCAGCGAACGCTGAACCCCGACGACACACCGTGGGACCGCTATGTGGCCGGCCAGAGCAACGCGCTGACGCCGGCGCAGAAGACCGGCTGGCAACTGTTCCAGAACCAGGGGCGCTGCGCCGCCTGCCACTGGGATCCGCTGTTCTCCGACGACCTATTCCACAACCTCGGCCTGCGCTTCGTCGCCGAGGACGTCGGTCGCGGCCAGTTCACGCCATACGCTGAGGACCAGGGCGCGTTCAAGACGCCGACGCTACGCAACGTCGGCCTGCGGCCACGCCTGTTCCACAACGGCCAGTCCCCCGCGCTGGGCGATTCGTCGCAGTGGACCGATCCGAACTCGACGCTCAACGTGTACTTCGTCGGCGGCGGCGTCGATCTGTCGAACCTCGATCCGTTCATGCTGCCGCTCAATCTGCTCGGCGTTTCGATCAACGACGTCGCGCTGATCCAGGACTTCGTCCGTGACGGCCTCACCGACCAGCGCGCCGCCTTGCGCCTGCCGCCGTTCGACCATCCCGACCTGCGCAGCGCCGTTCAGGCGCCGCCACGCGTGTTCGGCCCGAGCCTCGCCGGCCAGTTCGAGCCGCGCCTGATCGACAGCGTGCCGACGTATCCCGGCAACGCCGACTTCAAGCTCGGCCTCGCCGCCGGCGTCGGCCCCACCACGGCGATCGTCACTTGGGGTTTCACGTCGATCGAGCCGAACGCGTCGCTCGCCGGCCTGCCGTGGCAGTTGAACGTCGCCGGCTGGAACGCCTTCGCGCTCAACGGCCCACCGGGCCGGCCGGGCCTGGCGACGTGGCGGTTGCCGGCGCCGAACGACCCCGGGCTTGCGAGCGTGCCGCTGTACTTCCAACTGCTCGCGCTCGATCCGAGCGCTCCGGGCGGCATCGCCGCCAGCAGCGGTTGGGAGTTCTTCGTCCGCTGACCGCGCCGACGATCAGCGTCGCACGCCGTCGACGGTGCGGGCGATGCCGCGCGGGTTGTCGTCGCGGAGTTCGAGCGGCAGCGCGGCCTGCGGCCAGTCCTGCCAACACGCCGGCCGCGTCCAACGCGCGATCGCGGTGACGCCGACCGCTGAGAAGCGCGCGTCGGTCGAGGCCGGGTACGGGCCGCCGTGCACCATCGCGCCGCAGACCTCGACGCCGGTCGGCACACCGTTGGCGATCAAGCGGCCGACGCGCGCGCGCAGCGCGGCGACGACGTCGGCGCAGGCCGCGAGGTCGTCGCCATCGGCGTGCACGGTGCCAGTCAGGTGGCCATCGAACGCTTGCGCCAGCGCCAGCAGTTCGCCGTGGTCGCGGCAGCGCACGGCGAGCACCGCCGGGCCGTAGATCTCGCTGCGCAGGCGCGGGTGCGCGAGCGCGGTCGCGGCCTCGACAGCGAGCAGCGTCGGGCAGACGCCGGTCGCGGCGGCGCCGAGCGCGCCCTGCGCCGCGGTCGTGACCGGCAGAGCCGCCACCTCGGCGAGCGACCGTTCGAAGCCCGCGCGGATGCTCGGGTGCACGACCGGCCCGCCCTGGCTGGCGGCGAACTTGGCGCGCATGGTCTCTGCGAACGCATCGCCACCAGGGCCGTCGATCCACGCGACAAGGCCAGGGCTGGTGCAGAACTGCCCCTGCGCCAGCAGCGCCGAGGCGACGATCGCCTCGGCGATCGCCGCGCCGCGCCGCGCCAGGGCCTGTGGCAACACCAGCACCGGATTCATCGAGCCCATCTCGGCGAACACCGGGATCGGGCGCGCGCGCCGCGCCGCGAGGTCGAACAGGGCGCGGCCGCCGGCGTGGCTGCCGGTGAACCCAACGGCGGCGAGCGCCGGATGCGCGACGAGGCGCGCGCCGGTGGCGTGACTGCGGCCGTGCAGGAGCGAGAACACGCCGCCGGGCAGACCGGCGCGACGCACCGCTTCGACAACGACGCGACCGACGAGCTCGCTGGCGCCGGGATGCGCCGGATGGCCCTTGACCACCACCGGACAGCCGGCGGCGAGCGCCGAGGCGGTGTCGCCGCCGGCGACCGAGTACGCGAGTGGGAAGTTGCTGGCGCCGAACACCGCGACTGGCCCGAGCGGCACGCGCATCGAGCGCACGTCGGGCTTCGGCTGCGGCTGGCGCGTCGGATCGGCGCGGTCGATCCGGGCGTCGACCCACGAGCCATCGTCGACCAGCGCGGCGAACTGCTGCAGCTGCAGGACGGCGCGAGCGCGCTCGCTCTGCACGCGCGGCGCAGCCAGCGCCGTCTCGGCGCACACGCGCGCAACCAATTCGTCGCCGAGCGCCACGAGGCCGTCGGCGATCGCGCGCAACAGGTTGGCCCGCACCACGGGCGCGCTGCCGGCGAACTCAGCCATAGCGTCGGCGGCAGCCGTCACCGCCGCGTCGACCAGGGCCGGCGCGGCCTCATGGTACGTCGGCGCCAGCGCGGCGCCCGTGGTCGGGTCGCAGGCGGCGAACGGTTCGCCACCCGACGCTTCCGCGACGCCGCCGACGAAGTGCTCGCCGCGCAAGCTCATGCCTTGGCTCCCTGGGGCCGGTTCTGCAGCGCCGCACGGATCGTCGCCAGCGCCTGCTCGCGCAACGCGCCGGCAACGGGCAGGCGCGGCATGCGCACCCGCTCGTGGCCCATGCCGACCTGTTGCTGCACGAGCTTGATCAATTGCACGAACTCGGGAACCGTGTCGAGGCGCAGCAGCGGCAGGAACCAGCGGTAGAGCGCGAAGGCCTCGTCGCGCTTGCCGTCGCGCGCCAGATCGAACAAGCGCACCGACTCGTGCGGCAGCGCATTGACGAGGCCGGCGACCCAACCAATCGCGCCGGCGGCGACACCTTCGCAGACCATGTCGTCCATGCCGACGAGCACGTCGAGGCGATCGCCGAGCAGCGCCTTGATGCCGGTGACGCGGCGTGCGTCGCCGCTCGACTCCTTCACCGCGACGAGATTGCGATGTTCCTGCGCGAGCGCGGCAACGTGCGTCGGCGTGAAGTCCGTGCCATACGCCGGCGGGTTGTTGTAGAGCATGCACGGCAACGTCGTGGCCCGCATGATCGCCCCGACGTGGGCCAGCGACTCGCGCATCTCGCCCTTGTGCACATACGCCGGCAGCACCATCAGGCCCTTGCAGCCGGCCTGCTCGGCAGCCTGCGCCAGCGCCACCGCCGCCTTGGTGCTGAGCGCTGCGATGCCCGGCAGGACCGGCTTATCGCCGGCGGCGGCGACGACAGTGCGCAGCACGGCCTTCTTCTCGTCGAAGTCGAGCGTCGCGCCCTCGCCCAGCGAGCCGAGCGGGATCACGCCGCTGCAGCCCGCCGCCAATTGCCACTGCACATGCTTGGCTAGGAAGTCGTGGTCGACGCGGTCATCGGCGTGGAACGGCGTGGTGATCGCGGGCAAGACATGGCGAAACGGCGAAGCAGGCATCGCACACAGCGAACGCCCGACGCCGTTCTAGCGCAAGGGCGGTGGCGATGGGGCGGCGCTTGCGCCATCCTCTGAGCCATGTCCGATGACGCGACCAAGCCCAAGCAGGCAGAAATGTGCGCCAAGGTCGGCCTGCCGCAGGCCCGCCGCCACATCTTCCTGTGTGCCGACCAGAGCAACCCGAAGTGCTGCGACAAGGAACGCGGCCTCGCCGCCTGGGAGCACCTGAAGTCGCGTCTGAAGCAACTCGGCCTGTCCGAACAGGGCGGCGTGCAGCGCACCAAGGCCAACTGCCTGCGGCTGTGCACAGGTGGGCCAATCGCCGTCGTCTATCCCGAGGGCGCGTGGTACCGCGACTGCGATCCGCCGGTCCTCGACGCGATCATCGAACGGCACCTGCTCGGCGGCGAGATCGTGCGCGAACACCTGATCACCCAGGCGCCGCTGCCCGGCGGCCGCTGCGGCCCGGCGTGAGCGCGGGCGACGACGTCCTGATCGACGGCCCGGACAACGCCCCGGCGACGCTGCTGCTCGCGCACGGTTCCGGCAGCGGCAAGACGCACCCGTTCCTCGCCGCGGTCGCGGCGGCGCTGGCGGGCCCGCAACGGCGCGTCGTGCGCTTCGACTTCCCCTACCGCAAGGCCGGCCGAACGCTGCCTGACAAGCTGCCTGCGCTGCAGGACGCGCTCCGCGCAGCGGTCGCCGCGCACGGCCGCGGCGCCGTGGCGCTGGCCGGCAAGTCGCTCGGCGGCCGCGTCGGTTCGACGCTGGCGGACGAACTCGGCGTCCGGGCGCTGGTCTGCTTCGGCTACCCGTTTCACCCGCCGAAGAACCCAACCAAGCTGCGCACGGCGCACCTCGCCAGTCTCGCCACGCCGACGCTGATGCTGCAGGGCGAGCGTGATCCGTTCGGCACGCGCGCCGAGGTCGCCGGCTACCGGCTGCCCGCGACGATCACGGTGCAGTGGCTGCCCGACGGCGACCACGACCTGGCGCCGCGCCGACAGAGCGGCCTGGCGCTGGCGGACAACCTCGCGACCGCGACGACTGCGGCGGCGACATTCCTGTCCGCGCACGGCGCCTGAAACAGGCGCCGGGGGCGCGCAACGCTCAGCCGCGCAGGGCGGCGGCGACGAGCGCCGCCTGCTCGGCCTTGTGCTTGTGCGAACTGCCGGTCGCCGGACTGGCGGCGGCGCGGCGCGTCGCCTTGCCGGCCCAGTCGAAGCGGTCGCGTGCGAATGACCACGCGCCCATGTTGATCGGCTCCTCCTGGCACCAGACGAACTGCGCCCTTTGGTAGCGCGCGCGCAGCGCCGCCATCGCCGTCGCCGGCCAGGGGTACAGCAGTTCGACGCGCACGAGCGCGACGCTGCGGTCGTCGCCGCGAGCGTCCACCAGGTCGTAGTAGACCTTGCCCGAGGAGCAGACGACGCGCGTCACTTGCGACGGGTTGGCGATCGACGCATCGTCGCGCACCGCTTGGAAGCCGCCGACCGACAGTTCATCGGCCTGCGACCCGGCGTCCCTCTGCCGCAGCAAGCTCTTCGGCGTCATCACCACGAGCGGCTTGCGGTCGGCGTCGAGCGCCTGCGCCACCAACAGCTGGTAGTAGCTCGCCGCGCACGACGGGTTGGCGACCCGCAGGTTGTTCTCGGCGCACAGCTGCAAGAAGCGCTCGAGGCGCGCGCTGCTGTGCTCGGGACCCTGGCCGTCGTAGCCGTGTGGCAGCAGCAGCACGAGGCCGGACTGCTGGTTCCACTTGGCCTCGCCGGCGGCGAGGAACTGGTCGATCTGGATCTGCGCGCCGTTGCAGAAGTCGCCGAACTGCGCCTCCCACAGGCACAGCGTGCGCGGGTTGGCGACGCTGTAGCCGTACTCGAAGCCGAGCGCGGCCTCTTCACTTAGCAGCGAGTCGACGACGGTGAATCTCGCCTGCCCGGCGGCGAGCTGACCGAGCGCGACCCGCCGGTTGCCATTGGTAGCGTCGTAGAGCGCAGCGTGGCGCTGGCTGAAGGTGCCACGGCCGCAGTCCTGACCGGCGAGTCGCACTGGCACGCCCGCCGTGACGAGGCTGGCGAACGCCAACGTCTCGGCGGTGGCGAAGTCGATCGGCTGCTTGCCCGCCAGCATGTCGGCGCGGCGCAACAGCACGCCCTTGACCTTCGCGTGTGGCGTGAAGCCGGCTGACCAGTCAAGCATCTTGGCGTTGAGTTCGCGCAGGCGTTCGATCGGCGTCGCCGGGACGCGCGGCGACCATTCGCGCTCGGGGATCTCGGCCGCCATGGTGATCGGTGGCTGTTCGTGCGCTCGCACGACGTCGAGCGCTTCCTTCAGGTGCAGTTGCACCTTCTGGTCGTAGGCGCCGATCTCATCGGCGCGCAGCACGCCGGCACGGATCAGATAGTTCTGGTAGATCTTGCGCACCGTCGGGTGCCGTTCGATTTGCTGATACAGCAGCGGCTGCGTGTAGCTCGGCTCGTCGCCCTCGTTGTGGCCATGCCGCCGGTAGCAGACGATGTCGAGCACGACGTCGGCGTGGAAGCGAGCGCGGTACTCCATCGCCAACCGGATCATGCGCACGGCGGCCAGCGGATCGTCGCCGTTGACGTGGAACACCGGCGCCTGGACGCCCTTGACGACGTCGGTGCAGAACAGCGTGCTGCGCGAGTCCTGCGGCGAGGTCGTGTAGCCGATCTGGTTGTTGACGACGATGTGGATCGTGCCGCCGGTCTTGTAGCCTTGCAGTTGCGACATCTGCAGCGTCTCGAACACGACGCCCTGGCCCGCGAACGCCGCGTCGCCATGGATCAGCACCGGCAGGACCGCGTCGAGCACGTTGGCCGCTGGATCGGCGGCCAGTTCGTCCTGGCGCGCCCGCGCCATGCCCTCGACCACCGGATCGACGGCTTCGAGGTGGCTCGGGTTGCAGGCGAGTTCAAGCGCGATGGACTTGCCCGAGTGCGTGACGTGCTCGGCCTGCGCGCCGAGGTGGTACTTCACGTCACCTGAGCCCTGCGCCATCGTCGGATCGAGGAAGCCCTCGAACTCGCCGAAGATCTTGGTCACCGGCTTCTTCAGCACGTGCGCGAGCACGTTGAGGCGGCCGCGATGCGCCATGCCGAGCACGGCGCGCGCGCAGCCGAAGTCGACGGCGCGTTCGAGCAGCGCGTCGAGCACCGGGATCAACGTCTCGCCGCCCTCGAGCGAGAACCGCTTGGCGCCGACGAAGCGAGTGTGGAGGAACTGCTCGAAGGCCTCGGCCTCAACGAGCTTGTCGAGGATCTGCAGCTGCGCCTGCTTGCTCAGCTGTTCCTCGTTGCGGTTGCCTTCCATCTTGTCGCGCAGCCACGTGCGCTGCTCGCTGTCCGCGATGTGCATGTACTCGGCGCCGACGTGCCGGCAGTACGTCAGGTGAAGCGTCTCCTGGATCTCGCGCAGCGTCGCGAACGGCTTCTTGGTGGCGCCATCGCTGTAGAACGTGCGCTCCTTGTCCCACATCGTCAGGCCGTAGGACGACATGTCGAGCTCAGGCCAATCCTTCGGTTCGAACTGCAGCGGATCGAGGTCGGCGAGCACGTGGCCGCGGACACGGTAGCTGCGGATGTAGGTCATCAGGCCGGCGGCGCGCTCGAGGTTCTCGGCCTCGCGCAGGGAGCTGCCGAGCGGCGGGCGACGGTCGACGCAGTTGCTGACCGGGCGATACGGCACCTTCAGCGAGTGGAACACGCCCTCGTAGAAGCCCTCCTCGCCGAGCAGCAGCTTGTGCATCCAGTCGAGGAACAGGCCCGACTCCGCGCCCTGGATGACGCGGTGGTCGTACGTGCTGGTCAGCATCATCACGCGCGCGACGCCGAGCTCGGTCAGCGTGTCGGCTGACGCGCCCTGGAATGCGCCCGGCACGGTGATCGCCCCGGTCGCCAGGATGAAACTCTGGCCGCTCATCAGGCGCGGCAGCGAGCTGACCGTGCCGATCGTGCCAGGGTTGGTCAGCGTGCAGGTCGTGCCGGCGAAGTCATCCGGCGTCAGCGCGCCCTTGCGCGCCTTCTCGATCTGAGTGTTGTAGGCGGCGAAGAAGCCGGCGAAGTCGAGGCTGCCGCTGTCCTTGACGTTGGGCACGACGAGGCTGCGGCGACCGTCCTTGCCGGGCAGGTCGACGGCGATGCCGACGTTGAGCGATTTGCCGACGCGGCGGAACGGCTTGCCGTCCTGGTCGACGAACTGGCCAGCCATCGCCGGCACGCGCAGGATCGACTGCACCATCGCCCACGCGATCAGGTGCGTGAAGCTGACCTTGGGCAGGTAGAGACCCTGCTGGTGGCGGTTGATCGCGTGCCGGTTCTCCTCCAGCACCTTGACCGGGATCTCGCGCGTCGACGTCGCCGTCGGCACGCCGAGGCTGTCGGCCATGTTCTTGACGATCTTGCCGGCGACGCCGACCAATGGCTGCAACTCGTCGCTGGCCGATGGGGCTGCCGGCGACATGGCCGCAGCCTGGTCGGGCGATGGGCTCGCCGCCTGCGCCTGCGGTTCGACGACCGCAGTGCCGCCGGTCTTCGGCTTGCCAGCGCCGGCCTGCGCGCGCTGCTCGGGCGTCAGCGCCGACTCAAACCAGTTGCGCCACTCGGCCGGCACGGACTCCGGCGCCTGCAGATAATCGCCGTACACCTTCTCGGCGTAAGCGGCATTCAGTCCGAACACTTCCTCGAAGTCAGGTCGTTCCATTGCGTCGCGCGCCCGCAGCCGATGCTGCAGGGCGCAGCGATCCTACGACACGACGGCGTCCGCCGCCGCAGGGACTTCGCGAACTCCGCGCCGCTACTTCTTGCTCAGCAGCAGGACCATCCGCTTGCCTTCGACGCGGATGCCGGACTCGACCTTGGCGATGTCGGCGAGTTCCTTGACGACCTCCTGGATCACCTGCTCGCCGACCTCCTTGTGGGCGATCTGGCGGCCGCGGAACAAGCAGCACACCAGCACCTTGTCGCCGTCGGCGAAGAACTGACGCGCCTGCTTGATCTTGACCTGGAGGTCGTGGTCACCGGTGACCGGGCGCACGCGCAGCTCCTTGATCTGGACCTGGTGCTGCTTGCGGCGGCTGGCCTGCTCCTTCTTCTTCTCTTCGTACTTGTACTTCCCGAAGTCCATGATGCGGCAAACGGGCGGCCGCTGGTTCGGGGCGATCTCGACGAGGTCGAGCTGCTTTTGGATCGCAAGCGCGAGAGCGTCGGCGGTCAGCATGATGCCGAGCTGTTTGTTGTCCTCGTCGATGACGCGGACCTCGCGGATACGGATGTGGTGATTGATGCGCGGGCCACGATCCTGCGACACCTGGGGTCGTCGCGAATCAGGCCTGCCGGACATGAATCCTCTGCTGCGGCTTCAACATCACGCGCTTGTAACTCCTTGGTGGAAAATGAAACGCCGCACGGCAACCCCGCGCGGCCGGCGGAAGGCTAGTGGTCGGCCCGGTGGGCCGCAACCGCCCCACGGTGAAGCTGCGCGGCCCAGCGACCGCGCAGCCCCGTCCAGGGCGCTGGTCACAAGCCGATCGTGGCCTCGCCGCCGTTGCTCGCCGTGAAGCCGAAAGGATTGGCCAACAGATCGAGCGCGAAGGCCTGGCAGTAGAGCTTGAACCCGAACAGCAGCGGATCGTTCGGGATCGCCAGCATGTAACTAGCCACGCCGGCGCTCCCGCTGATGCTGACCGTCGCGGCCGGATCGACCAGCAGGCTGCAACCCGTCATGCCCAACCCAGTCAGCGACAGCGGCAGCGGCAAGCCGCCCGTGGCCATGTTGGAGAACCCGAAAGCCATCAGGCCGAAGCTGAGCGGCAGGTTGCCGGCGTCGACGGTGAAGTTGGCGCCGATCCGCGGGCGGTTGCCGGAGACAAACGGGGCGCCGATCGTGCCGCTGCAGCCCACCCCGAAGTTGGCAAACACGCCGTTCGGCGACGCGTCCTGCCACGCCGTCGTGTACAGGTTCCACATGTTGCCCAGTTGCACGGTCGACGTCTCCTGGCCACTGACGGCGTCGAAGAACACGAGCTTGCCCGGTCCGCCGACCGTCTGCGCCGTCGAAGTCACCGCGCCGCGCAGGCCGTCCGGCGACAGCGAGACGGCGTTGGCGTTGGGGATTTGCAGCAAGCTGAAGGTGGTGATGGTCGAGTTCGCCGGCGCGACGTAGTTGAGGTTGACGCGCAACACGCGCCCGGGCGCTCCGTTGCCGCTGACCAGGGCAAAGCTGCGGTCGGGCGACACCGCCAGCGAGTTAGCGGCGACGACACCGAGCGCGAGGTCCTGCTGGCCGATGACGTTGGGCTGGAAGTCGACGAAGGCGTTGGTGGCGCGGTTGAAGACGGCGAGCGAGCTGAAGCCAAAGCCGGAATACAAAACGTAGCAGTACAACTCGTCGAGCGAGACCTTGCAGTCGAAGGCGAATGCGAATCCGGCGCTGATCGCCGCCGGCATCGGCGCCGAGACGACGACCTGCAGGAACGTCGGCGACGCCGGATCGGTGTCGACGATCTGGAACGGGCCGGAGTTGATCGTGCCGTACGGGACGACGGCGAAGTTGCCGCTCGGCGCCAGGGCCCAGCGCTCGCGGATCGGCCCGCTCAGCGTCGTCGTCTGCGCCACCAGCGTGCCGTAGCCTAGGCTCGCCGGGTCGACGTTGACGCAGTGCAGCTCGGTCGCCGTCGTCGACGACACCAAGGTCCACAGGCGCTTGCGGCCGGCATCGAGACCAAGCCCGTAGCAGGCGCCCGTCGTGGCGTACAACGACGACCACGACATGGCGACGCCGTTCCACGAACCCACGGACACGCGGTTCTGCAGCGTCTGGCCGGCGTACAGCGTACGGCCGGTGTTGGTCCACACGGCGTCGGAGACGTTGTCGGTGAATGTGGATCCCTGCGCGCTCAGTAGCAACCCTGTGCCGGACTCGGCGAAGGCATGCTGGTCCATCGAACCCGAAGTCGACGAACCGACGAACACGACCTCATTGCCGGCTTGGGCGACGGCGGTGTTGGTGGTGACGAGCAGCAGTAGGGCCGCGGCGAATTGCTTGTTCATGGGTGGATAGAGTGCTAGGGCCAAGCCGCACGCCCGTGCTAGGCCCAGCGGCGGCTCTGCGTAACAGAATAGCGATGAACTGACCTCTGCGATGGATCTGGCTGCCCACAATCCGACAATGGCACACGGCGCCCGCGTCGATTGCGTGGGCCGACAGGTCGGGAGCCGTTGGCGTGGCGTTTGGCGCGCTGACGCGCCGATGTGCACCAACGGAAGCTGACGTTCGGAGGACCGCCGGCGCCCGGACCGGCGCCCGGACCGCCAAATCCTCTCGGGGAACGAGGAGGCCGGTAGGGCGATGTTGCCCTGCAGACCGATGCGATACGTCCATCCTCGTGACGTCAGACCCGGACGCATGGATGCAACCTCGGGAAACTCCCCACCCACCTCGCTGCGCCTTCGGTCGACTCGCGACACCGCGCCGCGCCAACCCAGGTTCGCATCGTGACGAAGCACCCATGCGGCCGCTACAACGCCCCGCATGCGCCTTGTGCCCGCTCTGCTCCTTGCGTTGCTTCCTGCGTGCGCCGCTGCACCCGACGCCATCACCATGGCATCCTCGCCGGATCTGCACTCGTTCGCTGAACCGCATCGCGTGCGTTCGCGCCACGTCGAACTCGCGCTGACCCTCGATTTCGCGGCCAAGGTCGCGCGGGGCTACGTCGTGCACCATCTGGACCGCCACGACGACACGGCGCCGCTGGTGCTCGACAGCGATGGCCTCGACGTGCGCAGCGCCTGCGACCAGAACGGCAAGCCGCTGGCCATCGAACTTGCAAGCCTGCCCGACCCCATCCGCGGCCGGCGCCTCGCGGTACGACTGCGGCCGGACACGGCGTCCGTCCGCGTCGACTACGCGACCAGCCCCGACGCCGAGGCGATGCAGTGGCTGGAACCCGCGCAGACCGATGGCGGCAAGGCGCCGTTCCTGTTCACGCAAGGTCAGGCGATTCTGACGCGTAGCTGGATTCCGCTGCAAGACAGCCCCGCCGTGCGCGTCACCTGGAACGCGCGCATCCGCGCGCCACAGGGCCTCGTGCCGGTGATGAGCGCGATGACGCGCACCGAATCAGGCGACGAGGTCGCCTTCGACATGCCGAAGGCGGTGCCGCCCTACCTCATCGCGCTCGCCTGCGGCGACCTCGCCGCGCGGCCGCTGAGTCCCCGATGCGCCGTCTGGGCCGAGCCGTCGATGCTCGACCTCGCCGCCAGCGAACTCGCCGACACCGAGACGATGGTCACGTCGTGCGAGTCGCTGTTCGGCCCGTACCGCTGGGGCCGCTACGACGTGCTGGTGCTGCCGCCGAGCTTTCCGTTCGGCGGGATGGAGAACCCGTGCCTCACGTTCGCGACGCCGACGATCCTCGCCGGCGACCGCTCCCTGGTGTCGCTGATCGCGCACGAACTCGCGCACAGCTGGTCGGGCAACCTCGTGACCAACGCGACATGGCGCGACTTCTGGCTCAACGAAGGCTTCACCGTCTACCTCGAGCAACGCATCATGGAGCGAGTCTTCGGTCGCGACCGCGCCGCGATGGAGACGAGTCTCGGCATGCAGGAGCTCGCCGACGAGTTGAAGACCCTGCCCGAGTCCGACCAGCGCCTGCACATCGACCTCGCCGGCCGCAATCCTGACGACGGCATGACCGGCGTTCCATACCAGAAGGGCGCGGCATTCCTGCGCCGGCTCGAGCAGGCCTTCGGTCGCGAGCGCGTCGACGCGTTCTTGCGCGGGTGGTTCGACGCGCACGCCTTCCAGAGCGTGACGACGGCGACGTTCCGCGCGTGGCTGCAGCGGGAACTGCTGGACCGCGATCCTGCGGCCGCTGCGGCAATCGACGTGACGGCGTGGATCGAGGGCACGGGCCTGCCAGCCGACGCGCCGCAGGCCGCGAGTTCGCTGTTCGCCGCGGTCGATGATCAGCTCGCGGCATGGCGCGGCGGCGCGAAAGCGACCGCCCTGTCGACCGACGGCTGGGTGACGCAACAGTGGCTGCGCTTTTTGCTCGGCCTCGGCGCGACCGACGCCGCGCGCCTTGCCGAGCTCGACTCGGCATTCGCCTTCACGCGCTCGGGCAACAGCGAGATCCTCTGCGCCTGGCTGCAGCTCGCCATCCAATACGGCTACGCGGCGGCGGATCGCCGGCTGGAGTTGTTCCTGATGACCGTCGGCAGACGCAAGTTCCTCAAGCCGCTCTACGAGGCATTGCTGGCGCAACCGGGCGGCAAGGCGCGGGCGCAGACGATCTACCAGAAGGCGCGGCCGCGCTACCACGCGGTCAGCCAGCGCACCCTCGACGCTATGGTCGGGGTTCCCGCTCGCTGACTCCGGCGTTGGCAAGCGGTCGGCGGCTTGCTAGCGTGGCCGCCCGCCATGAACGACTGCAAGCCGCTGATCGATCCGAAGGAACTGGTCCCCGCCGGCGTGGGTTTCGCGCTCGGCTTCGTGCTGCTCGGCACCTTCGCGGTGCTCGCCAAGACGATGAACTTGGCGCTGCTGGCCGAGACCTGGCTGCTGCCGCGCCAGTGAGCCGCGGCGGCGACGCCCGCCAGCGAACGACGCACACGCCGACCGCCGCAAACTCCAGGGGGTCGGCGGAGCCGCGCCCACAGCCCAACCAAGGCATCGAACCGTGGCGGGGTTGGCCGCGGTCAAGCAGTGCGCGGCGCCAAGACCGCGAATCCACGCGTCGGTTCGGTGCGTCCCGTGGCGCAGACTCCTGGCCATGCTGCCATCGGGCGCGCCGCCCAGAGGGCAACTGTCACCGCTCAGCGTGCGAGCCCGCCTCGGAACCAATACGCCGGCGCCCGCATCGGACCGAGGTCCGACCCGAGCCCTAACGCTGGCAGGCGCGGTCACGCCACCGGCGAGCGAATCAGGCAGCGCGCCAAAGCCGCGCGCGACGCATTACCACTCGTCGCCGCCGCCGCCGCCGCCGCCGTCGTCGCGGCCACCGCCGCC